>Ga0187817_10000542_pt1 | contig 16422 bp, 13 predicted proteins | sample NC_wetland_sal_i_17_FD_132431 | JGI IMG/M metagenome (GOLD analysis project Ga0187817, IMG submission 132431) | Wetland sediment microbial communities from Neuse River Estuary, North Carolina, USA - SO4_2 | ecosystem: Environmental > Aquatic > Freshwater > Wetlands > Sediment | place: USA...
ATTTAGCCCAACAGGGCGCCGTATTCGTCGAGTCGCTCGACGAGGTCCCCTCGGGCGCCCTAGTCATTTTCAGCGCCCATGGAGTTTCACCACAGGTCCGCCAAAAGGCCCGAGAACGAAAGCTCCAGGTCATCGATGCTACATGTCCTTTGGTTTCTAAAGTCCACCTGGAAGTGATTCGTTACGCACGCCAGAATTACACGATCATTCTTATCGGCCACCGGGACCATGATGAAGTTATTGGTACAATTGGGGAAGCACCGGGCTCCATTCGGCTAATCTCTGAGGCTGGAGAGGTCGATGTATTGGAGGTTCCACACCCCGAACGTATCGTTTACTTAACGCAGACCACGTTAAGCGTTGACGATACCCAAGAAATCATAAGTCGTCTGCGGGTTCGGTTTCCCAAGATCATCGGGCCTGCCAGCCAGGACATCTGCTACGCTACCCAGAACCGGCAGATGGCGGTACGGAATCTGGGCCACGGGGCCGAGGCGGTTCTGGTGGTCGGGGCCAAGAATAGCTCCAACTCGAATCGTCTGGTAGAGGTGGCTCAGCGCGGGGGAACCGCAGCCTACCTGATCTCGGAAGCTCAGGACATTCTTCCAGATTGGGTGAACGGGCTACGAAACGTCGCGGTCACCGCTGGCGCCTCTGCGCCTGAAGTACTGGTCCAGCAGGTGGTGAGTCGTTTGAAAGACCTGGGCTTCAACCGCGTTGAAGAAGTGGAGTGGATTGAGGAGAACGTAAGCTTCGTCCTGCCGCAGGAGTTGAGAGCGGGCCGGTCATCAATTCGGTTCGGGGAGGCATATGCTGCAGAGTAGCGAATCCAGCACGCAAACCATCGCCACCTCCGCGGCGCCGACGCTGCAGGATCGCCTCAGGGAGGCCGTGCGGCGGTCAGTTCAGCACTTGCTTTCCATGCAAGCGCCCGAGGGTTATTGGCTGGGAGAACTGCAAGCAGACACAACCCTCGAGTCCGACTACATTTTCTATCTCCATGTGATTGGCGAGTCCGAACCCGCCCGAATCGCTAAACTCGCTAATTACATCCGGCGCTATCAACTTTCGGATGGTGGATGGAATATTTATTTTGACGGCCCTTCGGAGCTCAATGCGACGCTAAAGGCCTATCTGGCGCTTAGGTTGGCCGGGGATTCTGCAAGCGCGCCCCACATGATTAAGGCCCGGCAACGAATCCACGACCTCGGGGGTTTAGAACGTAGCAATTCCTATGTCCGTTTTTATTTGGCTTTAACCGGCGCGCTGAGCTGGGAGTATGTTCCCGCTATCCCTCCGGAACTAATGCTTTCGCCGCGATGGTTCATGGTCAACATCTACGCCATGTCTTCCTGGACTCGAGCTATCGTGGTGCCGCTGATGATTCTTTACGCTCTTAAACCCCGATGGCCTCTGCCCGAGGCAATCACGGACCATGAAACTCATGGGCTCTTCCGCGACCCCTCGGTCCCGATTCCCGCCTTTGCCTGGGACCGTAAGCTGTTTACATGGCGTAACTTTTTCCTGATTGTCGATCGCCTGCTGAAGATTCACGAGAGGCTTCCGTGGAAACCGTTGCGCAAGCTGGCCGAGCGCGCCTCGACTCGCTGGTTACTGGCACACCTGCAGCACAGTGACGGATTGGGTGCGATTTACCCCGCCATGATGAATGCTGTATTTGCACTAGTTGCGCTTGGCTATAGCCCTGAAGATCCCCTTACTCGGCGCGAAATGGGCCAGCTTGCACGGTTCGAGATCGAGGAAGAGGATTCAATCCGTCTTCAGCCGTGCCTCTCGCCAGTTTGGGACACAGCGATTGCGATGTTTTCCTTGCAGGAGGCCGGCATCCCTCCCGACCAGCCCGCTTTGGTCAGGGCCGCGCGTTGGCTGCTTGAACGTCAAGTTCTGACTCGGGGCGATTGGCGCACTGAGCCGCCATGCGAAGGAGGCGGGTGGGCGTTTGAATTTCGCAACGACTTTTATCCGGATGTTGATGACACAGCTTTCGTTCTGATGTCTCTTCAGCGAGTTGCCCATCCGGATTCTGGTTGTCTCCGTGAAGCCGAACGCCGTGGTCTCGAGTGGATGCTGGGAATGCAGAATCGGGATGGGGGTTGGGGAGCCTTTGACCATAACAATGATTCGAAGCTTCTCACCCAAATTCCGTTCGCAGACCACAACGCCATGATTGATCCTTCGACCGCAGACTTAACGGCGCGGGCCTTGGAATGCCTCGGAAGAAATGGATGGTCTGTATCTGATCCCCGGGTGAAGCGAGCCGTCGAGTTTATCAAGCGCGAACAGACTCCTGAAGGAGCCTGGTACGGTCGCTGGGGTGTAAACTACGTCTACGGGACCAGCGGAGTTTTGCGTGCCATGGAAGCTCTCGGCCTGCGGAACGAAGCTTGTTGTCAACGTGCGGCGTCCTGGCTACGGGCAACCCAGAACCCCGACGGCGGTTGGGGTGAATCCTGCGCCACCTACGATAATCCGGACCAGAAGGGCAAGGGGCCGAGTACTCCTTCGCAGACGGCCTGGGGCCTGATCGGCCTACTGGCAGCCGGAGATCCTGACGAGGCTGCCGTAACTCGTGCCGTGCGGTATTTGATTGATCAACAGCAGCCGGATGGCTCCTGGGCCGAAGAGGCCTTCACGGGCACCGGCTTCCCCCGCGTTTTCTATCTCAAATATCACCTCTACCGCAACAGTTTTCCTCTCTACGCCCTAGCTCGTTACCTACGCCTGCTTAACGACAGCCATCGGGCTCATACCGTTCGCCCTGCGCCGCAAGAGGAGTTCACTGGGGGAAACGGAAACGGGGAATTCTCATGAGATTCCCACTCTCCTTGACCGCCAGCCTGACTTCTTATATTGCCAGCAAGCGGCTGCGTCGAGTTGAGAAGTTTCCTCTGGTAATGATGCTCGAGCCCCTGCACGCTTGTAACCTGACCTGCACGGGCTGTGGACGCATCCGCGAGTACAAAGAGACAATCCGCGAAAAACTCACTGTGCCTCAATGCTTACGCGCCGTGGACGAGTGTGGCGCTCCGATTGTTTCGATCTGCGGCGGCGAGCCGATGATTTATCCCGAAATCGGCCAACTGGTGAGCGGTATCCTGGGGCGCAAGAAACACATCTACCTCTGCACCAACGGGATGTTTACCCGAAAACGGTTGAAGGAATTTAATCCCACTTCGAGGTTCTTCTTCAACATCCATTTAGACGGTCTTGAAAAGACGCACGATATCTGTGTCGAGCGTGATGGCGTATTTCGCGAGGCGGTGGAAGGCATTAAAGCCGCCAAGGCCGCGGGCTTTCAGGTCTGTACGAATACCACCATTTACAAACAGACCGATCTCAACGAAATCGATGAACTGTTCGAGTATACCCAGACCCTGGGCGTAGATGGTCACATGATCTCACCCGCTTACTCCTACGCGGCTGTCCAGACCAAAGAGATCTTCATGTCCCGGCAGGAAGTTCACGAGAAATTTCGCATGGCCGGAGAGCTACTCAAGAAATATAGGTTGATGACTTCCCCAATCTACCTTGATTACCTCCGTGGTGAACGTGAAGAAATGATGTGTACGGCCTGGGGTAATCCCACCTACAACCCAAGGGGCTGGAAGGCCCCATGTTACTTGATCACCGATGGTCATTACGATTCGTTCGAGGAGTTCATGCACAAGACTCCCTGGGAAAAGTATGGCCGAAGGCGCGACCCTCGGTGCGAGCACTGCATGGTGCACGTGGGTTATGAGCCCTCTGCTGTCCTTGGGGCAAAGCGTCAGTTCTCCGACATGTGGAAGCTGCTGAGGTGGCAGCTCTCCGACGGCGCGCATGGCCTGAACTCGAAATCCTGATTCCAGCTGATTACATGAATGTGGTTGTAACCTTCGCGGTGCGCTCGGAACTGACGCCGTGGCTCCGCCTTCGCGTTTTTCGGCCGGTGAGGACCGAGGGGCTGCCGTGCTACGAAACGACGATGGCGGGTGCGGAAGTGCTCGCCGTTGTCACGGGTATCGGAGCTTCGAATGCGGCACGGGCAATCTGCCGTGTCCTCAAGGCAAGGTTGCCGGACGTTGTGGTGGCGTCAGGCTTGGCCGGCGCCCTGAAACCGGCATATGGAGTTGGCGATGTGCTTGCGGCGCGCCTTGTACGTTCTGACTCGGCCGATCAGCAAGTCAGTAGCAGCGACGCACTTCTGCGTTTAGCTGTTGAATGTGGGGCAAAGGCCGTCGAGTCTCTTGTTTCAGCGAATGCAATCGTACGTACCGTGGAGGATAAAGCGAGCTTGGGCGGCCTTGCAGAGGCAGTGGACATGGAAAGTCTTGCGATCTTGACGGAAACGCGCCGGGCCGGGATTGCCGCGGTCGCCGTGCGAAGCGTCGCCGATACGGCTCAGTGTGATCTCCCGTGCGACTTCAGCAAGATGGTGGACGAGTGTGGTCGAATGCGCCTGTGGCGGGTAGCGCTCGAGCCTCTGCGGACGCCGCAGCATCTGCCGGCCCTGATCCGCTTCGCCATCGCAAGCCACCGCGCCGCCTGCCGCCTGGCAGGGTTTCTCGATGGATATATCGAGGCCGTCCTCAAAAGCAGGTTCCTGGGCACTGGACAACGCGTGTAGCGTTCGGCCGTCATAAGACGTCGGTGCTCCCCTGTTTTGGCTGACAAATACCAGTGCCGTAATATGGGAGCGCGGGCTTCCAGCCCGCTTGCCGCCCCATCTCTGCGGGCTGGAAGCCTGCGCTCCCGTAAAATGTAGAAACTCCTAAGGTGCGTTTCTGCCCGCCCACCACTTTAATTCTTTTCCTTTTGAGGGTAATCTGTCTTCACCGATGCCAATGGAGCGGCTGGAGAGAATCCGCCTGGATCGGCTGCTGGTTGAGCGAGGGCTAGCCGACACGCGCGCCAAAGCCCAGGCCATGATCCTTGCCGGTGAAGTGCTGGTCGACGAGCAGAAGGTGGAGAAATGCGGTGTCTTGACGAGCCCCAGTGCCAAGCTGCGACTGCTGGGCGAACCCCTCAAGTTCGTGAGCCGTGGGGGGCTGAAACTGGAGGGTGCCCTGGCGCATTTTGGCATCTCGCCCCAGGCGAAGATCTGTCTGGACATTGGCGCCTCGACGGGCGGGTTCACCGACTGCCTTTTGCAGCAGGGCGCCCGCCGCGTGTTTGCCGTCGATGTCGGAACCAATCAACTGGATTGGAAACTTCGCCGCGACCCGCGCGTCGTCTCGCTGGAAAAAATCAATGCGCGCAATCTGAAGTTTGACGTGCTGGGCGCCCGCGTGGAACTGGTAACGATGGACGTCTCTTTCATCTCGGCCACGCTGATTCTTCCCGTGTTGCCGCCGTTGTTGGAAATGCCGGCGGATGTGCTGGTGCTGGTCAAGCCGCAATTCGAAGTGGGAAAAGGGCAGGTGGGCAAAGGGGGTATCGTGCGTGAGCCGGCTCTTCGCCAGGAAGCGGTGGACAAGGTATCACGCCGGCTGCTGGAACTGGGCTTCCGCGATCTTGCCCAGGCTGAAAGCGTGCTGCCGGGCGCCGAGGGAAACCTGGAATATTTCCTGCATGCAGTTTGGCGAGAAGCCGGTTAGAATTAACTGCCCCTTGCCAAGGAATCTCGCCTGAAACTGCAAGGATTGTTCGGCCCCAAAGAACGGGGCCTCAGAATGACAGAAGACACAGAACGGGGGCCCTTAGAGGACCGTCAAGGCCAATGGACATCAAAAAGATCGGGATCGTTTCGAAGCCGAAGAAGCTCGAGCTCCGCGAAATCGTGCCACCCCTTCTCAAGTGGCTGCGTGAACGCGACATCGAGGTGTGTGTCGACAAAGAAACGGGCGCCATGATCAACAACGCCGAACTCTGCCTGATGCGCAACGAAATGGCCGGCAAGGTGGACTTGCTGATTGTCCTGGGGGGCGACGGGACGCTCCTGGCCACGGCGCGGGCGCTGCACGGCAAGCCGGTGCCTATCCTGGCGGTCAATCTGGGGGGACTGGGGTTCCTTACCGTGATTACCCAAGAGGAACTTTACCCTACCCTGGAAGGCGTATTGCGTGGTGACCACCGCAGCGAGCGGCGCGTGCAGCTCGAAGGCTCGTTGATCCGCGCCGATGAAGTGATCACCTCTTTCCTGGCGCTCAACGACGCGGTGCTGAACAAGGGGGCGATCTCGCGCATCCTGGACTTCGAGCTGCGCGTCAACGGCCATTTCGTTTCCTCGTACAAATCGGACGGCTTGATCGTTTCCACGCCTACCGGTTCGACCGCTTATTCCCTTGCCGCAGGCGGTCCCATCACCATGCCTAGCGTGGCGGCATTTATCGTAACCCCTATTTGCGCGCACACGTTGACGCATCGCCCCCTCGTCATTCCCGACACGGCCAGCATTGAAATAGCCGTGACGACCCTTCGCGAGGCTGCCTACCTCACCGTGGACGGCCAGGTGGGAATTGCCACTCACAGCGAAGACCGGGTTTGCCTGAAGAAGGCGGACTCTTACGTGGAGCTCATTCAGTCCGCCGACAAGGACTACTTCAGGATTCTCCAGCAAAAGCTAAGGTGGGGAGAGAGGTAGATCTCTGTCAGTCGTCCGTAGCCCGTTGTCCGTTGCTTTGAAAATCGACGGGTTGGGTAGCGCGGACCCCAAAATCGGGGGTCCGCGCTACCAGATGAGGGCAGCGATGACTTCATTTTCATGGTTTCCGGGTGCCCGTCAGCGGACGGGCATGAGCGACTGCTCTGTCTTTTGGGCCGGTTCTCTGTCATCCTGAGCGAAGAATGACAGCAAAGGAGGTGCGGAAATGGCGGTTGCTGCAAACAAAATCCCGGAGGTCCGCGCGGCCACGCGGCTGGCGCAGGTGCGTTACGCGATCCGCGACTTGGCGGTGCTGGCTGACGAGGTGGCGCGCCAAGGCAAGGAAATCCTGCCGCTTAATATCGGCGACCCGCTTCAGTTCGACTTTCGTACACCGCCCCACCTGGTCGAGGTCGTAGCAAAAGCGATGCGCGATGGGCTGGATGGATACGGGCCGTCGCTGGGCGTGTCGGAGGCGGTGGCTGCGGCGCGCGCCGAGGCCGAGCGTAAAGGTATCCGCAACATTCAAAGCGTCTTCATGACCGCAGGCGTGAGCGAGGCGGTGGATATTTGCCTCGCGGCGCTTCTGGACCCCGGCGAAAACGTTCTGACGCCCAGCCCCGAGTACCCGCTCTATTCCGCCGTGCTGGCGAAGGTCGGCGCGCCGCTCAACTCTTACCTGCTGGACGAAGCGAACGGCTGGGAACCCGATCTGGAACACCTTTCCAGCCGCATCTTCTCCGGCACGCGCGCCGTCGTCGTCATCAATCCCAACAACCCTACCGGGGCTGTTTACTCGCGGAAGACCCTGGAGGCGATCGCGGAACTGGCCCGGCAGAACAACCTGCTGATTTTCGCCGACGAGATTTATGACAAGTTAATCTTGGACAGCGACCGGCCGCACACCTCCATTGCCGCGCTGGCCCCGGACGTTCCGGTAGTGACGTTCAACGGCCTATCCAAGGCTTACCTGGTTCCGGGCTGGCGAGTGGGGTGGGCGGTGGTGAGCGGGCCGGCGGCGGCGCTGAAACCTTATATCGAGGGGGTGCACAAGTTGTTGCGGGCGCGGCTTTGTTCGAATCATCCCCAGCAGTACGCCGTGCGTCCCGCGCTCGAGGGCCCGCAGGACCATCTCGTGGAGGTGCTGCAGAAACTACGCCTCCGTCGCGACCTTACCGTGCAATGGTGCAACGGCACTCCACGGATAAGCTGTGTAAAGCCCTTGGGAGCCTTCTACGCCTTTCCACGGCTGGAGATTCCGGAGAGTGATGAAGATTTCGTGCGCAACCTCCTGCTCGAAAGGCAGGTTCTGGTGGTGCATGGCAGCGGGTTTGGGCAGGCGCCGGAGACGCAGCATTTCCGCATCGTCTTCCTGCCGGACGAGCCAACCCTCGCGCGCGCCTACGCCGGCATCGCCGAATTCATGCGGCAACGGTATCGTTGATTTACTTTTTCCAAAATCCTCTGTAGAATCTGGAGCTTGCGCGTATCTCAAGGAGGCCGAAAATGGCGTTGCAAATTGTCGAAAAGGAATCCAGCGGAGTTACGGTTCTGGCGTTGTCGGGGCGTATAACGCTGGGCGAAGAGAGCAATCAACTCCGCACGAAGATCAAGGAGATTCTGGGCCAGGGAATGAAGCGCCTGGTCCTGGATCTTGGGAATGTCAGCTACATTGACAGCGCCGGCCTGGGCACGCTGGTCGCCGGCTACACTTCCTCACAGAGCCAGGGAGCCAGCATGAAGCTGGCGAACCTTACAAAGAGGTTTCGCGAGCAACTGAATATTACTAAACTTGTTACTGTGTTCGAGGTGTATGATAGCGTCGAAGCAGCGATAAAATCTTTCGGCGCCTGACCCAGGTTGCGCGCTCGGCCGCGGCCGCTGGTCCGCGAGCCGGGTCTTCCCGCTCTCCCGAGGAGTCTGCGTGATAACCCGGTATTGCGTGTCATTCCGAGGAGCCGCAGGCGACGAGGAATCTCGCACTGCCTTGAAAATGCTCAGGGCGAGATTCCTCGCTCCGCTCGGAATGACAGCTTAGGCAGGGTTATCACACAGACTCCCGAGGGGAGGGACTCAGCCGGGCAAAGCAAGTTTGCTTGCAGAAGGAAGTGGTCCCTCGCGGTGCACCCTATCCCCTCGGGCTGAGCGTGTCCCACGTCTTTTGCCGGACACCGGGCGTGCTGGATACGCTGATGCCCTTTCAGGGCATCGCGCTTGGTCGACCAACTGCCTCGCCGCCACGAGGTCTTGCGTTCTCTTGAGTACTCACCCCTGGTGTCCAGCCGAAAGTACGGGTAACGATCGGCCCTAAGGCAGAGGGCTTTCATCCGGAACTTGGCATCTGCCACCCGCCAGCGCCTCCCACCCAAACCTGAGACCCAACACTTGGCACCTGACACCCGGCACCTGGCACCTCGCCTACATTCCCGCCGGGTTATCCAACCAGTAAATCGCGAGCCCCGAAAGCAGTTTGGGGTAAAAGTCGGTGGACTTCTGCGGAAGCGTCAGGCCCGCGAGGGCATTCTCGCGCACCGCTTCGACAGGAGTGGGGTTCAGCGCGAGGCAGAGTTGCGCCTCGCCCTTGGCGACCGCCGCAGCCGCAGCGGGGAATTCGCGGTGATAGGTCAGGTTTTTTTCCTCCCGCACCGCTTGTCGGTCGATGCCGAGTATTTGCTCGAGGATCAGGCGATGGAGAAGCATGACGTCGAGCCGGCGCAGAGATGGGGGAAGGTCGCTCAGAGCGCCATCCAGCTCAAAGTCGCGGCGCAGGCGGAGAAGCGCCAGCTTGCCCCGTCCAGCGTAGCCGCCGAACGTTGGCCCTTCACGCCCCGGTCGCGCCAAGTCTTCAAGGAAGCGGCTCGCCCAGTCGTGCTCCTCGCCTTGAGCCAGGAACTCTTCCGCAGCGAAAAACGAACGGGCTCTGGACAAGAACTCCGCCCAATCAAAAGCCGGCAGGCCGTGAACGGCGCGGTGAGTCGGCAGGATGGTGAGGCCCCCGGCCTCCATGCGGACGAAGGTCATCATGACGTATTCTGCCCGGTCATCGGAGATTCCTCGATTTCGACAGTAGTCCCGATAAGCGAGCGCCGTCTCGTACCGGTGGTGGCCGTCGGCAATGACCAGCATCTTGTCCGCCATCGCCGCCGCGATTCGCCGGATTACTTCCGGCTCGATAATCCGACTGACGGAATGGAGCGTCTGGTACTCGTCGGTAACTTGCTCCCACGGTTTCTGGGGCGCCGCATCCGCCAGAAGTGATTCAACCTCCCCGTTGGGGTCGCTGTATAAGACGAAGATCTGGCCGAAATGGGCGCGAGTGACCTTTAACAACTCCAACCGGTCGGTCTTGGGCGCCGACAGAGTCTCCTCGTGCGGGTGGATGATCTTCGCCGAGTAGTCCTCCAGCCGGCAAACCGCGATAAAGCCGCGACGCACTTTCTTGCTTCCCGGATGGCCCGGAACCTCATATTCCTGGTCATAAGGGTAGATCGCGGGTTCCGAATCCGAAACCAGGATACGGTTCTCGATCCATTCCCGGAAGCACTGCGCGGCACGAATGTAGACGTTGTCCTGGGGATTGTCGTCGGCGTAAATCCGGCCCCGGATCACCCGGACGAGGTTGAAGGGGCTGGAACGGTAGTATTGTGATTGCATCTCTGGAGAAATTTTGTCGTAGGGCTGTGTCACGACTTCTGAAAGTCCCTGAATCTGTGATGGATTGTAGTGAAGCGCGCGAAAAGGTTGAATTTTAGCCATAGCCATCTCCGTCTGTAAGATTGCGAAGTTATCACACTGGCGCAAAGCCGTCGAGAGCGACCCAGCCCCTACGTCCCTGGTATGTTATAGTCTCTGACCTGATGTCGGGAACCCAAGAGAGAGGCAAAAACAATGGCTGAACTTCGACTGGACCCGGTGGCTCACCGATGGGTGGTGTGCGGAAGACGGCAGGTGATGGCAGATTTCGACGATGCGAATGCCATCTGCCCTTTCTGTCCGGGAAATGAACACTTCACCCCACGGTCGATTCAGGAGCTCAGAAACGCCAACGGCACATGGAGCGCCCGAGTGTTTCATGATCGCGCGCCCATTTTTCTTGTTGAGGGAAAGGAAGACCGGCAGGCCGTAGGGATGTTCGACCGCATGAACCCTATTGGCGCGCATGAGATCGTGGTGGAGACTCCGCAACATGGGGTGACGCTGGCGGAACTTCCGGTCTCTCAGATCGAAAAATGCATCGGCCTTTATCGTGATCGCATCCTGGACCTCAAGCGGGACGCCCGGCTTCGCTACGTTTCTGTTTTTAAGGACCAAGGACTTGTGGCCGGGAATGAACACGGTCATAGCCACTCTCAAGTGTTGGCCTCTCCGGTGTTGCCGCAATTCCTGGAAATTGAATTCCGGTGGAGCAAATTGCATTTCGAAAAGAGAGAGCGTTGCCTTTTTTGTGACTGCATTCAACAAGAGATGGAAGAAGGGAAGCGGGTGGTGGACCGGAATGGCGATTTTATTGCTGTCTGTCCCTTCGCTTCGCGGTCGCCGTACGAATTGTGGGTGCTGCCGGTACGGCACTCCTCTTCCTTTGAAAGGGATTTGACAGAGCTGGCCCGCGTGAAATCGCTTGCTTCCTTTTTGAAGCCTTGCCTCCAGAGGATCGAAAAGATTTCTGTAATTCTGCACTTCGTCATCCACACCGAGCCCAACCTCGAGGCTCACAAGCCGACCAGGGATTGGTGGGGGACGGTGCCAGACGACTTCCATTGGCACATGGAGCTTCATCCGGATGTGGAGGGCGAACGCCGATACTTGGGCAGTGAAGGTTTCTATTTCAATCCGATTCCAGCAGAGGAGGCAGCGCTCGTACTTCGCGCTCTTGAGCCGGAATGTGGGGCGGCGCCGCCGGCTCTGTAGCACTACTTCGGGAAGCGTTGTTGTGCTGTGAGGACTCATCGTCTCTACGTTCTCTGTGGCCGGAGGAGGACAAAACACAGAGGTCACTGAGACCCTCCGTGATCTCCGTGTTCAGGCTTTAGAGGCCCGGAGGACAGGGAGAAATTCTTTGTTTGTGGTCCTCAGGCTGAGCTGTGAACCGAAAGTGCGACGGGAAGGAATGTTGATGACAACATATAGGCGTACCTTGAGGGGAATCCAACTAGTCGTCTTCGACTTGGACGGCACGCTCGCAGACACCAAGAGGGACTTGGCCATGAGCGTTAATGCTATGCGGGAGTTCATGGGGTTGGCCCCTCTGCCTCTCGATGCCGTCACGTCCTATGTTGGTCATGGAGTGACTGTTTTGATCAAAAGGGCGCTGGGAGACCAAGCCGGCGACGGCGAGGTGGAGAAGGGGCTTACTTTCTTTCTGGACTATTACGCCCATCATTTGCTCGACAATACGATCGCCTACCCAGGAGTGCGCGAAGCTCTGGAGAGTCTCGGGAATCAAAGGCTGGCCATCCTGACAAACAAGCCCACACGCTTCAGCCGCGAAATAATTGCCGGTCTGGGGCTCGCCCCGTACTTTTTTGAGATCTACGGCGGCGATAGCTTTCCCCGGAAGAAACCTGATCCGATGGGAATAAAGACCTTGATGAGTCTCGTGTCAATCCCCGCAGAGAAAACGCTGATGGTCGGAGATTCCGACACGGATGTGCTCACAGGGCGCAACGCGGGTGTCTGGACATGCGGCGTGACTTATGGGTTCGGACCGCACACGTTGGAGGAGGTTGGTCCAGATTTGCTTCTGAACGACCTGCGCGATTTGCCTCCCCTTCTGGCTGGGGACTAGAGACTGCTTACTGCCGGCTGCCTGCTATTCACTGAGCGGCCCCAACTCTTCCGGGCCGCCAGGCATCCAAGAAAAGGCAGACTTCTGAATGCAAAAGAGGAAAAGCATCTCGGACGGACGGAAGTGCAGTGACTTGCTCGCGCGTGTGTCGCAGAGCCTTTTGCTGGCGGCCTGTTGCCTTTTCCTTGCTACCCCCTGCTCGGCGCAGCACCCGCCCGCAACGCCGGGAAAGGGGCCGCCGGGGCAGGCTCCAGGCAATGAGAGCGGCGAGCAAAGCGAAGCGCCACTCCCCGGCGACTGGGCCGCGGAGCTTTTGGACGGGATTCTGAGCGCCCCAAACGCGGAGGCGGCGGACTCGCTGTTTCGCGCTGCATTCGCCGCCGGGCAGAGCATCGTTCCTCAACTGACCGAGGCGCTCAAGGATGATCGCACCGCCGAGTATGCGGCACAGTCGTTGGCCTTTATCGGGGGGGACCAAGCGATGCAAATCCTCTGGAAACTTCAGGAGGACAAGCGGGATCTTAACCTGCGGCGCTTCTATTATGGCGCCTTGGCCGAATACGACACAGACCAGGCCAATCAAACACTCTTCCAGGTCATCAACAAGTCGGATGCGGAGCCTGACCGCACGGTGACTGAGGCGGCAATCATAGCCCTCACGGTTCGGACTGACTCTAAGGTTGTGGATTGGATTCGCCAAGAGGAGAAGAAGGTGAACGATGTGGTCATCCGCGACGACCTGGAAAACGCCCGTGACGTCATTCAGATTCGTTCTAAATACTTGGCCACCCCGGAAGGCAGGAAGGCCGGTGGCTCCGTGGATGCCGCTGTCCGCACTTATTTCATCCCGGCGCTTCAGCCCCCTCCTCCATCGCCGTCCGATGCCGCGGCCCACCGCACACCAGCGAAATCGGAAGTGCGCGTGGAGATTCAGAACCTCACCTTCGCTCCAGACCGGCAACGTGCGCTGGCTGCGGTAACCTTGGAAGACCCCACTGCTGTCGCCAAATACGATCTCGTTTTGCAGAAGCGCCTGGGGAATTGGGACGTGGTGAGCGTGTGGCTGGGTGCTGAAACTGAAAAGCAAGCGCCCGCGCCGTCCAGCAGCCCCTCGGCCGAACAGTAGGGGGGCGGGTTGCTCAGAATGCATACCCGATGCCTAGAGCCAAGGTAACGTTGTTCTTGTTATTGCCGAATGGAACACTGCTCAAGTAGAGATCGATCACACTGGCATTCACCAACAATTTGTTGGTCAGCTTGAACGACACGACACTGCTTGTGTCGAAACGGTATTCCCCGCCGTGAACCAGGTCCGGGTAGAAGTGAAAATAATGATCGAGTCGAAGGCGCTTGGAGAATTGCTCGCCTAGGGTTTCGGCCAACAGGAGCTCCGCGGTGTTGCTAAAATCCCCATTGAAGAACTTTTCCTGCTCGTAGGTGGGGCCGCCGAAGACGCTAAAAGTCGTGCGAGAGTTCTTGATAAGATCGCGTCCAAAGCCGCCTCCATAAGTTTGCTGTAGGTAGAGGCTTTGGGTTGAGACGTGGTTGAGCTGGCCAAAGACGAAAACAAAGTTATTCGGACTAAAAAGGTAGTCCACGCGCAGATTAGCAGTGAGAGTGCGCGAGGTCACGGTGCTGAAGCCCTCATTGGCGTGGGAGAGGAGGGTGGTGAAATCAAAGTTTGTGCGAGTGTGGGGTTCAAAAATCGGTGTGGCCGGACGCTCCCGGGTAGCCGTGATGTTTGTAGTGAAAGTGCTGGTTACTTGGTTGCCATTCTGGAGGCTGTACCCCAGGCTAGCACTACCCTTCCAGGCTTCCAAGATTCCGGGAGCTTGTTCCACCTTCTGGTAATCTTCGGCGGGCATGATGAGTTCTGGTTTGGCTGCGGCGATGGTCTGCACCTGGCCGTTCGCTGCCTTGACTTGCCAGTCGCCGGAGGGCAGGAGTTCCAGCGTGCCGTACACGGGTTGCTGCCCTTTGATGACTACCGCAACGGGCTTTTCCACCGAATAAGTCGCCACCTGGGCCATGGGGATTGATATAGTCCCGAGTTTATCGGTTTTCAGTTGCAGGGTTCCTCCCTTGATCGTGACTAAGGTGCCGGTTACCCGGTCTCCGTTCTTGAGCGTCAGCACGTCAGCATGCCCGAGGCCAGTCAGGCAGACTAGGGCCAGAAAACAGCTTAGCGTTAGTTTCAAGTTTCACCTCCGGTTGGGTGTGGGTTCTGCCTTCAGCCAAGCATAACACGGTGGAAGAATCCTGGCCAGTAGTGCCGGCACTCTCCGCGTCAAGACCAGGACCCCGGGGGACGCGTTCCGTCCGGGGTGATTGCTTCCAATCCTTCTTTCTCGCATAATCAAGGACCAGATGCGATACGTCACTGTGGGAACGGCCGGGCATATCGACCACGGCAAGTCAGCATTGGTGTTGGCCCTGACGGGCATTGACCCCGACCGCCTGGAGGAAGAGAAAAGGCGTGGAATAACGATTGATCTAGGCTTTGCCCACCTCGACCTAGGCGAAGGAGTACGTGTTGGCTTCGTCGACGTGCCGGGTCACGAGCGCTTCGTAAGGAACATGCTGGCGGGAGTGGGAGGGATCGACCTGGTTATTCTCGTCGTGGCGGCGGACGAGTCCATTAAGCCCCAAACGCGCGAGCACTTTGACATTTGCAAACTGTTGGGGATTCGCCAGGGTCTGGTGGCCATCACCAAAACCGATTTGGTGGATCGGGACATCCTCGAACTGGTCCGGCTGGAGATACAAGAGTTTGTGCGCGGGTCCTTCCTCGAGAGTGCCATGCTGGTGCCCGTGAGCGCCAAGACCGGCGAGGGTCTCCAAGCCCTGAAGGACGAAATGCGACGGCTTGCTTTGGTGGTTACTCCCAAGCCTGAGGACCTTCCCTTCCGCCTCCCCATCGACCGTGCTTTTGTGATGAAAGGCTTTGGCACGGTGGTGACCGGGACGCTCGTCGCAGGAAGAATCGAGAAAGACTCGGAAGTGGAAATCTACCCTCTAGGCCGGCGGGTACGCGTGCGCGGCATCGAGGTGCATAACGCTGCCGCACAGACCGCCTTGGCCGGACAGCGGACGGCAGTGAACCTGCCCGGCCTCGAGGCTAAGGAAATCTCTCGAGGAATGGTCCTGGCGCCGCCGGGACTTTTCCAGGCCACCACACGCTTGGATTGCAGGCTCAACCTGTTGCCCGACACCCGGCTCTTAAAAAACTACGCCAGGGTCCATTTCCACTGCCTAACCTCGGAAACACTTGCCGAAGTGGTTCTATTAGACAAGAAGGAGTTGGAGCCTGGGAGCAGCGCGTTTGCTCATCTCCGGCTTTCCGATCCCAGCGTGTTCATGCCGGGGGATCGCTTCATCATTCGCCAGTTCTCGCCCGTCACTACAATCGGAGGCGGATCGGTCCTTGATAACCAGCCTGCCCGGCACCGCGTTCGAGATCCCAATGTCCTGCCGCTTCTCGATGTCTTGGAGAAGGGCGATTCGCAAGCCCGGCTCGAATGGTTGGTGCGACAAGGCGGAGAGGTTTCACTCTCCGGGCTTGCATCGCGCACGGGATGGCATCCTGCCGAGGTCCTGCGCCTCGGCAAAGCGCTGGCCTCCGCGAAACGGCTCTTGCTGTTAGGGCAACCGCCGGAGCTGTTTGTGCACGAAGAGCATTTCCGGGAACTGGCGAAGAATGTGACAGAACAGCTCGAGAAATTCCACGTCGAAAACCCTCTGGTAGCGGGGCTGCCGAAGGAAGACCTTCGCTCCAGGACCGGGGCGAGAAACTCTGCGCACCCCGGAGCGCCCTCCAACCTGCTCTTCAACGCGGTCCTGCAAGCACTGGCCGCCCAGGGCAGAATTGAAGTGCAGGGCGAAACCGTGCGGCTCGCCGGTCGCAAGATTCAACTGACTCCTGAAGAGCAGGCGGCCAAGGACCAGATCGGCGCAGCGTTTGAGAAGAGAGGACTGGCGGTTCCCAGCCCGCCTGAGGTCTTGGACAAGCTGCGTATCGACCGCCTGCGGGCTGAGAAGCTGCTTCAAATCTTGC
>Ga0187817_10000543_pt1 | contig 16408 bp, 8 predicted proteins | sample NC_wetland_sal_i_17_FD_132431 | JGI IMG/M metagenome (GOLD analysis project Ga0187817, IMG submission 132431) | Wetland sediment microbial communities from Neuse River Estuary, North Carolina, USA - SO4_2 | ecosystem: Environmental > Aquatic > Freshwater > Wetlands > Sediment | place: USA: North...
ATCAGCTTTTCGGGCGGCGTGAGCGGGATTGCCGGGAGCTTCGTCGGGCTTTCTTATCAGACGAACAATTTCCTGGGACTGGGCGAGACACTCACTTTTTCAGCGCAAGTCGGGACCGTGCAGCAGAATATTCTTTTTGGATTCACCGAGCCGTACCTTTTCGACAAGCCGATTGCGTCGGGCTTTACAGTCTTCAAGAACAAGTTCGATTACAACCAGGCGCGCCAGACCGGGATTCTGATCGGGCAGTCAGTGGCCATCAATCCCGCATTGCAAGAAAATTACAACACGGACTCGAAGGGCTTCACGTTGTTTGCGAGCTATCCGCTGCGAAGATTTTCGTGGACGCGGCTGGGGATCACCTACGGGTACACGGAGACGGACATCACGCCGTTCAGCCAATCGGCGAAACTGCTCTTTGAATTCACGCAATTCCGGAGCCTGGCGGGGCCGTCGGCGCTAAAAGGCATCCGGTCGAGCAAAATCACTCCGACGATCACATTTAACAATGTTGATAATCCAATCAATCCAACTCACGGAAAAAGCATTTACTATGGGACGGCCCTGGAAGGCGGACCGCTGCAAGGGAATGTGAATACCTATACGAACACGTTTGCGTACACCTATTTCCGGCAGCATTACCATAAGAGAAACGTAATCGGGATGAAGTTCCTGACCAGCATGATTACCGGGTACGGAGGGAAGGATGTTCCACCCTTCAGCCGGTTCTACCTGGGCGGAGAAAACGACATTCGCGGGTTCGACTTTTACACGATTTCGCCGTTTGTTTCGATCCCCAACACTACCACTCAAAGTTTCACCTACACGAATCCATTCTCGATCGGGTCGGGCGGGGTTCCGACGCAATCATCAATCCCGATCTCGTTGGTGACGTTTTTCCCGACGCGGCCAGGCGGGGACTTCCAGGCCGTAGGGAACCTGGAGTATCGAATTCCCATCGCCGGGCCCGTGGGCGTAAGCCTATTCAATGATATCGGCATCGCCGGACTCATCCGGGAGTCGCAATTACAATTGGATCCTTCGGCAGTGGCACCTTTGCAGCAGCAATATCCGAATCCGGACTTCCCGACGCTAAAGATATCGAGCAGCTTGCCGGTGATTGGCGGAAATTTCACGCCCCACACTTCGGCAGGAGTCGAGCTCGTGGTTCAGTTGCCGATCGTGAACGCGCCTTTCCGGTTCTATTACGCATACAATTACCTGCGTCAGACGGATACGATCTCGGGCCCGGTCTTTCCGTGCTCGACCGCGGGAGGAACGATCCCAGTGAGCGACACCTGCGGCGGCGGATTCTACCTTTCAAATTTGCAGAAAAATTCGCTGGCGCCAGGTGTTTATCAGACCCAAATCGTGCCGATGGTCAACCAATTCTTGCAAACGCAGGTCCAGAGACTACCGGCAGGCCTGATCGAGCCGTCGCACACGTTCCGCTTTACGGTGAGCAGGACGTTTTGACGGGAGCAGTGCAAACGGCATCCAATTGCGGCGAGTTCCGGGCGGAGGCGCGGGAAAGATTGAAGACGCGCGAGAGGCGTGGAGGGATGAGGATGAGATTGTGGAAAATGGGCGCGGCAGCGCTGCTCGCCGCCTGGGTGGCGGGTTGCGGGGGGAACGCCGCCCCGTTGCAAATCATGGTGAGCTCCCCCGGCGCGGGTGTCGGCGTAACGGCGACAGTCAATCTGAACGGCACAGTGCAATATTCGGCCGCTGTCACGGGCGGCCCCTCCATCACGAATGTCTTCTGGCAGATTTGCCTGCCCCCGGCTGTGAGCACGGCGCAGCCCACGAACTGCACGCAGGGTGTGGGGCCAATCAATGTTTGTACTCCGCCGACCGTTGCGAAACCCCTGGTTGGCTACGGCATCATTAATTCCACGGGCCTGTACACGGCGCCGAGCGTTGAGCCTCAGCCGAACGGGTTCGATGTGGTCGCTACGAGTTGCGTCTCGGCGACCACATTTGGACTGCAGCCCACCCAGATCGTCTCCGGCATTCAATTGCAGTTAAGCCCAGGCACGGTGACTATCGGGACGGGCGAGAAATTCCAGTTCGGTCTCATGGTCACCGGCACACAAGACAAGTCCGTCACCTGGACCGTGACCAACGGCACGAACCCGCCGGTGGCCGGCGGAAACTCCATGATCGGATTTATCTGTCCTAATGCGTTGGCACCCCAACCCTGTCCCAACGGGGAATATGTGGCGCCTGTTTTGGCGCCCCCGGGCGGCTCGGTGACGGTAACAGCCACGTCCGCGGTTGATAACACGCAGACCGCCCAGGCGACCGTCACTGTAAGTACTGCGGCGGATGCGACCATCACGAGCATTGATCCGGTGGTTACCGCGCAGGGTTCGGCGCAGCAGGATGTCTACATAACTGGCACAAACTTTTTCACCACCAGCCAGGTGCTGGCCGGGCTGAACCAGGATAAGGTTGCCACCACGTTCATCAACCCTGATCTGATCCGTGCCACGATTCCAGCGGCCGATTTGTCGGGGACTCAGGGGCCGGCCGTCCCGATTCAGGTCCAACGGCAGAATGGCGATTTGAGCTTGCCTGGCCCCGTGAATCTGGTCTTGACGAAGGTCCGCCCGGCGGTAATTTCCTCGACGCCTGACAGCATCCCTCAGTCTGCCGGAAATGTCGGCGTGATTGTGACGGGCGGATACTATTCGCCGGGAACAACCACGGCCGCGTTTAATGGGCAGCCGGTGACGACCACGTTCACCGATAGCCGGCATCTTTCGCTGGGTATCTTATTCAACAGCCAACCGGCTCCGGGGCTTTACCCCGTTACGGTGCAAAACTCCGGCGTGACCGCACCCAGCGCCGTGAATCTGGCGATCCAACCCACCACGATCCCGACGTTGCCAGGGACGGTGATTACCGTAGGCGCCAGTCCTTCGGCAGTGGCGATTGATAGCGCGCTGCATCTGGCTGTGGTGACAAACCAGGGCGGCGGCAGCGCTTCGTTGATTGATTTGGGATCGAACACGGTCGTGAATACGATCGGAATCCCGACGGTCAATAACGGCACCAGCACACCGACGGGCGTGGCGATTGATGATGTGGCAGACAATCAGTTGAGCCATGACCTCGCCCTGGTGGTGAACAACGGGGACAATTCCGTGACGGTGATTGATCTGGTGACGCGATCGGTGACACAGACGATTGATCTGACGCCATTCACGCCCACGGGCAGTGCTCCGATTGCAGTGGGAATCAACCCGCTGACGCACCGGGCGATTGTGGCGAACCAGTCCACGAATCTTGCGACGGTGATTGATTTGGTGACTCCGAACCCAAATCTAGCTAAGCCTTGCACGACTCCCCCGTGCGTCTTGACAACGATTGGCGGCGATCTGCCGCCATTTTTCAGTACGGGCGCGAATCCGACTATTTCCGTGGACCCGCGGCTGAACTGGGCGGTGGTCACTCCGGGCGGAGCTGGAACAGTGAATATCGTGGACCTCGGCCGCAACGCGAACGCCGGCGACGGTGGCCGTCAGCCGCTGGCGATTGGAGCGCTCAATATCACGACCACGATGCGCGGTGTGGGCATCAACACCGAAACGCATGAGGTACTTCTGACCGATCCGAACGCCACCACACTGACGACCTATAGCTTGCTCGACAATGCGGTGAATTCGACCCAATTTACGAACAACGGAGTTCTCTTTAGCGAGACAGGTCTCGTGGCTGCGGCAGTGAACCCGCTGGATAATCTGGGCATAGTTGTAAATCAAAATGCCGGCACGGCGAGTGTCGTGGATTTGAATAGCGGCAATGTGCTGGCCATCGATATTTCGGTCGGGAATAAGCCCCAGGCCGTCGCAGTCGATCAGGGCACGAACCGCGCCCTTATCGTGAACCAGCAAGATAACCAGGTTGCCTTACTGACGCTAGGGTCGGGGGCGGCAATACGAACGCCGCAAATCATTGAGGCCAGCCCCCCGGTGACGTTTGCGCAGACCGCCAATCCGATAACGCTGACGATCAATGGTGCGGGATTCGCTGGCGGCGCGCAGGTACTGCTGGATGGAACCGCGTTGCCTGGAGGAAACATCGTCAAGGTGACGCCGAATCAGATTGTGACCACGGTTCCTGCGGCGATGCTGAATCTGGCCCACCGATACATTGTGGCGGTGCAGAATCCGGGACAGATTTCGAATGTGACGGACCTGACCGTAGTCCAGGCAGTCAGCACGGGTTTGCCAGGAAGCGCTCCATTTGGAGTGGCTGTTGATAACGACCGCGACCTCGCCGTGGTCACGAACACGGGCGTCGGGACGGTGGCGCTGATCGATCTGACGACCGGGACTCTGGAAACACCGACGCTTGCGAGCTCCGTCCTGGTCGGAACGGCTCCGCAGGGAGTGGCAGTGATTCCGCGGCTCGGACTGGCGGTGGTGGCCAACAATGGGAGCGACAACTACTCGGTGGTGGATGATACTGGGAACGTACCGGCCAAGACGAGTGATTGCACGCCATGCATGGGTCCAAACGGCGTGGCCGTTGATCAGGATAGTTTGCAAGCGGCAATCACGGGCTCGCTCTCCAACACCGTCAACTTCGTCGATGTAGTGTTGTCACCACTCGGCGCTGGCACCAGCGGGCAAGTGGATCAGAGTCCGGGGGCGGTAGCGATCGATCCGAATCCCAATGTCAACTTGTCGAACGCAATCTTTTCCGCAGTTGCGACATTTTCGCAAAACAGCAGCGTCGATCTCGTGAACACAGGCGGAGGAATTGCCAAGCGCGTGAATAATTTGCAAGCTCCAACCGGAGTGATTTTCGATCCGTTGAACCAGGTTTTCGTCGTGGCGAACAGCTTGCAGGACAACCTGGTGTTTATAGACGGCACGACATTCAATAACTCAATAGTCGCCGTGGGGGTGAATCCCACGTCGCTCGATTACAATTTTCAGACGAGCACGCTTGTGACGGTGAACTCGGCGAGCAACACGATGTCCGTGCTGGAGTACACCTGCTCGCCAATCAACAACGGCGGGGTGCCTATCACTTGCACGACGGGTCCGCAGACGAGGCTGATCCTCGGGCTGCCGGGCTCGAATCAATTTTCTCAGCTACAGCAATATTCGGTGGCAATTGATTTGAAGATGAATCTTGCTGTTGTGGCGGACCAGAATAACGATCGCGTGCTGCTGATTCCGCTGCCGCATTAGACCGGCGGTTGTCTGCGCAATTTTGTGTCCGAGGAGATCGGAGGAGCGGGCGATGGCACTCGCGGGGGCGAATCCGGAGAGAGGACATGGCGGCGATCGTTGCTTTTCGCGGAATCCAATTGACCGATTTCGAGAGCCACAGCTATAATGCATCGTTTGCGCTCATGGAAACTCGGATGAAGGAGTGAGAATGAAGATTCGAATGGCAGGACCAGCCCTGGTGGCGCTTTTGCTGATGATGGTGCCGGCCGCTCGGGCGCAGTCGAGCGGCGCGACAGGCGCTGCTCCGATGAAGGTCGGAGTAATCAATGTGCAAGTAGCCATCACCAGCACGGCCGAAGGGAAGCAAGCCGCCGCCGAATTGCAATCGCAATTCGCGCCCCGGCAGAGCGAGCTCGAGAACCTTCGCAAGCAAATCGAGGATTTGCAAACCCGCTTGCGCACCGGGTCGAACACGCTGAGCGATGAGGAAAAGGCCCGCCTGGCAGCCGATGGCGACCGGCTAACGCGCGTTTACCAGCGGAAGCAGCAGGAATCGCAGGATGATTTCAACGAGGCGCAGCGGGACATTGTGGACCACATCGGCCGGAAGATGATCGAGATTCTGGACAGATACTCCCGCGAAAACGGATATGCCATCATCTTCGATACTTCCTCGCAGAATACACCCGTGATCTACGCGGCGAACCAGATTGACGTGACCCAGGACATCATCCGGCTTTACGATCAAAGCTATCCGGTGAAGAGCGCAGGCGGCGGAGGAAGCAAGCCAGCGGCTCCCAAGCCGGCGGCGCCTAAGCCACCAACGCAACCAGGGCAGACACCGCCGAAGCCGTAATCAGACGGACTGTGATTTTTCAATAGGCTCCTCCGAGATGCTCCGGAGGGGCCTATTGTTTTTTGCTGGGTATGGGATGAAGGAGCTGGGCGGTTCGTCGCTTGGAAGGGTTCGAGCGACCCGCCGGGCCACTCAGGACCCGTTCGGCCGTCTGTTTCGTGCCGGGAGCGCAGGAACAGCTGTCGAACAACGGGACGAGAGGCCGCCCTTAGTCGCGTCTTGCGTTTTTGGGGCGGGGAAATTATACTAAGTTGCTTCCAGATAGGTCGCATGAACGAGTGGGCGCGAGCCCACTTTTTTGTTGGGCGCGAGAAACGGCCAAGGGCGTAGAGGTTCCGGCCGGGGTTAACTCCCGCGCGTAGAAGAGAATGGACCTGGAGAAGATTCGCGAGGCAGCCGAGCGGGCGGCGCACGCGTATGGCCTCGAAATATTCGATGTGGAGTGGAAGGTAGGCAAGCAGCGGCTGCTGCGGGTCTATCTGGACCGGTTGCCTGGCTCGCAGAATCCGGAAGGGCTGGGTGTCACTCACATGGATTGCCAGCATGTGAGCGAGCAGTTGAGCGTGATTCTCGACGTCGAGGACCTGGTACCGGGACCGGGCTACGTGCTGGAAGTGAGTTCGCCGGGGTTGGATAGGAAGCTGATCAGGCCGGCGGACTATGAGCGATTCGTCGGGCGGTTGGCGCAGGTATGGCTGAACGAGCCGGTGGAGAATCAGAAGTATTTCGAGGGGCGCCTGGCCGGTTATGAGGATGGAGTAGTGAAGCTGGCGCTGAAGAATCACGAAGTGGCAGTGCCGTACGCGGGGATTCGCAAGGCGAATCTCAAGGTGGAGCTATAGCGCGGAGATTGAGCGCGGCGCGGCGTCGAATAGACGGCGCCAGGGTCTACAGGGAGAAACAAGGATGGCGAGTCTGCTGTACCAGACAATCGAGCAGATCAGCCGGGAGAAGCACATCGAACCGGAGATCATCGTCGCGGCCATCGAGGATGCGATGGTGGTGGCGGCGCGGAAGTATTACCGCACCGAGGAAGAACTCCGCTCAAAATTCAATCCCGATACGGGGCAGATAGACGTGTATTCGGTGCACACGGTGGTGGAAGAAGTGGCCGATCCGCTGCGTGAAATCTCGCTGACGGATGCGCGCAAGAAGAATCCGGAAATCGAGGTCGGCGGAGAACTGACCGAACCGAAGCCCACCGACGTGCTCGGAAGAATCGCGGCGCAAACGGCCAAGCAGGTGATCTTGCAGAAAGTGCGCGAGGCCGAGCGCGACACGATTTACAACGAATTCCATACGCGCGTCGGCGAACTCGTGAATTGCATCGTGAAGCGCATGGAAGGGCCCGACATCATTGTGGATCTGGGGCGGACGGAAGCCCGCTTGCCGAAGCGCGAGCAGTCGCGCCTGGAAGCTTACAATGTGGGCGACCGGCTGCGGACGACGATTCGCGCGGTGGAGCGTGCGGCCAAGGGACCGCAGGTGATCGTATCGCGCGCCGATCCGGCCCTGGTGCAGCGGCTCTTCGAGATGGAAGTGCCGGAAATCTATGACGGTACAGTGCAAATTCGCGCGGTGGCGCGCGAAGCGGGAGAGCGCACGAAGATTGCCGTCGAAAGCCGCGATAAGGACGTGGATCCCGTTGGCGCTTGCGTGGGCATGAAGGGCATGCGCGTGCAGTCCATCATTCGCGAACTGCGCGGCGAAAAGATCGACATCATTCCTTACAGCGAGGAAACCATCGCCTTCGCCCAAAAGGCGCTGAGCCCCGCGAAAGTGACGCGCGTGCAGATTGTGGACGCGGAAGAGAAGCGCCTCGAAGTGATCGTCGAGGATACGCAGCTCTCGCTGGCCATCGGCAAGAAGGGCCAGAACGTGCGCCTCGCGAGCAAGCTGATCGGTTGGAATATCGACATCAAGAGCGAGGAAGAAAAGCGGCGCGAGATTGAAGCGCAGATGGCGGCCTTGACGGCTCCCGGAACCGCGCTCTCGGAATTGAAGGGAGTGGGGCCGAAGACGATCGAGAAGCTCGAGTCGCACGGAATCACTTCGATCGAGAAGCTGGCCGATATGACTCCCGAGCAGCTCGTCGAGATTCCGGGAATCGGCGAGAAAATGGTCGAGAAGATCCACCAGTCCGTGGCCACCTATTTTGAGCAGTTGGAAGCGCAGGCGACTGCGGGCCCTGCCCCAGTGGAAGGCGAGGAGCAGGCGGCGACAGAGTCCGCGCCCGAAACGGAGGAATCATCAGACACAGTGGATTCGAGCGAAGTCGAGGCGAGTGAACCAGAGGCGATGGGCGCAGACGCCACGGCTGCGGCAGTGGAATTGCCCGAGGCTGAGGCGGCCGAAACGCACAAGGACGAAGAAACGACTTCGGACCAGCCCTCCGAAGCTGGCGACGAGAAACTGAAGAATTCTGAATAGTGCCGGCCGGGCGTGTCCGGACGGCCCAGGAGAATTTCGAAAGATAGAGGCGAATGTCAGATCCCAATCAAATCCGCATCAACGAGCTGGCCAGGGAACTCGAGATCAAGGCCAAAGTGCTGATCGATTACCTGCCGGAAATCGGCGTCCACGATAAGAAGACGCACTCGAGCTCTCTCGATTTGGATCACGCCGAGCTGGTGCGGAAGCATTTCCAGAGTTTGGCTGCCGCGGAAGCGGCTGCGGAAGCGGAAAAAGACGCGAAGGCCAAGGCAGCGAAGGCACGTCCCGTGCGCCCAGCCGCCCCGGCGGCTGCGCCTCCCTCAGCAGCGAAGCCTGCGGCTCCCACCGCGACGGCTGTTCCTTCTGCTGGCGGCGCCGCCGCGAAGCCCGCGGTTGTGCCGGGCGTCGCGCCTCCGGGTGCGCCCGCGCGTCCGGGCGTTGCCCCTGTGCGGCCTGCCGCTGCACCGCCCGCTGCTGGAGGAGCACCTCCGGCTGCCGTTCATCCCCCTGCTGCTAAGCCTGGCGTTGCGCCCGCTGCGGCGACGCCTGCTTCACCGATTGCCGCCAAGCCCGGTGTTGCTCCTGCCCCGCCAAGGCCCGCCATTCCGGCGCGGCCCGTAAGTCCCGCCCCTGGGCAGGGACATCCGACGACTCCCGCGGCTCAACGCCCCGCAGCCGCAGCTCCGGGCGCTGCACGGCCCGGCACTGCGCCGCCTTCGGGGCAAAGATTTCCCGCGCGCCCCACAACGAGTGCTCCTCAGGGAGCGCGTCCGGCGGCTGCGCCGGGGCAATATCGACCGAGCCCCGCGCCGGGACAGTCGCGCCCGGGCGCGCCGCCTTCGAGATTCCCCCAGCGGCCGAGTACTGGTGGTGGCCGCCCTGGGCAAGGGCCGGTCGGCACGCAGAGGCCTGGCGCCGGGGTCCCGAAGGCAGAGCCGGGGAAGCCGCTTTATGCCCGGAAGCCGCCCGCTTCTCGCGGCCGTCCGCTAATTGAAAAGCGCTATGCCGAAGGCGAGCGCAAGCTGCATCCGGTGCGGACACGGGCCGGCGCGGGTCCTGGTCGTGCGGCACAAGCCGAGCCAGTGGCGCCCGTTCAGCGCGAGCCTCGCGACGTGACCGTCACGGAAGGAATCACGGTGCGCGAACTAGCGGAGAAGCTGGATATCCGCGCGAAGGATTTGCTGAAAACTCTGATGGACCGCGGCGTTTTTGCCAGCATCAACCAGGCATTGGACGCGCAGACCGCGACGAGCCTCGCGGAATCGTTCAACGGCATCGTGAAAGTGGTGACGTTCGAAGAACAGGTCGTGCAGGAAGAGAAGGTAAAGGAAGAGCGCTCAGGGAATTTGCAGCCGCGTGCTCCGGTCGTGACCGTGATGGGCCACGTGGACCACGGCAAAACGAGCTTGCTCGACGCCATCCGTCAAACGGAAGTGGCCGCGGGTGAGGCTGGGGGAATCACCCAGCACATCGGTGCCTATGAGGCCCGTGTGGACGGGCGGCGAATTGTTTTCATCGATACGCCGGGCCACGAAGCATTCACGCGCATGCGCGCGCGCGGCGCGAAGGTGACGGACATCGTGGTTCTCGTGGTGGGCGCAGACGACGGCGTGATGCCGCAGACCGAAGAAGCCATTGATCACGCGCGCGCTGCGGGCGTTCCCATCGTCGTGGCCATCAACAAAGTGGACAAACCGGACGCGCAGCCGGAGCGCGTGAAGCGCCAGCTCTCCGATCGTAAACTGATGCCCGAGGAATGGGGCGGCGATACGGTGATGGTGGAAGTTTCGGCGAAGACCAAGAAGAATATCGAAAAGCTGCTCGAAATGATTTTGCTCGTTGGCGACCTGCGCGAATTGAAGGCCGATCCGGACGCGCCGGCGAGCGGCACCGTGTTGGAATCGCGCGTGGACAAGGGGCGCGGGCCTGTCGCCACCGTCCTGGTGCAGAACGGAACTCTCCACGTGGGCGACGTATTCATCGTCGGCGCGGTGTATGGAAAGGTGCGCGCGATGTTTGACGATCGCGGGCAGCCCATCAAGAAGGCGGCTCCCTCGACGCCCGTGGAAGTCCTGGGCCTGCAAGGTGTGCCCGAAGCGGGAGATCAATTCCAGGTGGCGGATGAAGCCAAGGCCCGCCACATCGTCGAATACCGTCAATCGAAACAGCGCGAGGCCACGCTCGCAAGAACGGCGTCCTCGGGCCGGTTGACGCTCGATCAATTGCACGAGCAACTGAAGGCCGGGGAAGTGAAAGAACTCCCCGTGGTGGTGAAGGCGGACGTGCAGGGGTCGGTCGAAGTGTTGAGCGAGATGCTGCCAAGACTTTCGAACGACCAAGTGAAGCTGAAGGTGATTCACGCGAGCGTGGGCGCGGTGACGGAAACAGACGTGCTCCTCGCTTCCGCCTCGAATGCCATCGTGGTGGCGTTCAACGTGCGGCCGGAGCGAAAAGCGTCGGACTTGGCGCAGCGCGAGGGCGTGGATATCCGGCCCTACACGATCATTTACGAGCTGCAAGATGAATTGAAGAAGGCCGTGGCCGGATTGCTCTCGCCGATCATCAAGGAAACCTATCTGGGCCGGGCGGAAGTGCGGGATACCTTCCGTGTGAAGGGCGTCGGGACGATCGCGGGCTGCTCGGTGCAGGATGGGATTCTGAAACGCGACGCCGATGTGCGCGTGCTGCGCGACAACGTGGTCATCTACACGGGCAGAATCAGCTCGCTCCGGCGCTTCAAGGAAGACGCCAACGAGGTTCGCCAGGGCTTTGAGTGCGGCGTGGGCGTCTCGAATTTCAGCGACGTGAAAGTGGGCGACATTCTGGAATGCTTCAAGATGGAGAAGACCGCCGCGCCGGAATTGCTCAACGTGGCGGATCGAGCGCGCGCCCAGGAAAGCGCGGAGGCGCGCCGCAACTGATTTAGATTCTGAGTTTTTGCGCTTCCCCTGAAATCCCGGGGGCTAAAATGCCAATCGGCCTCCTCACCCTGGAAATTCACATCCCGGATGCCCGGTCTCTTAAAGACAAGCGCCAGGTGCTGCGGAGCTTGAAGGACCGGCTGCGCGCCCACTTCAATGTGGCCGTCGCCGAGCTGGAGCATCAGGAGCTTTGGCAGCGGTCGCGCGTGGGCGTAGTGAGCATATCGGGCGACGGGAAGCATCTGGAAGAATCGCTGGAAGCGATTGCGTTGGAATCGGAGCGAGTGCTGGGGCGCGACCTGATTTCGCGGGAAATTGAATATTTTGAGGATGGCGAATAATGGTTTACGGACATCGTGCGGAGCGGATTGCGGAGGAAATCAGGAACGAGGTGAGCCTGATGCTGGCGGGCGAGCTGAAAGATCCCCGTCTGGCGGGGACGGTAATTGTCACCGAAGTGCGTTTGGCGCCCGGGATGCGCACGGTACGCGTGTTCGTGCAGCTGGCGGAAGATGACACCGAACGGGCGACCACACTCGCGGGCTTGAAGGCGGCTTCCGGGTACGTGCGGCACGAGCTGGTTGAAAGGCTGCGATTGCGGCGCGCGCCGGAAGTGATTTTCGTGCTGGATGAATCGGATGAGCGCGGCAATCGCATTGACCAACTGCTTCGAAGAACCAAAGAGACGGGGGAAGCGTAGCCGGGGAAGCGCGATAGCACGACGGGCCGTTTTTTTCGCGACACCACATCCTTATGCACGGTGCCCATTCACGACCAGAAATCCCACGGAATTAAATCTGATCTGATGCCTCGAATTCCACAGCCTCCTCCCTTCGATGGGATTCTTGTAGTCGATAAGCCGAGCGGCAGGACCTCGCATGACGTGGTGGAAGCCGTGCGCCGCCTCTCGGGGTTTCGGCAGATCGGGCACCTGGGCACGCTCGATCCGCTGGCGACGGGAGTGCTGGTGCTCGCGCTGGGCCGGGCAACGCGGCTGGCGCGGTTTTATACCGGCCGGCGAAAACGCTATGCCTGCGCGGTGCGGTTCGGCTTTGCCACCGATACGTATGATGCCGATGGCGAGCCGCTCGGGCCCGATTCGGCGCCGTTGCTCGACGCCGAGGAGATTGCCAGGCTTGCGGCGAAATTTGTGGGCAGCATCGAGCAGACGCCGCCGCAATATTCGGCCAAGAAAATTCACGGTCGACCGGCGCATGAATTGGCGCGGAAGCACAAGCCTGTGAAACTCGAGCCGGTGAACGTGGAAGTGTACGAATTCCGGCTCACGAGCGTGGAAGGCGCAGTGGCGCGATTCGTGGTCGAGTGCGGCGCGGGAACTTATATTCGTTCACTCGCGGACGACCTGGGAAAACTGCACGGGGCAAACGCGCACCTCGCGGAAATCACTCGCACGGCCGTAGGTGAATTCACGCTCGATCAGGCCATTCCGCTCGCGGAGCTGGCGGAAGATGCGAAAGCGGGGCGGCTGGCGGAGCGCGTGATTCGGCTCGAGGACTTGCTGCCGGAACTTCCGCGCGCCACCGTGCTGCCCGTGATCGAGAAACGTGTGCGGCATGGCGCGAAATTCAATTTGCCGCTCGCACAGATTCAGCCGGGAGTCACGACCGCGGCACAGGGCGCTCCGGCGCAGCTCGATTCCGGTGAGTGGAAACCGTCCCGCTTGCGCGTATTCAATCAAGCGGGACAATTAATTGCTATCGCAGAGCCCGTGGTGCCACGGACCTATCAGCCGGTGGTTGTGCTGGAAGCCACGGCCTAGCGGAATTCCTTCCTCGAAACATTTTTCAATCGCAAGCGGAGTAATTATGTTGGCCCGGCGGAATTCGCCCGGAGGCTCTATGGGCGCGGCGGCTCCGTCTCAGGCTGGGGCTGTGGTTGGGGTTGTGGTTGCGGCTGTGGTTGGGGCTGAGGCTGAAGCGGAGGCTCTGTCAACGGTTGGGGTTGCGGCTGGACCTGCTCCCCTTCGCGTTCGCGGCGCCCAGGACCAAAGGAGCCGACCGTTTCAAGCGCGTGCCCGGCGTAGACGACGTGATCCTTTCGAGCGGAGAGCTCCACGGTCCTCGGTGTGATGAGTATGAGTAGCTCGCTATCCTGATTCTGAATCATTTGAGTGCTGCCGAGGAGCCCGACGATGGGCAGGCCCGTGATTCCCGGGCTGCCGCCGAGGAGGGTTGATTGCTGGGGTTGGAGAATCCCGGCGATGGCGGTGGTCTCGTTTTGCTTGAGGCGGACGGTCTGCGTAATGGCTTGATTGGCGATCACCGGGATGCCGTTGAACGACTGCGTAGATAGGCTGCTGATTTCGAAATTCAATTGCAGCGTTACTTCGCTGTCGTCGTGAATGCGCGGGGTAGCTTTCACCTTCACGCCGATATCGAGGTACTGGACACCCGGGAAAGGAGTTTCGGGCAGGGCGTTTCCGGCGCCAAAAGTAGTATCGTTCAGGACCACGGAAACAGTATTCGACCCTTTGTTTGCGACGGCCACGTCGGGATTCGTGCCGCCATTGAAATTTGCTGTAACGATCGAAACAGGCTCAGTCCCAACCCCGAGTTCGAAAAAAGGGCCAAACTGGCCGTTGCCGAGGCCCAATAAAAGAGAAATTGCGTTATCGGTTTCATCGGCGACGGCAAGATCGAGGCGGCCATCGACGTTGTAATCGGCGACCGCGATCGAGGTCGGGCCATTCCCAACAGGAAAGTCCACCTTGTTCGTGAATGTCCCGGCGGCGGTGCCGGTGGCAGTGGCCTGGCCAAGGAGAATCGAGACGGTGTTCCCGGTAAGTGTGCTGGTGGGTGCCCCGTTATTGGCGACGGCGAGATCGAGAATTCCGTCCCCATTGAAATCGCCGGTGGCGACGAAGACGGGGGAATTGCCGGTGGGATAATCCGTGCGGGTCGGGAAAGTCCCAGTGCCGTTGCCGAGGAAGACGGAGACGGTGTTCGCAACTTGGTTCGTCACAACCACATCCATGTTGCCGTCGGCGTTGAAATCAGCTGCGGCAATGGAGGAAGGCCCCGCTGCCGTGGGGATGATCGTCCCGGCGGCGGTAGTCGGCGTCTTGAATGTCCCATCGCCATTGCCGAGGAAAATCATGAGCGTGTTGTTGGCATGGTTGACCACCGCGAGATCGGTGAACCCGCTCGAGGTCAATGTCGTTGCCACTACAGAAGCAGGGCTGGTGCCCGTCCCGGTCGAGAGCGTCGGCGGCACCGCGGCCTTGAACGTGCCGTCGCCATTGCCCAAGAAAATGGAAACCGTGTTATCGCCCTGGTTGACCACCGCGAGATCGAGATTCATGTCGCTCGTGGGGTTCGCGGGATTCGTGTTGAAGTTTCCGGTGGCAATCCAGACGGGCGCGACGCCGGTCTGGATGGTGGCTGGAGTGGGCTGAGAGAAATTACCGGTTCCGTCGCCAAGGAAAATCGAAAGAGTATTGCTCGTGTTGTTGGCGACGACCAGATCCTGATTACTCCCGGTGTTGAGGAGAACGCCCGTAGCAATGAAGACCGGCGCAACCTCGGTATCGAGAGTCGTAATCGGGAAATTCTCAGTGGACGCTCCGGGGATGCCGCCACCGGCGCCGACTAGGCTCGGCGAAAACTGCGCGAGCGTGACAGGAACGCGGTCGCCCACGAAGAAAGTGGCAGGATGACCGTCTTCGGCGCGCAGGAGGATGCGCCGGCCGTGACGAACGAGCGAAAGCATCTCGGAAAAATTCGCGGCCGCCCCCGGAAGCGTCGCAAGGAACGTCGTGTAGCCGCCGCCGAAGGCGATCAGCGGCGGTAGAAGCGAAGTCAGGTTCACCTGTCCGGAGCCAAGCAGCGAGCCGATTTGCGACGTCGTGAGCCCGCTCAATGACGAGGGCGTCCCGAATACCTCTTGCAGCACCGTGGCCAGGCCGTTCGCCGAGGACAAAGCTTCCTCAACCTCCTGCTTGCTCAGCGTGAAGGTCTTTGCCGTTTCCGGAGGATTAATCCCAAGGTCGCGCGCGTAATTGCGGTCCACTTCCAAAATCTCGATTTCGAGGACAAGCTCGCCGCCGGGCTGTTCGAGGTTTTCGATAACGCTGGTCGCGACAGCCATGGCCTGGGGCGAAGCGCGCATGGTCAGCGTGCCGGTGCGGGTGTCGAGATCGGAACGCGTGATGCCGGCGATTTCGCGTACGAGGCGCAGAACTTCCGTCATCTCCTCCGGGGTTTCGGAGCTCGGCAATAAGACGGTCCGCGCGATGGAAATGCCGTACTCCTTCTGTTTTTGTGACGTATCCTCGGCGACGAAAAACAGATGTTTCGTCAGTGGCCGCCAAAAGGTCCCGGTCATTTGGCCAAGGACGCGAAGGGCCGTGGGGAAATCGAGGCCCGACGTCCGAAAATGAATCTGCCGCGGCCGCAAGTCCACGTCAAAGGCGGCTTCGACCCCGAATTTGCGCGCGATTTCCTGGTAGGCGGCTTTGGTATCGCCGCGATAATCAAAGTCGCGCGTGCCCGGCTGATGGTCCATGCGGACCTCGCCAGCGAGTTCGGGTTCCGCGATGGCGCGCTCAAGAACTCCGGATTGATAGGCGGTCAATTCCGCGTAGCGATCCTGGATGACGCGATTGGTGGGGTCGATATTGCGGGCAGAGAGCAATTCGCGGCGCGCGTCGGATAGCCGCCCGGAGACCGCCTCGCGCTCGGCGAGACTAGCCTTCTCCTGCACCAAGCGGCTTCTGGCAAATTCGTGGTGCAGGAAGTACTCCTTATTGTCGGGAGCCCAATCCACGGCATCGGAATAGTTGGCATACGCAGTCTCCCAATCGCTGTCATGTTCCGCTCGGAGGCCTTGTTTGAAGGCCTCTCTGGCCTTTCTCGGGTCGGGCTCAACGGCAGGAGGCTTGGGAACTGCCGAATCCGGCGGCATCGCGGCAGCGGCCGCACTCGTCGAGTTTTGCGCCTGGTTGGGCTTCGAGGAAGCACTGGAAGGCGTCTGCGCCGGCAAAGGAAGTG
>Ga0187817_10000544_pt1 | contig 16392 bp, 12 predicted proteins | sample NC_wetland_sal_i_17_FD_132431 | JGI IMG/M metagenome (GOLD analysis project Ga0187817, IMG submission 132431) | Wetland sediment microbial communities from Neuse River Estuary, North Carolina, USA - SO4_2 | ecosystem: Environmental > Aquatic > Freshwater > Wetlands > Sediment | place: USA...
CCTCCTTTACCATCCCGAAGGGCACCACTTTGTCGCTCGTCCATAGGTCTTCGTGGTCCTTGTCGTTCCGCCAATGTTCGCAACTGAACGTCCCTGCCGGAACCGTTACTGTCTCCGATCCCACGGACTGCCACTGGTTGAAGCTGTCCTGCATGTTCTGCCGGTTTCGCGCCGACATCATCAGCATGTTTGCCGGAATTTCCATCAGACCCTGTCCCGGAACGTCCACAATCATCCGGTGAAATTGAAAATTGTCGACCGTAACCAGCGCTTTACCGCCCGTAATGCCTCCATTTGTGTCCGTGTTCACCATTTGCATCCAATAAGCGTCTTTTCCGTCCACGGTGTCTTTGCTGAGCAGCGACCATTCCTCCATCCTGTTCCTCCCACCTGACGTTGAATTTGATTGATACAGCGCCCCTTTACCCACGACCGGATGAAACACTTTCATAATTGCCGGCCGCGAGAACATCTCCATGCCCATGCCCATTTGCATTTGCGCCAAAACCGGCACACTAGCGCCTAATACCAACAACACCAATACCCCCATCATCCGCTTCATGGTTGTTCTCCTTGCTTTCGGCTACACACGCTTTCAGGCGGGCGGGAACCGCCAATTTTCTGCATCTCTCATATCAGTTTTTAGTGTCGTTGCGCAATATCGCGCTTGAGGAAAAATGAGGAAAGACCCGACGGAACACCCTTACTCGTAGGCCAGCGCATCCACCGGATCGTAGCTCGACGCCCTCACCGCAGGCACTGCCGCTCCCAACGCCGCTCCCAGCAGCGCCAGCCCCACCGACCCCACCACCCATCCCGCCGAAAGCAGGATCGGCAGCGATGGATTGGTCTCTTTCAAGATGGCCTGGGTCAAAAAGGTGATTCCAATACCTACCAGGCTGCCCACAATCGCCAGCACCGCGGTCTCTCCCAGCAGCATCTGTACCACTTCGATGCGCGTAAATCCCAGCGCTTTCAGAATGCCGATTTCCCGTGTACGCTCCATCACCATGGTGTGCATATTCATCAGCACCACCAGAAAGCTCACCACGATTCCCAGCACCACCATGGTTCGAATGAACGGCCGCAGCTCCGGTAATTTCGACGAGCTCATCAGCGAAACGTACTCCGACATCGACCGCACCGTGTTGTGTGGCGCCAATTGCAGAATCGCCGCCCGCGTCCCAGCCGTGTCTCCCTTACTTCTTACAAAGAATACCGAGACGCGCTTTTCTGTCCCCATAATGTCCTGCGCCGTCTTCAGCGGGATATAAAACCGCGCGCCCTTGCCGTGCACCACGATGCCGACGACCTTGAACGGCCGGTTGATCAGCGTCACCGTATCTCCCCCCTTCAAGTGTCTGGTTTGCGCCGCGATGTCGTCGGCAATGGTCTCGTCCGGCGCTTCGAAGGGCCGCCCTGCTCTGAAAATGAATCCTTTACTCAACGCGTTGTATCGTTTGTAATCGATCCCGTAAATCACCATCAATGACTTCGGATCGGTCATCAGCAACGTTGGCGCTACATCGTCGACGCCTGGCAGTTTTTCTATCTCATCGCCCAGCGATTCTTGCATCACCGCACTGGAAAACGCGAAGAAGATAGACGCGTTCGGCGGTTGCACCAGGATGTCCGCCCCCACTCCCTCCACGCGCTTTCCCCAGTCCGCCACCACGCCCGAAGTCATGCCCACGATCAGCAGCACCAACACAACTTGTATCGCAATCGCCACAATGCTCAAGAAACATCGCAGCGGACGCGCCGCCAGGTTGCCCCAGAACATCTGCATCATCGAAAATGGACCGTTGGTGCTTTCTTTCATGGATTCTTTACGTCTTGTGACTGTAACATCCCCCTATTCTCCGGGTCAAAATTGTCACAATCGTTTTAATTTTCCTCAGCCGCTTGCACGACTCTCTCCCTTCCGCAACGACAAATATTTCTGCCAAGTTAAGTTTTGCACAAACTAGTGGAAAAGCTTGTGGAAACTACAGGAAATCCCCGACTAAATTGCCGAGTTTCAATGCGATGATGCGGTTTGCACTGTTTTTGTGCAACTCCTTTTGCTCGCTGAAGCCCTTCTCTTCCCCGGCTGCGACGCTAACTCCAACTGCTCGAACGATGTGACGCCGAACACTTGTTCCAAAAGAAATTTTCTACAACATCCAAACCGGCAATTTCTCTAAGTGAGACGGCAACAAAGTCTAGCCTGCCATTCCGAACGGAGTCCGCGTAGTGAGGAATCTCTCTTTGTTCGTCTGTTCCAGTCATACCCATCGCTAATACCACTTCGGCGGCCGCTCCAAATGAACCTTAAGCACTTGCTTTGGGTCCGTTATCTCGTACCAATGCCCGAACGGCTTCCAACCATCCGCCACCACTTGGACTAATACTTTTCCCAGCGGCGCGTCCGGTACGTGTGCGACTCCCTCTGGATTGGTCTTCACGTTCACTTCGAATTTTTTGTCCTTAATCAGGTGTTGTTCAATGGTCTTGACGTACACGCTCGCGTTTTCTATCGGCTTGTTCGAATCTCCACCAGTCACTTCCACGGTAATCTTGTGTTCCGGCGAGGGTGCCTCATCCTTTTTCGACAGCGGCGCTTGGTCCTTCTGAGCAGGCGCTTGATCCTGCTGGGCCCGCACCGGCGCCACAAGAAACAGTCCACTGAACAATACGACGCTCCCGATTCGCCAGTTTTTCCTTCTCATGTTCAGCCCCCATTCTCTGACATGATCAGCCATCCGCGTTCTGCCCGCAAGCCCGTTAAGCTCCGACCGCTCCTGCGATTTGACTCGCTGCCTATCCTCTTGTAACTTTTTTCTAGCCTCGACAAACCAGCTCCATCTGGGTAGGACGACCCTCTTGTCCTTCCCTTAGATTCAAGCGCATGCCAGCAAGGAGACACGCGAATGGGATTTGCTACCAATGCGATTCACGTAGGTCAGGAACCCGATCCAAGCACCGGCGCGGTCGTTCTGCCCATCTACCAAACCTCCACTTACGTGTACGAGGAACTGGGCAAGAGCCGTGGCGGCTATGATTACGCGCGCACCAACCATCCGAATCGCAAAGCCCTCGAACGTACCCTCGCGAAGCTGGAAGGCGCCCTCGCCTCCTATGTCTTCACTTCGGGCATGGCGGCGATTGACTCCGTGTTCCGCCTGCTTCGCCCCGGCGATCACGTGGTTCTCTCGGAAGCCGTGTATGGTGGCGTGTATCGTCTCACCACGCAACTCCTCGTCCACTTTGGCCTGGAATTCTCTTTCGTGGATACTTCTGATCCTGCGGTCGTGCTTGGCGCGTTTCGCCCGAACACGAAAATGATTTACATCGAGACTCCCACGAATCCCACCCTGCGCATCACGGACATCTCCGCCATGGCCAAGCTCGCCAACGAGCGCCGCGCCACTCTCGTCGTCGACAACACCTTCCTCACTCCTTACCTCCAGCGGCCCATCGAACTCGGTGCCCACATCGTCGTTCACTCCCTCACGAAATATCTCAATGGCCATAGCGATGCCACCGGCGGTGCGGTTGTTCTCACGCGCACCGATGACGCCGAGAAAATCTATTTTATTCAGCGTTCCGCCGGTGCCGGTCTCGCTCCAATGGATTGCTTTCTGACCTCTCGGGGATTGAAAACCCTCGCCATCCGCATGCTGCAGCACAATGCCAACGGCCTAGCCGTCGCTCGTCATCTCGACGCTCATCCCAAAGTTCGCAAAGTGTTCTATCCCGGCTTGGTTAATCACCCGCAACACGAACTCGCTCGGCGGCAGCAAAAAGGTCCCGGCGCGATGTTATCGTTCGACCTCGGCTCCGAAGATGCCGCTCGCCGCTTCCTCAATCAAGTAAAGATTTGTTCGCTCGCCGAAAGTCTCGGCGGGGTCGAATCCCTCATCTCTCTTCCCGCCCAAATGACGCACGCTTCGATGCCTAAAGAAGTTCGCGACCGCGTCGGTATCACCGATAGCCTCGTCCGCCTCTCGGTTGGCATCGAAGATGTGGAAGACATCGTCGCCGACATCGACCAGGCCCTGTTGTACATTTGAGCGGAACTGCCGGTCTGTTCGTCATTCCGAGCGCCGTGAGAATCTCTCTTCGATTATCGCCTCTTGTCCCGGCGGATCTAACCGGCGTCTCGGTTCCTTCTTTATCCTTCACGTCCCTTATGTCCTCTACTTCCTCAACCTCCTCTATCCACGCTCTCCCCCACCCACTTCAAATACCCCTCCGACCCCGCCACGATCGGCAACACCACAAATTCCGGCGTATCGTACGAATGAATCGCCAGCACTTCCTTCTGCAACTCCTCCACCCTCTCCTCGCTTGTCTTCATTATCAACAAATACTCGCTGCTATCCTCGATCTTCCCCTCCCACGTATAAAACGACTCCACCGCATGCGTCACAATATTCACGCACGCCGCCAACCGTTTTTCGACTACATCGCGGGCGATCTTCCGCGCCTCTTCCAGCGTCGCGCACGTCACCAGCACCAATCGAAATCGCGTCTCCTGCATCATTCCCATTTCTCCGCCCCTGATTGTATACGACCAGCCTTCTTCTTCGCCCGTTCCCATCACGCCTAGTGCTGCTCCCGTGCGGCACAGCTAGTTGTGCCCCATACCAATGGCAATGTCGGTCGATTACCGAATCCCGCAGCGGCCCTGATGAGTGATAGTATTCGAATCACAGCTGTAGGTTATTCTGAAACTCAAGGCCATGCGTATTCCCATTGATTTGTTGCGCCGGTGCACGTGCGTTTTTCTGCTCTCTGCTCTTCTGTGGCCCGTTGCTTCTATGTCACAAGACGAAGCGCTCAAGGTCACCGTCGATTGGAAAGATGTTCTTCGCACTTCGAAAACGACCACCACGCTCCAGGTCGTCGTCAATCCGCCCTTGCGTCCAAGCTCATCGATTCATGATGCCGCATGGAACTCACTGCGAGCACTCCATGCCGACTACGTCCGTTTCGTTCCTTGGCTCCCCTATCCGCGCTTAGCCGTGGCGGAACTCGAGCCCCCAACCGCGGAACACACTTCCTGGGATTTTTCGTTGATCGATCCGCTGGTGAGCGATTTTTTTGCCGCAACCATCGATCACCCTATCATGCTGAACTTCAGCACCATTCCGCAGTGGATGTATCGCACCGATAAGCCTGTACCGTACCCCACGAATCCCGATGAAGTCACTTGGAAGTACGAGCAGGGCCAGGAGCTACGCGATCCTTCGGCCAAGGAAGTGGCCGATTATTACTCGCGTGTTGCCGCTTGGTACGCGCGCGGAGGGTTTACGGATGAAAGCGACAAATTCCATTCCTCACCGTTCCATTACAAGATCGCGCTCTGGGAAGTTCTAAACGAAGTGGACTACGAACACTCGTTTACACCGCAGACCTACACAAAGGTTTACGACGCGATCGTTTCGTCCGTCCGCAAGGTTCTACCGGACACCAAGTTCGTGGCCTTGGCCCTGGCCGCACCTTCTGATCATCCCGATTTCTTCGAGTATTTCCTCGATTCCAAAAATCATCAGCCCAACGTGCCGCTCGATTATATTTCATACCATTTCTATGCAGTCCCCACAGCGGGCCAGCCTCCTGAAGCCTGGCAATACACGTTCTTCGAGCAGGCCGACAAATTTCTCAGTTCCGTTCGCTTCATCGAGGCCATTCGCCAGCGCCTCTCGCCCCAGACAAAAACGGCGATCAACGAAGTTGGGTGCATTCTGCCGGGCGATCCCGAGGGCACGGAAACTATTCCCGACACATACTGGAATTTGTGCGGTGCAATGTATGCGTATGTTTTCGCGGCACTGGCTAATCAAGGCATCGACATCCTCGCTTCGTCCCAGCTGGTCGGCTATCCAACGCAATTCCCCAGCGTCACCCTACTCGATTGGAAAACCGGCCAGCCCAATGCGCGCTATTGGGTTCTGAAGCTTCTGCACGACAATTTCGCGGCGGGCGACCGGCTCATCAAAACTTCCGATCCGTCGCCGGATCTGCTCGCCCAAGCCTTCCTCTCATCGGATGGCACTCGCAAACTTCTCCTGGTGAACAAGCGCGCACACCCACTCGCGGTGCAACTCCCCGGAGCTATGGCTGCTCGCGAGGCACACACGGACGTAACCAGCGGCTCCGCTGCGCCGTCCTCTTCCTCGCTTTCTTCCGAAACTTTGGTTCTGGGACCCTTTTCAGTTACTGTCGTCACTTTTCAGCAGGGACATTAGTTTGCCACCACGGTGCGGCTGGCCAAATCCACTGTGACCATGTCCGCGCGCGATTGAGCGATGCTGCTCGTTCCTACCTGGTGAAAGGCAAGTTGCAAATTGCTCTTGTTTACCGTAATTCGCAAATACCCAAAATTCGTGTCGTCGTAATGCTCCAGGACCAGGCTCTTCGCCTGCACTGCCGGCTGTGTTGGCTCCAGGTAATCTACCTCTACGCCATACTGGGGTTCCTGCACTACTTGCCCTGCTTTTCCTTTTACCAATTTCAGGACGTCGTGTCCGCCATCACCGCAGATGATAAATGGGACCTCAATATCGTTCCCTCCGAATCGCATAGTCCGCGTGAACCGCTGATAATTGTGCGCGTGTCCAGAAAGGACCGCGTGTGGGTACACTCCTTGCGCCTTGCACACGGTATCGATTTGCCGGAGCATGTTCGGGCTGCCGGCGTGGTCGCCACCGGTGCCGCCTGCCTTTGGCGCGGGCTGATAGCAGAACGGTGGATGATGCGTCGCCAGCACTACTGCTCCCGTATATTTCTCTTTCTTGATCCGCGCAAGCTGCGCCCCTAGAAAATCGAGCTGGTAATCCGGCACTCCCTTCCATTTCCCATTTTCGCTTGAAATCAGGCCCGGATCTTCCAGCGCATTGCTAAACAGCCCAATGATCCGGACAAACGGCGCATCCAACGCAAAATATACACCCGGCTGAGTCATCGCCGTTCGATGCAATGAAGCGGCTTCTTGCGTGATGGTCGGCACCGTCGCGCAAAAGTTCCGCATAAAAATCGTCAATGGCGTATCTGCCGGAGCAGTGCCAGGAATAATGAACGAATCGTGATTCCCAGGAATTGCGAAAATTGGAGCCGGATAATTGCGATATGGTTCGTAAAACTGGTCGTAGTAATACTTCGATTCTCCGAAGTTATAGACCACATCCCCCAGGTGATAGAAAAACCCCGGCCGGTCAGCCTCCGCGCTGGTCCGGCAATCTTCCGTCACCTGGTCCGACACGCGCAGCTCATCTCCATACTTGCCCTCGTTCGACGCCCCGGTGTCGCCGGCACAATGAAACACAATTTTCCCCGTCTGCTTAATGGCCTGAATGCTCTCCGGCCCATGCGGCCCCAAGGCGCTTTCCAGCGTGTAAACCTCGCTTGGTTGCACTCGCGATTGCACGAACGGCACCACGTCTTTCGTCAGCAGCTTCTCAATCTCCTTGTACTGCTGATTGTCCGACGGGTGTTTCGTCTTGAACCGCTTCGGGTCCGGCGTCACCTGGCCTTCATTGAAAATCGGCTGCGGCAGTGGCGTGCTCAATTCTCTCGGCATCATCGCTCCTTAGTGTTTGTTTTAGGCTGAAGGCGGGTTTCGAGCCGATTCACAACCCGATTAGCGTATCCCACAAAATGCCACAGAAAATTAATTCTGTAAGACATTAGCCGATTCGTAAGCGCGTCCACATCGATTCCGCACTCGCCCGTTGCACCGTAGCCGCAACTTCCCTTCTGCGACGGTGTTTCTATTCCATAGAGATGCAATTTTGCGCTGGCTTTAAGCCAGCGTGGGCCCTGAAAAAGCGGACCCAGGAGATGAACGGCTCATTTCCTGCGCCAGCATCTCTTTTACCGCCAAGCCCAGCTCGATTGCTGAAAAAACACTGTCGTCCCGGAGAGAAACCATGACTCGTTCAAAACGCTTCCTCGGTTCGATCTTGCTGGCTTCCGCCTCTCTGGCTCCGCTTGCCATTAGTGGCTGCGCCGCCAGAGTCCGCGTTTACGACCCCTACTATTCCGATTATCACTACTGGAACGACCACGAAGAACGCGCGTACCACATGTGGCTCGCCGAACGCCATTACGAATATCGCGAGTTCAATCACCTCAACCACGAAGAACAACGCGAATACTGGGCGTGGCGCCACAATCACCCCGACGCCGGCCGCTAATCTCGAGGATGCGAAATTCGAAATTAGAAAATAGGAAGTACCAGATACTTGCAGCAGGCCTTCGTCATCCCCAGCGCCAGCGAGGGATCCCTCTTTCACCTCTCGACTTTCAACTTTCAACTTTCGCTTTTCGATGGTGGCCCATCCTTTCGCGCCGTTTGCGAAAGGGTGGGGTCTTCTCTTCATCTAGTCAATCGCCATTCCCATTCACCGCGAGAACCCCAGCTATAATGAGTAGGCGATGTCTCGTCGGCTCCGAATAACGCTGTACCACTCCTCTATCTTCGTCTCGTCTTGGTATTTCTCTCTCCCGCCCCCGCGCAAACTCAAGACGCCCCCGAACAAGCCCCCAGCGTTATTCACGTCGATGTCAACCTCGTCATGCTCGACGCCACAGTCAAAACCAAATCCGGCAAAATCCTCGACGGCCTCAAGAAAGAAGATTTCGAACTCCGCGAAGACGGCGTCCCTCAAAAAATCGACATCTTCAGTCGCGACGAGCTACCTCTCAACGTCGCCCTCGTCCTCGATCTCAGCGACTCGATCGGCCCTTTCCTCGGCCCGTTGCGCGAAGCCGCAAATACTGCACTCTCTTCCCTAAAGCCCGAAGATGAAGTCGCGCTCTTCACCTTCTCCACCGAAGCCGAACTCCGCGTTCCCTTTACCAAGGACAAATCCCAAGTCGCCGAGCAGATCAACGGCTTCAAAATCGGTGGCGCCACCAACATCAATGACGGGATCTTCCTCGCTGCGCAGTATCTTCTCAGAACTCCTCCCAAAGGCCGCCGCGTCATCATCCTGATCAGCGACGATGTTGGCACCGATGCAGGCGGGCAAGGCACTCACGACATCGTCACCGAGGCCATCGCCTCCGACGCGGTCCTCTACAATCTAAAAATCCCCGGTTACAATCCGCCGGGAACGCTCTTAGCAGCCGCCATGGTTCCCGGTCTTGTCAACATTCGCAAAGTTATCGAACAAACCGGGGGCGAGATCTTCGACGTCCAGGACGTAGCTCACCTCGATGAGGTTTTCCGCGCTCTCATCAATCGCATCAAAACGCGCTACACCGTCGGCTACTACACCAACGCGAACGGTGCTAGCGGCAAGCCCCACAAACTCGATGTGCGCCTCGTACTTCGGCAAAAAAGGGCGCGATTACGTCATGCTCGCTAAAAGCGGCTACTACGTCCATTAGCCCTCTCATGTTCCTACACCTCGGTCCAGTTGACGCCCCTCTTCCGATTGGATAGCCTCCCCCTAGCCCATTCGTTAACCTCACGCCCAGAGGTCTAGCATGAACAAGAAAAACGGTTCGCTACTTTCCCGCAGACAATTTGCGCGTCGCGCCGCCGTTCTTTCGGCCACCGCCAGTATTGTCCCCGCCGAAGCCTTCCTTCCCGCGACATCGTCCGCGCAAACTCCCCAGTCCTCCCCGCAACTTTCTCCTCAAAGCCAGCTTGAAGTCGACTCCCGTTATCAGCAAATCCTCTCGCTGTATGGCGACCGTTTGGACGAAGCGCAAAAAGCGAACATCAAAAAGATGTGCGCTGATCTGCAGCCCTCGCTCGAACGTATCCGCAAATTTAATTTGGCAAATGGCAACGCTCCCGCGCTCTATCTCAAGCCTCTCGTTGAGCGCGCAAAGCAACCGCAAATCGCCGCCAGCTCCAAAAACCCCTGACCGGAGCCACGAATGCTCAAAGAATCGGCCCTTTTCTTATCTGTAGGAGAACTCGCCAGACAAATCGCCGCAAAGCAACTCTCTCCCGTTGAACTGACGGAGAGCTATCTGGAGCGCAGCCAAAAGCTCGGCCCCAAACTGAACGCCTACGCCCATCTCACCGACACTGTCGCTCTCGAGCAAGCCCAAGCCGCCGAAAAAGAAATTCATCGCGGCCATTACCGTGGCCCTCTGCACGGCATCCCCTACGCCGCGAAAGATCTCCTCGCCGTAAAAAACATTCCCACCACCTGGGGCGCAAAGCCTTTCGCCGGCCAGGTGTTCGACTACAACGCCACCGTGATCGATCATCTGAATCACGCGGGCGCGATTCTCCTCGGCAAAGCCGCGATGATCGAACTCGCTGGTGGCTTCGGGTACATGTACGCTTCTGCTTCCCTGCAGGGCGAGACTCGCAATCCTTGGGATACTTCGTGTTGGACCTGCGGTTCTTCCTCCGGCTCGGGCGCCATTGTCGCCGCTGGACTCGCTGCTTTCGCCGTCGGCACAGAAACCTGGGGCTCCATCGTCTGCCCCTCCGCGTTCTGTGGCGTCTCTGGCCTGCGTCCCACCTACGGCCGCGTCAGCCGCTATGGCGCCATGGCGCTCTCCTACTCCATGGACAAAATTGGCCCGCTGGCCCGAAGCGCTGAAGATTGCACCCGCATTTTTGCCGCAATTGCAGGACACGATCCGCTCGACCGTAGCACGCTGCCCATTGACAAGGCGGCCTTCACCTTTTCCCCTGTAGCCGAACTCAAGCCTCGCGCTCTGCGCCTCGGCTGGCTTACGAACGCCTGGCAAGAAAAAGATTACGATTCCTCCGTCGCTAAAGTGATCGATGCGGCGCACAAAACTCTGCAGCGCCACTTCCCCACCATGAAACACGCTGCTCTCCCGGAAGGTCCCTGGGAAGACGCCGCGAATGTCGTCCTCTCCTGTGAAGTCGGTTCTGCATTCTCGCAACTCATTCGCTCCGGCAAAGTCAGCGAACTCACCGATCCACTCGGCAAAATCAGCGGCTACGTCAACCTCAACATCGCCGGCGCCGATTACAATTCCGCCCTGCGCATCCGCGAGATCCTTCAGGAAACAATCGCCGGCCTCTTCGATAATTTCGATGTCCTGGTCGCCGCTTCCCAGCCCGTCGCCGCGACTCCGCTCAACCTCGACATCTCCAAGGGTCTCGCCTATCCCGATCCTCTGGGAGCCATTGGCAATCTCTGTGGACTCCCCGCTCTCTCGGTCCCCTGCGGCTTCACGGATAAAAAGCTGCCCGTCGGTTTGCAATTTGTCGCGCGCGCGGGCGACGACGCCGCGGTCCTGCAAGCCGGCCGCACCTTCCAGCAATTCACCGACTGGCACCGCAAACATCCCAATTTGGTTTGATTGCTACGAGATAAAAGGAAGTGCTGTCATCCTGACGGCGGCGACCTAATTCCTGAACTCTCTCACTTCTTCCCGTCTGCCTTTGCCATCCCCGCGCAGGATCTCGCCCACGGTCCGCAACATGGCCGTCCGGCTGAACGGCTTCGTCAACAATCTCACCGACGGATCTGCGTTCGCCATTTCCGTCGCCGCGTGTTCGCTGTACCCGGACATAAACACCACGCACAATCCTCGGTGCTCCGACTGCAACCGCACCGCCAGTTCCTGCCCAGTCATTCCCGGCATCACCATGTCCGTCACCAGCAATTGAATCTTTCCTCGATGCGTAGCTGCTAGCCGCATGGCTTCTGCCCCGTCTTTCGCTTCAATCACTTGATATCCGCCAGACTCCAGAAACTCTCGCGCGATTTCCCGCACGTCTTGCTCGTCTTCGGTCAGCAGCACGGTCTCCGAGCCCATCGGCACTTCCGTGCTGCCACTCGGCACGCCGATGCGATCTTCTGCCTGGTCCAGTCGCGGCAAATAAATTTTGAAAGAAGTCCCTTTGCCAACTTCGCTGTACACCCAGATGAATCCACCACTCTGCTTCACAATTCCGTACACCATCGCCAAACCTAATCCTGTGCCTTTTCCCTTTTCCTTCGTGGTGAAAAAGGGTTCGAAAATATGTGCCTGGGTTTCCGCGTCCATCCCCGTGCCGCTGTCGGTCACCACCAACTGTATATACGGCCCCGGATTCATCAGCGGATGGCTGGCCATATACCCGTGATCGAGCTCCGCGTTAGCCGTCTCAATCACTAACTTGCCGCCATTCGGCATGGCGTCGCGCGCGTTCACCGCCAGATTCATGATCACTTGTTCCATCTGGCTGGCATCCGCTCTCACCGTGCCCAAATCATCGTCGCTGCGAATCACCAACTCAATATCTTCCCCAATCAGCCGCGGCAGCAGCTTCCCCATCTCTTCGATGATCGAATTCAAATTGATAATCTGCGGCTGCAAAACCTGCATTCGGCTGAACGCCAGCAATTGCCGTGTCAACGCCGTCGCTCGATCCGCGGACCGGTCGATCTGCTCGATCTTCCTGGTAATCTGCTCTGACGGCTCCAGCGCATTCAGCAGCAGCTCGGTATGTCCTTTGATCACCATCAATAAATTGTTGAAGTCGTGCGCTACACCGCCCGCCAGCCGCCCCACGGCCTCCATCTTCTGCGCCTGCCGCAGCTGCCCTTCCAATTGCCGCCGTTCGCTGGTGTCCTGCGTTACCACCAGCCGCACGCGTTTCCCCGCATACTTCAGTTCGTGCGAGATTGTCTCCACTTCAAACGTCCGCCCGTTTTTCGCCTGATGCAGCCAGAACTCGTGTTCTTCCGCGTCTGTCTCCAATTCTCGCAAGTACGCGAATGCCTTTTCTCTCTGCTCTTGCGGACGGATTTCCAGCACGCTCATTTGCTCGAATTCTTCCGCCGTATACCCGTACAGAGCGATTGCCGCCTGATTCACCTTCAAGAATCTCAGTGTGTCGATCTCGTACAACCAGGTTGGCAGTGGATTGTGTTCGAACAGCAGCCGCAGCATCGACTCATTCTTGCGTAGCTCTTCGTCGGCGCGTCGCCTCTCGATTGCCAACGCGATGTGTCCGCCCACCGACTCCAAAAATTCCAAGTCCCGCTGGTCATACGCGTTTTCATTGCGATAGTGCTGCACGACCAGCACTCCAATCGTCGCCGTCGGTGTTTTCAGCGGCACACCCAGCCAAGCCGGTGAGGGCGATCCCACTAATTCCACTTCTCCACTCGCCGCCAGGCGATCGAACTCTCTTTGCGGGATCAGGCTCGCTCGCCTGGTTCGAAACACATACGCCGTGCAGCTCCGCCCCACTTTTTGCGGTGGCGGTACGGTGTCAAATTCATCCACGAGAAACGGAAAATAAAATGTGTCGTTTTCTGCGTCGTGCAATGCCACAAAACAATTCTCTGCTGGCAACACCCGTTTCAAGGACTCGTGGATGCGCGTTAAAAGCTGATCCAGATTTGCGGTCTCATTCAGCGCGTGGACAATCTCCGAATTCACCGCGCGCTCGGACTCCATCCGGTGCAATCCGGTCACATCGCTTCCGTGAAACAAAATCCCTTCGAATTCCGCTTCGTCCAACCGGTTCTGGCAAGTGAACTCGATCCATCTCCACAAACCATCGCGGCACAAAAACCGGCACCGCTGCCTAACGCTCCCGCCCGGCGTTCCCGCCACTTTCTTCAGCTTCTCTCGTATTCCCTCCAGATCCGTCGCATGTACAATCGCATGGATGCTTCGTCCCAGCAGCTCTTCCAGCCGGTACCCCAACACATTCTGAAATGTTCCATTGGCAAACTGGACGGTTCCGTCTGCCCCCAGAATGGCAATCAGTTCCCGCGAAGAATCCAGCAATATCGCAAGTTGTTTCGCCCCAAGGGCGACTCCGGGGTTCGTTACGCTTCGTTGTGCCATAAGTTTGCGCTTCGCACTGGGCGGGCGACCATGCAAACTTCCGCCTAGGGGACGTTCGGAAGCCTCCTGAGATCAGCGTGTGTTTCTCATGCGATCGTGCGAGCTAGGGTGAACCCTTCTCCAACGATAATGAACTTCACCTCGGCGCGTAAATCCTCACTCCACTTCTCGTTACCTAAACATGACTGTCCATTGGTACAGGTTTCCCGCTTCACCTACACCTATACGTCAATGCGCGCCATCCCGCGGGCACCCCACACCGCGTTCTGACCTCTGGCGTGTTGCGTTTCTAGGGCACGACCTTCTGCGGCGGCCCGCTCAATCCGCTGGCTACTCTGCTTCCACCTAAGCCGATAGCTGCTCCGCGATCGCCTTCAGTGCATCACTCGCCGCAAGAATCGTCCGATCAATATCTCCGCTCGTGTGCGCTGCGGACACAAACGCCGCCTCAAACTGCGAGGGAGCCAGAAAAATCCCGCGATTCAACATTTCTCGGAAGAACCGCGCATACACCTTCGTATCCGACCGCTTCGCGTCGCTGTAATTGCTAACTGCCTGGGGCGCAAAGAAAATCGTCGAAAGCGACCCGATGCTATTCACCTTCGCCGCCACTCCCGCATCGGCAATCGCCGTGCGCAATCCACTCACCAGCTTCTTCGCCAATTCGTCAATTGCCTCATAAATTCCCGGCTTGCTCAATTCCTTCAACGTGGCAATCCCCGCGCGCATCGCCAGCGGATTCCCCGCCAGCGTACCCGCCTGATACACCGGCCCCAGCGGCGCCACATTGTTCATCAACTCCGCTCGGCCTGCATACGCCGCCACCGGCACTCCGCCACCAATGATCTTCCCCATGGTGGTCAAATCCCCTTGCACGCCAAACACGTCTTGCGCCGATCCATACTTCAACCGGAATCCGGTAATCACTTCATCGATGATCAGCAGCGCCCCGTCTTTCCGCGTAATCTCACGTATCCCTTTCAGGAACCCTTCCTTCGGCAGCACCACACCCATATTCGCCGCCACTGGCTCCACGATCACCGCTGCGATCTTCCCTTTTTGTTCCGCGAACAGCCGTTCTACCGCTGCCAAATCGTTGTACGGCACATTCAACGTCAACGCCGCCAGCGCCTGCGGCACTCCCGGACACTCCGCAATTCCCAGCGTCGCCAATCCCGACCCCGCCTGCGACAAAAAACTGTCCGCGTGTCCGTGGTATCCGCCTTCAAACTTCACAATCCAATCCCGCTTGGTCACCCCTCGCGCCAGGCGCACCGCGCTCATCGTCGCTTCCGTCCCGCTGGACACAAATCGCACCTTCTCTAGAAACGGAATCGCCTTGGTAATCAAGGTCGCCAATTCCAACTCCAACTCCGTCGTCACACCAAAACTCGTTCCCTTCTGCGACTGCTCTGCTATCGCCGCCGTCACTGCGGGATGCGCGTGCCCCAGCAACATCGCGCCCCACGAGCACACGTAGTCCAGCAACATGTTCCCGTCTGTGTCATACAAATGTTGTCCGTTGCCCTTCTCGATGATCAGCGGCTCGCCCCCTACCGACCGAAAGGCTCGCACCGGGCTGTTCACCCCGCCCACCAACACCTTCTCCGCCTTCTCAAATATCTCCCGCGAACGTTTCCGCTCAGGGCTCACCATTCTCGTCGCGTGACTCATGTCCTCACCTTAAACTTCTAAGTATTAAGTACTAAGTTCAATCAGCAGCGCGCTGTCCACGGGCCGGCGCATGATCTCACCTATGTATTCCTGAGATCGCCTTTACCGTCCGCCTTCCGACGCGGGCGCTTTTTTGGAACGTGCCGCATACAAACCATTGTCATCCCGAGCGCAGCGAGGATCTACTTCTCCTCGCTCACGCGTCGGTTGACTTAAAACTTAGAACTAAGAACTTCATACCTAGCACTTGATCCACCGCGCCACATCCTTCGCGTGATACGTAAGGATGATTTCCGCCCCGGCCCTCTGGATCCCCGTCAAAATCTCCGTGACCACGCGCTTTTCATCAATCCAACCCTTCGCCGCGGCCGCCTTTACCATCGAATATTCCCCGCTGACGTTGTACGCCGCCACCGGCACATCGAATCGCTCGCGCACCCGCCGGATGATGTCCAAATACGCCAGCGCCGGCTTCACCATCACGATATCCGCGCCTTCCTCCAAATCCAATTCCACTTCCTTCATCGCTTCGTTCCCATTCGCCGAATCCATCTGATAACTTCTGCGGTCGCCAAACTGGGGTGCCGATTGCGCCGCCTCGCGGAACGGCCCATAAAATCCCGAGCAGTACTTCGCCGAGTACGCCATAATCGCCACATTCTCAAACTTATTTTCGTCCAGCCTCTTTCGGATCGCTCCCACTCGCCCATCCATCATGTCCGAAGGCGCCACCAAATCCGCTCCGGCTCGCGCATGCGACAATGCCTGCGCGCTCAAAATCCCCAGCGTCTCATCGTTGACTATTTCCCCGTTCTCTATCACGCCGCAATGCCCATGGTCCGTGTACTCGCACAAGCACACGTCCGTAATCACCACTAGCTCCAGCTTTGCCTTTTTAATTCCCTCGATGGCTCGCTGCACCACTCCATCTTTCGC
>Ga0187817_10000545_pt1 | contig 16377 bp, 16 predicted proteins | sample NC_wetland_sal_i_17_FD_132431 | JGI IMG/M metagenome (GOLD analysis project Ga0187817, IMG submission 132431) | Wetland sediment microbial communities from Neuse River Estuary, North Carolina, USA - SO4_2 | ecosystem: Environmental > Aquatic > Freshwater > Wetlands > Sediment | place: USA...
CGAATGGCGGTGCCAGTGCTCTATTACTTGTCCAAAAGAAGAGACTCGCTTCCGCCCGCGCATCCGCATTCACCGGAAAATGTCGCGGACTGCGAAACACCGCAATGCGAAATTGTGCAGACCACGTTGTAGTTCTGGAGAAACTGTAATGACCGTAGAACGTGCGCTTCGCTTGATTGCCGGCAGCTTTATTCTGTTGTCGCTGGCGCTGGGGCACTACGTAAGCCCGTACTGGTACCTGTTCACCGCTTTTGTTGGCCTGAATTTGTTTCAGTCCGGATTCACCAACTGGTGTCCGATGATGACATTCCTGCGTAAACTGGGAGTCGGCCGACAGGAGAGAGTGCATGCCTAACTGGGTTTGGGGAGTAGCGTTTCTTGTCGCCTATGTGGTCCTGACGCAATGGCTGCTGCCAAAACTTGGAGTTCCCACCTGAAGGACCCACGGCTGCGCCGAGTCTCGGCGCAAGATTGTTCCGAGTGCCGGCACTCCGGAAAACCATGACAACGATAGTGCAGGTTGAATTTTGCGCGAGCTTGTTGTCAACCCGTGACCTGCTCTCCAATCGCTTGTGCATGCGGTAATGTCTGCCTCTCGGTTCGGGCGCTGCACAAAATGTCACCCGAACAAGGCCAGGCTTGAGTGACGCGGAGTGAGTGCGATACACTGACACACCACGATCAACCCATACAAATGAACTGGTATTTTGCTTTCTTTTTTGTCTCAGGTTTCTGCGGTCTTCTGTACGAACTGATCTGGCTTCGTTTGGCCATGGCACATTTTGGAGTGACCACGGCAATGGTTTCGATCGTGCTCTCGGCCTTTATGGGCGGCCTGGGCCTGGGTTCCTGGGTGTCCGGATACCTTAGCCGGAAGTATGGGAACCATCTGGGGTTTCCTCCGTTGCGGCTATATGCACTCACCGAATTGCTGATTGGCATCTCGGCAATCGTCGTACCTTACCAGTTGACAGAAGGAAGACAGCTCCTTCGGCAAATGATCTCCCCCGCATTCTTATCTTTCGCTGGGCATTATGCGTTCGCCGGAAGCTGGGTGGCGATCAGTCTGATTCCTTGGTGCGCGTGCATGGGCGCGACTTTTCCGTTTGCCATGCTTGCGATCAAGAGCAGCTTTGGATCTGAAAAAGAACGGTCGTTCAGTTATCTCTATCTCGCCAACGTTTTGGGGGCGATCGTTGGGGCCACGATTCCATTGTTGCTGATTGAATTGTTCGGGTTCCGACGCACTCTGTATGTGGGAGCGACATTGAATCTGATGCTTGCATCATGTGCGTTCGCGCTTACACTGAGGTCCAATTCTGCAGCAAAGGCACCAGCTCAGCGCGAAGTCGAACAGCAAACAAGGGTGGAACCTGGGAAAGCAAATAGAACATTACTGTGGTGGCTGTTTGGCACTGGGCTTACCAGTATGGGGGCGGAGGTGGTGTGGACCCGGCTATACACGCCCTCGGTGGGCACTTTTGTTTATGCGTTCGCCGCTATCCTGGGTCTCTACCTGGCGGCGACGTATACAGGCTCCTGGTATTACCGCACGAGACGGCAAGCCGGCGGCCTTCCGAGTGTGGGGGCATTGGTTTGGGCTGGGCTTGGATTCGCCGTGTTGTTTCCAATCCTGAGCGTTGATCCAAGACTGTCATTGCCAGGGTTGGTTCGGGTGTTCCTGGGAGTCGCTCCGCTATCAGCCTTGGTTGGATTTGTGACGCCGAAGATCGTGGACCTGTACTCGTCGGGTGATCCGGATCTGGCGGGGCGTGCGTATGCGCTCAATATCGTTGGCTGCGTTCTGGGGCCGCTCATCGCGGGTTTCGTTCTTCTACCTCTCGTGGGTGAGCGCTGGGCTCTCTGCCTGCTCGCGCTGCCGTGGTTTCTCGCTGGGTTAAAGTCTGTATGGCCCCATCCGCGTCGAGCGCGGTCCCTGAATTTGCCGGTTTATTCTCTGCTCGCCCTTAGCGCAATTGGCCTGTTGGTTTTTACAAAAGCATTCGAAGATCAATTCACACCTCGCGAGATCTTGCGGGACAACACCGCCACTGTGATCGCTACCGGTTCCGGCCACGGCAAGCGGCTCCTGATTAATGGCATCGGCATTACGAGCCTCACCCCGATCACGAAAATGATGGCTCACCTCCCGTTGGCGTTTCTGACGCACCGCCCGTCGAGCGTACTCATTATCTGTTTTGGGATGGGTACCAGTCATCGTTCGGCGCTGTCCTGGCATATCCGATCGACGGCCGTCGAGCTGGTGCCCAGCGTTCCGGCTCTGTTCTCGTTCTACCATCCGACGGGGCCAGTAGGACTGAATTCGCCGCTGTCACGGGTTGTAACGGACGATGGCAGATCTTACCTGGAGCGCACTCGTGAACAATTTGATGTGATCTTGATCGATCCGCCCCCACCGGTCGGAGCTGCGGCATCCAGTTTGCTCTACTCCAAGGAGTTTTACGCGATTGCAAAACAGCATCTGCGAACAGGTGGCATCGTGCAACAGTGGCTCCCCGCAGGAGACGCCGCGACACGAGCATCGGTAGCGCGCGCACTGCAAGAGTCATTTCCTTATGTTCGTGCCTTCGCATCCGTTGAGCATGAGGGTCTTCATTTTCTCGCCAGCATGAGTCCTATCCCTTCTCCAACGGCTTCCGAACTAGCGCAGCGCCTTCCGGCTGACGCCATCCATGACCTGATGGAATGGGGGCCAGCCTCTACGCCTGAGGCGCAGTTCCAGTTAATCTTGGACCAAGAGGTATCGGTAGCCCAGACGATCCAGGATGATCCGACTGTGCCCGCTCTTCAGGATGATCGCCCGGTCAACGAATACTTCCTAATCCGAAGGATCAGTGAACCGGGATACTTCAAGAAAGTGCCGCAGCGCTTGCTTAGTTGGGGTAGGCCGTCCTGATGTCGAACCGTTATTTTCGGAAGCTTCTACAAGAGCGCATATTGGTTCTTGCGAGCCTTGTTCTCGGGTTCTTGCACTCCTGGGTCGGTCGTTATGCAATGAATCCGGACGGCATGTCTTACCTGGATGTTGGGGACTCGTTCTTTCGCCGTGACTGGGCGAATGCAGTGAACGGGTGGTGGAGTCCTTTGTATCCATGGACGCTCGGCATCGTGCTTGGAACATTGAAGCCTTCGCCTCGATGGGAGTTTCCACTGGTACAACTTGTCAACTTTGGAGTTTTTGTCTTCGCACTGTTCGCGTTCCGTTTTCTGTTGCATGCATTGCTGGCGTTTGGGCGGCGGCAAGAGTCAAGCATAATTACAAGCGATGGCGAAGCACTCCCAGAGTGGATGTTCATCCCTTTAGCGTACTCGACGTTTCTGTGGATTGCTCTAGAAGTGGAAACCGTGTATGACGTTTCACCAGATTTAGCGGTCCTAGCCTTCTTTTGCCTGAACTCGGGGATCCTGCTACGCCTCCCACACCACCCCAAAACTCGAGGTTTCGTTATTCTTGGCCTGGCTCTGGGCTTGGGGTACTGGACAAAGACGATATTGTTTCCGCTGGGGTTTATGACGCTGGCCGTCGGCTATTTGTGGAAAAGATCGCAAAAGGGGTGGGGGCGGGGCATGCTTGTCGCAACGTTGGTTTTTGTGTGTAGCTCTGCGCCGCTGATTTTTCTGCTTTCTCACCAGAAAGGACGATTTACATTCGGAGATTCGGGCAGGGTCAATTACGCCTGGTATGTGTCTCCTCGGACTTTTTGGCGAAACTGGCAGGGAGAAATTGCTGAGAGCGGAACACCCGTGCATGCCACACGCCAGCTACTGCAACATCCTCCGCTGTTCGAGTTCGACGGTCCCGTGGCCGGGACTTATCCGCCTTGGACTGACCCATCATATTGGAATGAAGGTTTGCAGCATCATTTCAAATTGAAACCTCAACTACAGGTGTTGTCTGGAACCGTCCCGAGCGAGATACGCCTGTTGTTTCGCGCCCGACCAGAGCTCGTTACCGGGGTCATCGTTCTTGCGCTTCTTGGCGGTCCATTGTGGTTAATGGGATTACGCGAAATATGGCCGGTGATCGTCCTGCCGATTGTTGGCATGGGACTCTACCTCCCGATGGTTGAAAACGACCGCTACCTGGGTGGTTTTATTCTGGTGCTGTTTCTCGCGTTAATTGCGGCGGTGCGACTTGGCTCCGAATCCAGGAAGAGCGCATCCTATGTTGGTCTAGCGGTCTTCGTGACGATGATGTTGAGCACAGTGGACTACACTGTTCGTATTGTTACGAACCATCTTGCCATTCCCGGAAATGGACCGAATTCGACATGGCAGGACGTCATCGCGACCGAGCAGCTTCGACGAATAGGTATACATCCCGGAGACAAGGTCGCTGTCATCGGCGATGGCACTGATGCGTACTGGGCACGGCTCGCGAAGCTACGAATTGTAGCCGAAATCATGGATGCGAACCACGGTTCACGAGAGTTTTGGAGCGCTCCCGAGGCAGTGCAACACCGCGTATATGAAACCTTTGGTCGTACACAAGCAAAACTTGTGGTGACGAACTGTCCGTCCTGCCCGTCGCGAACTCTCGCTGGATGGGAACAAATCATCGGAACACCATACTGCGTACGTCATTTGGATTAGGGAGTTACCTGCCCCCAAAGTGTGGCGAACGGAAGCTCTTCGCTGTGCTCGCTCGCAAGCTCGATTTTGTCCGTCTTGTCGACGTAGTCGTTGTTGTATTTCCAGTCTCTCGCAGCGCTGTTATATGGCGGATCGATATCGATGACGTCTAGCTGGTCCTCATAAGAAAAACCAGAAGCATCGTTTATGTGCTTGAAAAGATTGGTCGGAGACGGCCGAATCATCGAACCCTATGCTGCCCCCGAGTACCTTCCCTCAGTGTGGGCCTTGACAGAAGGTACTTCACGCTAGGTTACGTAAAGGCCAAACGGGCCACGCAGGGCTAGTTTACAAGTCGGCGAAAGACGATTCGCGCGTAGCGAAAACAGGGTATTCCGAAAAGAGCAATAAGGAGAACATCTGCCCAATCGAATCGGTGGAAACGAAAGCTTTGGTAGATTGCGATTGAGACGTACGCACCGAGCACGAACAGAGACGCCAAAAGCCACAGGAACACTGTACGCACCGACCGAAACTCGAGTACGCGATCACCCCAGCCACGGTTCAAGGTGTTGAATGACTCGAAAAGGCTCAACACTCTTTAATTATAAGCTCGGGGCGAGCGAAGTCGAGTATTGAAGCGTGCCACCTCGTGCGAGCTATGAAACTAGCTCTCGCCGGGAACTCATTTCACCTGAAATGGCGGCTTTTTGAGATTGTGACAACGCACGTTTGGCTGCCGGGAATACCACGTTGTCCTCGATTCGAATGTGTTCGCCGTAGATGGACGCGAGGTCACTGAGCGCTTGACGAAATCGATCGGCTTCGCGAAGCGGAAGACAGCCTTTCTCCAGACATTGCGTGCCTAGGATGTGAACTTCCGCATGCAAGGAGTTCGCGTGCCGATGGTCGTCTTCAAGTGCCTTCAGTGTGGAAAGTGCGCTTTTCATCTCCGGACTGTGAATTTGCCTGAGCCGCGGAAATAGGGATTCTTCCTCATCTTGAGTGTGTTTTGGGGCCGCCTCGTGAAAGTAGCGCAGTGCAGACTCAAGAGCGATGCGTGTGTCAGAGGTCAGAGGCGAATCGATCACCTGCCCCACGCGTTCGAGTGACCCCAGAAACATTTCGATACGACGATGACAATCGGACAAGAGTCCAGTGGGCTCGGAGAAATCATGGGTCTTCGCTCCAATTTGAACGGGCATTCCCAACCACCTTTCAATGCGAGCTATCGCTCGCTAGAAGAGTTCCGGACATCTAAGTCCACACGATCGACGAAGAGATAAAGACCGAAGCAAACCAAGAACATCAAGCCTGAGAAAATCGCGGCCGGCAGCGCACTGCTTCGCTTGCCGCCGAGGAACGCCTCCAAGGCGGCGCTCAGCAACCAAATCTGAACGATCAACAAAACGGCAATGAGCGACATTGCACCTGCGATAGCGGTCAGTCCACGGGTTTTGGGCGGCAGTTCAAGGTTTTCAGGCATGGTCACGAAACCTTTACATCCACGGCAACGAGTTCGTCCCCGCGCCTCTCTAGCACGATTCTCGGCAAAGGCCGTGAGGGAGGCCCCTGAAGGACCGAACCGTCTGTTATTGAGAAGAAGCCCTTGTGGCAGGGACATTCAAGCCGGTTGCTTTCCTGCGAGAAATACACAGCGCAGGAAAGATGCGTGCATTTCTGACTGTAGCTGACGTGTTCACTCTCCGAGGTGCGTACCAGAATGCAGTGATCATCCTTGGTCGGATATGTGAATAGCTTTACGCCTCCCACTGGAATTTCTCCCAGCCTGGCGATTGTCTGCTGCGGATACGTGGGTGCCTTGTAAAACAAAGATCGAACCAGAATCCAAAGGTTGCCGACGAACATTCCGAGGCTTGTCAGCACGAGAAACTTCGTCAGCTGTCGACGAGTCACATAGCGTTCATCTGCCGTTCGAACCGAAAACTCTTCCTTCCAGAGAGGTTCGCTACTCGATCGTCGCAGCCAACTCATACCTTTCCTCCCACATGTAATCGACAACGTCCAAGGCGATCGCATCCCGCTGTGCCGGCGCCATCATGAAAACCTTGGTTGTGATTTTCTGCGCGCCAAAATAAAAGATGTTCGTGGGCTTCTCTCTCCTCCGAGCAATCTCCTCGGGTCTCACGTAGGCCAGCGCCTGACTCGGGCACACCGTGGCACACATGGGCCGCTTGCCGACAGAAGTACGGTCATAGCACATGTCGCACTTCATCATTTGTTGCTCGGGCTCCATCATCTTGGGGATTCCGAAGGGGCAGGAGATGACGCAGTTGCTGCATGCGATGCAGCGAGGTTTTAAGGAGGAATGGACAATTCCGTCATCGCCTTTCTTGATGGCATCGGCCGGACACACCTGTGCGCAAGTAGGCTCATCGCAGTGCCAGCAGACATACGCGGCGGAAGTTATGCTCTCGCGTCGCTCGATGAAATCGAAGTTGATCATCGACTTTCCGCGATGTGTTTCACATTCCTCGCACGCCTGCAGGCAAGAGCGGCATCCGATACAGCGCGAGGGATCGACGTAGAACTCGTACCCGAACACTATGCGCCTCCTTGGGAGGCGCTGGTACGGTGCGCAGGTCGGTCGTCGGGGGACGTGTCAGGGCTCGTCGCGAGTTTGATCCTGCAAGCCGAAACTTTAAACTCAGGGATCTTGCTGCGCGGGTCGAGCGTCCGATGCGTCAGGCGATTCGCGCTGCGGTTGCCGGCCCAGTGATAGGGGATAAAAACTGTGTCCGGTCGAATCGTTTTCACGACCATCGCCCGAATCGTAAGATCGTCACGGCGGGTCGTGACCGTGACCCAGTCCCCATCTTTAATATTGTGCTGCTGCGCAAGGCGAGGATGAATCTCGGCTCGCGGTTCGGGATATTGGTCTACCAGGGCACCGATACGCCTGGTTTGCGTTCCGGATAAATATTGGCTGACGACGCGCCCAGTCGTGAGATACAGAGGGTACTCCTCATTGACAGGATCCCCGCTTGGCCGCCATTCCGTCTTATGGAAGTGCGCCTTGCCATCGTGGGTGTAAAACTTCTTGTCCGCGAACAGAATTGGCGTGCCCGGATGATCGAGATCGGGGCAAGGCCAGAAGATGCCCTTCTGCTGGTCGATCCGTTCGTAAGTGATGCCGTAGTAGTCGGCCACTCCGCCGCGAGATGCAACTCGAAGTTCTTCGAGGATGTCAGCGGGGTTCTTGAATGGGAAGTATTGGCCTCGTCCCAGACGATGCGCGATATCGATGATGATGTCCGAGTCGCGGCGTGCTTGGCCGGGTGGATCAATGCTTTTCTGCCAATGGATCACGCGACCCTCGGCGCTGCAACCGAGGCCGTCTTCTTCCTCATGCAGGCTGCCGGCAAGAACCACGTCAGCGTGGTGAGCTGTTTCCGACAAGAAGAAATCGATGACACCGAAGAATTCAAGTTTCGAGAGGGCTTCACGTGTGAAGTTTGCATCGGGGAGAGAAACCAACGGATTAAAGCACATCGACAAGAGGCCCTTAATCTCTCCGCTGTGAATCGCATTCATGATTTCCTGAGCGCTGTAGCCCGGTTGAGGCAGTTCATCCGGGCGAATCCCCCACACTCCCGCCACGTACTCGCGGGCGGCGGGATCCGCAAGGGAACGCTGGCCGGGAAGCTGATCACACTTTTGCCCGTGCTCTCGCCCACCTTGGCCATTGCCCTGGCCTGTGATCATTGTTGGACCGGAACCCTCGCGCCCTATGTTTCCCGTGGCCAGAGCGATATTCACAATGGCCGAGCAGTTCTCGACACCCTTCGATTGATGCTCGAGGCCGCGGGCGTGCATGAGAATGGCGCGTTTCGATTTCCCAATCCAGCGCGCAGCTTTTTCGATTTGCTCTGGGGGAACACCTGTGATCTCAGCCGATCGGCGCGGGTCCCACTGCTTCGCCTCGGCTGCGATCTCTTCAAAACCGGTCGTATACCGGCCGATGAACTCGCGGTCTTCGAGACCGTCCCGCAAGATCACATGAAGCATCCCCAGCAGCAAGGCAAGGTCTGTGCCCGGACGCAGCGGAAGATACAAATCTGCGTTCCGCGTGATCGGGGTCATGCGCGGATCGGCGACGATCAACCGTCCACCGTTGTCGCGGCAACGCCAGATGTAGTCGGTCGTGATCGGTGCACACTCTCCGACATTGGCACCAATGACAAATAGGACTTCAGCCTTCGGAATCTCACTCCACGGAATCGTGCTCCGATCGATTCCGAACGCCAGTTTGTAGGCTGTCCCGGCAGAGACCATGCATAGGCGGCCGTTATAGTCGATATGGCGCGTCCCAAGAGCAACACGGGCGAACTTTCCGAGTAGATACGATTTTTCGGTGGACAGAGACGCTCCGCCGTAAATCGCAAACGCGTCTTTTCCGTACTTCGTCTGAATGTCGCGAATGCGCTCGACAGTAAAATCGAGGCTCTCATCCCAGGTCGAAGGTTGAAAGCCGTTGGCACGGCGCATCATCGGTATCAGTAGCCGGTCGGGATGGCCGCTCTGCATATAGCGCTTGACGCCTTTCGGGCAGAGCATGCCGTGGTTGAAGGGAAAATCTTCCCAGGGTTCGAAGCCAATAATGCGATTCTCCCGAACCTTGAGTTGGATGCCGCATTGCTGTCCGCAGAAGCAGCAATGGGTCTTCACCAATTTTTCTGCTGGATGAATCGACTCATCGTTCCATCCGCCAGGTGGAACGTAGTTGAGATGAGGCCCGTACTGCTTCTGGAGGGCTTCTTCTGAGATAGGGGCCTTAGCCATTCGCCTCCTCTTTAAGTCTCAGTTGCGCCATCGAGATTGACTTGCGCTTGCAAGCCGGACAAAGGTCCTGCCAATTGCCGACCGGTCCAGACATGGAATAGTCGAAGCCGACCTGCGGCAGAACTTTCTTCAAGTCTTCAACGTGCATCCGCGAAGCGTAGCGTTCTCCGCAGCGCTCGCAGATTGCTCCGCTGTCTTCCGCCCCCGTCTGCTGATAAAGCTTCACTCCCAATTGCGCCGGCCGCTGGAAGATATGGAAGAACTTGCCAAAAGGCAGATAGAGCAATGCGGCGATTACCGTGATGGCGTGCAGGATTGCGATGAAGTCGTAGAAGCTTCCACCAAGCCACTCCTGAGAGACAGTCAGGGCCAAGCCGGTAATGGAGATGGCAAAGAGAAGAATCAGGGGCCAGAAATCCAGCGCCAATGTCTGAACCGCGCGGGCTCCCTCATCGCGCATCCGCCGCCACAGCGATAGTCCGATTCCGCCGAGAACAAGGAAAGCGGCGATATCGAGGCCGTGAAACAATAACAGCGCGGTCACCGTATGCAGATGGAAATGACCGGCTGGATACCCGAAGAGGTAAGTCACGTAAACGGTCTGATCGTTCGGCGCACTGGTAAAGTGAATCCATCCGAAGACAAGCGGAAATGTGATGGCAGCCGCCAGGATGCAGCCCCAGAAAATCAGTTGATGCATCGCCCATCGCAGCAAGGAGCGTTTTGCGATGAAGGTCTGCGATAGCAGATGCGTCCCGACCAACCCCAGAACGCTGCCAAGACTGCGAAATACTCCGCGCTCCTTGAAAAGCTGCCATCCGCGTTGCCAGTAGACGCGCGTGGGTGGCTTTCGAATCCAGACCGAATAGTGATAAACGACTCCCCAGGTCGCGAAGATGATCGCAAATGTGTAGATAACAAGTGCGGCATCAAAGTTTTGAAGGTTTCGCGAACCCAACACAATGGCGGCGACAAGAACGCTGGTCCACAAGGTTGCCCACGCACCTGACCTGACCTTGTCGGCAGTGCGGATGATGTCAGCGGGTAGCTTCGCCTGCAGTTCGTCTTCTCGCGGCAAAAACACACGTGCATTGAGCCACCAAAGGAGGCACGCAACTAGCGACAAGAGCAAGAAGCCCGGCCAAACAATTCCAAGCTCGTCACGAAACACACCTAGCAGAAGGGGAGGAAAGAAGCCTCCCATACCTCCCATTGCGCCGACCAATCCGGTGACAGTCGCGCGTTGCTTAGGGAAGTAGCGAGGCACGAGTTGGAATACGGCCCCGTTTCCGATCCCCAGTAGCGCAGCGCAAGCGAGAGCGCCGACGGTGAACGGAATCATGGATTGCACGCCAAGCAGCAATCCGAATGCAGCCACGGCGGGAAGAATCCACGAGAGGACCCGTGATCCTCCTATTCGATCAGAGAGCCATCCACCAAGCGGGCGGCACAGAGTTGCAAGCACCACAAAACCCGCCGTTCTGAAGCCGGCGTCAGCGGGCTTCAGCGCGAACTGATCCCGTAGTAGTGTCGGGAGATAAATCGAAAATGCGACGAATCCGCCAAACGTCAAAAAATAAAAAGCAGCTAAAGCCCAGGCTAGCCGTTCGTGAGCAAGAACCCCGAACATTTCGGAGAGACCCTTTGGGCGAGTCGTTTGTGAGGCATTTCGTGCGAAGACGGCGAATATGGCTGCCCAAACAACCAACACAATCGACATTCCCAGATAAACTGTTCGGAATCCAAAAGCAGCTGCGGCGACTGGTCCGAGGAACACAGCAGCGGATTGCCCAATATTTCCAAGCCCGTACACACCCAGTGCGCTGCCCTGGTCCTCCATGGAGTACCAGCGCGAAACATAGCCAACCCCGACGGCGAAAGAAGATCCTGCCATTCCCAGTAGAAATGCCACGACTAGAAGATTCTGGTAGCTGCCAGCCGAGGGGACTAGAGCTACGGGAACGGCAACGAAGAACATCAAGGTCGCAAAAACAACGCGGCCTCCGAAACGATCGGCAAGCATGCCAATTGGCAGCCGTGCCAGAGCGCCGAGAAGAACCGGAACGGCAACCAGAAAGGCCGTCTGCGTAGCGGAAAGGTGAAACTTCTGCCGGAAGCTTGGAGCGAAGGCACTGATCAATCCCCAGGCAGCAAAGCAAACTGTGAACGAGACGGTTCCCAGCAGCAAATGCCGTTCTTGTGAGTTTTGAGATGACCCCACAGCCTTACCCCGCATCCTCATCAGATGTCTTAATCCTAGCAATTCTTGCGGTGCATTGTGACAATTTACCCACTCATTTACCGATCCGATGCTGCCTTGTTGCCAGCAACTGAATCTGCAACGCTAGCGATGGACTGTTTGTCAGCATCGAGTTCCCAGTCGAGCCAATCTTGACCGAACAGCTCAACCGGATGCTGCGCACGTATTGTTCCGTTCCCGCAACGAAGATCGTCAGCTGAACAGTACTTATCGCACCCCCAGCAGATTCTCTCCGGATGTTTTGGATTGAGGGCTAACTTTGGTTTCGACACCGTGTTCCCCTAGTTGTATTGCAAAAGTCTTCGTTCCCCAGTCAACTCTCGCAACGGCGCGATATCCTGCGTGAGCTCGACAGTGCCCAGGTACCTGCCTTCCTTGTCGCGCACTGCAAAGTAACGAATGTGTACAAACTTGCCGTGAGAGTCGATCCAAAACTCTGCGACATTTTGGCGACCGGCTCGGAAATCATCGAGAATGCGATCGACGATGTCCGCGCTGCTTGGAGGATGACAGTGCTGTACCTTGCGTCCAATGATCGCCTTGCTACGCGCAAAGATACGCTGCGGGCCTTCACTGAAGAACGCGACGCGATCATCGGCGTCGACAAACGTCAGGTCCAGAGGAAGGGTCGATAACACTGACGTGAGTTGCTCAACACTCACGTGCCCGGTCGGCATCGTAATCGTGCCGTCGCTGGGCACGGTCGGGGTCGCTGCGCCCGCAGATTTTGGAGGCCTATATCCTTCCTGCGGTTCCACGAGGCACCAGCCATACTGCGGGGAGGAGACCCAAATCTCAGCCCATTCGTTCTCCGTGAGGGTTTCGAGAGACATCGGAAGCAGGATGTTTTCTTCCTTGAAGATCATCTCTTCGACCGCACCCAGAGCCGGCGATAGCGATGCCTCTGCTAGTCTCTTGCAATCCGCTACCGTGGCCGGGCACTCGTGAGCAGCCCGATTCATGCGCTTCAGGGCTGTGCGGATGTCGTCGTCCTTGGCCCACATCACCTTGGATGGACCGGTAATGCCATGCTTCTCCAGGAAGGAAAACAGCGCATGCTCTTTGCGCTGATAGTGCTTATCGATATCCATTAACTCGTTCGCGCTTTGGCGCAACTGAAAGAGTTGGCTCTTGCACTCCTGGCCGTCTTCAAGTCCGGAAATCTCGGACACTGTGGTGCGGATTTTGCCGATTACCTCGCGGATGGCCGTGTTCTCGCGCCGAAATGTGTCGACAGGATGGCCGGGAGCGATCGGGTTCGCCGGTAGCTGTACTAATACTTCTCGTGTGACTTGCGAATGAAGATCGCACATGGAACGGACTTCCTCGACCGGCATGCCGCCAGAAATCAGTTCCTGTTCCATGGCCATAATTTCGGAAGGATTCGTTTGCCGCACGATCTCACGCAACTGGCCTTTTACGGCCTCAGGAGCCTCGCCCTTGTGAAGGTGCTGAATGATTTCTTTCAAGGTGGTGATCCGTCGCGTCCGATTATCGATTAGCTCGCTCATGTTTGCTCCCAAGAACACAATAAATTTCGTCTCTTACCGAGACGATGACTTTTGTCACGAGCGTATTTCGAGAAGGTCCAGATGGGGACAAACGCCCGCCAGACGTCGCCGCCTAGTCGTCTGAGGATGGGCGTTTGCTCATGAAAGTCGATGCGAGGTTTATCGCAAACAGCGTTACGGCGCTCATTTCCGTCAGGGCTGAGACCGGCAGCCATGACCAAGCCGAATGGAGGAAGCCTTGATATGCCAACACCTCAGAAGCGACTCGCAGCGCACAACCAATCGTCTGAAATGACACTGCCGCGAACATCAACTTCGTGCTGAACAGAAGCTTCATTACCGAAAACGCCGGCAGTACGCGCTGCCCAATTGCGAATACCATCGTGGACAGAAATCCCACCGTTAAAGCGTGGCGGGAGGCGCCCCAAATCCCATGTGCGTTATCGGTGTAAGCGGCCCAGACTCCCAATAGCGCCGCCACCATCGCCCACACATAAGCGAGTCGAACGAAGAAGGGCAGACTGAAATGCACTCCGTTTAATTTTGCGGGCTTCTCATGATGCGCGAAAAGTCCCAAAGCGTTGATGGCGACGCCGGTAGCGAAAACGAAGCTGACTACCGCGAGTTCCATCCATCCTACAAAGGCTGCGAGTAATCCTGCAGTGTTTATTCCGACGGCTGCAAGGAGTACCTTGCCTTTCGGCGGCTGTAAACCAAGGAACACGGGAAGCCACTTGGCGCTAAAGCCCCAAACGAATGGAACAAGGAAGCCCCAGGCTTGGAGTACCAGGACTTTCTGGTCAAGGCCGGCAGGAATCGCGGGGGAAAGCGATCGCACGGCAAGCCAGATGGAAATACCCATATTCAGCACTAGGGTCGCAAGCAGGCCAATTGTTCCCGCGATCACCACAAATACCCATGGTTCAAGACTTCGTTTCCCTGAGTCTTCAGGGCGATGCCCCGAGACGGTTCGAAAGAAAATCAGGAAGGCGGCCAGTTCAAAAGCCGCGGACACGGGCAGGAGTGTTCGCCAGTGCCAGCCATAAACTGTGCAAAGCCAGTGAACTGAAACTCCAGCAGTCCATAGTCCCCATGCCGTGTACACGGCTGACAGGCCAAAAGAATTTAGGCGGCGGAACTTGGGAATAGAGTAGAAGCCGATACCAAGAATGAACGTTCCGATCCAGCCGAAGATTTGCGCGTGCCCATGCGCTTGTATCCATGCAGCCGATACCGTTTCAGTTGAATGATGGGTGCTGATGGTGATGAGGTTCCAAACACCAAGGAAAGTCCCTGGCAGCAACATGAACGCCAGCCCGGTACAGATGTACAGAGTGAGCAAGCGGGAAAGGGTTATCTCGCGCGCGGCGGAGATGTTGAAGATTTCGGCCGGAGTCAGCTGCCGTCCTACTTCTCTTTCGATTCGTGTTGCGAGTGCAGACATAGGAACCTCACTCAGCGCGTTTTTCCATCGCGATGGCCCGCGGAAACAGGATATTGTTCTCAAGATGAATGTGCTGGTGAAGGTCGGCTTCGAAATCAGCAAGAGCTTTATATAGGGTCTGATAGCTGACGCACGCATCAGCCGGGGCAGCAAAGTCATTGCTGGCCTTCCGAATTGAACGCAAAGCAGCACCGGCAGAATCGTGCTCGTGCTCCATCATCGCAACCGGATTCTGAACGCTCCCGAACGGACCAGGAAGAACGGGTTCTCTTTGGATGACGGATTCTTCCATTCTTGCGATGTACGGGAAGAGCACCATCTCTTCTTTCATCAGGTGTGTCATCAGCTCCTGAGACAGCCAGCCGAACGTCTCACGGATTCCGTGCAATTCCGGATGGTTCTTTCCATGCACCGAGCACACTCTCCGAAGTAAAGCTGCCAGGCGTACCGTTTCTTCGCGGGTGTACTTGTGATGCGTGTTCTTGATGTGCGTGATCAGTTCGCTGAGCGGTTCGCTCCGCCAATCGTGAACTGGCTTAGAGGCACGCGCCGCCTCTTCGTCCATCTCAAGGGAATCGACAACTTCATCGAAGGAAACGCCGGCCATCTGGCAGGCTTGCTCCAACCCTTGGTTGCCGCCACAGCAGTAATCAATACCAAATCGCTCGAAAACTCTGGTTGCGGCAGGATTCTCCACCGCCACTTCGCGCACCGTTTTTGCCGTCATCACCGCCATTGCAACTCTCCTTGTTTCTGTCGCTCGTGACAGTCTGACAATAGCGGCCGGAGAATTGTGTCGCGATGACTTATGTCACGGCGGAAGGCGGTTCAGGGAGGTTAGTCGTCGGATTGGAGTTCGGCCTCCAAGGCTTTGAGGTCGGTCACCGTAACCGACCGGCCTTCGATCTTGAGCATCCCATCGGCTTGAAAGCGCGATAGGTTTCGCGAGACTAGTTCGCGAACCGTGCCAATCTGAGAGGCCAATTCCTGATTATTGGCGGGAAGCGCAACCTCGATGCCATTGGCAACTCGCGCGCCGGAAGTCTTTGCCAGCCTAACGAGGAACGCTGCCAGGCGATGGCGGACGGTCGTAAATGAAAGCTCTTCAATAATGCCTACCAGTCGTCGCAGCCGCGCACCGACGACACGCAACACCTTGAGCGACACCTGTGGGTGCGTCAGGCAGAGAGATTGAAAGTCTTGCTTGCTGACGAAAAGAACCGTCGCATCGTCGACGGCACTCGCAGATGCCGGGTAATTCCCGCCATCGAATACAGGCAATTCCGCGACTGAAGCGCCGGGGCCTTCGATGCTAAGAACATGTTCTCTTCCGCCAGCGGAACTCTTGAAGATCCGCACGTGGCCGGATTCGACCACGTAAAGGCCACTGCAGGGTTCCCCTTCGGCAAAAATAACCTCTCCCGCAGAGAAACGGCGCGGGACGGTTCGTTGTGCTAGGAAGGCAAGTTCAGTTTCGCTCAGTCCAGCAAAGATCGGGACGCGGGTCAGAGTTTCATTCCGGTTCGGTCTTGTCTCTGTCACGCCGAATATTGTAACGAACCGATGGGTGAGACGTGGGCCGGCGGACAGACTAGAAAACTCGCAGAACCGGCTCCGATGCCGGTACGGGTACAGGCAAGGGAACGTAATTCTTCGGCACATATGCGCAGCAGGGCTCCTCGGCCATCGCATCTCCATTCACGGCAAGAGCTCGTGCTCGCGATCCTCCACAAATGTAGCGGAATTCGCACGCTCCACACTTCCCG
>Ga0187817_10000546_pt1 | contig 16334 bp, 17 predicted proteins | sample NC_wetland_sal_i_17_FD_132431 | JGI IMG/M metagenome (GOLD analysis project Ga0187817, IMG submission 132431) | Wetland sediment microbial communities from Neuse River Estuary, North Carolina, USA - SO4_2 | ecosystem: Environmental > Aquatic > Freshwater > Wetlands > Sediment | place: USA...
CGCACCAGCTTGCCGCAGGCGGCGCGCGAGCCGGTTGGCGCTTTCATTTAGCGTGCGATACGTCAGATTGACGTGGCCCGATTCGACCGCGATCGAGTCCGGCGTGCGATGGGCCTGCTCTTCAAACAAGCGGTGAATCGCAACCTGCGGAAGGTCGCGCCGAGGTCCGGTCCCGGCCTTCCGGAGCCACAGCTTTTCCGGGCTTGTCAAGAGAGGCAGTTCCGAAAGCGAAGCGTCAGGATTATTCACCGCGCCTTCAAACAACGTTTGCCAATGCGCGGCCATCCGGCGGATCGTCTCCGCATGGAAGAGGTCCGTGTTGTACTCGATGGACCCGATCAGCCCCTCGTCGGTTTCGTTCAAGGAAACAGTCAGATCGAACTTGGCCGTGCCGGTCTCGACCGCGGCGGTGTCGAACACCAGCCCGGCCGCCGCGGCCGGCTGCGCTTCCGGCGATCTGCTGAGCGACGTGCAGGCGGTTGTCGCCGATATGCGCGCCCGAGGGCTGACCGTCCACGTCGAGATCGATGACCGGGGAGGGCTGGCCGTCCCGGCCCGGGTCATCATGGCGATCTCGAACGCCGCACGCGAGGCCCTGTCGAACGTGGCCGCGCACGCGGGGACCAGAGAGGCCTGGGTCAGGGTGCGACTGACGGCACCGGAGGGGGAGGCCGAGGTCCCGTGCCGCCTGCAGGTGATCGTGCGCGACCGGGGCACCGGCTTTGACCTGGCCCGCGTGGACGGGACCCGGCTCGGCCTCCGGCGGTCCATCGCGGAACGTACCGCCGACTGCGGCGGGCATGCGTCGATATGGTCGCAGCCAGGGCGGGGCACGATGGTGTCCCTGTCCTGGCCCGGGCCCGGGCGGTCCGGCGAGCCGCATCCGGCCGGCCGCACGCTCGCTCAGGAGAGCCTGCCGTGGTGAGCCATCACGAGGTGGCGCGGGATACCGCCGAGGTCGGGCTGATGCGCATGGTCCGAACGCTGGCGGTGATCTTGCCGTCCCTTGCGCTGGTCCAGGTGCTGGCCTATTCGAGTGATTACCGTCAGCCTGCCGCGGCGGTCGTGGTCTGGCTCGTGGTCCTCGGCGCCGGGGCCTGGCTTGTGCCACGGCTGCGCACGGGTGGCCTGGCCACGGGCGAGACGGCGGCGGCCGTCTCGATCGCGGTCGCAGCCGTGGCCGCGATCGGGGTGGTGCACCGGGCGCACGGCGCTTCGGCGAGCGTTGACCTGGCCATCCTGGGCACGGTCTGGCTGCTTGTCCTGGTCGTGATGAGCCATCCGGCCCGGGTGTGGATTCCGGGCGCGCTGCTCGTCTTCGCCGTGCATGGTGCGCTGCTCATCCGCGACGGGGGCCTGAACCCGCTGAGCCTGTCCCAGCTGGAGGCGGCTGGCTACATCATCGCGATAGTCCTGACCGCGTTCGCCGTCCTGCGGCCGACCCTGGACATGCACGTCAGCATGGCCGCACGGCAGGCCTCGCTGGCCAGCAGGTCGGCGGCCGAACGTGCCGCGGCGGCAGCGATCCAGCAGGAACGGCGGGGCAGGCTCGCGGTGCTCGAGCAGGAGGCGCTTCCGCTGTTGCGCGACATCGCGGACGGGACGCTGGACCCCACCGAGGAGGGCGTAAGGGAGGAGTGCGCCCGGCACGCGGCGGTCCTGCGGCGTTCCCTGACCGGCGGTGCGCCGGGTGGCGGCGGGCTGGTGGCCGGGCTCCAGCCAACGCTGCGAGCCGCCGCCGCGCGAGAGATGCCGGTGGCCGTCCAGGTGATCGGCGACCCGGGAACGCCATCGCCACCGGTCGCCCGCGCGGTCCTGGCGGCGGTGGAGGCCGTGATCAGCGCGCTTCCGCCGCATCAGGTCATGCTCACCGTGCTCGCTTCCGGCGATGACGTCGAGCTGTACCTGACCTTCAGCGCGCCGTTGCGGACCGCACCCGACCTGACGCGATTCGGGCTGGATGTGCCCGCGTCGGCGCGCTGGCACGCCCGCGTGGGCACCACGGAGACCGGTGGCGGATGCCTCGAGGTCAGCTGGCGGAAGGACGGTGCCGCTTGACCGGCGTCATTGACATCGCTGCCGTGGATGACCACCCGATCATCCTCGACAGCGTCGCGGGCTGGGTCATGGCGGACGAGGGCGATATCCGGGTCGTTGCCACCGCCGCGACCGTGGACGCCCTGCTGGCCGGACCCGGGCGCAGCGCAGACGTCGTTCTGCTCGATCTCGAGCTCCGTGACGGGACCACGGTGGCGGGCAACGTGGCCGCGATCCTCGCGGCGGGCCCGGCGGTCCTGGTCCTCTCGGCCTCCGACCGGCCGCTCGCCGTCCGCGCGGCGATGCACGCCGGGGCGCGCGGGTACGCCCTGAAGAATGAGCAGGCCAGCCAGATACGGTCGGCGATCAGGGAGGTTGCCTCGGGCCGGGACTGGATCACCCCGCACCTGGCCTACATCCTCGCTACCGATGACGCCGCCGACGGCCCGGCTCTCAGCCACCAGGAAAGGCGTGCGCTGCAGCTCTACGCGACGGGTCTGCCGATGAAATCCGTGGCCAGGAAGATGACCATCAGCGAAGAGACCGTCAAGCAGTACCTGGGGCGCGTACGCGAAAAATACGCGCATGCCGGACGTGCCGCGCCGACGAAATTGGAGCTGTACTATCGAGCCGTCGAGGACGGACATCTCCCACCCCCTCCTTAGCCCGCTAACCCCCCCAAGCGGATCAGGAGACCTGGAGACGCCCGTCCTCGGCCTTCGTGCGCTAACAACTTACTTTCAGCCAGCGGCTGTGTCATGACCCCCGTTCTGGGGTCACGACAGCCGCCGAGCGGGCGTGCCTGCCGCCGCGGCTGGCCTGGATACCTTTCCCGTTTCGCCGCCGGTACCTGGCCATCTATCCGGAAGCAGCGGGAATTTGAAGCTACGAATAAGTCTGGATGGAAATTCATGCTATTCCAGGCGCCGGCCCTGTCCGCGGCGTGAGCGCGCCGGTTCTCAGCGCCGGCTTGAATAGTCCGGCGGCGGGTCAGGATGCCGCGATGAGCAGGGAGTCTCCATCGAGGGTCGCCGGCTCGGTCTCCTCGTCGGGGTGAATTCCGAGTCGGCCGGTCTCGGGCTGGGTCACTGGCTGGTGCTGATGCTGACGCGCGAGGCGTGCTGCCGTGTGCCCGCGGCCGGGCGCTGCTTTTGCCGGGCCTGGCGGCTAGGAGGCGGCTGGCCCGCCATCGGCCTGCCAGACTGCCCGGACCGCGGCCGCTTCGGCCGCTGCCTGGGCCCGTCCGGCGGTCGCCGCTGCTGCCCGGCGCGACACGTCAAGCACGTTGTGCCCGATGGCCCGCATGGCCGGGCGGTCCGGCCGCACGAGCGCGACACGGGCTCCGGCCGCGGCCAGCGCGGCGGCCTGCCGGCCGGGGCCAGGCATAATGGGCCCCATGCCCTGGGCTACGGGCGCCACGATAACCACCCGTTGGTATCTGGCCGCCAGGTCGGCGTTGGCTACTGAGCGCACGCCGCCGTCCATGAAACGGCGATTCCCGATGGTGACCGGCGGCCAGATTCCAGGCACCGCGCAACTTGCGCCAACCGCATCCACCAGGCCGGCCTCACCAGAGGAATCAAACACCACGAACTCGCCGGTCCGCGCGTCCACGGCGGTCACCTTGAGCATCTTGGCGGGCCAGCCGCTGGCAGGAAGCCGGGCCTCGAACACCGTGCGCCGGTCGGCCTCCGGCATGACACGCGCGGCCAGCGCCCAGTGGCCGATCCGTGCCCGCGCCCGCACCGGATCTCGGCTGGTGTTCATGACCCACGCCAGCCTGCCGATGACGCCCCAGCCGATCCGGGCGGCGGGCTCAGGATCAGGCGGCGCGAGCTGAGCCTGGTACAGCGCCTCAGGCTCCTGCCCGCAGGTGATGTCGGCGCCGACAACCGACCCGGCCGATGTCCCGATGATCACGTCAGCCGCGGCCAGGTCGATACCCCGGTCGGCTAGCCCTGCGATCATGCCGATCTCCCAGGCAATGCCAGTGACACCACCGCCGCCCAGGACGAGCGCACGTCTGTCCATGACTTCCCTTGTACACCCATCCGGCGGATCTGGCTCCAGGTAGCGCGGCACCGGCAGGACGCGGCGGTTCAGCCGTCACTGGCCGCCGGGAAGCGCAGCCGGGCACTAGCGAGCCTCACTCAGCGGTTCACGGCCGCCGCGCCGCAGCCAGACGAGGCCGTGTGTGCCATCGTCAGGCACCAGATCCAGGAGATCGCCGGTCTTGCCCGCGCAGATGCCTCCCAGGCCAATCAAGGTGTGCCAGGCGGTCACCAGGGGGTACTGTGACGGGTCTGGGTCTCTGCTGGCAGTACCGGCTGAGCAGCATCTTCGCGATCGGGATTTGGTGAAGCACCTACATGGTGGCATTCGTACGGGTTCGGTCCTCCCGGCGAGTCGGCGGTGCCTGCGGGCGGGCATCAGCTAGCGTGAAGACCAACGCTGGGGAACAGGAAGTGAGGCCTGTGTCCAGAAGCAAAGCCCGGCCCGGCCGAGAGCTGCTGGCCGCGAGCCGCCTCGCTGGGGTCTGCCCGGTCCGCGGACGCCCCACCGAAGGGGGCGGGTACGGTACTGGCCGGACCGCCGGTGGCCGCTCCCGCTCGCTCGGCCATCTGTTCGATTGCTCATATTCACCCCGTAGCCAGGAGGAGGAGGAAGGGCACATGACTAGCATGTCGCAGCTCGAAAGGACGGGCTTCGCGGTCGATGAGCCTTTCGCTGTAGGCCCGTACACCGGCCCAGCTGTCCCTCTGGCCGGCGGCCAGGCCAACCTTCCCAGCCTGTTTGAAGACGCCTCGAATTTCGAGCTGCGCTTCGTCGAGGATTATGACCAGATCAAGGCCACGGTGCAAGCTCTCAAGACGCTGAACCTAAAAGTCGTGCTGACGAACGGTTCCTTTGACATCCTTCACGAGGGCCACTCCATGTATCTCGAGGCGGCCCGCCGTTTTGGGCATTTTCTCATTGTCGGAGTCGACAGTGACGATAAGATCAAGGACCGCAAGGGACCCAACCGGCCAGCTGTCCCTGAAATGGAGCGGCTCCGCATGGTGACCCACCAGCGTGGTGTCGGTCTTGTCACATTGAAACATCTTTATCACCCTAGGTGGCATCTCATCAAGGCGGTAGAGCCCGACGTCCTCGTTGCCACTGAGGATACATACACCGAAGCCGACATCCGCGAGCTCGAAGCACATTATTGTGGACAGGTAAAAGTACTCGAAAGGATGGCTACCGTCAGTACGTCCGCGAGGCTCCGGAGGATACAGTTGGGTATCTCGGAGCCGGAGCAACCGACGCCGGCAGCCGAACCTGAGCCACGGCCCCGCAGCCAGCTAGTCCATGCAAACATGTAAGAACTTGAAACAGATCCTTCTGTACCTACCGGTTATTCACGCTGGACACGAAGGCTTCTTTGGCAGGCATCCGGACGTAGATGAAGTTCTTCTGCTGGGATCTGGATTCGGGGAACTCTTCCGCAGTGTCGCCAAAGACATCCGGGCGCTTCCGGCGGAGCGAGCAGCCCAGCTCCTGCAAGTGATACTCCCCGATACGCGTATCCGCGTGATACAACCCGCCGACTTGCCGGCGGCTCTCACGGCGGAAACCCTCATCGTGCCGGACGAGGATGTCACGCGGAGTCTGGCGTCGGAGGGCCATTTTAAGAGCGTCAGGAACCTGATCTTTGATAAGACGTTTCTGCGTTGGGACAGAGATTGGAGCCGAGCCCAGCGGCCGGCTCGTTTTGACGGGAAAGTAGCAGTAGGCGGCCTGCCTCATGCGTTTCTCGCGCAGGCGCAAGGCCTGTCGGATAGAAGCTCTGACTGGTGGCGACAGGTCGCAGCCATTGCCGCCCGAGGAGACGAGGTACTCGGCTTTGCTTGGAATCATCACCATCCAACGGAATATTCGCCTTATATAGACGGTGATCCAAGAGATGGCTTTAGCCGTGGGGTACGAGCCGACCTGTCCACTGCGATCCATGCTGAAGCTTCGATTATCGCTCAGGCTGCCCGGGACGGCGTCGTACTGTGCGGTGCGGATCTATACGTAATGACATTTCCCTGTCCGCCGTGTGCGCGTCTCATCGCTGAGGCCGGGTTCCGCCGGTGCTTTTTCGCAGGCCCCTACTCGGTTCTTGAGGGCGAGAATGTCCTACGGGCTAGCGAGGTGGAGACCATCTGGGTTGACCTGGATACGACAGCAACCGGAACGCCCGAAGGCCTTCGGCTGGAGCCGCGGAATTCATGAGGTGAGCCGTGGGCTGAAGCGCATCCGTACAGGCTCTCCCTGCATCAAGGCGCTGGCGACAAGCACATGAGCATGCACATGCGCCACGGTAGCTCCGGTAAATTTGCAGTCACCGTTACGGATTCCGAGTCCGTAATATCTCAGGTCAAATCGTTCGCGTACCATAGCGAGCGCATTCCAAAAATCCTGCTGAGAGGCTGGGTCTAGATCCAGGACGTCGTTTGCATGCTGGCGTGGAACCAGAAGCAGATGAAGCTCTGTACCTTTATAAGGGAATTCGTTAGGAGTGATGGTCCAGTGCGAGGTCTCCCAGAGGACTGTCTGACGGTCATGCTGCCGAAGACCCTCGGGACAGAAGAGGCAAATCCCCGCAGCTTCGAGCTTTCGCATCTCCGCAAGTTGCTCGGCGGTCCGGAAATTCTCCAGGCAATAAAGGCTCAAATCAGCTCCGCTTATACTCAAGGAACGAATACGAATGGCTCCCATTCAAGCTTGGCCGGTCGTCGCGAGCAACCAGGCGGAAGCCTTCGAGCCAGCCGGATGGCATACTGGCATCTCCTGATATATCACTATGTACTCTGGTAAGATAGATCTTATCAACAAAAGGCAGCGCTTGCCTATATACGGAAGCACCGCCGATGACGAAAATCTCGCCGGCAGCCGTCCGTGCTCCAACCTCGCTGGCTCGCGAGATGGCACATCTTACGGACGGCACCCAGAGAAGGCCGTCATCCTGTTGCGCTCTTGGCTGCGAACTGATGACGATAGAGGTACGGCCCGTAAGCGGATGACCGAGACGAGCCAGGATAGATTCGTGGGTCAGTCTGCCGAGGATCACGGGGTGACCGATAGTAAGGCTTTTGAAGTGGCGCAGGTCCTCGGGAAGGGACCAAGGGAGCGATAGGCCCTGCCCGATAACATCGTTCCGCGACGCGGCAACAACAAGCGACGTGATCATGGCGAAGCCACAGCGGTCATTATAGCCGTTCCATGGTTAGCGGCGGCATTGCCGCCTTCTGGGATTGCCAGCTGCTTCACGTTGTTCATGGGTATACCCGATTAGCAGAGGTCAGGTCCGCCCGTCTCTTCATACAGGCGTCCATCCACCGACCGCTTACCATGGCGCGTATCGTTGACTTAGCCACTCTAACGTCCGTGGACATCCGCAATATCCCTCCAGTGCCCGATCCCTCCAGTGCCCGGGCCTGCACTCGGCGGTAGGCCAGACACGCAAGCGGAGCGACGCGGACAGACCTCACCTCAGTACTCTCCTGATCATCGGAGCGTATACGGCTCCAGGACTCCCGGGCAGGCATAGCAGCCACTCCCCTGCTGCGGTAGCTCGCTCCGGGTGGCCTGCGTGGCTCCGGTGTCCGTCTCCAGGCCGCACCGTGGCGGTTAGCTTTTCGGCGTTGAGACCTGCCGGCGTCGCACCCCGAGGCGGTGCGTTGATGGCTGTCCATGAAGACCGGGCGTGCAGACTGCTGAGCCCGTTTTCGAGGGCCAGGCACCACGCCGAGCAGCCGTCATGACCGCAGTTCAACGGGGGGGCACGCCCGGCACTTGACTAGTGGACCGCCCAGACTGACGTACCCGGCCTGTAGTGTTGACCGGGTGGCAAGCCGACCTGTCCCCAAGCCCGGAGGTCCCGTGCCATGAGTCATCCCCAGAGCAGAACGATGACCTTCGAACCGCTCTATTATGCTGATCGCATCACAATAATTAACCCTCGCGGCGACGTCGGCATAGTCACTCTCTGGACACCTCTTCAAACAGCAATGCGCATGATCGATAAGATATCGCCAAGTATTCTGGACCCTTGCAACGGCCGGGTTGCCGTCATATCAAACCTCTACGGCGACGGCATGTACCAGATGCTGTGCAATCTTCTTTACAACCCGCAGATCCGGCATTTGGTGGCTGTCGGCGAGGAGCTTCTAGCTCCTACTACTGCCGAGATTGAGGCTTTCCTGAGATACGGGCTGGAACAGGCTGTGATGCTCGGGACTACTATAAATCGAATACCCGGCACCAGCAGGATCTTTCCATTGCTGGAGGACTTCGATACCGCGCGCTTGCAACGCCAGCTCACCTTTGCTTATCTGGGGAAGCTAGCTGGCGGCGAGGCAGGCGCGAGGCTACCGGGATATCTTGGCTCTCTCCCACGTCATACATCACACATCGCCGGAGAACGGCTCCGGGTCGAGATCCCTCCCGCGCTTCCCGGCGACTATGCATTCCAGCCCTCTGATATCACAGCCCATCAGGTGACGCGGCGGCGGCCGTTGGACTGCTGGGAAGAACTTGTCACCAGGGTAGTAAGATTCGGTCACCCGGTCGAGCTCCGGAGCGGTCCGCGACTGGAATTGCTCAATACGAGAGCGGTGATAACCGAGCCGGTGGTCGAACCTGCCGAGGTGCTCGAGCAGTACGGTTTTTCCCTTGAACGCTTCCGGAAGTACCAGAACATGATGCTCGACCCGAGCGTGCCGCCGGACATCTCCTACACATACGGGAATCGGCTTCGCGCCTACTTCCACAGCGGTGGGCGGGATATTGACACTTTGGACTCTGTCGTTAAAGAGTTGCGGCACAATCCCGAGAGCCGTCACGCCTTCGTGTCGCTTTGGGACACTAGCGCCGACCTTCACGCGGCAGAACGAGATGACGCATCCGTGCCATGTCTCGTGACAGTTTTCTTCCGCCGTTCTGAGGGAAGGCTGACCCTGACCGCGACTTACCGCTCGCATAATCTGCTCTCGGCATGGCTACAGAATGTGTACGGCCTGATGAAGATTCAGGAGGAAGTATGCCAGCGAACCGGAATGGCACCCGGCCCCCTCACAGTGATCAGCCATTCCCTGGGCATCGACCCGCGTAGCCCTCAATATGGCGTGGCGCGGGGAATCGCCGCAAGGTGGACCCGCGACGAAGACCTCGACCGCAGCACCGGCAAGCACTCCCTTCGGGAGGACCCCAACGGGTATTTCATTGTCACGGTAGACGAGGCCGCGGGGGAACTGGTCGCTGAGCATCGATACGAGGGCCTGCTGGTGAAGCAGTACCGCGCCGACAGGGCCGCCAAGATCGAGCGGGAAATCATCGGCGACATGGCGGTCAGCCTGGTCTCACACGCACTGTGGCTCGGCCGCGAGCTGGCCACCAAGGAGCTGGTCCTGCGCCAGGGACGCCGCGGTCAGGCCGGAGGGGCAGCAGGCGAGGCCCCGGCTCCATGACCACATCACTTGTCATCCTCGACATTGGCTCGTCACTCGTCGAAGGCCCGGCCCGTGGACCAGCCTCGCGAATTGCCGCTGCCGGAGGCCTGACCACTGACCAGAAACATGACCTGCACCGGCTGCTGATGACCGCACCGTATCCCGGCCCGGCAGACGTGTACGCAACGGTCCGGGAGCATCTCGGCGTGGTCAGCCCGGCAGTGGAATCAGCCATCGCCGAGATCTGGGACGCCCAGGAAGGCGAAGCCCGACTGATTCCCGGCGTATCCGAGACTCTCCAGCAGCTCGTGGAGCGGGGCTATCAACTGGCATTGCTGTCCAATATCTGGACTCCATATTACAGGTCAGTCTATCGGCTGCTTGGCGGCTTCTTCGACTTGCATATCCCGCCTGAACTACGGCTCTTGTCGTGTCGTGAGGGGCTGGTCAAGCCGGCCCCCGAGCTATTCCTACGAGTACTCGAGCGCGCCGGGGCCAGTCCGGCCGGGACACTGATGGTGGGTGACTCGTACGACAAGGACATCAAACCGGCGATGGAATGCGGGATGAGTACGCTGTGGCTGCTGCATAGCCCCTGCCGGGAGATTCCCGCGCTAGTTGAAATTCTCAACGGGGCGGCGGCCGGCCCGACGGCGGCATTGCGCACACTGGCCAATATCGACCTCGACGCACCTTGGCTAGCCAGCCTCAGCCCTGACTCCAACAAGGAGGATTCGCACCCGAGCTTGGCCTAGAGCACCGACGATGTATGGAGAGCACAATGCATATTGAGTACATAAAGCCCTTCCCTGCAGACCGCCTCCTTTCGGGCCTCCGGCGAATCCGGCTTATGGGCTATGACGGCGCACAGCCCTATGCCGAAGCTTCTCTAGAACTGGTTCCCGGCCTCGACACGAGCGTGCTTACCCCAGCCCAGAATTACGTCTTGATGTCAGGCGTGGAAAAGGTTCTTGAATTGCGTGCTGCCTTGCTGGCTCGCGATGTGGACATCTTCGCCCTTGACGGGGGACTGTATGTCGGCACGTCCGATCACCCCCACGAACCGATCCCGGTAATCCCTCCGGTAGTCGAGGAGTCACGTGAACCTGATGGCCGGACCGTATTGCTCATAAATGACGGCATGCATCGCATCTATGCCGCCCGCTCGCTTGGACTTCATATCTCGGTGGTCGTGGTGCGCGGCGTTCCCGCTAAGTATCCGTACTACGCCTACGCACTGGACGGCGGCTGGTCCTGCGTCACGCGGCTGGCCGAGCTACCAGACGGCTACCAGAAGAAGGCGTACCGCCGTCCGGATAACTATAGAGCCCTTTTCCGTGATTTTAATGCCGTCTTCCCGGGCGTCCAGAAGCAGCGCAAGCAATCCAACCCGAGCCATATCATCGCATGATGTAGGACATCCGGCTTACCGGGCAAGCGAACTGGGGTTAGGCATGCACTTTGTCACCGAGGAGTTCCTGGCCGCTCTTCGAGATGAGTCAGCCCTCTCCGCGGGTGAACCTGGAGGCGGCGGGGCCGTCGCCAGCGTCTGGGTGGAAGGCGGTGCCCCGAGCCTGGAAATCGAGGTCATCTCTGACCTGGGCGTAGAGGGCTTCCCCCCGGGTTCGCCCGCTACCCAGGCCGAAGCGGCCACGGCAGAGAAGCTCCGCGAGGCGCTCGTTGACCGGTTCAGGCACCTCCGCAACGCCTTCAAGCCAGAGCGGCCGGCCGATCTGCTGGTCAACTGCGGCGACCTGGTTACCGGATGTCGGGACACCACGCAAGCCGAGCTGGATCGGGTTAGATCCGTCTACGCCGACATCTGCTTGCCCGCCTTCAGGCAGCTGCAGGAGCCCGACCGGGCCGGACGCCGGTCACGCGACCACCAGACGCCGGTCCCGGACCTGCTGAGCGTGCCGGGCAACCAGGACGCCTGCGCCGCCGGGCCGGCGCCCGTATCGGGACCGGCCCGGCCGGATACGCCAGCCTATTATGTTCACTTCGCCAGTCAGCTGTCAGCAAACCAGATGCCCAAGAACCCCGAATCCCATCCCGTCGCAACGGTATTCCGCATTATGTCCCGGGAGGAGACCGATGGGCCGGGCCGCTTGGGCGGTGTACCGTGGGCCTGCGTCGCCGTGATTGGCTTTGACTCCAACGACGCGCAATACAAACACCCGCTGGCCGGCAACTATGGTCAGGTTGACAAAAAACAGCTGGAGTGGTCACGGCGACTGATAACTGCCTTGCAGGCGGGAATCGCCCGCAGTGCCCCGCTTTATGTCATCGCCGTGATACATCACAATATACTGCCGGTGGAGGATAGGCAAATTCAGCCATACACCAGCGAGAATGACGAACGCCTGGCAAAATTCCGGGAGCTGATGCCGGGAGGAAGCGGGCCAGATCTTCCAGGTCTATCTCAGACCGACAGAATCCTTGCTGATAACACGCTCGGCGCTACCTCGAGCGCCTCGGGATTCCTATCCGCCTGCCAGGAGCTGCGCGCTTCCCTGGTCCTTCATGCCAATATGCGCCAGCGAGCCGCCACCACCCTGGTCAGCATGCCATTGGCCGCCGGCCAGCCAGCCTCCGAACTCGCCATATTCGCAGTGCCGACCTTTGCCGCAAACCACTCAGCCTCGGGCATGACCCGGATCAGGCTCGACCTGTGGAAGGGAGAGGCTGAGATTGCCTTCACCTACGACACCACACCGGATGGTGAACCGGCTACGAGCCCAGTTCAGGTCATCCGTCCCCTGACCTCCGCCTCGCGAGTCAGCAGCTCGGAGCGGCGCCTATACGCCAGGGTGTCGGATCTGGTCACCAAGGCGCTCGAGCGGGGCTCGCCCGAACATCACCCGGAGGCACAGGCCTTCGCGGCGCACGTCGCCGAGCTCTGGAGAAACGAGGGCTACGCCGCGCTTTCCTTCCCCGGTGGGAAGCTTCCCCACCTCGGCCAGCCCACCCGGCAGAACCGTTATTACCTGCTCCTCCTGCTGCGCGAGACCGTGGGCCGCAATTACGAGATGCTGCTCAGCAAGCACAGCTCGCTGCGGCCGAGCGAAATCGCCGAGTGGGATACGCTGCTCATGCCGGCCTTCGGCAACGTGAGAAATCTCATGGAGCGGCTGCGTATCGATGTCGTCCGCCAGGTCGTGACCCAGGCTGAGGATCTGGAAAGGGCCAGAAGCGCGAAGACGTTCGACGCGGCGGTGGACAAGATCCAGACTAGCGCGCGCCATCTGCAAGACGATATATGGCTGGACAAGATCAGGGAGCTCGACAGCACCCATATGACTAAGATCTCGCCCACGACGGGCGAGATCACAGACTACGAGTACCGCCTCGTCGTGCTGACCCCATTTGTCCGCAAGCGAAATCAAGCAGGCCCGGCCGCGGACGCGGACGAATGGGAGATAGAACAATTGCGCGCTGAAGCCGACGTTGTTGACTGGCTAAGCGAGCTGCCGAGCATAAGAGCACCCGGTGCTTCCATCACCGGCCGGCGGACGATCCCGCTCGAGGCCATCATGTCTGGTGGGTCCGGCCTGCGATGGGAACCCGGCGCCGACCCAGACTATCCAGATGGTGTCACGGACGATGACGCGCGGCGGCAAATCACGCTGCCGCCAGGCGCGGTCTGGTTTCCGCTGCCTGAGACGGGCGAACCCGAGGCGCCGTGGAAGATGGCCCCGTCCATCACCGCGCGCAATGCCGACGTCATGGCCTGGATTGACAAGCAGTTGGCGGGAAAGCGGTCAGCCAGCGGCCTCTTCCCGTCGCAGATCGTATTCGGCAAAATGCAGGAGACTACCGGGTACGAGCTGGCGAACGGGCCTTTCCCGTTTGCCTTGCCTGCTGACTACGACGCCAGCGAGGAGAACCAGGCCACGTCAACGATGGAGGCGATGGGCCGGGTAGAGTACCTGAAAGACTACGACCTGAGGGGACAACGCCCGTATCAGGGTCTGGACATCCGGCGAGTCGCGCTGGTCCGCCGGACCGTGAGAAGAAGCAGGGGCCGGACGCGTGAGGTGATCCTGGTCTTCGACGCCACGACACGGAAGACGGACGGAAGTGACCTTGTCTCGTTCAAGACATGTCCCGAAGACGCTGCGCACGGCCTCCTGGGCGTGTTGCGCCCGGCTCAGCGCTACGTGATCAGGGGCGGCATGGAGCGAGCGAAGCTGGTCAACGAGTTCATGGCCGACAAATGCAGCACAGACCTCTGGGGTTTCCTCCGCGCCACATATGGCGGCTTTGACGAGCCGATAACACTGATGCCGCCGGTCGTGGAGCGAGTGCAATGGCAGGACTGTGATTCCGACGATGACAGCGCGCTGGAATTCGTGGTATGCGATGGTAACCATCGCGTGGTCCAGAAGGTGTGGAATTGCGGTGAGGTGGGCGCTGCGATTGGCGTTATTTCTGAGCCAAAGCAGCCATATTACGCGAGGCCTTTCTCTCCAAACGAGTGGGACATTACAGCCGGGAACCTCCTCTCCGTCTCACCGGACCCGCTTTTCAAGTACGCTCCGCAACCGGTCGAAGCGGATAAGCTCAGCGAAGAAGCCCGAAGAGAGTACGAAGAGAAGAATATCCCCGATGCGGAGCTGTTCAGGCGATACTACCGCGACCTGAGCCGCGGCTTCGGCAATATCGGCGGCCAGGGCGGCCGGTATATGTAAATATAGTGCTGGAGGACGATAGTGAGATACACCGATTATGATCGGCGCCCGGTCTCGACGCAGTACCGGCACGTTCTTCAGCGCATCCTCGATTCCGGTATCGAGGTAAAGACACGGCAGGGAGTCAACGCGCTCACAGTAATGCAGCAGTGCATGACGTTTACCCTGGCGGACGGATTTCCCGTTATCACCGAGCGTGATATCAGGTCTTTCTGGCGTAAGGCGATCGGCGAGCTGTGCGCGTTCATCAACGGGGCGACGACCCTGACGGAGCTAGCGGAATTCGGCTGCGACTGGTGGGGCCCTTGGGCGACTCCGGAGAAGACCCTGAAGAAGGGAATCGAACCTGGAAGCCTCGGCCCTGGTTCGTATGGTGGCGCCTTCCGCTACTTCCCCACCGCAGAAGGACAGCCCTTCGATCAGTTCACGCACCTCGTCGAGCAGCTTCGGGAGCTGCCCGGCGACCGGACGCATTTCGTGTCGCCGTGGATCCCGCAGTACCAGATCCGGGGAGCCGGCAAGAAGCCCCAGACCACGATCGCGCCTTGCCACGGGTGGGTGCATGTGCGAGTGCTTGATGGCGGCTTGCACCTGGTGATGTTCCAGAGGTCGGGCGACGTTCCGGTAGGGGTGCCCTCCAACATGATCCAGTACGCCGCGCTGACCTTGATGCTCGAGCACCTCACGGGATATCCAGCGGTGGCCTACTACCATACGATCTCGGACGCGCATGTCTACGTTGACCAGGTTGACGCGGTCCGCAAAATGCTAGCCACCGAACCGCTGCCGCTCCCGACCGTGCATCTTAACGACGCGGGGAGAGCCGTCGAGGACATCCACGATTTCCGGGCCGAGCATTTCGAGTTGTCTGACTACAAGCCCAACCCGCGAATCGGCACGATCCCGGTCGCTACGTGATGGCGTCCTTCGCTAAAGCAGGCTAGCGAACTTTAGCGTGACAACGCCCTGGGTCGCCCCGATGACCAGGCGGCCGGGGGGCTCGTCCTCCAGCGATTCCCGGGGCATGGCTATCGCGAGCACGTCACAGCCGAAGCGGACGGTGGCCCGTTCCAGCCACTCATGCTCCATAGTCCACGATGACACCGTGACGTTCTCGCCGGTCGCGACGGCTACCCACGTGCAACCGGATCCTTCATACCCGCGCTGCTGGGCGGCGATCGCGTTCACCTGGCCCTGGCCATGTGGCACCTGCCCGGCAGGCTCCCGGGTCACCAGGTTCCAGGCCAGAACGACACCGTCATCATCGCCTGAGATGACGATCGGGGTCAGGGCCAGGGAGGTCGTGACCAGCGCACGAATTCCGGATCGATGTCCGGTATACGGCTGCCCGATCCGTCTACCCGTCAGCAGGTCTGCGACCACGATTGTGCCGTCGGTGCTGCCGGACACCACGACAGGCTTGGGCCGGCCGTCGTTGGAGGTCGCTTCGGCGATCCCGACCGCGCGGACACGGCTGGCATGGGTCCCCCGGAGAGCACCCCTCTGGGACAGCCCACTGAGGTCCCACACTCCCACATGGCCATCGCCGCTGGCCGAGACGACGACTTCGGTTGTCCCAGGCGATGTGCCGGCCGCGAGGGCACGTACCCAGTCCTCGTGGCTGCCGAGCAAGCCGATGAGATCTCCGGCGAACGGATCCCACACCTTCAGACGCTTGTCGACGCCTCCGGAAACCAGGACGGGCGGCTGCGTCGTCGATGCGGCCAGGGCGCGCACTCCGCGATGGCGGGCGGCGAGAATGTTTTCCCGCTGCGTGACATCCCAATCCAGGGGACGGATACGGATGGTGTCGTCGTCTCCGCCCGAGACAACCATCCACTTCCCGGAGCTAGGACCCTCGCCGGGAGATACGGTGACGGCGAGCGCCCGCACCCACCCTTGATGGAGCGCTCGGAGTGGCGCTTTGCGTTCCGCGTCCCACACTCGGATCAGCTCGTCGTCGCCGCCCGAGAAGACGGCTGGCCGACCCCCGGCAGTGCCAATCGCCAACGCCCGCGCCCGGCCACGATGGGCCCGATAGGGCACGACCTGCTGAGTGGAGCGGTCGCAGAACTGCACGGTGCCGTCGGCGTGGGCGCTTACCACGACGACCGGGGCCAAGCCGGGC
>Ga0187817_10000547_pt1 | contig 16318 bp, 17 predicted proteins | sample NC_wetland_sal_i_17_FD_132431 | JGI IMG/M metagenome (GOLD analysis project Ga0187817, IMG submission 132431) | Wetland sediment microbial communities from Neuse River Estuary, North Carolina, USA - SO4_2 | ecosystem: Environmental > Aquatic > Freshwater > Wetlands > Sediment | place: USA...
GCCGCGTCCGGCTCATTGCGATGCTCGGCCAAAAGCGCGAGCAGTTCCTTCTCATGTTCCAGCGCTTCCGAGAATGCGGCGCAGCGCGCCAGATGCTCGGCGAGACGCGCCCCCTCCGCGGAATCGAATTCCTCGCCGGCCGCCAGGAGCGCGATCAGCGGTTCCCATTCGAGGCAGGGCGGGTTTTGTATGTTCTCGCTCATGTTCGTCGAGCGCCTAGCGAATACCCTCCAGGCAGGCGCGCAATTTGCGCGTCGCCCGAAAGAGGGAATTCTTCACCGTCTCCTCGGAGGTGCCAAGCAAGTCGCCGATGGCGCGCATTCTGAGTCCTTGATGATGTCTCATCTCGAAAACGATGCGTTCGCGCGGTGAGAGATGCTCCATGGCAGCCTGGATTCGTTCGCCGATTTCGCGCCCGAGCAATTGCTTTTCGGGATTCGCCGTGGCGCGTGTTTCGGGCTGGCGGCCGAAGAAATCGCGCGGCGCGTCTTCGCGCGCCTCCGGAAGGGGCGCTTGGTCCTCCGGACGGCTGGCCCGGCGGCGAAGATAGTCGAGAGCCGTGTTGGTGACGATCCGGTAAAGCCAGGTGTAGAAGCTGCACTCGAAGCGGAAGCGGCCCAAATTCCTGTAGACGCGCAAGAAACTCTCTTGATAAATGTCGCACGCGTCCTCGGGCCGGCGCACCAGATTCGTGGCCAGGCGCAAAACGTCGCGGTCGTAGCGCCGCACCAAATCCTCGAACGCCAACCGGTCGCCTGCCTGCGCCTTGCGGACGAGGGCGTGCTCTTCCGCGAGCTTGGCCACGGCGACATGTCGCGCATCTCCCTCAAGAGCGACGCTTAGTTCCATGTTGCGCGGTTCTCCATCCATTTAGACGCTTGGCCTTTCAAATGGTTAGCAGGGGACCGGTCCGCCTCAGGGGCTGAAGCCCCACGGGTCTTAAGGGGCCCACGTCGGAGCTAAAGCCCCGACCCCCTAAACTGCTCTTATAGGCGCGAACCGAGGCGAATCAGGCCGTACGCCGCCACGCAAACCACGAAATCCAGCCCCATTCCCCAGTCTACGTTGAATCCTTGGTGGCGTAGTGTCGCTGGCAGATGCGGAGCCAGCGAAAAATAATAGATCGCGTTGCCTAGAAGAATAGCGATCAGATATTCGAGCCAACGCCGCGGACTTGCTCCAAGAATCTGCCTTTCCATGGGATGTCAGCCGCCAGAAAAAGGCTGCCAATTCCAATATAGAGCAGGTGGAAAATGGCTGCAAACGGAAACTCGACGGCAGGGCGCGGCGCACGTCCGGCTCGACGCGCAACGACAAACGATAATGGTATAAGGGAAATGGCGCGGGGCTTCCGCGCTCACGACTCCATGCCCACGATGCTGAGCCATCCGGTGAAATATCTGCGGGGCGTCGGCCCGCAACGCGCCGCGCTGCTGGAAGAGCGCGGAATTGCGACCGCGGGAGACCTGCTCGGCTATCTTCCCTTCCGGTATGAGGACCGCGTTCGATTCACGCGGATCGCGGAGATTGTGCCCGGACAAACGCACACGGTGCTCGCGGAAGTTGCCGACGCGGGAGGCACGGTGCGCTTCGCGCGAGGGCGCGGCCCGATTTTTCACGTCACGGTGCGCGACGGCTCCGGCGTTCTGCACGCGCGGTTTTTCCACGGAGCGTATCTCGAAGGAAAACTGAAACCGGGGCAGCGGCTCGTGCTCCACGGGAAAGCTGTTCTCGACGCGTATCGCCCGGGGCGCATCGAGATGGTGAACCCCGAAATCGAGCTGGTGGGAACCGGCGACAGTGCGGCTGCCGATTCGACCGAAGTGGGTCGCATCGTGCCCATCTACGAAGCCATCGGCAAAATCAGTTCGCGCATGCTGCGGCGCGTGATTTACGGCCTGCTCGACGATCTCGACGGCAACCTGCCCGACCCGCTGCCTGAGACAATTCGCGAGCGCTATGGCCTGCCCTCGCGCCGCGAGGCGCTGCTCTACGCGCATTTTCCGCCGAAGGGAGAAAACCTCGAACGGCTGAACAGCTTTCGCAGCCCGGCGCACGTCCGGCTGATTTTCGAGGAATTTTTCTATTACCAATTGGCGCTCGCCGCGCGGCGGTCGAGCGAGCGCCGGCAGCCCGGAATCGCGCTGCGAGTGCGCGACGATAAAATCCGCGAAGCGGTGAAACGCGTGCTGCCGTTCAAGCCAACGCGCGCGCAAAAGCGCGTGCTCGGGGAAATTGCCGCGGATCTCGAGCGCCCGCTTCCGATGCAGCGGCTACTGGAAGGCGACGTGGGCAGCGGAAAGACGATCGTCGCGCTGGAAGCCGCGGCGATCGTGATCGAAAACGGCTACCAAGTGGCGCTGATGGCGCCGACGGAAATCCTGGCCGCGCAGCATTTTCTTTCGGCGCGGCGCGTGTTCGCGCGCGCGGGCTACCGCGCCGAATTAATCGTCAGCGGGCGCAACCGCGCGCAACGAGAGGGCGCGGCCGCGCGCGTGGCGAGCGGCGAGGCGCAATTCGTGGTCGGCACGCACGCACTGATCGAAGACCCGCTGCGCTTCGCGCGCCTGGGCCTCGTCATCGTGGACGAGCAGCACCGCTTCGGCGTGTTGCAGCGCAAACGGCTGGCCGAGAAAGGCGCTTCGCCGCACGTCCTGGTGATGACGGCTACGCCCATTCCGCGCACGCTCGCGCTCACGCTCTACGGCGACCTCGATCTTTCCGTGATTGATGAAATGCCGCCCGGACGCACTCCGATTGAAACTCGCTGGACTTCGGAGGACCGGCTGGCCGGAGTGTGGGATTTTCTGCGCCGCGAAATCGCGCGCGGCCGCCAGGCCTACGTGGTCTATCCGGTGATCGAGGAATCCAAACAGGAATTGAAAGCGGCGACGGAGGAATACGAGCGCCTGTCGAAAAACGTCTTTCCGAATCTGCGCGCGGGATTGCTGCACGGGCGGCTGAAGAACGAGGAAAAGGACAGTGTGATGGAGCAATTCCGCCGGGGCGAACTGCAAATTCTGGTGGCGACCACGGTGATCGAAGTGGGAGTGGACGTGCCCAACGCGACCGTGATGGTGATCGAGCACGCGGACCGCTTCGGCCTGGCGCAACTGCATCAGCTTCGCGGGCGCATCGGGCGCGGCAAGGAAAAGTCGCATTGCATTTTGGTCGCGCCGAAAACGGCCGCCGGAGAAGCGCGCGAGCGCCTGGAAACGATGGTGGCTACGTCGAATGGATTCGAAATCGCCGAACGCGACCTGAAATTGCGCGGCACCGGCGAATTCTTCGGCACGCGGCAGCACGGCGACGCCGCGTTTTCATTCGCGCAGCCGCTCCGGGACCACGAATTGCTCGAAGCGGCGCGGAGGGAGGCGTTCGCGCTCGCCGAGGATCCCGCGCTGGCAGGCAAGGTCATCGCGCGGCTCGAGGCAGCGAGCCCAGCGTGGCAGAAACGGTATCATCTGGCGTCGGTGGGCTAGGACGTCCAGGAATCGGGGCGGCGAAAACTGAGAAGCGTATAATAGAAGGCAGGGCAAGGCCATGGCGGAACTGAAAATCCTACAAAAAGACGCGAAACTGCACGAAGCGCGCTGGTGGGAACCCGAGCCGGGAGGCAAGGCGCACTGCTATCTTTGCCCGCGGCACTGCCACATCCGCGAGGGGCAGGCGGGCTTCTGCTTCATCCGCGCGAACCAGGGTGGAAAGCTCTACAGCTTGGGCTACGCGCATCCCGCCGCGCTGCAAGTGGACCCCATTGAGAAGAAGCCGCTCAACCATTTCGTCCCCGGCACGAAGATTTTTTCCATGGGCACGGCGGGATGCAACATGGGCTGCTTCTTCTGCCAGAACTGGGACATCTCGAAATCGCGGTCCGATCAGGTGCATTCGTCGTATGTCCCGCCGGAGGACGTGCCGCTGCTGGCGATTCGCCATGGCTGTCCTTCGATCGCGTTCACCTATAACGAGCCAACCATCTGGGGCGAGTACGCGATCGACATCTGCCAAGCAGCGAAGGAATACGGCCTCAACACCGTGATGGTCTCGAACGGATACATCACCTACGAGGCCTTCCACGACATATACGATCACGTGGACGCGGCCAACATTGATCTGAAGGCCTTCACGGAGAATTTCTACGGGCGCATCACGCTGACGCACCTGCAGCCGGTGCTCGAAACGCTCGAATGGCTGAAGAAGGAAACGAACGTCTGGTTCGAGATCACCAACCTGATGATCCCGACGCTCAACGACGAGCGCGAGGAAACGCGGCGGCTGGCCGAATGGGTGCTGGAACATCTCGGGCCGGACGTGCCGCTGCATTTCACGGCGTTCCATCCGGACTTCAAGCTGCGTGACAAGCCGCGTACGCCGCCCGAGACGCTGCACGCGGCGCGGGCGATCGCGCTCGAAGCAGGATTGCACTACGTCTACGAGGGCAATATCTATAGCGACGGCGCGCACACGTCCTGTCCCGGGTGCGGCACGCTGCTGATTCGCCGGTCGTGGCACGACATGCTTGAGAACCACCTAAAGAACGGCTGCTGCCCGAAATGCGGGCTGGCTATCCCCGGACGGTGGACCAACCCGCGCGGGGCGACGCCTCCCAAGGCTTTCGAGCGGGCGCACGAGGCCGCCGCGACGAAATACGCCCATTTGAATTTGTAAGCGGAGCTGCGATGAGTCTGGAGACAACGAAGGCGACGCCTCAACCGGCCTGCAAGCACGAACGCAGGCAGCTCATCGCCAAAGACGACAATTCGCAGTACGTCGAATGCTTGGATTGCGGCGAGATTTTCGAGGTCGGAGAATTAAAGCCAGGCGCGGGGTTCGATGAATCGCTATCGGACGCCTGAAGGCGCGAGCTATTTCACGGCGATGCTGCGGATGAAAGCGATAAGGTTGGCGATGTCGCTTTTCGAGAGATTGCCCTGGGGCGGCATCTTCCCCCTCCCTTCGGTGATGACCCTCTGAATTTCCACGTCGGTGAGGGCCTGGATTCTCTTCGAACGCAAGTCCGGAATGCCGCCCAATGACTTGGCCACGGCGTTGTTGCCCGAGGCGTCGGCTCCGTGGCAGATCGCGCAGCGGGATTTGAAGGTGGCCTTGCCGGCGGAGGCGCTGCCCGTTGCGGCAAAGGCGCCGGGGGCAACGAGGAAAAGTGCGAGGCCGATAGCCGGGACATTTTTCATAGCATCTCCTCAGTGAATGCCGAGCTTCTCGATGATGCGCAGCACATCGGACGCGGGAACATCGTAGAGCGAATGCTCGTCCTCTTGTTCGAGGCGCTCGCGAAGATATTCGGCGGCGATGTAGCTGGCTTCGCGGTCGGTCAGATTGCGGCCGGCGCGCTCGCGGAAGGCGACGAAGCCGGGATGCGCCAGGCCGAGAATCACGGGCTTGCCGTCCACGTAGAATTTGCAATCCATGGTGTCGGCGTGGCGCGTAGCGATGCCGTTCCAGCAATGCGAGAAGCGGCAGCGATAGAGCGCGTCCGTGACTTTCGACGGAACATCGAAGGCGCCTATGAATTCGCTCATGGCGCCGGAATTGGGAATCGTGGGAACCGCTGTCTTGGACATGGGCCGCCTATTTTCGTGCGCTCGCGACGGCGGGCTGCGCCGACTGCTGGTAAACGCGAATCGCCGCAGCTACGCCCGCGCCCGCCGGAGCGCGGAATTCTTGAGCGAGCAAAACTTTTTCCAGGGCAGCAAGGAATAGCAGCACGTTGGCGCGCTGGCTGGAATAGCCCATCAGCCCGACGCGCCACATCCGGCCTTTCAGCGGGCCGAAGCCGCCGGAGATTTCAATATTGAACTCATTGAGAAGCTGCGTGCGAGCGCTCTTGTCGTCGATGCTAGCGGGAACCTTCACGCTGGTCACGGTGACGAGGCGGTCCGCCGGGTTGGGGACGAACAGCTCAAGGCCCATCGCTTCGAGCCCTGCAATCAGGGCCTGCTGGTTGCGAAGATAGCGCTCCCAGCGAGCTTCGAGACCTTCCTCGAGAGCGAGCCGCAGCGCCTCGCGCAGCGCGTAGACCAGCGAGATCGGCGCGGTGTGATGATAAGTGCGCTCGGGGCCCCAGTAGTTCATGATCGGATTCAGATCGAAATACCAGCTGCGCACGGGCTGCTTGCGCGTGCGAATCAACTCTTCGACGCGCGCGTTCACGGTGAAAGGCGCAAGGCCCGGCGGCGCACTCAGCACTTTCTGCGCGGCGGAGAAGCAGATGTCCAGGCGCTGGCGGTCCACATCCAAGGGCAGGCCGCCGAGCGTGGCGACGGCGTCCACGACGAGCAGCGCGCCCAGTTCATCGGCAACTTTGCGGAAGTCTTCGAGGCGCTGCACCACGCCTGTGGAGGTTTCGCCGTGCGCGAGGCCCACGAATTTGATTTTTTGCCCCTTGGCGGCGCGGCGCGCGTCTTCCGGATCGACGCTGTGGCCATACGGAGCTTCGACGCGAATCACTTTGGCGGGGATGCGCTCCGCCATGTTGGCCATGCGTTCGGAAAAAACCCCGTTGACGCACATGACACACGTATCACCTTCCTCGAGCGCGTTCATCACCGCCGCTTCCATGCCGCCGGAACCGGAGGCAGAGACAGGGAAGGTGATGCGATTGTCGGTCTGGAAGACTCGGCGGAGCAGCGTCTGCACCTCGCCCATCATTTCCGTGAACCAGGGGTCCACATGCCCGACGAGCGGCGCGGCCAGCGCACGGTAGACGCGCGGGTCCATGCAGGACGGGCCGGGCGTGAGCATCAGCCTGGCGGGAGGCGCGAGTTCTCCGATCATTTCCTTCATCGTTCTTCCCTTCGCGCTGGATTCGGCCGCGGGGCCATCGTGGCAGCGCGCGGCGTGAATCGAAAGCGAAGCAACTAGATTACTACAAGCCGGCCCAAAAATGGCCCGGAGGATTGGCATTTTGCTCCGGGAAAATTACGTTGCGTTGGGCGTAATGGGATGATAATTTGGCAGGACTGGGGCGAAGGACGGAGGACAGATCCATGGAAAACGAAGCGGATCGCCGTACAGCCCGGCGTTTCTCGATGATGCTTCCGGTGAAGGTGCGTTATTCGGCGGAGGACGGCGTCATGGAAAAACAGGGCGAGACGCGCGACGTCAGCTTCCGCGGCCTGTATTTCCTGATCGAAGCCAGTCTCGAAACCGGCAGCGCGATCGAGTTTGTCCTGACCTTGCCGCAACAGATCACCCTCGCGGGCGACGTGCACATCCGGTGCTATGCCCGCGTGCTGCGCGTCGAGCGGCTGAACGGCCGCCGGGGCGTGGCCGCGCAGATTGACCGCTACGAATTCCTTCCCGCAACCGCCTAACCGCTGAAGAATTTTCTTCCCATAGGGCGTTCCGTGACGCAACATTTGTGTCCGGGGGCGCTCGATGGCGCGGCACACTCTGCTGGTGGATGCGGACGACACGCTGTGGGAAAACAACGTATTCTTCGAGAGCGCCATCGCGCATTTCATTTCGCGGCTCGAACATCTCGGCTACACGCAGCCTTACGTCCGCCACATTCTGAATGAGACCGAGCGCCGGAACATCCGCCAGCACGGCTACGGCGTGAGGAGCTTTCGCCGGTCGCTCGAGGAAACGTATCTGAAGCTCGCGGGGAATCTGGCGCGGCGCGAAATCCTAAAGGAAATCGCGCAGCTTGCCGCGGAAATGGAAGGCACCCCGCCGCGCATTCTCGACGGCGTTCCGGAAACGCTGGCCTATCTTTCCAAACGCCACCGCCTGATTTTGCTCACCAAAGGAGAGTCCGCCGAGCAGGCCGGGAAGGTGGAGCGCTCCGGCTTGCAGCGCTTCTTCGACGCCATCGAAATCGTGCTGGAAAAAGACGCGGAAACCTACACGCGCATGATCGAGGAATTCAAAATCGTGAAATCGCACGGCTGGATGGTGGGCAATAGCCCGCGCAGCGACATCATGCCGGCGCTCCAGGCGGGGTTGAACGCCGTGTTCATTCCTCATCCCTCGACCTGGGAACTGGAAAAGGCGGATGTGGAAAGCGGCCACGGGCGATTACTGATTCTCGCGGCCTTCCGCGAGTTGCGCGCCCACTTCTAGGCGCGTCCGTCGCGCCTAGTTCCGGGCGCGGAATCACGGCGCGGGATTGCGGAAGGTGAACGGAATATGGACGACGGCTTCGAGATCCACGGGCGCTCCGTCGCGCGTCGCGGGACGGAATTTCCACTGCGCTAGCGCCGCAATGGCATTGCGGTCGAGCCGCGGATCTATTCCGCGAACGATCTGGATGCTGTCCACGGAGCCGTCCTTGCGAATGATGGCGTAGAGCACCACCTCGCCATCCACGTGTTCTTTGATCAGCCCCGGCGGATATTTCGGGTCCACCTTTTCGATTGGCTCCGGACCCGCCAGCGGTGCCCTGGCGCGATAGGGCGGAGCTTCCCCTTCGTCGAGCTCCGCGAAATTCACAATCCAGCTTCCGGTGACGCTGGTCAGATTCGGCAGATTGACGTGCAGCGTGTAGACCTCTTTGCCCGAGAGAATCTTTTCCGGCGGCAGCGAGGGGTCAATCGCGCCCACGACGGAGGGGCCCCTCCGCGGCGCGCTCATCGCGTCCAGCGAGATCATGGGTTTCAGATTTAGGGGACGGCTCGATCCTGCCCCGATGCCGCCGTTGCCGGAATGGCCGCTGGCTCCGCTGATGCTGATCGCCGCGGGAAGGTTAGAACTGCCGCCCGCGGCTCCCCCGCCGATCGTTCCATTGCCCGCTTCCCCGCCGCCCACGGAACGCGCATCGCCTGATCCATGCTCGACGCCTCCGGGAACGCCTGGGCGCGTGCCAGCGGGCGAAATGGAAATGGGCGCGGCGAGATTTCCGGGTGGAATGCTGACTTCCGGGGCCGCCGGGGCGGGCGTTGCGGAGAGCGCGACCAGCCGCCGCAAGCTCGCGTCGCCGTTCGGATCGGCGGCGCCCATTTCAGGAGCGGCGGCGGCATTCGCTTGCATCGTGTGGCGTTCGGCGGCGTGTGTGGAAGAAGGCTCGATGGCCAGCGCCGGATGGGGATTGATGCTCGGCGCGGGCGCGATGTTGATCGGCGCCTTATCGACGCTTGCAATTTCTGGCGCGGCGGCGGCGTTCGCGGCGCGCTGGCGCACCACCGGCGCGGCCGCTGTAGGAGCAAGTTGAAGCTGCGGCTTGGCGAGCGATTCCGCCGCCCATTCGACAATATTGGGCATCGGCGGCACCACTTTGGGAGGAGTGTCCGGCGCGTCGGGCTGGATCAGCGTCTGGCGTGGGTGCGTGATGCGCACCGGCACGGAGAGAATCGTTTGCTGCGGGTTGAAAGCATCCGCGCCGAGCTGCGGGAGCGGCTTGGCGGCATCGTCAGGACGCTTGGGGGGCAATCGCTTGGCCGCGCGCGCGCGCAGATTGATTTTCGGCAAATAGCGCGATGGGACGTACAGCGTTGCCTGTCGGGTTTCGGCTGGCGTGACGTCCTCGCTCGCCTGCCCCAGAAGGCCCCAGATCGGCAGCAGGATAATGACCGCGCCCGCGACGTGCCACAAGCCAGACGCTGCAATGGCCCGGCCCGGCATCCTGCCACGTACCCAGTAAATGCGCAGGTACGGGCTTCCTGAGAGGTCGCCGGTTTGGGGCGCGCGCGGGCCGCGAAAGGCGTCGCGCAGGTTGGTCCAAAATCCGCGCCAGGGCGATTCCCAGGCAACTTCCAGATCGAGCTTGCGTGGAGGAAGGTGCCCAACGGGTTCCATTTTGGAACTCGCCGGTTGTTGGGGTCCGCGATACGCCTCTGGCTGCATGCGCGCCCGGCCATTATAGCGCGACTCAAGAATCGCTGCCCGGCGCCCTTTTTCAGCAGCCTATTAGGCTGCGGCGGCGAGCGTGTAGAAGCTCAAGGCGGCATCGCCCTGCTCCACCAGACGCGTGCATTCCAGGCGCTCGAAGCGCTCCGGCAATTCCATCCTGCGACGGTGCTCCACGATCACCAATCCGCGCGGCGCGACGAGGTGGGAGGCATCGAGAAACTCGAGCGTGCGCACGTGCTCTTCCGCTAGATCGTACGGAGGATCGAGGAAAATAAAATCGGCGATGCGGCGCCTCGCGGCGATTTTTTCCAGGCCGCGCAATGCGTCTGCCTCGATGATTTCTCCGCCGCCGATGCCGAGGGCCTGGAGGTTTTGCCTCGCGAGCCGGGCCGTGGCGGGATGCGCCTCGATGAAAATCACCTCGCGCGCTCCACGGCTGATCGCTTCGATGCCCACCGCGCCCGTGCCCGCGTAGACATCCACGAAAAGCGAATCCTCCACGGCCGAGCCGAGAATATTGAAGAGCGTTTCGCGCAGGCGATCGCTGGTGGGCCGCAGGCGCAGCCGTCCCGGGCCCTTCAAACGCCGGCTGCGATATTTGCCCGCAATCACGCGCATCGCTCACCCGCATCCGCAACGCCACGGGATTTTTGCACGAAACGCCGCGCTCCGCCACTTGCAAGAACGCGCCGCTGGGCTTAGGCTCGATACTTCATGGCGGCAAAAGCGAAAGTCGCGCCCGTGGCGGAAACAGGCTGCCTCTTCGTCGTCGGGACGCCCATCGGCAACCTCGAGGACATTTCCCTGCGCGCCCTCCGGGTGCTCAAGGAAGCCGACGCCGTCGCCTGCGAGGACACGCGCCAAACGCTCAAGCTGCTCAACCATTTCGGAATTTCCAAGCGCCTGCTGAGCTGCCACGAGCACAACGAGATCGCGCAAGCCTCCGAAATCGTGATCGAAATCGAGCAGGGCGCGAAGATCGCCTTCGTCACCGACGCCGGCACGCCCGCGATTTCCGATCCGGGCCATCGCCTGGTCAGCTTGTGCCTCCGTCACGGAATCAAGATCGTGCCCGTGCCGGGCGCTTCGGCGTTTGTCACCGCGCTCGCCGCGTCGGGAATGCCCGCCGGGGAATTTTTGTTTGTCGGCTTCCTGCCGCCGCGCCCCACCGCGCGCCGCAAGGCGCTGCGCGCGCTCGCGGACGAGCCGCGCACGCTCGCTCTCTACGAAGCGCCGCACCGCTTGCTCGAAACACTCGAAGACGCATTCGAACTTTTGGGAAATCGCCCGGCGGTGATCGCGCGCGAGATGACCAAAGTCTTCGAGGAATTCGTGCGCGGCCACATGGAGGATTTGCTCGCAGCCGTGCGAAAGAAACCGCCGCGTGGCGAGATCACTCTGCTCATCGCTCCTTCCGATGGACAGCCGCAGCACCCCGGCGACTCGGCGGACCCGAAGAGCTCCATCCCCTTCGCGCGCCGCGTCGAGCAGATCATGAGCGAACGTAGCGTAGACCGAAAAGCCGCGCTCAAGCAGGTCGCCCGCGAGCGCGGCCTCACCCACCGCGAAGCCTACAAGCAGTTGTTGATCACCCGCGACGAATAAGTCTAGGAAGCGGCGGTCTTGCTGGTGAAGAAGGTCTCGACCCGATCGAGAATCTCAGCGGGGCTCTGGGCGTGATGGACGGCCTGGCGAAGCTCCGCGCCGTTGCGCACGCCGTGGGTAAAAAACGTGGCGAACTGCTTCATCTTGCCGGCGGCGTCCGGCATGCAGGCGGCGATCAAGCTACGGAAATAATCGGAGAGCAGCCGGTAGCGGTCCATTTCATCTGGCTCGCTGTAGCGGCCGGTGGCGGCGTAATCGGCGATCTGGCGGAAAATCCACGGATTCGACGATGCCGCTCGGCCGATCATCACAGCGTCGCAGCCGGTCGCTTCCACCATGCGCAGCGCGTCCTGCGGAGCCCGAACGTCCCCGTTTCCTATCACCGGAATCCGCACGGCTTCCTTCACTGCGCGGATCACTCCCCAATCCGCCGCGCCCGCGTAGCCCTGCATGCGCGTGCGGGGATGGACGGCGATGGCCTCGATGCCGATTTGTTCGGCCATGCGCGCCACTTCCACGGCGACGATATTATTTTCGTCCCAGCCGGAGCGAATCTTGATTGTCAGCGGGATGCGCACTGCCGCGCGCACCGCGCGCAGAAGCTTTTCCAGTTGCGGCAGATCGCGCAGCAGCCCGGAGCCGCCGCACTTCACTACTTTCTTCACCGGGCAGCCCAGATTGATGTCCACCTGATCGAAGCCGAGATCTTCGGTGAGCGTCGCGGCGGAGGCCATCACGCTGGGATCGGCGCCGAAAATTTGGGCGGCGATGGGATGCTCGTCCTCGGCAAAATAGAGGTAGCGCAAAGTGCGCGCGGCCTTGCGGGTCAGGCCCTCGGCGCTAGTGAACTCGGTCATGATCAGGCCGCAGCCGCCGAGCGCGCGAATGGTGCGCCGGAAGACGGTGTCGGTGACGCCAGCCATGGGCGCAAGGATGGTCGCCGGACGGATGGCCATGTCGCGGATTTTGAGCTCGGTTGGAATCATCGGGAGAATTATTGCACGATCATTTTAAAAACGAGAGTTCTTCGGAGGCGCGGTTTCGCTGTTCGACGGGGCAGCGGGCGGGGCAGCGCTGAGCTGCGCCAGCAAGGCTTCTTTCGAGCCGGCGAAAAAGCCTTCTAAAAGATGTCCCACGGCTTGGGCGCGGGCTTCCTCGGCGGTGAGATTCGCACGGTAGACGTAGGCGCGCCCAGATTTGCGTCGCTCCACGATTTTCTTCCGCGCGAGGCGGTCCATGATGGTCATGATGGTGGTGTAGGCGCGCGGCAGGCGCGGCGCAAGGCGTTCGCGGATTTCGCGCACTGTGGCCTCCCCGATCGGCCAGAGCGTGTTCATGCAGTCGAGTTCAAGCGGGGCGAGATCGAGAAGCGAGCGCCGCGGCGAGTGTGCTTTCCCGGCCATTTCCATTTCGCTCATCGGGTTATTGGCCTTTGCCCGCGCCGCCATCGAGAAATTTTTCCGTCAGCAGGAGCGCGCGGCGGAGCGACGGATTGCGGTCGGTCCACGGGTCGGCGCCAGGCGTGGCGGAAGCTCCATCGAAGGTGGCGCGCATGGCGGCCATTTTCGAATCCAGGTCGTCGATGAAATTCAGCGCCACGGCCTCGCGGGTTTGCGGCAGGGCGGGCGACCCGAACTCGTGCGTGCCGTGATGGCTCAGGATCAGATGCTCCACCAGGACGGCGAGCTCCGGCGGAAATCCCGGTATGGCCCTGATTTTTTCGCGCACCATCGCGGCGCCGATCGAGATGTGTCCTAGCAGGCGCCCCGCGGTTGAATAGTCGATCGCGCGCGCATACCGCAACTCTTCGATTTTTCCGATGTCGTGAAGGATCACGCCCGTGAGCAGCAGGTCGGCATCGAGCTCGGGATAATGCGCGGTGACAGCAGTGGCGAGTCCGATGAGGCTGGTGATGTGCTCGGCCAAGCCGCCGAGATACGCGTGGTGCATGGTCATCGCCGCGGGAGCGCGCTTGAGGCGCGGGGCGATGGCGGGATCCTCGACCACGCTTGAGAGCAGCTTTTTCAGCCAGGGATTCTTCACCCCGGCGACGGCGCCGCGAATCGTCGCGTACATTTCCTCCACATCGCGTTTGGTGTGCGGCAGGAAATCGGCGAGGTCGTATTCGCGCTCGGCGCAAGGGACGATCTGCTCGAGCGTCAGTTCCTTCTGGCCGTTGTAGAGCTTCACGCGGCCCCGAATTTGAACCACGTCGTCGCGCTCGAACGTGGCGGCGAGCGCCGCGAAGTTATCCCACATTTTTGCGGAGATCGAGCCGGTGCGGTCGGCCAATTCAAGCTGCAGCCAGCGCGTCTCCCCCGAACGCGACGTGCGGACTTCCTTCTCGCGGACCAGGAAGCAGGAAGAAACCGGCTGCCCTTCTTTGAGATCGGAAACGAATTCGCGCTTCATCAGCCGCTCGCCTTCGGCAAGGGGAGTTTCTTCTTGTGCTTCTTGGACGCGGTGTCCGGCGTGGGCGCAACTTCCTGGATCGCAGCCCCGCCGGAAACGGCGGCGCTATCGGTGTAGCCCGGTTTCACGGTGACGTAGCTTTCCTCACGGAGTTCGGCGAGGTAGGTACGTAGCGCGGGCTCGAGCTGCTGCTCGTAGAGCTTGTTGGAGATTTCGTCCTCCACTTTATCGAGCGGCTGCAAGCCGGCTTGAAAGTGATCGAGCACCTTGTAGATTTCGAATCCGGTGCGGGTTTGGATCACGTCCGTCACTCCGCCCTTGTTGAGCGGGAAAACAGCATCCTCGATTTCCTTGGGGGTTTGGCCGCGCTCGAACGTGCCCAGTTCGCCGCCGTCCTTCGCGGTCGGACCGTCGGAATAGCGCTTGGCCATTTCGCCAAAATCCTCGCCGCCCACGATGCGCTTGTGAATGTCTTTCGCCTTTTGCTGCACCGAGGCGGCTTCCTCGGGACTTTTTCCGTCGGTGCTGAATGAAATTTCCGCCAGCGCCACCTGCTCGGGGCGGTTGAAATCGTCCTTGTGAGCATCGTAGTACTGCTTGATGTCGTCCGTGCCCACCCGGATGCGGCTGCCCACTTCGCGTCGGATCACCTCGCGCGTCAGCAGGCTGTTGCGGATTTGAGTCTTGTAGTCTTCCCAGGAAAGGCCCTGGCCCTCGACGGCCTTCTGCAGGTCTTCCATCGTGGCGAGTCCGTTCTGCTTGCGAACGTCGTCGAGCTGCTTGATCACGTCGGTTTCGACGCTCAGGTCCATGTCCTTGCCGCGCTCGATCAGGAGCTGCTGATCAATCAAGTCGCGGAGCAAATCCTTCTGGTGCGCCATGTACATGGCTTCGATTCTGTCCTGCGAGCAGTTCTGGCAGTTCTGGGCGGTTTCCTGGTGCAGTTGCTGGTCGGCTTTTTCAAAGTCCGAGAGCGTGATGATTTGATTGTTCACGCGCGCCACGATTTGTTCGACGATCACGCCTTTGGATTGGGCGTCCAGCGGAGCGGAGAAAACCAGCAGCATGGCGCCCGCGGCCAGCGCGAGGCAGGGAAGATGGTGCTTCTTTGTCTCGTTCATTGGATACCTTGGATACCTTCCGTTGGATTCTATCGCTACGCTTGGAGTTGCAGCAACACGTTTCGGACGGCGCCGATCGCGCCGGACTGGTCGCCCTTCCATTTGAACCACAGGACGCCCGCGGGATCGAGGCGCATATCGCGCCGCTTGTGGATCAGCTTCACCAGCTTTTCGGGGCCCAGCGGGGTATCGTCGTGGAATTTGACGGCCACTTGATTGTCGCGGCGGTCCACCGAGGCGACGAATAATTTCTCCGCGAGCGCCTTCAGCAGCGCATAATCCAGCAAATTCAGTACCGCGCGAGGCGGCGGACCGAAGCGGTCCTCGATTTCACGACGCACTTCCTCGCGCTCGGCTTCCGTGGTCACGCCGGCGATGCGCTTGTAGATTTTCAGCCGCAGGTTTTCATTTTCGATGTATTCCGGCGGAATGCGGATCTCCTGGCCGAGGTTCAGGGCGGAGCGGCGCGCGGCCGGCGCTGCCTCGCCTTTTCGTTCGGCCACGGCGCGCTCCATCATCTGGCAGTACATGTCGAACCCGACGGCTTCGATGTGGCCGTGCTGTTCGCGTCCCAGCAGGTTCCCCGCGCCCCGCAGCTCGAGATCGAGCGCGGCGATGCGGAAGCCCGCGCCCAGATCGCTGAACTCCTTGAGTGCAGCGAGCCGCTGCCGCGCAATCGAGGTAAGCGTGGCCTCCGGCGGCACCAGCAGATAGGCATAGGCGCGTTGGTTCGAGCGGCCAACGCGCCCGCGAAGTTGGTACAGCTCGGAGAGGCCCATGCGGTCGGCGCGATTGATGATGATGGTGTTCGCGCGCGGAATGTCCAGGCCGTTTTCGACGATCGTGGTGGAGACGAGCACGTCCGCCTCATCGCGAATGAATTTCAGCATCACCTTTTCCAGTTCGGACTCCCGCATTTGGCCGTGCCCCACCACCACGCGGGCCTTGGGAACGAGGCGCTGCACCATGGACGCAAGCGAGGCGATTGTCTCGACGCGATTGTGGACGAAAAACACCTGGCCGCCGCGCGCCAGCTCCTCGGAGATGGCCCGCTCGACGAGCGTCTCGCTGAACGGCGCGACCGTGGTTTGAATCGCGAAGCGGTCTTTCGGAGGCGTTTCGATCACGCTCATGTCGCGCAGGCCGGCCAGCGCCATGTGCAGCGTGCGCGGAATGGGCGTCGCGGACATCGTCAGAACGTCCACGTTCTTGCGGATTTCCTTCAGCCGCTCCTTGTGCGCCACGCCGAAGCGCTGCTCTTCATCGACCACCAGCAGCCCCAGATCGCGAAACTGAACGTCTTTCGACAGCAGCCGGTGCGTACCGATGGCGATATCGATTTTGCCCTCGGCCAGCTCTTCGGCGGAGGC
>Ga0187817_10000548_pt1 | contig 16313 bp, 15 predicted proteins | sample NC_wetland_sal_i_17_FD_132431 | JGI IMG/M metagenome (GOLD analysis project Ga0187817, IMG submission 132431) | Wetland sediment microbial communities from Neuse River Estuary, North Carolina, USA - SO4_2 | ecosystem: Environmental > Aquatic > Freshwater > Wetlands > Sediment | place: USA...
CACCGAGGAGCCGACGGCGTCGCGGAACGGTCCGTAGAAGGCGGACGCGTACTTGGCGGCGTAGGCCATGAGCAGCGTGTTGGGGTGGCCGCCGGCCTCGAGCGCGGAGCGGATGGCGCCGACGCGCCCGTCCATCATGTCCGACGGCGCCAGGACGTCGGCCCCAGCCTCGGCTTGCACCAGCGACTGGCGCACGAGCGCTTCCAGCGTCTCGTCGTTGGCGATCTCGGTGCCGCGCAGGAGCCCGTCGTGGCCATGGCTCGTGTAGGGATCAAGCGCAACGTCGAGGATGACGCCGAGGTCGAGCCCGGCCTCTTTGATCGCGCGCGTCGCGCGGCACACGAGGTTCTCCGGATTGAACGCCTCGCGCGCCTCGGCAGAGCGCAGCTTGGGCTCGGTGTAGGGAAAGAGTGCAATCGCGGGGATGCCGAGGCCCACCGCCTCCTCGGCCGCGGCAACTATGTTGTCGATCGACAGGCGCTCGATGCCCGGCATGGTGGTGACGGGCACGCGCTTGTTGCGCCCTTCGACCACGAACAGCGGCCAGATGAGGTCCTCGGTGCTCAGGCGGTGCTCGGCGACGAGGCGGCGCGACCATTTGGTGCGGCGGCCCCTCCGCAAGCGCACATTGGGATAAGCGCCAGGGGCGCCATGCCTTGCGCGATCGTCGGGTGAGTCGTGCCGCGAGGTCGGGTGAGTGTCTGGCGCTGGGTGGCGCGGTTTCATGCGCTGGCATCCGCTGGGGGAGGGCACAGTCGCCGGAAGGATGGCCTTTGGCAAGGGCCCGTGCGCGTGCGCAGCGGATCAGGGTTAGTCGCAGATTTTTTTGTACTTCCGCTCGGCCATATCGACGTGGAAGTGATTGCGGTGGTCCGCGTTTGCCTCCGGCCCGAGCGTGGTGCCGAAGATGCGGCAGGCGGCGGCGTGAGCCTCGTGCAGGAATTGCGCTTGCGGTCCCGGCGGGGGCTCGACGATGGAGAGGGCTGCGACGTCGGCCGAGGCATCGGGCTTGCGGGTGCTTAGATTCTTGGGGCCACCGAGCTTGGCGAGGTCGTCGTTTGGGGACTTCGACGAGCCCGGGAGCGTGATGGTGATCTTGTCGATTCCCTTGGAGCGGACGGTCTTGGCGGTGCCGGAGGCCGGCGTGCCGAGGTTCGAGGCCACAGCGACGGGCGCGGTCTTCTTGTCGTCGGCCTTTGCGGCAGGGTCCTTCAAGTTGTCCTGCGCTTGAGTATTGGAGGCGGTGAGCGCGGCTGCATCCTTCTCCGCTTTCGCCTTCTCGGCAGCGATGCGCTCCGCGATCTCGCGCTTGGGCATGCCCCAACCGTCGAGCACGCTCGCCGTCTTGCCCTTCTCGGTGACGAAGGCGCTGATATCGAGCGCGTTGGCGAAGGCGTGCTCGCTCAGATGCTTGGGTCCGCGCCCGGCGGACGTGCGGCAGGAGTAGTCGCTCATCACCTCGATGCGGACGATCTTGGCGCCGAGGTGCTTCACGGCGAGCGGCTGCACGTCGTTCTTGATCCAGCCGGCTAGCGCTCCAGCAAGCTCGCAATCGACGAGCGCCGGCGGCGAGAAGGCGACCTGAGGGTTCTTGCCGACGCTCACCAAGCGGATGGGAGCGGGGGCGCCGCACTGGCCTTCGCGAATCGGCGGCTGCGGGACGGTGACGGCGTCGATGTCCTTCAGGATTGCCGCGCAGCGTGCCTGCGCCGCGGCGATTTCCTCAGGCTTCCAGGCGGGAGCGGGTTCGGCGCCCTTGCCGGCGAGGCCCGCGTTGTCCTTCTTGCCGGGAATAGGCGGGATTGGCTGTTCCACCGGCGCAGGTGTCGGGGGCGCCAGCTGCTTGGACTTGGCTACCGCAATGCTGGAATTGCTGTCCTTGGCGGCGAGGACCAGGCCCGACACCGAGGCCTGACTTGTCGATGTGGACCACGCGAGCGCGCCCTGCTGCCACCAGCACAACACCCCGGCGCAAGCGGCGAGGCCAAGCCCAAATCGAAACATCGTCCGCCCTTCGGTTATTGGCCTCGCCTGCGTGGGCGCGAGCCCTGTTTCAGGGGTGAATCGGCCGCGCCGTTTGATTGGCGTATCAGCCGGTGTATAGCTCCAAATTCGTCCAATTCATGGTCGCTTGCGGCCTTGCCCCAGCCTCGCGAGGAGCCCTTTCGTGCAGCACGACGTCGTCGATAGTCCGCGGCCCGCCGAGGCTTCCGAGGAACTCTCGGTCGAGAGGCTTGGCTCGCTCGCGCTCGTCACGCTCAACCGACCGCGTGCGCTAAACGCACTCGACGTTGCGATGCGCCGGAAGTTGGCCGACACCTATCCGCGTTTGGCGCGCGAGCCGACGAACTACGCGATCGTCATCCAGTCGGCGGGCGGCAAGGCTTTCTGCGCCGGCGGCGACGTGCGCGAGCTCGTCAGTCTGTCACGCGAGGACAAGGCGCAGGCGCGCGCCGCTTGCGCCGAGGAATACGCGCTCAACTGGCTGCACGAATGTTTCTCCAAGCCGACCATCTCATTGATCGATGGGCCGGTGATGGGGTCGGGCGTCGGCATCACGCAGTATGGCACGCACCGGGTGGCGGGGGAGAGCTACCGCTTTGCCATGCCCGAGACCGCGATCGGGTTGTTCCCCGACGTCGGCACGGCATGGGTGCTGTCGCGGCTCCCCGATGCGATCGGCATGTACCTCGGGCTCACCGGCCGCTCGATCGGCAGAGCGGACGCCTACGCGCTGGGCTTGCTCACGCACTGCATACCGGCTCAGCGCTTCGAGGAGGTCAAGGCCGCGCTCATCGAGACCTGGCCGGTTGATCCGCTGCTGGACGAGCGCCACGTCGATCCCGGATCGCGTGAGCTTGCTCCCTATGTGAGGCATATTGCCCGCTGCTTCTCGGCGGGAAGCGTCGAAGAGATCCTCGACCGGCTCTCGAGCGTAGACGGGTCTGACCGCGCGTGGGCTCAGGCCGTCATCGCCGACCTCAAGGCGCGCTCGCCGCTGTCGCTCAAGGTCACGCACCGGCATATCGGTGACGCGCGCGCACTCGATCTGCGCCAGACGCTTCAGGTCGACTACCGCCTCGCGTGCCGCTTCCTCGACGGTCACGATTTCTATGAGGGCGTGCGGGCTGCCCTGATCGACAAGGACGGCAGGCCGCGCTGGCAGCCCGGCCGGCTGCAAGACGTCACGCCCGCGAGGGTCGAGGATTATTTCGCCCCAATGGGCTCCGGCGAGATGGTGCTGCCGACGCGACAGGAAATGCAGGCCGCGCGCGTCTGATGCTGGTGCGTGCAAAGGTGTAGAAAGCGCTTGCTCAATATTTCAACTTGTACCGCTTAGGATGAACAATAGCTTCCTAGCGCAGGCCATTACTATTATTTTACTATGCGGATTTAGGTAAGTTTTAGTTTTATGCCTTATCTGTTTTTCTAACCCGAGAAAATCGGGACGCGTCAAACAGGATGAGGCAGTTATGAGTGTTGCGCTCGACGTGGCGCGCCATCGCGCGCCGGCTCAGGACGAAGGTTTCCGTTCAGAGTATCTCCAAGCATTGCGTCTCATCGAGAGGCTGCACCGCCTCTTGCTCGACGTGATCAAAGATGAGTTCGATCGCCTGGGCGGCGCCGACCTCAATAGTGTGCAGGCTCTTCTTCTTTACAACATCGGGGAGGGCGAGCTGACCGCCGGCGAACTCAAGACGCGCGGCTACTATCTCGGCTCGAATGTCTCCTACAACCTGAAGAAGCTCGTGGACATGGGCTACCTGCACTACAAGCGGTCGGAGACCGATCGCCGCAGCGTGCGCGTCAGCCTGACGGAAAAGGGCAAGGAAGCCTGCGACGTCGTCAAGAAGCTCTACCACCGCCAGCTCGGCTCGGTGGGAACCGTCGGCGAGGTCACCGAGGAAGATTTCCGCGGGCTCAACAAGGCCCTCGTCCGGCTCGAGCGCTTCTGGTCCGACCAAATTCGTTACCGCCTCTAGACAACACGCACCAAACGCCAGTGACGCTACGGCCGCGGACCCCCCTCCGCGGCCCTTTTTTGCACGTGCGCAATTGTTGCGCCCCGGCACCAGCCCCTCGGCCCTCCGGAGCGCATCGCGATTTTGCCTTCCCAATCTGTTCGAATGGCTATTCCTTTCTGCGGCTTGCGACCTAAATTGCAGCGGAGCGCCTTCTCGGGGTTTCGAGAGGTTCAGGCAAATGCAAAGAGTGGCTTCAGGCTCGATATGGGCGAGGGTGATTGGGTGCCTTTCGGGCAGCGCCATCATGCTGGCTGCCGCAAGCGCGAGCACGCTGGCACAGGATATCCAGTTCGGGCCCGCGGGGGATGGTCCGGGCGCGGCCCGCACCGACGGCGGGTACGACCGCGAATTCGTCAAGGAATGGCAGACGAATCCGCCCAAAGGCTTCCCCACGCTTTCGAAGGCGAATGTCGCGGCGACCAAAGCTGCTGTCGACCGCTACACCCAGATCGCCGAGGCGGGCGGCTTCATCCCTCTCCCCGACATCCAGCTCGAGCCTGGCCAGACGCAGCCTGCGGTCGCGCTTCTACGCCGTCGCCTCACGGCCTCGGGCGAGCTGAACGAGGAGACGAGCTATCCGAACTTTTACAGCAGCGAGCTCGAGAAGGCGGTCATGCGCTTCCAGGCCTCCAACGGGCTTGCTCCCACTGGGGTCCTCGACAAGCGCACCATCGCCGCGCTCAACGTGCCTGCCGAGGTGCGCCTAACGCAGCTCAAGGTGAACCTCGAGCGGCTGACCGATCTCGTGAAGATCGCCGGCAAGCGCTACGTGCTGGTCAACATCCCAGCCGCGCAAGTCGAGGCCATCCAGAACAACACCGTCGTCTCTCGTCACTCCGGAGTCGTCGGCAAGCCGGATCGTCCCACGCCGCAGCTGCGCTCGACCATCACCGACCTCAATTTCAATCCGGTGTGGACGCTGCCGCCGACCGTCATCAAGGAGGATCTCATCCCCAAGGGTCAGGACATGCAGGAGAAGGGGCAGAACGTGCTGGAGAAGTTCGGCATCGACGCCTACGAGGGTGGCAAGAAGATCCCGTCGGAGACGATCAACTGGAACTCGGCCAAGCCCCTGCAACTCTCCTATCGCCAAGCCCCGGGCAAGGAAAACCCGCTGGGGTTCCTGAAGATCAACTTCCCGAGCGCCAGCTCGGTCTACATGCACGACTCGCCGAAAGAGTCGCTCTTTGGCCGCAACTTCCGGGCGGCCAGCTCCGGCTGCGTGCGCGTGCAGAATATCGAGGAACTCGCCACCTGGCTGCTCGAGGGGCAGCCCGGCTGGACGCGGGAGCAGGTGGAGGCCATGAAGGAGAACGGCCAGACGAAGATAGTGCGGCTAAAGCGGCCGGTTACCCTGTTTTTTGCGTATGTTACCGCCTGGGCGACGGAGGACGGCGTCATCCAGTTCAGGCCTGACGTCTACCAGAAGGACGGCGTCGGCGAGATCGCTGCGGCATATTAAGCTAGCCGCCACATAGTTGATCGGCATCAAAGGCCGGGCGCCTCACGGCCTCTAAGCCTTTGTGCGCCTCCAAACGGCCGTGGCGCGACAATAGACACATTGCTCGCGATGCTCTTTAGAACGATGCTAATAAGAAAGACGTGAGGGGAGTGAAGGACGCTCGATGGAGTACGAAGGCAAATTTAAGGAAGCGCTGGAGGCCGTCCGTCAGGAAGGCCGCTACCGTGTCTTCGCCGACCTGAAGCGCTGCCGGGGTGCGTACCCCGCTGCCGAGCACTTCAAGCCGGATGCGCAGCCCCATCCCATCACCGTCTGGTGCTCCAACGACTACCTCGGCATGGGTCAGCACCCGGCCGTCATCGCGGCAATGCATGAGGCGATCGACTCGGTCGGCGCCGGCTCCGGCGGCACCCGCAACATCTCTGGAACTTGCCACTATCACGTCGAGCTCGAGGCCGAGCTCGCGGACCTGCATGGCAAGGAAGCGGCGCTCCTCTTCAGCTCGGCTTACGTCGCCAACGACGCGACGCTGTCGACTTTGGCGCAGCTTCTCCCCGGCCTCGTGATCTTCTCGGATGAGAAGAACCACGCGTCCATGATCGCGGGCATCCGCCACGGCGGCGGCCCGAAGCGCATCGTCCGCCACAACGACCTTGGCGACCTCGAGGCCAAGCTCAAGGAGTACGACCGCGCGACGCCCAAGCTGATTGCCTTCGAGAGCGTCTACTCCATGGACGGTCATATTGCTCCCATTGCGGCCATCTGCGATCTCGCCGAGAAGTACGGTGCGCTCACCTATCTCGACGAGGTGCATGCGGTCGGCCTCTACGGCCCGCGCGGCGGCGGTATCGCCGAGCGCGAGGGCGTGATGGGGCGCATCGACATCATCAACGGCACGCTGGCGAAAGGTTTCGGCGTCATGGGCGGCTACATCGCCGCGAGCCGCGACTGCTGCGATGCGATCCGTTCCTATGCGGCAGGCTTCATCTTCACGACCTCCCTCGCCCCTGCTATCGCGGCGGGCGCGCTGGCGAGCATCCGCCACTTGAAGACGAGCGTCATCGAGCGGGCTCGGCTCAACGAGCGCGCACAAACCTTGAAGCGGCGGCTGGCGGAAGCCGGCCTGCCGCTTGTCGCCGGCGCGAGCCATATCGTTCCGGTGACGGTTGGCGATCCGATGCACTGCAAGGCGGTGACGGACACCCTGCTCGACCGTTATGCGATCTACGTGCAACCGATTAACTATCCGACCGTCCCGCGGGGCACCGAGCGCATCCGGTTGACCCCATCCCCGGTCCACACGAACGAGCAGATGGACCACCTCGTTCATGCGCTGACCGAGCTATGGGAAGCCTGCCCGCTGTCGCGGGGCGAGACCGTCCGCCTCGCGGCGGAGTAGGGCCGGCAACGGGCCCTCTGCCGCCAGCGGCAAAAAGGCAATAGCGAGGATCAAGGTAATGTGCTGCCAGAGAGGTTGAGCCGGAGGCGGCTCGACCTTACTATGGCGCATTAGCCTCGCCGGGGCTGCGGCAGCACCCCTCCCAGAATTCCCAACTCCTCGCGCGCGATAACAAGGAAGCACCCAATGTTCACGATGAAGGCCCCCGCCGCCTCGAAGTCCGGCTTCTTCACCGCCTCGATCGCCGACGGCGACGCGGAAGTCGCCGACGCAATCGGCAAGGAGCTGGGGCGCCAGCAGCACGAGATCGAGCTCATCGCGTCTGAGAACATCGTCTCCAAGGCGGTGCTCGAGGCGGCCGGCACGGTGCTGACCAACAAGTACGCGGAAGGGTATCCGGGCAAGCGCTACTACGGCGGCTGCCAGTACGTCGACATCGTCGAGCAGCTCGCGATTGACCGCGCCAAGAAGCTGTTCGGCTGCGGCTTCGCCAACGTGCAGCCGCATTCGGGGAGCCAGGCGAACCAGGGCGTCTTCAATGCGCTGGCGACTCCCGGCGACACCATCCTGGGCCTGAGCCTCGCGGCCGGCGGACATCTCACGCACGGCGCCCCGGTCAACCAGTCGGGCAAGTGGTTCAAGGCCGTGTCCTACATGGTGAAGCCCGATACGCACCGCATCAACATGGATGAGGTCTACAAGCTCGCGATCGAGAACCGGCCGCGTATCATCATTGCCGGCGGCTCCGCCTATCCGCGCCACATCGAGTTCGCAGACTTCCGCGCCATCGCCAACGAGGTGGGTGCGTACCTGATGGTCGACATGGCGCACTTTGCCGGCCTCGTCGCCGGCGGCGCGCATCCGAGCCCGTTTCCGCATGCGCACGTCGTGACCACGACGACGCACAAGACGCTGCGCGGTCCCCGCGGCGGCATGATCCTGGCCAACGACGAGGAGATCGCCAAGAAGGTCAACTCGGCGATCTTTCCCGGCATCCAGGGCGGCCCGCTGATGCACATCATCGCAGCGAAGGCCGTCGCGTTCGGAGAGGCGCTGCGGCCGGAGTTCAAGGTCTACGCCAAGAACGTCATCGAGAACGCGAAGGCCATGGGCGAGGTGCTGGTCAACTCCGGCTTCGCGCTCGTCTCGGGCGGCACCGACACGCACTTGATTCTGCTCGACCTGCGGCCGAAGAAGCTCACCGGCAACGTTTCCGAGAAGGCGCTGGGCCGCGCCAACATCACGACCAACAAGAACGGCGTCCCCTTCGACCCGGAGAAGCCGATGGTCACCTCGGGCATTCGTCTCGGTGCGCCCGCCGGCACCACGCGCGGTTTCGGCGTCGCTGAGTTCCGCGAGGTCGGCCGCATGATCGCGGAGGTGCTGGATGGACTCGCCAAGAACGGCGAGGCCGGCAACGGCGCGGTCGAGGGCAAGGTCAAGGCGCAGGCGATAGAGCTCTGCAAGCGCTTCCCGATCTACACCTGATTCCGCGACCTCGGTCCTCGCGTTGCCGCGGTCAATCGGGCTCGATCTGCGTTGCCTGGCTGGCGCCCTGTCGCTCGCGCTAGCGCTTCAAGTTTGTGTACCTGCCGTCGCTGGCGAGACGTTGTGCGGAGAGGAATTCACGTCGCTCGAAGCCCTCGAAGCCGTGATCAAGGCCAAGTCCGGCATCAAGGTGCTGCCGAGCGACGCCTCGGTCGTCTCCTATTCGGACCCCGCCACAAACTTCATCTGGAATTTTGCGACCAAGGCCAATCAGGCTTATCCATCCGTCGCCTGCCGCCGGATCGTGGAGGTCGACGGGGCATTTCGCGTCGTGACAAATATTTCCTGTGGGGCGGAGAAAGCGGCATGCGACAGGTTAGCGGCGGCCTATAATGAGCTCGACAAGAAGATGAGAGACGCGGTGGAGAAAGAGCACGAGCGCTAGCCGCGGATCGCGCAATGCGCGAAGCTGTACCTCGAAATGCGTCTTCACCTTACCACCCGACAGGTGATCTCATGCGTTGCCCTTATTGCGCGGGCGGAAATACGCAAGTGAAGGATAGCCGCCCCACTGAGGAGAACGCGGCCATCCGCCGGCGCCGCATCTGCCCCGACTGCGGCGGACGCTTCACTACCTTCGAGCGCGTGCAGTTGCGCGAACTGACCGTCGTCAAGCGCTCGGGCCGCAAGGTGCCCTTCGACCGCGACAAGCTCATGCGCTCCGTCGACGTGGCGCTCAGGAAGCGCCCGATCGACGCCGAGCGCGTCGAGCGCATGGTTTCGGGCCTCGTGCGCCAGCTCGAAAGCTCGGGCGAGACCGAGGTTGCAACCTCCACCATCGGGGGCCTCGTCATGGAGGCGCTGCGGGGCCTTGATCCGGTGGCCTACGTGCGCTTCGCCTCCGTCTACCGCGACTTCAGGGAGGCCGCCGATTTCCAAGAGGTGCTGAGCGAGATCGCCGGCGAGCCGGTCGCCTCGCACGCGCCTCCCCGCATCGCGTTCGAGAGCCCGGTCGTCGAGACGGCGCCGCTCAAGAAGCACTGACGTCTCATGGCTTCTGCGGCCGGTGCCGGGTTCGATGCTCACATGATGGCGATTGCGCTGCGGCTCGCGGAGCGCGGGCTCGGCGCCACCGCGCCCAACCCCTCCGTCGGTGCGGTCGTTGCGGACGAGGCAACCGGCGAGGTGATCGCACGCGGCTTCACCGCCCGCGGCGGGCGTCCACACGCCGAGACGGAAGCCTTGAACCGCGCGGGTGCGCTTGCGCGCGGCGCGACCCTATACGTGACGCTCGAGCCCTGTTCGCACCACGGTGCCACGCCCCCGTGCGCCGACGCCGTCATCGCCGCGGGCGTCGGCCGCGTCGTATGCGCCATCGAGGATCCCGACGCGCGCGTCGCCGGCCGCGGGCTCGCGCGTCTGCGCTCTGCGGGCCTAGCGGTTGAGCGCGGCCTGATGGCGCGCGAGGCGCACTGGATGGCGGTCGGGCACATCCTGCGCGTCACCGAGCGGCGTCCATTCGTGCAGGTGAAACTGGCGCTCGACGCTAAAGGGACCATGCCGCGCGGCGCCGCGGGCCAGCCGGCGTGGGCAACGAGCATGGAGGCGCGTGCGCAAGGCCAGCTCCTGCGCGCCCGCGCCGATGCGATCCTTATTGGCCGCCAGACCGTGATCGACGACGACCCGCTGCTCACCTGCAGGCTGTCCGGGCTCGAGGATCGGTCACCCGTTCGGATCGTGATCGCCCGGCGGCTGGACGGGCTCGCGGGGAGCCGTCTTGCGGGCAGCGCGCGCCAGCATCCGCTGTGGCTCTTCTGCGGTCAGAATGCTGACACTGCAGCGCTGGAGGCAGCCGGCGCGCGCGCCTTCCGTGTGCCGGAGATCGGCGGCGAGCTCTGGCTGCCCGCGGTAATGGAAACGCTCGTCGCCAACGGCATCACGCGGCTGCTGGTCGAAGGGGGCGCGCGGACGTGGCGCTTGTTCTCGCGCGCGGGTCTCATCGACGAGGCCGTCCTGTTCCAGGCCCGTGCGGCCGGTGCCGCGCCGCTCACGGCGGAGCAGGGATTAGCCGCCCTTTCAGCCTACGTCGCGACCGAAGCCCTGGAGCAATCCGAGCATCGCAGCGTCGGCGGCGACGATATGATGGTGTTTCGCCGTCACTGGCGGCAACGATAGAGGCAGCGAGGAAAGCCCCATGTTCACCGGCATCGTCTCCGACATCGGCGAGGTCGTGGCGCGCGAGGACGGGCGCTTCGCGATCCGCACCCGCTATGCCCCCGGGACGCTCGAGGTCGGGGCTTCGATGGCGTGCGACGGCTGTTGCTTGACGATGACGTCGGTGCGCAAGGACAGCAAAGGCAGCGTGTTCACCGTTGATACGTCTAACGAGACGCGCGCCAAGACGACCATTGCCGATTGGAGACGTGGGCGCCGCATCAATCTCGAGCGCCCGCTACAGGCAGGCGCCGAGCTCGGTGGCCACGTCGTCATGGGCCACGTCGACGGGCTCGCGCGCATCCTCGAGGTCCGCCCGGACGGGGAGAGCCGGCGCTTCTCCTTCGAGGTGCCCGATCATCTGGCACCCTACATCGCGCCCAAGGGTTCGATCGCGCTTGACGGGGTGTCGTTAACGGTCAATGAGGTGAGCGACAACCGTTTCGGCGTCAACATAATTCCGCACACCTTGACGGTGACGACGTGGGGGGCGAAAACCCCCGGACAATCGGTCAACCTCGAAGTCGACCTGTTCGCGCGCTATGTCGCGCGGCTCTTGGAGTTCCGCCCGTGACGCACGAAGCCGGCGCGATCGCCGTGTCGCAAGGCCGCGGTTGCCTGTCCGCCATCCCCGAGATCCTCGAGGACATGCGCAACGGGCGCATGGTCGTGCTCGTCGACGCCGAAGAGCGCGAGAACGAGGGTGACCTCATTATTCCCGCGCAGATGGCGACGCCGGACGCGATCAATTTCATGGCGCGGTTCGGCCGTGGCCTCGTCTGTCTGTCGCTCACGCAGCAGCGCGCGCACGAGCTGGGACTGGAAGCGATGGTGCGCCGGAACGACTCGCGCAACCGCACCGCCTTCACCCAGTCGATCGAGGCGCGCGAGGGCATCTCGACCGGCATCTCTGCGCACGACCGCGCGCGCACGATTGCCACCGCCATCGACGCCACCAAGGGCGCCGCCGACATCGTTTCGCCCGGCCACGTCTTTCCGCTCATCGCGCGCGAGGGCGGCGTGCTGATCCGCGCCGGCCACACGGAAGCATCCGTCGACCTTGCGCGCCTTGCCGGGCTCTATCCCGCCGCCGTCATCTGCGAGGTCATGAACGACGACGGCACCATGGCTCGCATGCCCGACCTCGTCGCCTTTGCGCAACGGCACGGTCTCAAGATCGGCGCCATCGAGGAGCTGATCGCCTACCGCCTGAAGAACGACCACTTGGTGCGCCCGGTCGCCCGCACGCAGATCACGACGGCCACGGCCGGCACCTTCGACCTTCACGTCTACGAGACCACGGTCGAGCCGGGCGAGCACCTAGCCCTCGTCAAGGGAGACTTGTCGGCGCCCGGCCCGGTGCTCGTGCGCGTGCATGCCGTCAACGCGCTCGCCGACCTCCTCGGCGCTGGCGAGACCGGCGAGGGGTGCCGGCTGATCGACAGCTCGCTGCGCGCCATCGAGCGTGAAGGGCGCGGCGTCGTCGTGCTGATCCGCGATTTGCGGCCGAAGTCCGTCTCCGAATGGATCGAGCGGCGTGCCCGCGACCCCAAGACGTCCGACGGCGTGCGTGAGCGCCGCCGCGTGGAAGTCGGAGTGGGCTCCCAAATCCTCACCGATCTCGGCGTGCGCGATATGGTGCTGTTGACGAATTCGCCCGCCCACGTCTACGTCGGGCTCGAAGGCTTCGGCCTGCGCATCGTCGGCACGCGAAGGATCGAGTGAGCGCCATGGCCCTCAAGACCAAGCCACCGGCGCAGAGCGCGGCAAAGATGCACCGCCATGCTCCACAAGTGCGCATCCTTGTCGTCGAGGGCCGCTTCTACGAGGAGATCTCGGACGAGCTCGCCGATGGCGCCATCGCCGCGCTCAAAGCGCAAGGCGTAGGCTATGACCGCATCAGCGTACCCGGGGCGCTCGAGATCCCGCAGGCTCTGGCGCAGGCCGCGTCGGCTGGTCTGATCCCGCGCAGCGCCGCAAGCGGCCGCTGGGACGGCGCGGTGGCGCTCGGCTGCGTGATTCGCGGCGAGACCTCGCACTACGACATCGTCTGCAACAATACCAACCACTGGCTCATGGAGGTCGCCATCCGGCACGGCGTGCCGCTTGGTAACGGCGTTCTCACCGTCGACACGGAGGCACAGGCGCTTGCGCGCGCACGCGGCGGCGCCGACGGCAAGGGCGGCGATGCTGTGCGCGCGTGCCTGAGCCTCATAGAGCTCGTGCGCGCGTTCGAGGGGCAGAGCGCATGAGCGGCAGTGAGCACGGCCAATCCACGGCAACCCCGCTGCCACCGCGCACCGCGGCGCGCGTTGCCGCAGTGCAGGCGCTCTACCAGATGGACATGGCCGGTACTGACCTCAACGCGGTGATCGACGAGTTCGTGCGTTTGCGCTTTCCGCGGCCGCCCGGCGACGAGGTCGCTTCCGGCGCCGACGCCGTGTTCTTCACCGAGCTTCTGCGCGGCGTCGTGCGCCGGCAGCGCGACATCGACCCGCTCGTTGACCAGCAGCTTGCCGAAGGCTGGCGGCTGATCCGCATCGACGCCATCGTGCGCGCAATTCTGCGCTCCGGCGTGTTCGAGCTGATGGGGCGCCCGGACGTGCCGGCCCGCGTCGTCATCAACGAGTACATCAACGTTGCGCACTCCTTCTTCGAGAGCGAGGAGCCGAAGGTGGTCAACGGCGTGCTGGACAAGCTAGCGCGGCGTCTGCGCCCGTCCGAGTTCAACGGCCATGACGAGCGAAAAGCCAAGTAGCCCGCTGAGTGAAGAGGCGATCATCGGCGAGTTCTGGGCCCCGCTCGCCGCAGGCTTTCCGGGCGCGTTCGGACTGCAAGACGATTGCGCGGCGATCGCGCCACCGCCGGGATCCGATCTCGTCGTCACCACGGACGGCTTGATCGCCGGCGTGCACTTCTTCCCCGGGGAGGATGCATCGGCGATCGCGTGGAAGGCGCTCGCGGTCAACGTCTCCGATCTAATCGCCAAGGGGGCCCAACCATTTGCCTACGTGATGTCGCTGGCCCTGGCGGCAGCGCCGGAGCGCGCGTGGCTTGCTGCCTTCGCCGAAGGCTTGCGGCGCGCGCAGGGTGCCTTCGGATGCTCGCTGATCGGCGGCGACACCGATCGCACGCCGGGTCCGCTCAGCGTTTCGATCACCGCGTTCGGGACGGTGCCTGCCGGTCGCATGGTGCGCCGTTCGACCGCCAGGCCAGGTGACGCTGTCTATGTATCGGGCACCATCGGCGACGCCACGTTGGGCCTCGCGCTGCAAAGCGATCCCGCGCTCGCGGTCCGCTGCGGGCTCGACGCCGCCGCGCAGGCCCATCTTGACACCCGGTATAGGCAACCCCGGCCGCCCGTCGGCTTGCGCGTTGCGCTGCTCGACCATGCGAGCGCGGCGATGGATATTTCTGACGGCCTCGTCAAGGATTTCGATCGGTTGTGTCGCGCCTCACAGGCTGGCGGCCAGATCGACGCCGCTGCCGTGCCGCTTTCGGCGGCCGCGTGCGCGGTCTTGGCAGCCGGCTACACCACGCTCGCCGATCTCATCACCGGCGGCGAGGACTACGAGGCGCTCGCGGCGATTGCGCCACAGGAGGCGGGGAAATTCGAGGCCGCAGCCGCAGCGGCGGGAACTCCTGTCACGCGCATCGGTTTCATCGACGCTGGCGTGCATGGGGTGCGCGTGTGCGACGGAAGCGGGCGCGCCATGGCGTTCACGAAGACCGGCTGGGATCATTTTGGGGGCTAGCCCGGGTTGACAATCTGGCGATCGAGGTCCTGATGCGACCGATTGGCCTTCGTTGCCACCGGGGCTTGCGTCTGGCACTCTGGGATCAGCCCTATCGTCTTTGTTTGGCCATATCCGGTCGGCAGTGAAGGCGTTCGGTGGTCAGGCGAAGCTTGGGCAGCCCTGCCGCCAGCCCGAAAGCTCAGCTCTCGTGCGCGAGAGCAACGGTCAGGACGGATCGATGCAGGCATTTCGCGCGCCCGCGCGGCCCCGCGGGGCGCAGATTGCCAACTCCGGCGCGAGCGGGCGCAGTTGCCGGGCCGCGGGCGTGACGAGTCTGGTGCTCGCGCTACTGCTGCTGGCGGTTCCGGCCTACGCGCAAGCCGCGCAAGCCAACTGGTGGGAAGGCATCACCGGCTTCGGACAGCCCGATTATTCGAACCGTCGCAAGGACGATTACGGCGGCGATCGGCCTCAGGCCGCGACCGAGCCGCTCGACGATCTGCGCCCAGACGCCACCCCATGGCGCAGCGATGAGATGATCGCCGCGATGGAAGATGCGATACAGCGCTATCAATCCGTCGCCGCCGCCGGCGGGTGGCCGTTCGTCCCCCCCGGACGCATGATGCGCGAGGGCGACGAGGACGAACGCGTGCCGATCCTGCGCAAGCACCTGCAGATGAGCGGCGATCTTGCGCGGCGCGCCGCGCCTTACAACAATTACACTTTTGACGAAGAGCTGACGCAGGCGGTGCGCCGCTTCCAACGCCGCAACGGCCTGCGCCCGACGGGTCGCATTGAGCGGTCGACCTATCCCGCGCTCAACATGACGACCGAGGATCGGCTCGCGCAGCTGCGGCTCAACCTCGGGCGCGTGCGCGAGCTCATGTCGCAGCCGGTCGCGGACCGCTACATCCTCGTCAACGTCCCCGCGTTCCAGCTCGAAGCGGTGGATAAGTTCGAGGTTCAGCAGCGCCACCGCGTGATCGTCGGCCGCACCGAGCGCCCATCGCCCTCGGTCAAGGCGACCGTCAAAGCGCTCAATTTCTTCCCCTACTGGCGGGTGCCGGAGAGCGTCGCCCACCTCGACCTCATCCCGCACGTGATGAAAGAGCCGGGCTACCTCACGCAGGAGAAGATCCGCGTTTTCTCGAGCGTCGACGGCCCCGAGGTCGATCCAGCGGCGGTGGACTGGAATTCTCCGGAAGCGCAGAAGCTGAAGTTCCGCCAGGATCCGGGGCCGCAGAACGCGCTGGGCCTTGTTCGCATCGATATGCCCAACGATCAGAACGTCTACATGCACGATACCCCCATGAAGCCGCTGTTCGCCCAGCGTGCGCGCGCCTTCAGCGCCGGCTGCGTACGCGTCGAGGATGTGTTCAACTTCGTCGATTGGATCGCGCACTACGAGCCCGGCTGGGAGCTTGGCCGCGCGCAGCAGATCGTGGCTGCCGGGGAGCCGGTCGATATCAACCTCACGCGGCCGATACCGGTCTTCTTTACCTACATCACCGCCTGGGCCGACCGTGACGGAAGCATAGAGTTCCGCCCCGACCTCTACGGGCGCGACGGCACGGTCGACATGACGGCCGAGATGGACCGCGACCCCAACGAGCCGCCACCGGCGCCCACGCTTGCGCCCTAGGCGGGGAACTGCGTGCTCGCCGAGGCGCCCGCGCATCCCTATATGATGTGTTGGGCCTAACTCTCGCGTTCTCTCCATGAGCTGGTCGATAAAGCTGTTCACGCTCGGCGGCACTGCCGTCCGCATGCACCTGACCTTCCTGCTGCTCGTCGCCTGGATCGCCGTGATCGAATGGCAGCACGGGTCTCCGCAGGATGCCGCGCGCGGCGTTCTCTTCATACTCGTGCTGTTCGCGTGCGTCGTGCTGCACGAGTTCGGGCACATCTGGGCCGCCCGCCGCTACGGCATCCGCACGCCCGACGTCACCCTGCTCCCGATCGGGGGCGTCGCCTCCATGGAGCGCATG
>Ga0187817_10000551_pt1 | contig 16276 bp, 16 predicted proteins | sample NC_wetland_sal_i_17_FD_132431 | JGI IMG/M metagenome (GOLD analysis project Ga0187817, IMG submission 132431) | Wetland sediment microbial communities from Neuse River Estuary, North Carolina, USA - SO4_2 | ecosystem: Environmental > Aquatic > Freshwater > Wetlands > Sediment | place: USA...
AGCATGCTTGATAGCGCGCAAGGAGCTAGCGTTGAGCTTCTGGAAGGTGGTCAGAATAAACCCGACTGCGTGGCGGTCCATCGGGTTTTCAATTCGTTCTAAGGAGTTGTAGCCCGTCCGTATGTAGTCTTCCACCGCATCATAGAATTGCTTTTCGTTTGGATACATCGTGAAGCCCAGCGGGACCGTCCGTCGGCCCTTGAACACCACCTTGCCCTCGGCGTCCGTGACCTTTAGCTTGGGGGTTCGCAAGATCAGCTTCGAATATGGCACACCATCGTTTTCCCTGAACAAGTCTGCGTCGAAAAGAGGGAAGAAGTCGACCTTAGGTTCCAGCAGTTTGACGAGATTGACGAAACGAGTGTGGTTGGGGTCCCCTGCATGAGGCGTCGCGGTGACTAGCAGCAAAGCATCCGTGTAATCGCGAAGGGCCTCGGCAAGCTGGTAGTTCTGCGTCTTTTCGGTCTTCGTCGGATAATCCCGAGCACTCAACCGGTGAGCCTCGTCGAAGATGATCAAGTCCCACTTGCGATTCTCCAGCAGTGTTCGTTTGTGTTCCTTTCTCTTCAGCCGGTCGAGCGAAGCAATAGCAGTGGCCTTCAAGTCCCACATGCGCGGATTCACGGCCGTAAAGTCCCGGCCGAAGATCTCAAAATCCGCCTGGAACTTCTCTTTGAATTCCTCTTGCCACTGCCGCGTAAGCCCGGCTGGCGTGACCACGAGGGTGCGGCTGGCATTGCCACGCTGCGATAGCGCCTGCCATACCATGCCCGCTTCGATGGTCTTTCCCAGTCCGACTTCATCTGCCAACATGAAGCGACGCCGAGCACTCGAAACCACGCTGAAGGCAGTGAAAATCTGGTGTGGCAGGATTTCCGTGCGAGCGTTCGAGAGCTGCCCGCCCTTGTTCAGGGTGAGGAACCTCGCCGCCATCTGTCGAAGGTCAAATCTCCAAACTTCGTCCCAGCTGCCTGCCGCGGCGAGTTCGAGCGGGGTGGGACACACTTCGAGCTCGACCGTCTTTTGCAAGTAATTGATCGAACGGTGCGGCGGACGGGAGAAAACAGTCGGGTTGTATTCAACCTTGCAGAGGGAATCTCGGACCTTTTGGACCGTGCCGACACCGTATAATCTGTAAATCGAACTCAAGCTTCGGACATGAACGCCGGGTTCGACCGTCGGAGCTGGGTTCTTAAGCGTTGGTGGATGCGCCACACTGCGGGATTATACAACGCGGTCCAACTCCAAGCGCTAGTCGTCGTCCCCATCTTCCAATGCCGCGCGTCTCGACCTTTGCGTGTCCGCCAACGCTTCCTGAATCGCCTTCATCTCGTCGTCTGTGATTTCCCACACCTTTGCGGCACATCTGTCGATTTCTGCCTCAAGCGCCCTTAACTGCTTATTCTCGTCTTTGACTACAGCAGCGTGGCAGGCTTCGGACAATTCGGCCAAGCGTCGATGGGCGCCACTCTTAGCAACGAACTTCGGGATCCCAACGTGTTCCATGATGTGAGGAGAGGGGTGCAGCACGATGTACCCCGACGCTGCACATTGAGCAGGAGATGAATTCAGCAATGCGCATACATAGTGCGCTTCTTCACGAGTCGCACACGAGACCGCAATGATTGTGTGGTCCGGAATCGCCGGTTTTGCCGAGACTATTCGGCCTGGTCCACAAACACCAGCCCGGACTGTGTTACCGACCTCGGGCCACATCACTTTCCATTTCGACATGGTATAAGGCCCGACGTTATAAATGGAATAAAACGGGTCTGAGGGGTCGAAATATTGTCGATAACCAGATCGTTTGCGTAGACGATCTTCAAATCTCTTCAAATAATGAAAGGTCTTCTCATACTTGCGCTTCATCTCCTCCTCCGGAATGCCGGTTCGGGTGTCCGGGTCCTGTGTGAGCACTATCTGAGCAGAGGGCTCGGCGCGCCACCTTAAGACGTCCCGGCCACGAAGGAGCGGGTACACGAGGTCCGGTTCGATCGCAGTTTCTATGCGATCAAGCTTGATCTTGCCTACATCATTCAGGTTCTCGATCAAAAGATTACCATTCGGAAGCGTCTTGAGTATGTGGATCCAAAATGCACCGTTCAGCCAGGTACAGCAGCCGGCGTACGCACCGTAGCCACTTTGGTGGGTGAGTTTTTGAACGCCCTTCAATGCCTTGAGGGGCAATGTAAGCCACGGAGAGCTCCGTTTTTCAACCTCGACCGGTACGGCTCCGACCAGCTTTCGTTCGGACCCCTTAAGCAAAGCTGATAGCGTTTGATCCTGCTCGATACGGGAAGGCCCCGACCATACGACATACTTTACGGGATATGCGAAGTCTTTCCGCTGCTTCTGACAGATGAACACTGCGGTTCTATTGGTAGCTCCCTCGAACACTTGCATTTGGCTCAAGTCGTGGACCACCAACGGCTTTAAGACAGTTTTCACCCCGTCTCGACTGAACTCCAGCCGACGGAATCCATCCCCAGCCCCTGTCGTCTTGAATATTGTCTGTGTGATCACAAAGCCCAAGCGACCGTGTTCGTGCAAGAAATTGTCCGCTGCTCCATACACGAACAACATGGAGATATCCTTCTTGCCGCCCCCAAGCCGTCCGGCCGAGCCGGAAAGCGTGAACAGGCCGTATTCTTCCCACAGCGGTTTGAGCTCGTCGCGGTACTGCTCTGGCAGACTCTCCCAGTTGATCCAAGGTGGATTGCCCGCAACATAATCCACTCTTCCAACGAACAGCGGCGCAAAGTTATTCTTGATGATCCTCGCCCAGATGCCATTCTTGTTTTGCTTGTCGAGATTGACCAGTTCTTTGTAAAGGTCGATATGCGCATCAGTAGCCTTGATGTTTAGCCCCTCATCGCGGCAGCGGGAGAGGAATTCGGCAGGAGCATAACCGTTCTTCACACAACGTTCGAGAATGTCAGCGTACTTTGCTACTTCCTTTGGGCTTTGAGCGATTTCCTTTGGAACCAGCAAGTGAGGCGGCTTCATCGCGCTACATGGGACCTTGGCAACCGTGCCATGGCCGCCTGTGAATAGATCGCCGTATTCCGCCGGGGTCATGATGGAGTCGCAAAGATAAACGGGAATCTCCACGTGGTCCACATGCCGGACCAAATCCTTGATCGCGACGAGGTAATTGGTCCGGGCAGCCATAACAGCGAGGGGGTTCAAATCAAAGCCCACCACGTTGGCCAGAATCTTTTTCAGTAATTCGCCTTCCTCGTAGGCACATTTCTCGCGATTCAAGTCGTACCAATGACGGATGCGGTTGATAGCCATTACCAGGAACGTCCCGGAACCACAAGCCGGGTCGAGGAGCCGCTTGTCGGGGTCTCCTTCATATCCGAGCTCGTTCAGGACGTGCTCCGCCAACCAGTCAGGCGTGTAGTACTCGCCCAAGTCGTGCCGCACCGATTTGGGGAACAATTGCTGGTATAGCTTTTTCAACAAGTCGCGGGACTGCGCTGGATCTTCCGAGAATGTACCGGGGTTGTACTCGTCGAGTTTGGTGATCATCTTCCGCACTAGAGCTTCAACGGACTCAGTCCACGCCTCCAAGTACCAAGAGAAGAGATCGCCCTCCAGAAAATTGGTGATTCCCATCTGGTGGAAAATTCCGCCGTGCTCCAGTTCCTGGAGTTCGCGCCGCAGCTTGGCCGACGTAGTGGCGCTCTGCAACTTTTCCACTTGGCGGGGCATCCACGGATTGAAGAAGCTTACGATCTCTGCCGCCAGCAGCTTGATGAGGATCGCATAGTAGGTGTGAACCGCAAAAAGAAGTGCCGCAGGCTGTGGCTTGCCTTTCACGACATAAAACTCAGCCAGCTTCTTCAGCTTGTCGGAAAGATTTTCAACGTCATAGCCGCAGACCTCTCCAAACAGAATCTTCCATTGGCTGAAGAAGACCTCAGCCTTAGGGTTATCCGTGGCTAGAATTTCTTCGTAAAGCACACGGATGCTTTCCTGCGCTACTGAGCTCTCGGAACCAAAATCGCCGTGCAGGTACTCGGGCTGGTAGGGCTTTCCTTTTTGGCCAAGGTTGTAAAGCGCCCAGAGGAAACGCTCGGCTGAGTAGCGATTGATTTCGACGGGCTCTTGGTCTGTCCATTTGTCGTCACGAAAACGCAGGAAAATGAAATACTTCCCATCCGTCCCGACTCCGAACATGCTGTTCCACTTGCGGTTCTCCTCGCGCCGCATGTCGTAAAAGCGCTTTTTGAGCTGCTCAATAACCGCCTTGTTCGGAGCGGCATCTTTGGTAGCGGAGAGGGTTCCGGGATTCTTGTACTCGACGATGACGCTCCCATACACGGAGTCGGGCCGGCCCGTTGCGACCGTGACGTTGTGGTGTCCTTCGAGCTTGATCTGCGCTCGTTTGGCAAACTCTTTGAGAGCGCCGGCCACTTCTATCTGAAGGTCCATCTCCGACTTGGCCCAGGCGGCTGCGGCTTGAATCTGCTCGGCCAGCACAGCCGCGCTGTGGCTGACAATCTCATCAAGAGACTCGGGTTTTCGAAAATCCACGGGTGGTGTCCCCATGTGCTCCTTCCGTCAGCAGCGCCAGGAGAACACTGCCTGACGCAGTATCCCAGTATATTCCGGGTGGAAATTGCTGTTGTGCTGAATCAAGTTGAGAGTTTACTCCAGAACCCGGTGTTCTCATCCTCGGGCTAGTGTGTATCGGCGCTGAGTCCCTCCGGAACTAGGCAACGTCCGTTTTCGGCTCATCCCAAAACCGCGTGTATCGGTTCCCGAACTCAAGCGTCGCTTCGTACTTCTCAGGATCGTTCTGTTTCAGCCAGAGCAACTTGTACACCGTGTCCACCGCCTGCTTCATCATGTTCTTCATCTCGGCTTGCGTTATGTGCGAGTATTCGGATTTTCCAGCGCAAGTGGGGCACTCTTTTCCCGCGTGAACATCTTCAATGGGGCCGTTGCGGAACGCCAATGCGACAATGCTCTTGGCTTCCGCTGCTAACTCCGGGACTAACGTCATCTTTCGCTTGGGCATCGGCGTCTCTCAGACTCGAAATCATACCCAGACCAGTGGCAGGGACGCCAATCGACTGCGTTCCTAACATCAGTTTCGGCAACGCTGAGCTTGCGGAATAGGTTTTGAAAAAGAATTTGCACGGCCTATTTCCTTCGCCGTGCACGGTGACTTCAAGGTTTCCTCCATGTGGCGAACCTGCCCAAAGAATCTTTTGGAGAAGCCAACGGGCTTTTCTCAGCGGGGGATTGCGCTGCGCACCCGTACAAAATGGCGTCGTACAATAAAGAATGCGGGCCCTTCTGGGATTTTCCCCGAGAGTAAAAGACATCGGCTACCCACCAACTATTTTCGAATTGAATGGTGGAAACGGCTGCTGGCCAGGCGATCGTCCGAACGGACGGATTCCTTATGAACTTGGACTTCCTTTCTGAAAAAAGACAGTCGCTCTCTGGGTCATGGGATTATCACGAAAGCTGCTGCCGCCGTCGCCACCAAGAGATTGTGCAATTAGAGCTTCCGCCAAGGGCACGAACCACCGGACTTTCGCGGATGGGCGAGAGCTAAAGAACAGGAACCCCCACATTATGCCCGCTATAGTCATGCGGAACTTGTGCTTTGACTTTGGACCAACGAAGCTGGTGGTCTTCAGGGTCGATCATCAGGATCTTCCTCACTTAACCTTTTCCTGGAAGAATCAGAGCGGCGAGATAGACATACACTTGACTCCGCCATCTCCAAGAGATGCGGATGATCGCGAGTCAATCCTGAAAATCCAAGAGTCCGACCTCAAGGCTAGAGCCGGTGAGTTGGGCAGGCAATTCTGGCGGCTTGCTCAGAGGAACCCAATCCCGCTGGTCTGGTGCGTCAGTCCGAAATGGCTGGCGGCCCGCGGGTACGTTCTAGTTGGTTCGAGGGGCGAGCCGGTCAGTCTGTGGTTGCAGACGGCACTGCCGAAGAAACGTGGGAAGTACCGGCTTGACGAGCGTGTGCTCAAGAGATCGCCCAAGGCGGCCTTCTATCCTCCCAGCGCTCGAAACTTTGCACGGGTTGAGGAACACGGGCAGATATGGACCGTATGCAGGAAAGGTCCTTTCCGCGGCACCATACTATTCTTGCAGCGTCTAGATGCGAGTTCCGAAAACCCACTTTGGTTAGCGATTGGATACGCAGAGGTCACCAATCTCTTCAGACCCGCTACACAATTATTTGCACGGTGGCTCACTAGTTTGGCTCCGGGGGGGTGGAAAAGGATATATGGTGCGCTTCGGCTCAAGGAGATTGGTCTCTAGGCATGGCTGATCGAACCTTATCTGAGGGAGGAGGATAAATCGCTCACTGAAATCATCTGGGCTCAAGACATTCGTTCTGCTCCGGCATCACTGAATACCTTGCTCCATAGCTTCCTGAACGGGAAAGTTCGTGAGTCTTCGCAAGACAGCATCTACGCTCTGTGCAAGTACAGTTAGATGCTCGTTGGGGCGCTGGCGCTCTGCTCGACTCCTGCCGGGGAAGAAGACAAGTCTTGCTGCGTCTGAAAACTCTAATTGAACACCCCGGCCCATTCGTCCTCGATTTGTCAGGTTGCGTGGATGTAGTCCGGCAATAGACTGTGCGACCTTTCCTCTGGCTGCGTCAACCACCACGATGCCAAATCGTTGAAGGGCGGGATTCAGGTTTTCGATCATCAGTTCTCGTCCTTCCGCGTGCCGTCCACCAACGTAGATATTCCGCCCTCGGTCTCGCTGTGCCCCGTGAAACGACACGACTAGCTCTGTATCTGCGACCAGTATTTCGAAATCGGGTTCATCGAACGAAGTGCTGTCAATGTGGAATGCGTCCCAGTTGTTTCGAGGCAGTCGGCCCAGAAAAAGGTAGAAGCTTCGGGAACTGACATTTGCAACAGCACGAGCAATTTCGGAAGTCGTAGGTTCTATGTTTCCGCCGTGGGGAGCGACTATGAGACATGATCGCACGTTCTCTCGATTACCGATCACGACCTCGAAGTCTCGGCCTCTTCGAAGACCCGCTTCGAGAATGTCCGCATAGCAGGTTGGTGGCATTTTATGAGTTGGACTTTCCCAAAAGCACCGCTTTGTCGATCATCACCAGAGAGATTTTGGTGCCGCCCCCGTAGCAGAACAGAGCGTTATCCAGCAATCGCAGACCCCTCGTGCCTGAAACGCCACAAAGATCAGCCATCTCTTTACAAAGCTGACAAAAAGTGTCCAAATACCATTTCACAGTGGGGTCGGTAGGCGGTGAACTGCCCAACCTTTTGATCGCCTTTCGCACTCTTGAATCGAAAATCGGAAAGCGACCGCCGCTTACAAAGTGCAGCAACGCAGTGGAACGGGACAAGCCAAACCTTTTCTTGAGTACCTTCTGAGTTTTCTTACTGACTCCTGCGGTGAACTCTATGTCAGACCACTCTGTGAGAAAGTCAGGAATGGAGCTATCGGGGGGGCATGTGGGTCGTTTATCTTTGGCCCGCATCCATACTTCATAGGCTGCTGGCGTGTTCGGCTTCCAACTACCATGATTCTCAGCTAGGCAGCCCTCTTTCCATCGTCCCACAGTTTCAAAATCTTCAGCCGCCAACTTCCCGGCCCTGCCGATTCGGGTGTAGTAAACACGATTGTCCTCTCTGCGGCTCGTGGTCGATTCATACAAACTTGCCCAGAATTTCAGCCATAGACCGGGGTCATGCGTTTGCCACGCCGGAAGAGTGAAATTCAATACGCTCGTGTTTGTCATGCAGAAGCTTTTCTAGCGCCGATAAGAGTTTCAATCAGCGGCTTGCAGCCGACCCAGACCTGTGCAACATGATTCAAGATTTTAGGCTTATGCACGTCGGGGCACCGCTCGTAACGGAAGATGGCACCCACCCCAAGCTGGAGGTTGGAATTCTTCTTTGAAAGTGCCTCATACGTCGCCTCTAGCCACTGTTGCTGCTGCTTTACGGAGTTGCCGATTCCCCGGTTTTCCTCAAATGCGGTTCGTAGATCGAATTGCAATCTGGCGTCGGTGATTGGTTCAGACCGCTGCGTTCTATACCGTCGCTGCACGATTTCCATCCAAGGTGCAGCACCCTCGACGCTTTTCAGGGACTCATGGAGATTGTCTAGGAGTTCTCGGAAAAGAGCGTAAAAGCGGTCATGTCCACCTGCGAGTAAATTCCTGCGGAAATCTCGGCGAATTCCGTTCGGGACGGTCACTATCGCAACCAACTGCTCTTGCTGAATGCTGAGGGTCAGATGGGGGAATTCTGTGAAACTCTCCGCATCCTTCGCCTGAGTGAGCCTGAGAAAGTCCCAGATGCGTGTGCCCTCTCGCCCGGTAATGGCAGACCGCCCTTTGCTTTCGGAATCCATGCCCAAGTCCTTCTTCAAGTCGCCTCGCTTTCGAAGTTCATCCATAGCGAGGCGCAGCAACCGTTTCGCCTCGTAGTAGTTATATGGTTCCTCTGTTCCAAACGGTATACCTGAGAACACGGTGAGGGTTCCTCCTCGAAGATAGTTGTCTCTGACCAGCTTTTGCTCCAGCACTTCCATGTACGAGGTAAGACGAGCAGCCCACTCTAATTTCCTTTCCTGCCGCAGCCAGCAGTAAAGCTGAGCCCACCTTCTAATCGTTACCACATTTTTGAGAACACCAGAGTTCGGCGGATCGGTCACAAGGGCTAGGAGATGGATGTGACTGAAGCCTCTTCTTTCGGCGGTACGGCGGTGACGCTCCAGTTGATCCCGATTCAGCGGCGACTCGATCTTGCTCTCAATGATGAGACACCAGCCACTGCTATCGAAAATCCAGCCATCAGGCAGCCCCCTGCGCTCGGCCTCCTCTTCGTTTCTCGGCTCTTCCTCGCCAGGTAACACTTGTTCCACGACAGTCAACTTCGAGCTGGGTGATTTCCCTCCCGTCGCCCACCGTATGAAGTTGCTGAGTAGGAGCGGATCATTCGCAAGGGACGAGACAAGTGCATGCGTCAGACGGTTCTCGGGATGGTTATATTGGTCGAAAAGGTTTCTCATCGCAGTCGCGGTCGCGGATCATGATCGTGAGCAGGCAAAATCACCGACCTGCAATAGGGTATCCCTGCACTCAATTGAAGTTCTCGATTGACCGCCTTGATTGCAGTTAGCCATTCACTCTCCGAGGTCGGAGTCCTCGGATCGTCAGTGAAATACACATTTGCGAGATAGCACGGCACCTTTGCTACTTCGAGCAGAAAGTAAAGGTAGGCGTATCGGTTGGCGGATTGGTACAGGCGTCCCAGCCAGTCTGCCTCCTCTGGTACTCGAAGCCATTGTTTCGTGAGTGCAACAGCCGCCCGGATCGCGGCTAAGCTCTTTTCCGACGCCGCACACCCACCGCCATAGATTTCCGTAACGTGGCTCTTTGCTTCGACAAGGATGCACCCATTTCTGTAACGAGCGAGAGCATCCCAGCAGGGGCCTCGGCGGGGCCAAAACGCCGTAAGCTGGTCGCAGCACTGGCTGAGACCCACAGCCCGCAGGAAATCTGCGTCTCGATATTCTGCGTACCCCTGGCTTTCAAGTGGCGATACCCATTCGATCTCATCGGCACAGACCTGAACCGAGAATGCCTTGGCAATTTCGAAGGACAACTGTTGGGGAGCCTCATTCACATACGCCTGTATCTGCCGCTGGCTACCAGCGTAGGCTCGTCCGTTGCCGTCAACACGAGCTTCGCGTTTCTCGTGAACCATCGGAAAGTCCTACCGTCACAAATGGATCGTGCCCATAAGCGCCTTGCCTTTGAACCACAGTACTTCAATGCCCAGCGAATCAAGAAGCCTCTGAACATGAGCACTCGGTTCTTTCGGCAGCAAGACGGCAAGGTCTACATTGTTCTTGGGCATGAACGTGAATCGGTAATCGTAAAGCTGCCCAATTGCCTGACGAATCTGCGCTCGGCCCGAAGCTCCCTCCGAGGCAGTTTTTGCCTCAATCAATAAATCTCGCCCTTTTTCCCACTCGATAACCAAGGCGTCGAACTTGCTTTCCCTCGCTGTTACCTGACGCCACAGGAGGTAATCATTGAGGCGGTTAATGAGTTTATTGTGAAGCTTCTTTATTGTCGTCTTCTTTGCGGCGATCTGCGCAAGGCTGTTGATCTCGGACTTGAGCCCAATGTCCTTGAAGCCATCGGCAGAGTCGCCAGCCGGAACATGCGCCTTGAACCTGGGAAACTTTTCGGTATTGGCGTACACATCAAGCTCACGAGCATCTCTTATGTTGTAGTTGGGGCCAATCAGTTTCGAGAGTGCAACTGCGCCTTCCTTATCCGGCTTCTTTTCAATGCCTCTCAGCAAGAGGAGAGTGCGTTGGTTCATGATCGGGAATCTGCGTTGTGGGTCGAGACACGAAAGCACTGGCGTCAGCCCATTAAACGGCGATACGTGACGACCGCCCGCAGAGATTTCACCAAGAGATTCAATCAAGCTGGCGACTCTTCGAACCTTCTCATACACGTCTGGTGACCTTGTAGAGACCTGCTTAAAGGCGAGTGCAATATCTCCAGAGTGTCGCTTTATGAATTGCAGCGTGGCCGGGCGGTAGGCATTGCGGTAGTGGGTAATGCCTGTTCGTTTTCCCAGCATCGAAAGGCACTTTGAATAGCCCAGCGATCTGAAACGGGCTCGCAAATCCTGTGCGAGCCGTCGATCTGGGCGGTATGGAACCTGTAGGTAGTCAGCGATCTTGTGATTCCTCCAGCGTCGAGTCGAATCTCCTCCCTTCTTACGTCCGGCGTTTGTCCAACCGCACTGAACAAGAAGACACAAGAATGCAGGATCGCTGCGGTGTTTCTGTCCCGCAGCTTTCCAGAGCGACTGAATCAAATCCGCAGTTCGCCGCTCGGATGCAACCCACCTTTTCTGGATGTCGTTGGGCTGGTACTTCGGCAGTCCTAACCCACCGCTCGTCTGTTGGCGCATGATCAAGCATATTGTCCCCCTTCAGCCTGTTTCTTGGAAGCAGGCTCGGGGAACGAACGGTTAGGCTCAGTACCAGATGGTCGCTGCCAAGCCCTTCTCATCATGTTCAGGCGGGCATACCCTAGGAGAATGAATCGCCAGTGCGAAAACAAATGAGGCGAACCTTGACGACGGTCCGGACTGCGCCACGAGCTGCGGCATCGCGGCGGCGTTTCTTCTCGCGACCTTCGTTCTGCTCCACTTGAGCGGCGTGCGGCGGGCTACGTGGAACTCACCCTCGGTGGAACGCGCCGAGCATTTTTGCCACCGGGCGTTCGCCAGGAGTTGGGCCAGTAGCGAGAACTGATCCTTCCGTCAGGTGGAAGCCACTGCCGAACCAGCGGCCCAACTTTCCTTTGCGCGATGCCAGCCTATTTAGTTTAGTCTGGCTGGCACATGACAGAAGACTAGACCCGCAATTTGGGAGTCCTCTGTTACAATTTGATTCGTAGAGCAGGGACAGATGCTCTGGTCGCGGTTTCGCATGGTGTCCATGGTGTCCGTTTCAGCCAGAATTTCACATATATGGGGTGGAACTGGTTGACACAGGCGAAACAGTTGACAGCAGGGAAGTGCAGTAAACATGCGGGTTTCCCGGTAACCCGGTGAAAACAAAGTGGGGACGTAGTTCAGTTGGTTAGAACGCTGCCCTGTCACGGCAGAGGCCGCGGGTTCGAGTCCCGTCGTCCCCGCCATTCTTTTCAGGTGTTTGCGAAGAGAGAATGGCACCTTCCAATGGTTTTGTGTCGTTGTTTGTGTCGTAACCTACCGCTTTGACCCCTACCGCGAGAGCATCAAGCGCCTTTCTCTTCGCCTCGATTCGGACGTGGGAATAGTGAGCCAACATCCGTTGAGAGACGTGACCAGCGATGGACATAATGGTCCGGTCGCTGGCTTGGGATTCAGCCAATTCTGTGATGGCGTGGTGTCGCAGATCGTGAAACCGCAGACCGGCGGTTGGGCTTTTGACCTTGCTGATGTCTACGCCACATTCCGCTTTGCAGCACCTCGCGGATGGAGGCTGTAGCTCTCCGCAGGCCGGACAGTTTACGGCGCGTGTCAAGCTCCTCCATGCCGACCGCCAGCCGCCCATTGGCTTCGTCGGATCGGGCCTTGAGTATCCCTCTGAACTGGGAAAAACATACCAGTCAGGCTGTAGATCGGCACCGAAAGACGCTTGAGCACGTTCCCTAAGCCGCATGATTGCGTTATAGGCGCTTGCGTTGAGCGGAATTACACGCTCGCCAGCGCGGGTCTTTGAGCGGCGAATCACGAGACTGTGGTCCATAAAGTCGATGTCACGCCAGCGCAATTGCTTGATCTCGCAACCGCGCATGGTCGTATTCAGGGCCAGCATAGAAGCTAGGTATGCCGTTTCCCACTCGGGATTAGCATGGGCCACTTTGAGCAGGCGGAGCTTCTCCTCTGGCTGCAAGGCGCGTCCAATGTCCCGTCTCTCTGGGAGCCTTGGAACCTCGTCCTCTACAAAATGCCAGCGCTTGGCCCTCTTCAAGATGCGACGTAATATCCCGATCTCCATGTTGACCGTCGTGTTGGAGAGGCCCTTAGACTTGCGGTGCCGTATGTAGGCCAGCACAGAGTCCGCATCAATTCGAGCAATGGCGATGCATCCAAAGTATTCTCGCAGAGGTTTCGCATGGTCCGACTCGGAGCGCTTGCTTCTGGGCTGGACATGGGCAGCGCGATCCGCGAGATAACGTTCAATCGCTTCGGTAATGTTGAGCTTCGAGAACTTCTGTCCCGCTGGTGCGAGCTTGCCCTGTTCGGCTTGGCTGATTAGCTTCTTCTCTTGCTTCTGAGCTTCGCGCCAGTCGGAGGTATGCAGTGATTGGCGGTATCGCTGGCCGTCAACGAAAAAATCCGTCTGCCACGTCTTGTTGCGTTTGTACAGTGCCATTGGATTACCTCTTTTTGGTTTCTGCGGGTCGCGCAAAAGTGACCGCACGGCCCAGAATTTGACTGTCCACCCAGTTCAACAACTCGTCGAAAGGCATTTGGAAGAATACCCGCAGGGTGCCGAGGCGAATTTCTTCCGCAATGGCCCCCCGTGAACGCAGAGCAACCCAGCGCCGTTTCGTAGGGTTCTTGGTTTGCCATTCGTTAGGAACAGCAAGTTTGCTGGCGTTGGGTGTCGGGGCAAAGAATGTCACCATGGCGAAATCAATTACAACGTAGCGGGCGTCTGCCTCGTCCACCGCTCTTTCCTTAACTGCGATGACCATGGGGTCTTTGTTCTTGGGGAACAACTCCCTGATTGCGTCTGCAATCACACGGGTGTCTTGATCGGCTGCAAGCAGTCTGTGGGCGGTCGCAATTTTGTACACGTCCGTCAAGGTGTAAAGGCCCTTCTTTCCACGGCCTTTCCCGCCCGGTACGGAAGGTGCGAGACCGTAGGGGTACCGCCGATCTGCAAAGTTCGCTAGCGTCCATCCGGGGATATTCAGCAAACGGGCAACGTCGGACCTGCCGAACAGTGCGCCTGAAATCGCAACGGTGCTCAATGTCCTCTCTCCTGTGATACAATAAAAGCATATTACATCCAAGTAAGAGTTTGCAACTTATTTATGAAGAGAGGAATACGAATGCAACAAGTGACCGTTGAACCGCGATTGTTGAGGCTGGAACAGGCAGGTGCTGCTCTCGGGGTGTCGCACTGGACATTGCGGCTCTGGGCGAAGCAGGGCAAGCTGAGGACCGTCAAACTGGGCAGCCTCCGCCTCGTGCCCATTGAGGAATTGGACCGCGTTGTCCAACAAGGGATTGTTGGAACATCTCACAAGGAGTAGGGGCATGGGCGCACTGCTTGAACCGATGGCATACAACGTCCGCGAGGCAGCCGAGTTGGTGCATGTGAGTGAGCGCACAATTCGGAGAGCCATCGCTTCGGGTAACCTCCGAGCGGTTCGCATCGGTCGAACCGTGCGGGTTCCACGAGAATCGCTGGCGGCCCTGCTATCTGCCGGTTTACCGTGCGCGGACGAGAGCAAACGTGACACCGCCTTTACTGATGTTGGTTGCGCCAAATAATAATCGAGAGTTTTTGAGGACACCGACTGGAAGAACCGGAGGGATCGCTCAATGAGAAACAGCAATGACGTGGGAAAGATTGATCGAGTTAGAACCGAGGCTGTCAGCGCTCTACAACCGCGCGCTGACCATTGGCAAAGGAAAGCGCCGTTTCAATCCCTTTGATATTTGGATTGGTAGTCGCACTGGAATGAAAGACGAGATGTTGGGGCTTGTTGGTTGGCACCGCAAGGATAGCCCCGAACTTGCTACGGACGAGGCTTACAACATCGCTTACGACAAGATTTTTTACGAGGGACTTCTCGGGGAGGACTTAGAAACCGAATGACAACCGCAGAAACGTTTTCCACCGAGCGCCTTCAACTCGCCATCTTCCTGCACGCCACAGGAGGCTTGCGATTCGTCGGTTGCGAGCCGAACGGCAACGGCAAGGTGTTGTTTGCATTCGACGACCCCGAGCGGATGGGTGCACAGGTTGAACTGGAGTTTGATCGAGGTGCGCCCGTAGCGGCCACGGCGCTATTTGCGTCGCAAAAATTTCTGCGTCGGCAGATGACCGACAGGCTGAATCGGAAAATCGGAGCAATAGAACATGGCCACGAACTCTGAAATCCCACAAATAACTGGGCCTTCCCAAGGTCCGCTTGTGTGCCCAGCCACTCCCACTGAAACTGCGGCTTTTGGTCAGGCCACGCCTTGGCAGAGGGTCGAAGATGCATTTCGCGCCGCGCATCACGATCCCGATTTAACTGCCGTCCGGGCGATCTATGCTGCCGCAGCCGCGCACCGACTGCCGGGAGCGACTGTTTGGATGTTCGCAGTCGCGCCGCCGAGCAGTGGAAAGACCGAAGCGCTGATGCCGTTGCAACGTGTCGGAGCGCATATCATCTCGGGTGTGACGCCACAAACGTTCGTCTCGGGCTGGACAATCCGAAAGAAGGGCCAATCTGCCGAGCAGGGCCGTGACGCCAGCCTTCTTAACCGCATAAAAAACGGCATCATCGTCTGCAAGGACTTCTCTCAGGTGCTTTCGATGCCCTTGAAAACCAAAGGTCCAATCCTTGCTGACCTACGCGACATTTATGACGGCTATATTGCTAAAGAATATGGCACAGGCGAGCGCAAGGAGTGGACTGGGCGAATTACCTTCCTCGCAGGGGTCACGCAGGAGATCGACTCGCACTACTCTGTTTATCAGACCCTAGGTGAACGGTTCGTTCAAATCCGCTGGAAGCGTCCCGGTGGGGTCAAGGCTGCACTGACGGCGATGAAACACGCCAACGTGCAGCGGACGCGACGTGCAGTCGAAAAGGCAGTAAGCAATCTTCTCAAGCCAATTCTTACCTCAACTCCTGCCACTCCGCGCATCTCCGCCGCTGCACAGCGTCGTATAGCAAACCTTGCCGAGTTCACCGTGCGGGCCCGGACACATGTGCCCCGTGATGGATACACTCGGGAGATTCTCTACATGCCTGAGGCAGAGGCGTCGCCACGGCTGGCGCAACAACTGGAGCAGCTTGCTCGCGGATCTGCGCTCCTCGATGGGCGTCTGGCGGTCGATTCCAATGATGTTGCTCTTGTGGAGCGGGTGGCCTTCGATTCAATTCGGGCCGACCGGAGGGCAATCCTAGACACCTTGAGGAGTAAGCGCCAGTTCTCGGTGACGCAGTTGGCGACAGCGGCTCGGCTGTCACAGCCGTCAGTCAGTCGCCGGGTGGAAGAGTTGCAGGGCCTAGGCTTGGTCGAATGGGAGCGGTCTGACAGCTTCGATGAAAGTTTGGTTCGTCTGGGCGAACACGCCTTACAACTACTTGCGGGGGTCGCAGATGATTAGGGGCTACTCAATGGTCGCATTCCGAGAAAAGCATATAAGGTCTCCGATACAACATGAAATTTTTCTTGAGTGGTGTGTATAGCGCATTCTCGGAATACGAGCGTCGCACCGGATTGAGAGTGCAGCGCAGTGCCAGAAGGCCACTCTATGGGTCACTCGACCCGTCCAGCCAAACTAATCCGGGCAACGTCCGTAGGCCACTGACGACCCGGTGGGTCACGGCTTGGGCGCGGTGGGGTGACCCGTAAAGTGGCCTTGTGGAACCAAAGATTTTTCCTGAAAACTAACCAGAAGAACTGGAGGCGATCAGGCTGGAATGAATGAATGTCGAACAACTCGAAACGGACGCGGTGCCCTAGCTGTGCAGAGGTGGACTGGGTGGAGG
>Ga0187817_10000554_pt1 | contig 16269 bp, 16 predicted proteins | sample NC_wetland_sal_i_17_FD_132431 | JGI IMG/M metagenome (GOLD analysis project Ga0187817, IMG submission 132431) | Wetland sediment microbial communities from Neuse River Estuary, North Carolina, USA - SO4_2 | ecosystem: Environmental > Aquatic > Freshwater > Wetlands > Sediment | place: USA...
CACTCGCGGATGATGTGCGAAGAGATGACTCCGCGCCAGGGCTGCTTCCCGGGCTTCGTTGCCCTGGTGGAGCTCGCGCTTTCCAACCACGCCGACATCGTCGGCGCCAACGGCCTGCGTCCGCCGCTCTACCTGGAGAAATACGAAGGCTACGCCGAGGAGATTCTGAAGAGCTTTCATTTCGGTCCGCACGATGCGTTCATCATCATTTCCACCAGCGGCATCCGGCCGGTGGTGGTGGAGATGGCTGCGGGAGCCCGGGCACGGAGTTTGCCGGTGATTGCCATCGTCTCCCGCCAGCATAGCGATCGCTCACCCGCGGCGCATTCTTCCGGAAAGAAGCTGATCGATCTGGCGGATATTGTGATAGACAATCACTGTCCGCCCGGCGATTGCGTGCTGAAAATCGAAGGGCTCGACTGGAATACCGGGCCGGCTTCCACCGTCACCGGCGCAATGATCATCAATATGCTCCGCTGCGAGGTTGCCGAGCGACTAGTGGCGCGAGGATTGAAGCCGGTGCTCCTGCCAAGCCACCAGCTCGTGGGAGACACAAGCGCCGCCGAACAGCTCGAACGGTTCTACGAAGCTTACCGAAAAAGCCTGCGCCACCTATATGAGTGAGGTGTCCATCGCGTTGCTCGGCTCTGGATTCGTAGCCGAGTTTTACATGCAAGGCCTGGCCAACGTGCACGGGCACCACGTGATGGCGAATTACTCGCGCGACGAGGCTCGCGCAAAGGAATTCGCCCGGCGCTGGTCAATTCCGGAATGGACGACTGACCTGGGCAAACTGATCGCCCGCAGCGATATCGATCTCTACATCATCGCGCTCCCCAACGAAGCGCACCTGCCGGTTTCGCTGGAACTGTCGCGAGCAAGGAAGAAGCAGGTCTGCACGAAGCCGCTCGGCCGTACGCGGGAAGAAGCCAAGGCTATGCTGGAGGCCGCGGCGCGGTCAGGTGCCATGCACGGGTATGCGGAGACCGAGGTGTTTGCGCCCTGCGTGGTGAAAGCGCGGCAGATGATCGAGCAGGGCGGCATCGGCCGCGTTTTGTGGGTGCGGTCGCGGGAATCGCACAGCGGTCCACACAGCCCGCACTTCTGGGATGTCGACAAGACGGGAGGCGGCGCGTTGAACGATCTCGGCTGCCACTGCATTGAAGCCTCCCGGTATTTCTTCGGCAAAGAGGACAAGATCGTGGAAGTGATGGCGTGGGGTGCGCGCCTGGTTCATCATGAAAAAACCCGCGGCGAGGACAATGCGCTCCTGGTGCTGAAATTCTCGTCGGGCGGCATCGGGCACTGCGAGCTCTCTTGGACCACCAAGGGCGGTCTCGATTTGCGGAATGAAATCCACGGTTCGGACGGCTCCATCTTCACCGACGTCACGCGCGGAACGCCGATCGCCGCATTCACGACCGGTTCGGCCGGCTACGTCGTGGAAAAAGCCGACTCGGACGTGGGCTGGACGCGGCCGCTGCCCGAAGAGGCATTCGCTTACGGATACCAGGCCGAGATGCGCCATTTCGTCGAATGCGTGGCCGGCCGCGCAACACCGCGCGAAACCTATGAAGACGGCTACGTGGTGAACTGTATTCTGGACGCCGGTTACGAATCCATGCGATCCGGCAAATGGGTGCGCGTCGAGGACTGAATGATGGGGCAAGTGCTGCTCATTACCGGATCGACGGGAATTGCGGAGGCCACTGCGCTCAAAGCCGCCCAGCAGGGCGATTCGGTTTTTGTCATCAGCCGCAACGAGGCGCACTGTTTGGACCTCTGCGCGCGTCTGCCGGATTCGGGCTACTACGCCTGTGATCTTACCGACGAGCGCGGCGTCGAAAATGCGCTGGCTGCGTGTCTCAACCGTTTTGGTGGCCTGAATGCTGTGTTTAACGTGGCGGGCATCAGCGGCCGCAGCTTCGGCGACGGGCCGCTGGATGAATGTTCAACCGAGGGCTGGACAGCGACCTTCGACAACAACGTGAAGAGCATGTTTCTGGTCTGCCGCGGCGTGCTCAAATACTGGTTAGGCACGGGGCGTGAGGGTGCGGTCCTGAATATGTCGAGTGTGCTGGCGTTCTCCCCGCAGGCACAGCATTTTGCCACGCACGCTTACGCGGCCAGCAAGGGAGCCATCATCGCCATGAGCCTGGCCATGGCCGCGTACTACGCACCGCGAAAGATCCGGGTCAACGTGATCGCCCCGGCGCTGGTGCAAACTCCCATGAGCGCGCGCGCGCAAACGAATCAGGAGGTCCAGGACTTCATTGCTCACAAGCAGCCGTTGAGCGGCGGCATGCTGGATGCCGCCGACGTTGCCGAGGCAGCACTGTTCCTGCTGGGCCCGCGATCCCGTCATGTCACCGGTCAGGTCGTCAGCGTGGATGGCGGATGGACGGTGAGCGGTTAGCATCATGAAACAGCGTCCCCTGCGCACGACGGTCATTGGGAGCTACCCGTTTCCGGGGTGGCTCGAGTATGCCTCCAGCCGGCTGGATGAATTCGGGAGCGACGATCGGGCGGAGTTGCTGGATGACGCGGTTACGGTCGCGGTGCACGATCAGCTTGCCGCGGGCCTCGACGTGATTACCGACGGCGAGCAGACCCGTTTGGATTTCAACCTCTCGTTTTACGGCTTTTTGACGGGCATTGATATGACGTTGCGGCAGAAGCGCTGCTTTGGGCCCCCGGCTCACGATCAGCGCGGCAAGCACGAAGTCACGGGAACACTGGGCGCGCCGCGCGGGTTAGGCGCGGTGGACGATTTTCGGCGCCTCCAGCGCCTCGCGCCCGCCAGTCAGGCTTTGAAGACCAGTGTGCCCGGCCCCTACACCCTCAGCGGCCGGTTAGTCCCGAACGAACAGTACAAAGATCGCTACGCCCTTACCGAAGCTCTGATCCCCATCGTGCAGCACGAACTCGAAGCGCTGGTGAAGGCCGGGTGCAACGAGATTTGCGTCGACGAGCCTTCCATGAGCTGCTACGCGTGGCGTGAGGATCCGGCGCGGCTAGTCGACATCTTCAACCGGACGGTAGCCCCGATTCGCGGGCGTTGCAGACTCGCCACGCACTTGTGTTTCGGCAACTATAAAGCCCGCGCGGTCGCACCGCGCAAGTACGCACCGATGTTTCCGGCGTTTCTCAAGCTGGAGGCGGACGAAATCCACCTGGAGATGGCCAGCCGTGAGTTTGCGGAACTCGAACTGATCGGCACGATCGCAAAGACGATGGACGTAGCGGTCGGAATCGTGGACGTCAAGAACTACTACATTGAAACCGCCGAGGACATCGCGGCGCGCGTGCGGAAGTGCCTGGAGTTTGCGCCGCCCGAACGTCTCTCGTTCGCTCCCGATTGCGGCTTGAGCCAGACGGCGCGCTGGGCCGCCAGACAGAAGCTGAAAGCTTTGGTGGACGGCGTCAAGCGTGTACGGAAAGAGTTGGGGATCGCATGATCCGGCCTGCGCTTCAGGACGAAGCTTTCTTGGCCGACGTTCGCTCCGCCAATCGCGATGACGATCACTTTCGCTTGTGGTGGCTGGGGCAAAGCGGATTTCTGGTGCAGTGGCAGCGCCGCCACCTGTTGCTCGATCCCTATCTGTCCGATTCCTTAACCAAGAAATACGCGGCCACCGACAAGCCCCACATCCGCATGACGGAGCGAGTGGTTGATCCGGCGCGGCTCGATTTCATCGATGTGGCGACATCCAGCCACAACCACACCGATCATCTGGACGGCGAGACGCTGGGGCCGCTGTTGAAAGCGAATCCCCGGCTGATGATAGTAGCCCCGGAGGCCAACCGAGAATTCATTGCAGCCCGCCTGGGCGCCGACCGGACCTTTCCAGTAGGTCTGCGCGATGGCGAGTCTGTCACCGTTGGGTCTTTCCGGTTCAGTGCGGTTCCCGCGAAACACGAGGAGGTTTCGCCTGAATGTCTGGGCTACGTGGTCGAGTTTGGGCCTTGGCGGATTTATCACAGCGGCGACACGCTGCTGTATGAGCGCATGGCGGACCGCCTGCGTCCCTTCGCCATCGACGTCGCTCTGCTGCCCATCAACGGACGGGCGCCGGAGCGCCGCGTGGCGGGTAATCTCAGCGGCGCCGAGGCCGCCAGTCTGGCGAAATTGATGGGCGCTCGGATGGTGATCCCGTGCCACTACGAAATGTTCGAGTTCAACACGGCCGATCCGGCCGAGTTCATTCGCACGGCTGAATCGATCGGGCAGCCTTATCGGGTGCTCCAGTGTGGAGAGCGATGGGAGAGCAGGTCACTGGTCTAGCATCATGACAGCAATATGCTTGATGCTATGATGTCACAATGAGGACTACAATCACGCTGGAGCCGGATGTCGAGGCTCTCATCCGGACGGCCATGAAAGAGCGGGGTATCTCCTTCAAGGAAGCGCTCAATTCCGCGGTCAGAGCCGGCCTGACGCAAGCGAAGCACAGAAATCGCCCCTTTGTGCAGAAGTCCTTCTCGCTTGGCCGGGAGCGCAGTTTCCGCTGGGACAAAGCGCTGGAGGCAGCCGCGGCGATCGAAGATGAAGAATTGGCGCGAAAGCTGTCATTGCGCAAATGATCCTGGTCGATGTGAACCTGCTCATTTACGCCGTCAACGAAGACGCGCCGTTCCATCGCAAGGCGAAATCGTGGTTTGAGGGTGCAGTGTCCGGGAAGGAAACGGTGGGGCTGCCTTGGATCGTTCTGCTCGCTTTCCTGCGATTGACGACCCGAACTGGACTCTTTCAGAAACCTCTGGGGGTGGAAACCGCTTTTGATATCGTGGACGCGTGGCTCCGGCAACCGGCGGTCGCGACTGTCGAGCCGACAGCACAGCACCTTCGGGTGCTGCGAGATCTAGTATTGCCGCTCGGGACCGGTGGCAATCTCACGTCCGATGCTCACCTTGCGGCTCTTGCGATTGAGCATGGCGCGGAACTTTGCTCGACGGACAACGATTTTGCGCGCTTCACCAGGCTCCGTTGGCGCAATCCCCTGGATTGACGCTACTCGCAGGCCGGCCCGGCGCACCATCCTCACCACCACACGAGGGAAAATACTCACAGAGGTAGCGAGACAATGAACGAACCACGGAACGGAAGACGGGGCTTTCTGCGTGAGGGCGCGGTGGCTGCGGCGGGTTTGTTAATCCTGAAGCCTGAGACCGCGTTCGGATATCAGGCGAATTCGACAGTCGAAGTAGGCTTGGTCGGCTGTGGATCGCGCGGGAATTGGGTGACCGACTTCTTCATCGAATTCACGGGCGCGCGTGTAGTAGCGCTGGCGGATGCGTTCCCGGCGCCGCTGGCCGAAGCCGGCGCCAAGTACAAGGTGGATTCCGCGCGATCCTACGTGGGCCTCAACGCTTATCAGGAACTGGCGAACTCCAGGCTCGACGCGGTCATCATCGAAACGCCGCCGTGCTTTCATCCCGAGCACGCCCAAGCCGCGGTGAACGCTGGGAAGCATGTTTTCATGGCGAAGCCGGTGGCGGTCGACGTGCCGGGCTGCAAGTCCGTTGCGGCCAGCGCGCAGAAGGCCAGCGGGAAGGTAAGCTTTCTGGTCGATTTCCAGACTCGCGCGCAGCCCGTGTTTCAGGAAGCAGCTGCCCGCGTCCATCGCGGCGAAATTGGCGCGCCGGTCTTCGGCCATGTCTACTATCATGCCGGTCACACGCCGGTGCACGACGTAACCGGAATGAACCCGGAGCAGGCAACGCTGCGCAACTGGCTGCATGACCGGCGGCTTTCGGGTGACATCATCGTCGAGCAGAACGTGCACGTTCTCGACGCCGGCAACTGGTATCTGCAATCGCATCCGCTGAAGGCCGAGGGACTGTGCGGGCGAAAGGCGCCTATTGCCGGCAACGTTTCAGACCACTTCATCGTGATGTATCAGTATCCGAACGATGCCAAGGTGGATTTCAGTTCGGTTCAATTTGCGAAGGGCTATAGTGACCTCTGCATTCGCGTCTATGGCAGCGATGGCACTCTGGATTCGCATTACGGCGGGTTGGTCCGCATCACCGGCAAGAACCCTTGGAATGGCGCGGAAAAAGATCCCACCTTCCGCGATGGCGCGATCACCAATATCAAGAATTTCATCGAGAGCATTCGAGCTGGAAAATTACTCAACAACGGCGAGACCGCCGTCGAGAGCACGCTCACCGCCGTTCTCGGGCGGATGGCTGCGTACGGCCGGCGCGAAGTGAGCTGGGAAGAGATGCTGCGCGTGAACGAGCCGTTTGACGGCCGCAACACCGCCTGAAAGAGAGAAAATAGGAGCGTGAGAATTCTGCGCGCAATCTCTCTCCTTCTGGTGGCAGGCGCCGTTTTCGCCGCGGCGGACAACCCGCCCACGCTCGCCATCGGCAGCACCGCTCCGGACTTCGCTTTGCCTGGTGTTGACGGCAAGACCTATCACCTGGCGGATTTCGGCGGCAGCAAGCTGCTGGTGATCGTGTTCACTTGCGATCACTGCCCCACCGCCCAGCTCTACGAAGGCCGCATCAAGCAGCTCGCCGCCGATTATCACGACCGCGGCGTCGCCCTGGTGGCGATTCAGCCGAATGATCCGAAATCCGTTCGTCTGGATGAAATGGGGTACACCGACCTTTCCGATTCCTTCGACGAAATGAAGATCCGGGCTCAATACAGCCACTTCAATTTTCCATATCTTTACGATGGCGAAACTCAGGCGACAGCCCGCAAATACGGCCCGACGGCGACTCCGCACGCCTTCATCTTCGATGGTGACCGCAAACTGCGCTATGAAGGACGCATTGACAGCAGCTCCCGCGAGCCGTTGGCCAAGATTCACGATGCACGCAATGCGCTCGATGCTCTGCTTGCCGGCAAACCCGTTCCGGCTGCCAAGACGCCAACGTTCGGTTGCTCCATCAAGTGGGCATCGAAAGAAGAAGGGCGAGCCGCAGAGCTAGCGGCCATCGAGCGCGAGCCGGTCACAGTCGAAATGGTGGACGCGGAAGGTTTGAAAGCGCTGCGGATGAACGCGAGCGGGAAGGTAGTGCTCGTCGATTTCTGGGCCACCTGGTGCGGCCCGTGCCTCCAGGCGCTCCCGGAGTTTCAGACCATGTACCGGATGTACCGGCACCGGCCTTTCGAGCTGGTCACCGTGAGCACCAATTACCCCGACGAGAGGAAAGGAGTGTTGGCTGCTCTTGAGCGCATGCATGCTTCAAGCCGCAATCTGCTTTTCGGCTCGACGGACAACTACGGCCTGATGGCCGCGTTCGATCCTAAGTGGAATGCGGGCGTGCCCTATACGGTGCTGCTGCGCCTGGACGGAACCGTGGCTTATGAGCACCAGGGAACCGTCGACCCCATCGAGCTTCGCCGCCTGATCCTGGCCAACATCCCCGATGACGACTACATCGGCATCCGGGCACACTGGAGCACCAAGTAGCGCGGCGCGCGCTTTCCGGGAATCAGCTTTTCTTTGAGGTCACCGCAGAGAAGGCGGCCAGCCCCTGCTTGACTTTTTCACTGCCGCACGCGGGGCATTTCACGCCGCCTTTCTCCAGCTCGGAAATATGTAGGATGACGGTAAATTCCTTGTTGCAATCTTCGCAGACGAATACATAGTGAGGCATGTCTCACCTCCGCTTCTAAACGCCGGGTTTCAAAGCCAGTCAAGCCACCTGGGCCAGGCACTTCCGGTCGCAGGTTTCGCGCTCGGGCCAGCGCGAGCACGATTGGATTTTGCGAATCGGGTTGCCGATTACGTGCATGGTGACTGCGTCTCGCACATCCAACTGAATAATCGCCGACTGGCTCAAATCGGGGCACAGTACTTCTCGCGGGCCTTTTGCCCGCCGATACGCTTTGCTGATCGACCAGACGAGCGGAACCGAAAAGCCCAGGGCGAACCAGACGGGAATGAGATACAAGATCGTCATACGTCCATTCCTCCTTTTGTGTTAACGCTAAAAACTTCAGTGTGCTGCCTCGGCTCGGACGCCGTTGCCGCCGAAGGACTCGAGTGCGAGGTAGTTCGGGCCAAAACGCTTGATGTTTTCGAGCTGCCGTTCAAAGTTGTTGCAGTGGCCCTCTTCGTCGTGGATCAGCTTCTCGAAAAGCTGTTTCGAGGCGGCGTCAGCGTTGGCGCTGCACTCGAGCGCCCACTGGTTGTATTCACGCGCGCTCACCTCTTCCATGTGCATGGCTTTCGCCAGCATCGCTACCGGGTCCCGGATCTTCTCCACGTTTCCGGCGGCGATCATATCGGTGTCTCCTTTGAGAAACAAGATGCGCTCGGCCAGCGCCTCCACATGCCCCATTTCTTCAATGGCGGTTCGCTTGAATAATCCGGCAAGAGGCGCGAAGCCCTGGTCGTCCAAGTGAAAGTGAAAGTACATGTACTGATGGACGGCGGCCAGTTCGTCCGCAACCGCCTTATTGAGCAACTCGATGCTGCGTTCGCGATGCATGACCATCTCCTGTTTTCTTGCGGGTCTGGGGCGCACTGCGACTCTCTTCGCGGCGCGCAACCACACTTCAGATTTTCTTGTCGTCCTATGACTTCCCCGCGTCATACCGCACACCGACTTCGCGCGTAGCGCTCGAGCCCCCGCCAAGCCTCGATCGCAGGGACAGTCACGCCGGCACAAAACCTCCCTAACAATTAACTCTCTGGCAGTATTCTAGCACTGATTGAAGTAGAAAGAGAGGCGGAAATCTTTTACCGCCGCCTCATCGAAAGCAGGTCGCCGAAAGCGCCCAGGAGCTGGTACTTATTCTCCCAGGTGGTGTACATGATGCCGGCGCTGCCGGGCGTGCGATCCAGCGACTCGAGCCAGCCCTTCGGGTTTTCCAGATCGTCCGCGTCGTAGTAAGCGCCGGCCAGCGTCCTGTATCCCAGCTTGGAAAAGAAATCGAGGCTCAAATCTCGCTTCTCGTAATACCAGCAGGTGATCACGAGGTCCTTGGGAATGTATTTCCACGTGTCGCGAAAACTTCCATCGATCAGGTAATACTGCTCGCGGGCGTTGTGATTGGGATCGAACATATCGGACCAGGTGTAAATCTGCATCGTAGGGTTGGCCGCGCGCAACATCTTGTACTGGCGCGTCAAGCAATCGCCCAACATCTGGGCCATGGGGAGGTGGCGGCGCTTGCAGGCTTCGCAGAATCCGCCAATGCGCACTTCGTCCATGGTGAGGAAGTATTTTTTCGGGCTCAGATATTTCTCCACCAGGGGAACTTGACGCTGCCAGATCTCGTAGACCGCAGGCTCCGACATGTCGGCCGGAACCTGATCGCGATAGATCGTCGTGCCATGGTAGTAATCTACGCGCAGACGGTCGCCGGCGTGGATGCGGCTGCCCGCCGGGAGATGAATTGGCGGCCCATCGTGGTCCCAGCGAAAGTTGAGCTGTGGATCGGAAACAGGCGCAAAATCGCGGCCCTCTTGGAAGACCTCGGAGCTGTTCTCTTTCTGAACTCGCACGGGCGTTCCTGGCCGCCGCACGACGTTGGCGAGCCCCACTTCTTCAATCTTCACATCATCCGCCCATACCTTGCCGGATTGTCCTTCCGACACCCCGATTCGAAACTCCACGCGGTCCGCATACCAACTGTTGAATGCCCATACCAGTTCCTGCCAGCCGCTGGTTGAGGGGAGCGAGGGCTCCAGGTACGCCAGGTCCCGCCCGTCCGGCGCGATCGCCCACAAGTGAAAAACCTGGCGGGGTTCCACGCCCTCGGTTTTGACCCAGCAGCGCAGGCGGTAGCAACGATAGGGGTGAACTCGAAGCGCATGCGCCAGGTAAACCTCGCCTCCCGGACTGGCGCCAAAGTTTTCGAAACGCACGGAAGCGTTGCCGGAATGAGCGACGGTTGTATCGAGAGCGGCCTGCGAGCCATGAACGCTGAAACCAGCGGGCAGATTGCCTTCGCGCCGCTCAAACCCGCCGTTGGCCAGGGTTACCGGCGGATCGGGCTCAAAGTGAGCGTCGTGATCTCCGGCAACGAACAGTGCGCCGCGTACCGGCAATCCCGCAGCCAGATTTTTGTCGTGAGATAGCACACCGCCTCCGTAACCCACGCTGAATCCGATGGGGATGATCTCCACTCTGAGCCGGTCGCAAGTCTGTTTGAGATGTTGGAGGCGCCGGACGTACGCTTCGGATTTCAAGTCCAGCGCGTCGAATCCCGCCGAGAGCAGCATGCCGTTCAGCCCGTGCTCTCCCGCCGTTTTTGCGATGGCCTCCACGCGCGCAAGTTCCGGATCATTCCCAAGCTCCGTCGAGACATAAACCCACCGGTCGGGATACACCTTTGGCGCGGCCCACGCGGAGGCGATGCACAGCAAGGTCGTCAACCACCGGCAGTTCATCTCGTCACCTCACCGCAATGAGAGCAATCTCTTCCAGGGCCGGCCACCGGTCTTCCTCATCCGGCTTCCGCTCTACCGGCGCGCGCTGCTCGACAGTAGTGCGCGTCGGCAGCGTGGCGGAGAAGTATTGCGCGTAGACGCGATTCATCCGCGCGAAGTCGTCAACATTGTCGAGGTACACGTAGTTGGCCACCACATTAGAGAGATCCATGCCGGCTTCTTCCAGCCCATCGAGAAGGTTCCGCATGGTCATGCGGAGCTGGTGTTCGACGGTCGAAGCATAGATGCCCAGCCGCGGTCCCGGAATGAACGCCGATTTCCCCGAGCAGTAAAGTGTGTCGCCGGCCAACACGCAAGGGCTGGCGGTCGGGCTGGGCGGCATGTTCTTCGGCCGCACCGCGTGCCGCTGAGCCAGGTCGCGGATCGCCACTCCGGTGAACTCGATGCTCGCGCCGTAGGGAAGGCTGGTGACCTCCATGGTGTTGCGCGCGGGCGTGTTTCCAAACTCGAAATGGGATGCGTAGATGCGGTTCATGACTCCCCCCGGCATCTTCTCCGTGAGATACGGCTGCACGAAGACCATGTGACGGAAGTCCATTCCCGCCGCAGCCAGCGTGTCCTTCATCTGATCGAAAGCTGCTGCCACCTGCGCTGCCGCATCTTGCGGAACCTCGCCGGATTTTTCCCGCCCGAGGAAACCCGACAGGTACAGTCTTTCCCCGGCCATCACCCCAGGCGAAATCGCCGAGTCTGCTGGATATCCCGGCGGCACGATCGCTTTCTTGAGCGCAAGATCACGCACAGCGACGGCGCTGATTTCCACGGGCGTCTCATCCGGCAGCCGGTAAACGCCCATGATAGAGCGCGCCGGGGGAGCTTTCGGAAAGAACTGCCGCCACGCAGGGTCCATGTGTTCATAATTGGCCATATCGGTCAAGTAGGCCTGCGTATAGACCACATGCTCCATGGTGAGGCCGGCGGCTTCCACCACCGCCTTGATATTCTCCAGACACTGGCGAAGCTGAGCGTCGAATGTGGCGGGCATCTGGCGGTCTGGACTGCGGGCGCCTTGTCCCGAAACGTAAAGATACTCGCCCACTAAAATGCCGGGGCTGTACGGGCCAACGGGCTTAACTCCAGCGGGAGAGATGACGCGCCTTTCTGCGCCTGTGGCAGTAGAGAGGCTCACCAGAAACAAGCTCAAGAGCAGGACGAACGATGGCTGCACAGAAGCTCCTTACAAGCTTTTTGGGTTCAGCCTATCAGATCCGCGGCGCCGGCGTTTGCACACTCATTGCTGCGTCCACCGCCGGCGTCCATCCGGGCTGGTCCAGGTCTCTCCGGAACTGGTCGTAATTTTGATCAGGTTCGGATTCTCTGCGTCGATGTGGACGATCGTACCGGTGAGCCTGGCATGTTGGTCCGAGATGGTAATTCGCTCCCAGTGGGCGCCGGCATCCGTGGAGTGAAACAGCGCGCCGCCAGTGCCTCCCGCCCACACATTTGGTCCGGCTGACGCTACAGCCCGAAAGCTTACGCTATCGCTCAACGGCACCACTTCCCACGTTTTCCCTGCGTCCGTGGAACGCTCGACCACGCCACGCAGATTCCCAGCCGCCGCCGGTGATGCATTGATGTTCCAGAGGACGGACGCGTTCGAGAGCGCGGATTTGACGTGCGCGGGTACCACCGGAGCGCGAGCGATCATCCCCGGGGCGAATGCGCCCGCGCCGGACCGCAGAGCTCGTAATGCTTGGACCCCCTTCTTCGCTTGCTCATCTTCGGACGCCTCGGCTCGAAATGCGTGCGCCTCGGGCGCGGGCGGCAATACCGTCACGGGCGGCGCAGGCTGGGCTGGCGGCTCGAGCGGCCTGATTATAACCGCCGGCAAACTTGCTTCAGGGGGGCGCACGTCGAGTGGCGCTTTCTCCTTCGGTGGCTGCTGTTGTTGAACCGCTGCCATGTGTTCTTGAACGGCTACCATGCTCGGAGCGGGTGCAACCACTTTGGCCAGCCCGATCCGCTCAACCTTCTTAGATCTCCTGGCTCCCGCGATTTGCACACGAGACTGCACGCTTCTGTCTTCTCGTACCGGCGGAGTGTTCGCCGGAGACGCAACCGTTTGGTCTATCTTTCGGACCACGGGCGGCTGAGGCGGCTGAACTTGAAGCACTATGCCAACTACGCAACAGGCCGCTGCGGCCGCGCCAACCCATCGCCATTCCGCAAACCAATGACGCTTCGTTGCGTGCTCCGCAACCGGCTCCGTTTCGGGTTGCGACGCGATCGCGAGCGCCAGAGACGCCCGGCAATCCGCGCACTGGGCGAGATGAGCCGACACCGCGGCGCGCTCCCGCTCCACGAGCGCGTGCTCCGCGAATGCCGCCAGCAGATTCGCATCCGGGTGTTCGACACTGCCTCCGTATGTTTGCTGAGCCAGCCTCTGCTGCACGATTTTGGGCAATTCCGCCATCTTCGTTGCCTGCTTAATGAACGCTCATCCCTTCTCTTCTTGCAGTCGCGCGCGAACATTCACCGTAAGATCGCGCACGTCCGCGTCCAGCGCCTCCTCCGCGGCTCGCGCATCCATCCCGCGCTCCCGGAGGCCACGGACGATGCGCTTTCGCACAGACGCCGTAATTCGTTCCACGCGGCGGCTGACCGTAGACTCATGCACCCCGAGCATCCGCGCAATTTCGGCCAGCGTTCGCCCGTCCAGATAATAGGATGCCAGGATCAGCCTTTCTTCCGCCGAAAGTCCAGCCAGCGCCGCGTCAACAGCCGGCTCCAGCCGGGGATCTGCTGGGACGCCGGTGCTCGCCACGCATTGCGGGCCCGTTTGCACCTTGTCATCGAAGCTCACCAGGCGGCGCTGGCTGCGATACCGGTTGATATACTCTTGCGCCAGCACCGTGCGCAGCCAGCCCTCCAGCGAGCCTCGTCCTGTATAGGACGCGAGCTTCGAGATTCGCCGGCCATCCCCAGTTTGCCGCGTGCCGAACAGATCCGTGTAGAGCGAGTCGGCAAGTTCGCGCGCAACGGACCCTTCTCTGGCGATGGCTCCCGCCGCATCGTACAGCTTCTGGCGGTACCGGTTCAGGAAACACTCCCACGCCGTTTCACAACCGTTCGCGCAGGCACGCGCCAGCGCCAGCTCTTCGAGCCGCAGGCTGTGATGCAACTCGGCCGCCTCGGAGGGCTTGGCCCCCGGAGGGAGATACTGTCGGGCCACCTCCTCCAGGATCGCGGCAAAGTCCTGGAAGCTGAGTCCGTACTTTTCCCCGCCAGACCCGGCGTAAAGGTCGGCAAAATACGGCGGAATCCGGTGGTCTTCGACGGCCACCCGGATTCGCATGCCTGATTCCATGGCCGGTTTCATGCGGCTCTTCCGGTTCCCGATTCGCGCAGTTCCCGCCTTGTTTCGTCAAATTTCATCGCAAGAAATCCGGACGCCCGCGTTCTTTTGACGAACAGGGAGCCGGATCTAGTTACTCAAAGTTGCTCCCCGGAGGATGGACCATGGCTAAGCTCGGGCATTCACTCTCAAAAACAGGCACAGCACTCGTTTTCGGAGCCGCTGCTATTCTCTTCTTTGCCTTCCATGTAGCGGGAGGACAAGGCAAACTCGCCGGACCGGCGTACCGAGTCCTCGCTCCAGCAACCCAGGACAATCTGGCCATATTCCCGATTGTCACAGATTCGACTCCCGACACCCACTTCTTTTTGACGCTCGATGAGGGACTTAGTTCCGCCCAGGTAGTCGTCACCGAAGAGAGCGGATCGCGCGGTTTGGTGCGTCCGCGCCGCCCTGGCCCTGGTCCATGGCCGCAACCCCCGATTCCTCGGCCGCGCGGAGCAGAGGTCAACCGGCTCATGCTCATGAACAACTCGGACCGGCCGCTCATTTTGCTGGCAGGCGAAATCGTCACCGGAGGCAAGCAGGACCGAGTGGTGGGCAAGGATCGCATCGTGCCGCCCCACAGTGAGCCGGTGGATCTCGGTGTGTTCTGCGTCGAACCTCACCGCTGGATTGAGATCACCGCGCAGTTCGGCGGCTTGGGCTTTTCCATGGCGCAGCCGAGCATTCGGCTCAAAGCCATGGCCGAAAAGGATCAGCAGGCCGTCTGGGACGAGGTGGCCAAATCGAAGGAGTCCGTCACCCGGATCGTGCCGGCTCCAGCCGCCCGCGCACTCGCGGCCACGTCATCTTACGCAGGCGCCATGGAGAACCGCGCCGTGCAGGAGCGCGTGGATGAGATGGCGGCTCCCATCGAGCGCTCCTACGACAGGCTGATGCGGGAGCTTCGCGCGCAAAAGGCCGTAGGGGCGGTGGTTGCCGTGAACGGCGAGATTGTGTGGGCCGACGTCTTTGCCAGTGCCCCGCTTCTGGAGAAATACTGGCCCAAGCTGATTCGTTCCTATGCCACCGAAGCCGTTGCCGCGCGCGGCCCTTGGATGCATCCGGCGCGCGTGTCGTCGGTGAAAGACGCGCAGGCCTTCCTGGATGATTTCAGCGCGCCGCACGAATCCACTGAGAGCGACCCCGGCGTTTATCGAAACACCGAACTGATCGGACAGGATTTCGACGCATTCATCCTGACATCTCTGTTGCCGGGCGCGCATTTCGACGTGCACGTGGCGAAGATGAAGCGGTAGGCTCGGACGGCCCTAAAAGCGCCGTCGAGGCATGGCACTGCGAATCTTCTTTTGCCACTTCCGGCCATCGAAGTCTTCTCTCGTGATCGCGATCGACTGTCCGCTGAGCTCGAGTGTATGGCTCTTCGTTTCAAAATTGTAAGTGCAATGCGGCTGCCTGCCCAACGAACTCGCGAAGCGCTCGATTTCGTCGCATTCACCGTTACGATTTGCTTTTTCCGTGTGGTCCATAAAAATACCGTCGTGCGCGGAGTTAAACTTCCACCGCCGGCAATCCCGCGAGCGCCATGGCGATTTCTTCCGCCGGATAGTCGTAATTCTGCAGCTTGCCCGCGTGATAGTCGATGTAGGCCTGCATATCGAAATGTCCATGCCCGCAAAGGTTGAACAGGATGACGCGGCTGGCGCCTTCCTCCTTGGCGCGTAGCGCCTCGCGAATCGCTCCCGCCACCGCGTGGTTGGCCTCCGGGGCCGGTATGATACCTTCAGCGCGTGCGAATTGCACTCCAGCGGCAAAGGCATCGAGCTGTTGCACGGCGATCGCTTCGATCAGTCCCAGATCCAGCAGGTGCGAAACCAGCGGCGCCATGCCGTGATAACGCAAACCTCCGGCATGAATTCCGGGCGGCACAAAAATGCTGCCCAGCGTGTACATCTTCACCAGCGGTGTCAGGTGAGCCGTGTCGCCGAAATCGTAAGTGAAGCGGCCCTTGGTCAGGCTGGGACACGCCGCCGGCTCGACCGCGACCACTCGCGCCTTGCTCTTGCCTTTAATTTTGCGTCCCACGAACGGAAAAGCCAGACCCGCGAAGTTCGAGCCGCCGCCGGTACAGCCCACGATCACGTCCGGATCGTCACCGGCCATTTCCATCTGCTCCAGAGCTTCAAGGCCAATCACGGTTTGATGCAGCAGGACATGATTCAACACGCTGCCCAACGAGTATTTGGACTGCGGGTCCTTGGCGGCCACCTCCACGGCTTCAGAGATGGCGATGCCCAGCGAGCCGGTTGAATTCGGATGCTCGTCCAGGATGGCGCGGCCCGAATCCGTCTCGCGGCTCGGGCTGGGCGCGACGGTCGCACCGAAAACTTCCATGAGCGCGCGGCGGTACGGCTTCTGGTCGTAGCTCACGCGCACCATGAACACTTTGCACTCGATGCCAAAAAACGCGCACGCCATCGCCAGCGCCGATCCCCATTGCCCCGCGCCCGTCTCGGTGACCAGCCGCCTCGTTCCTTCCTTCTTGTTGTA
>Ga0187817_10000555_pt1 | contig 16236 bp, 13 predicted proteins | sample NC_wetland_sal_i_17_FD_132431 | JGI IMG/M metagenome (GOLD analysis project Ga0187817, IMG submission 132431) | Wetland sediment microbial communities from Neuse River Estuary, North Carolina, USA - SO4_2 | ecosystem: Environmental > Aquatic > Freshwater > Wetlands > Sediment | place: USA...
GCGCGCGTCGCCGTCATCGGCTCCGACACTAAAGAAAAACTTTTCTCCGGGCGCAACGCCCTGGGCGAGCATATTCGCCTCGATGGCGTCAGCTTTGAGGACGCCGACGACAACATGAATCGCGTCGTTTACGTCCCCTTCACCACCATGAGCGACCTCAAGGACACCCACTACCTCGATTCCGTGTGGTTCAATTACGAGACCAACGACTATGAGCGGATCGAGCAAGCCGTGCGCTATACCATGGCCGCGCAGCACAAATTCAATCCTGCCGACCGCCGCGCCCTGTATGTCTTTAATATTATGGAGCAGGTTCACCAGTTCGAGATCATCACCATTGGCCTCAAGATTCTGCTCGGCTTCATCGGCACCCTCACTCTTGGCATTGGCGGCGTGGGGTTGATGAACATCATGCTCGTCTCCGTCACCCAGCGCACTCGGGAAATTGGCGTCGAGAAGGCGCTGGGCGCCCGTCGCCGCCACATCTTCCTCCAGTTTCTGGCCGAAGCGCTCACCATCACCTTCATCGGCGGACTCCTCGGGATCATCCTCGCTTACGTCGTCGCCCTTACCGTCGGCAGACTTACGCTGTACAGCGCGATGGCCAAACACGCCGAAGCGGGCGACATCCGCCTGATGATCAACCCCATCACCCTGATTGTCGCCGTCCTCATCCTCACTACCGTCGGCCTCGTCAGCGGTATGGTCCCCGCCATCCGCGCCTCCCGACTCGACCCCATCGAAGCTTTACGCTACGAGTAGGTGTATAGTGCTTTTGCACTGCCCTACATCTGAAAAAACCACAGAAACATCTGAACCCAGGTAGTGTTATCGCTATCGAAGGATGGAGACTACAAGATGAAAAAACTGATTGGATTGCTCGTGATATGTTTCGCGTTTTCTCTCTCAGCCCTGGCGCAACACGGCGGGCATGAAAGCAAGGGCCGGCCGGAAGTCGGTGGCGGCCGTCAAAACATCCCAAAGCACGGTCCTGCGAAAGTGGCCACTTCGCATCCGGCCGAAGCAAACCGCAAGTTCAACGACAAGGAAGGACATCCCGGAGCTCCCCACGTGCATAGTAATGGACAATGGGTGGGCCATGACACCGGCCGCGAGGATCCTCATTACCACATGGATCATCCGTGGGAGCATGGCCGCTTCACCGGCGGCTTCGGCCGCAGTCACGTCTGGCGCCTCGGAGGCGGTGGTCCGGGCCGCTTCTGGTTCGGCGGTTTTTACTTCTCCGTAGCTCCTTATGACGTTGGCTTCTGCGACGGCTGGCTCTGGGATTCGGACGACATCGTCATCTACGACGACCCCGATCACGTCGGCTGGTATCTCGCCTATAACGTCAGGCTCGGAACCTACGTCCACGTTATGTTTCTGGGAAGGTAAGCGGTAAGCTCTTCGTGAGCAGTCCGGGAGAGAGACGGGCGGGATCGCCCGTCACTCCACCGGCCAAGGATTTTTTACTTCTTTTCTTCTCCCTTGTCGTCTTTCTTTTCTCCCTTGCTCTTATCGTCTTTCGTCTTATCCTGGATTGAGAGCAGTTCGACTTCAAAAATCAGGGTTGCATTGGGCCCAATCTCCGCGCCCGCGCCGCGCTCTCCGTAAGCAAGGCTCGAAGGAATGAAAAGCTGCCACTTCGATCCCACCGGCATGAGCTGCAGCGCTTCCGTCCACCCTTTGATGACTTGACCGACTCCAAACGTCGCCGGCTCTCCGCGTTTGTAAGAACTGTCGAATTCCGTTCCATTGATGAGCGTACCCCGATAGTTGCAAACCACCGAGTCGCTTGCCGTGGGCTTCGGCCCGGTGCCGGCAGTCAGAATCTTGTACTGCAGACCGCTGGGCAACGTAATCACTCCCTCTTTACCTTTGTTGGCCGCCAGAAATGCTTCGCCTTCAGTCATGTTCGCAGCCGCCACTTGTTGCGCTTTCTCCTGCTGTTGTTTGCGAACTTCGTTCTGCACCTCGGTGAGCACCGCCTTCGCTTCGTCTTCCGTCAGGCGCGTTTTCGAGCCCGCCGCGCCATCTTTCATTCCTTCGGCGACGAGATTCCAGTCCACCTCCACCGACTGTTTTTTCAGGTTCGCGCCAAGGCCTGATCCGATGTTCATTCCCAGGGCGTAGCTGAACTTGTCCTTTCGCGTGGTGAGCGCCGCCGGAGCAGCCGCAGTTTTCGCCGTCGTTCCCGTCTTCTTCGCCGGAGCATTTGCCGCGGCCGCCGCTTTCGGAGTTGTGGCTGCAGGAGCCGCTGGAGTTGCTGCCGCCGGAGTGCTTGTGGCTGGAGTCTGCTGGGCATAGCCTTCTGCGGCCAGCATCATCCCCGCGGCCAATAGTAGCGCTGTAGTGAGAGTTCTTCGCATTCTTCTATTGTCACATTGCCCCGCTTTCCGCGCCAGAGCAGAGGTAGCATGGTTGGAGCAGCCGCGCCGGATTCCGCTATAATCCCTGCATGAAAATCTCCCGTTTGTTCCTCCTTGCACTGCTCGTGATCGCGCTCGCAGCGGCCAGCTCGGCCAAGACTGTGGTCCAACTCAAGGATGCCCAGGGAAAGGCCGTAGGCTCCGTGGTTCTGTGGGAATCTGGCTCCGGCGTAGGAATGGAAGTCAATCTCGAAAATCTGCCTCCCGGAGAACATGCCATCCACTTCCACCAGAACGCGAAGTGCGAAGCCCCCGACTTCAAGTCGGCAGGGCCGCATTTCAACCCTGACGGTAAGAAGCACGGGTTTGAAAATCCGGAAGGCCACCACGCCGGCGACAATCCCAACTTCACGGTTGGCGCGGACGGCAAAGCGCATTTCCGGGCCGAGAATAAAGACGTCACCCTCGGCAGCGGCAGCCACTCGCTGTTCAGCAACGGCGGCACGGCCATCGTGGTGCACGCCAAGGCCGACGACCAGAAGACCGACCCCGCCGGTAACGCCGGCGACCGCATCGCCTGTGGCGTGATTACGAAATAGCGTTTTCCTGTAGAGACGGGCTTGCCCCGTCTCCGCAAACGCAGGAAACGCGGCAAGCCGCGTCTCTATTCCATCATTCTCGTGCTCTTGTTTCCTTCGCCGCCGGCAGGTACAGCGTGGGAATGTTCTCCTTGTTCACTAGCTCATTCAATGCCGGCAGGTCCTTCGCCATCAGCTCCCGGTACTGCGCCAGCAGCGGTTGCGCCTGTTTTTCGAGATCGTCGAAAACCTCGTACTGTTGCTTGGTGGGGGCGGCATCCGCCGACTCGACACTGAACAGCAGTCCATGCAGCCGCTCATCAATCAGCGCCGGGTAGTTCAGGTTCGACTCCGAACTCTTTGAGTTTACCTGGAGCAACTGCGACTCCAGATCGAGGCTCTTCTTGTCGAAGTCCTTGGTGGCCGAAATCAACGAAGCATAATGCGCATCGTCACCGAAACGCTTCGCCAGTCCGCGAGTCTCGGTGCGCACTTCGCGAATCGCCGCGATCGCTTGGTGAATCTCTGACACTTGCGCTACGATCTTGTGGCCCAACTCAACCTGCTTCTGCACGTCTTCGTTCGACGCCTTCACCCGCGGATCCAACTTCAACTCCAGCGGCGCCGTGTAGGACTTATCCTCGGCCGTCAGCCGCACCTGGTACGTACCCGGCGGCACCATCGGTCCACGATTGCGGAATTCCGCACCCGGCTCTCCCGCCAACGGAGTCGGGCCCTGCGAACGCAAATCCCAGGCAAAGCGGTTCACCCCTACGTCGGTCGGAATCTTCTCGTTGGGAGGCGTTTGATCCGGCCACTCGGGCGGCGTCTCCGCTTCCTTCTTTTCTTCGTTGGAGTAGCGCCGCACAACTTTCCCCGACGCGTCCAGGAATTCGAGTGCCACTACCCCTTTGGGTGCGACTGGGAAGAGGTAATAAACGATTGCACCATTCGGTGGATTGTCTCCCACTGGTTGCCCACGCTCGAAGAACTCAGGCCAGCGCAAACGATAGGTCAGCCTCGGCTTGTAGAGCATGGCTTCGGTCGCCGCTTGCGTGCTTGCCGCGCGAAGCGGTGTGAGGTCGTCGAGAATCCAGAACGAACGCCCGTGCGTCGCCACCACCAGATCGTCATTCTTCACGATCAGGTCGTGGATCGGACTGTTCGGCAAATTCAGCTGTAGCGATTGCCAGTTCGCTCCGCCATCGAACGAAACGTAAATCCCCGTCTCCGTCCCCGCGTACAGCAGGTTCTTCCGTACTGGATCTTCGCGCACGGCGTGCGTGTAGGCCCCATCTGGAATGCCACTCGTGATTTTCGCCCACGTCTTGCCAAAATCCGTGGTCTTGAAAATATACGGTCGAAGATCGTCGAGCTTATGCGTGTCGACCGTCGCATAAGCCGTGCCGGCATCGTGCGGGGAGGCCTCAATCAGGCTCACCAGGCTCCACTCCGGAATTCCCTTGGGCGTGACGTTCGTCCAGTTCTTGCCGCCATCGCGCGAAACGTGAATCAAGCCATCGTCGGTCCCCACCCACAGCAGATCCTTCTGCACGGGCGACTCCGCGATCGTGAACACGGTGTCGTAGTACTCGACGGAGGTGTTGTCCTTGGTCAACGGACCGCCGGAAGAAACCTGTTTGCTCTTATCGTTGCGCGTCAGATCGGGACTGATCGCCGTCCAGTTCTTGCCTTCGTCCGTAGTTTTGAAAACGCGCTCGGCTGTGGTGTAGATCACATTGGGATCGTGCGGTGAGATCACGATCGGCTGCGTCCACCCCAGGCGATATTTCAGATCGCCAACACCGTGGCCCGAAGTATCCTCTGGCCAGACCGTGATGTCCTGCTCCTGGTTGCTGCGGCGATCGAGGCGAGTGACCACGCCGCCGCCCGAACCCGCATAGATAATGTTTGCGTCCCGCAGATCGGGCGCAAGGTATCCGCTCTCTCCGCCGCCTGCATCAAACCAGTGCTGACGCCCGATATAGCCTTCGTCGGTTCGACTGGCGATGCCCACGGTTGAATTGTCCTGCTGCGCACCGTACACGTTATAAAGAAACTCGTTATCCGTCGCGACATGGTAGAACTGCGCCGTCGGCTGGTTATACAGCGTCGACCAGCTCTTGCCGCCATCGACCGAGATCGTAGCCCCACCGTCGTTTCCGTTGATCATGCGATTTGGATTCTGCGGATCAATCCAGAAGCCGTGATGATCGCCGTGCGGAGCCGGCAGAAGATTCAGAGTTTTGCCGCCGTCGATCGAGCGGAATGCACCGGTGTTCAGCATATAGACGGTGTCCGCACTCTTGGGATCGGCAAAAATGTGCGTGAAGTACCAAGCGCGCTGCGTGAGTCGCTGATCGTCGTTGACGCGGGACCACGTGTCTCCGCCGTCATCGGAACGATATAACCCGCTCTCTTTCGACTCGATGAGCGCGTACACGCGATTCGAGTCGGCGCCCGAAACACTGACCCCGATGCGCCCCAGAATGCCCTCGGGCAGGCCCTTGCCTTCAAGATGCTTCCACGAACTTCCGCCGTCGGTCGAGCGGTACAATCCGCTGCCCGGACCGCCGCTCTCCATGCTCCACGGCGTGCGTCGAATCTGATAAAGAGCGGCAAACATCACGTTGGAATTGTGCGGATCGACCGCGAGATCGATGCCGCCTGTTTTGTCGTCCTTGTAGAGGACTTTGTCCCACGTCTTGCCGCCGTCGGTGGTGCGATAAATGCCGCGCTCCGCATTCGGCCCGTATGCGTGTCCGAGCGCGGCGACCAGCACATGGTCCGAGTTGCGTGGATCGATCCAAACCCGCGCAATGTGCTGCGTATCTTTCAATCCGATGTGTTGCCACGTCTTGCCGCCATCCGTCGTCTTGTAAACTCCATCGCCGTACGAAATATTGCCCCGCAGGCAAGACTCACCCGTGCCTACGTAGATCACGTTCGGATTCGATTCCGACACGGCAATCGCTCCGATCGAAGAGATCACGCTTTTGTCGGAAATCGGCTGCCAGCTCGCGCCGCTGTCGGTGGTGCGCCACACGCCTCCAGCCACACCCCCGAAGTAGTAGGTAAACGGATTGCCGGGAATTCCGGTAACGGCCAATACGCGACCGCCGCGATACGGCCCGATGTCTCGCCACTTCATCCCCTTGAATTGCGCTTCGTTATAAGGCTGGGCCGCCGCCGGACTTCCGAATGCTGCGATCAGAACACACCACACCATAAAACCACGAAAATTCATACACACTCCTGAAATAGACGATTTCTGAAAAAGAGAACGACCATGATAACCCATCGGGAACTGTGCAGCAGGTACCGGTTATTGGGTACGGTTTCGCTTCCACCAAATTACCGCGGCTAAAATGGTCGTCGTCGCGATCAACGCCAACGAACTCAAACACAAAATGCACCAGACGCCCAGCACGCGTCCTTCGATGTAGGTCAGATACAAAGCGAACGCCAGGCCCGCGGCAGAGGCACCGAAAAGCATTGCCGGTGTCTCTTGCCGCTGCCGATACACAGTGGCCAACCCCGCCAGCGCCGCGTACCCGAGCATTCCAATCAGCGCGACCGGAATTCCAAAGATCGATGAATATGCGCTCCGGTTCACGATGTCGCAATTGAACGCTTCCCCGATGTCGCAGTAAGCCGTCTTTGAGCTGGCATAATGATGCTGCAACGATACCGACGACACTGCGATCCCGCCCACCGCCAGAATCGCGACCAACGTCATCAGACGCCTCGTCAATCCGCTCACGGCAGCGAGCACCCCGTCCGGTCGCTCAGTTCTTGCAGAGCAAAAACTCGTTCCACTCGTTCGCCGGTAGGCGGAAACTGCCAGGTGGGATAATGCTTGACGTTTTCGTCCTTGCAAACCTGAGCCTGCGCGTGCAAGTCGCCTGGGATGCCGCACTCCACGTAAGGAGCGTACTCGAACGACGCGCCGAAGGCTTCCTTCTGCTCAATGCAGTGCGGACACCACCACGCCCCGTACATCTTCACGCCGCGCTCGGACAGACAGCGCGCGAACGCATCATGCTTGTGCTCGCTGCGATGGTAAAGATAGTAGACCAGCCCGAACGCCGCGATTATCAGCGCTGCGTAAATCGCCATGCGCCGCCATTTCTGACTTGAGGTCGCAATCCCCAGTTTTTCCTTTTGCCGTTCTCTGCGCTCTTGCGACATGGATTCTTATATCACGACCGTTTGTGTGTACACCTGACTCCTCAAACCACCACCCGCAACGCCCCCGGCAATACTTCAATTGCGCGGCATTCGAGCGTCAGAACCTCGCCGTCCACCATTACATCCACTGGCCCGCTGAGTTGAAACTCGACCCGCCGAACCGCATGCCGTTCTGCCAGCGGATGCCGGGTGTGCGTGCCATCGTAAAGTGTCGCCAGATTCCGGATCAGCCCCACTCGCCCAATCGGCCCCCAGCGGACATACTCAATCAATCCGTCATCGGTTACCGCGTCGGGTGCGATCATCATCCTGCCGCCCGTGAATTTGCTGTTGTTAAACGTCAGAAACAAGCAGCGCCGCGAGTCAAACTCTTGCTGACCGTCGAACCGCACCGGAAACGGACGCCGATCAAGCCGCGCCAGACAGAGAAAAATAGAAAGCAGATACCCGAACTGCCCCAGCCCCTGAAACCGCCGATGCCGCAGCGCCGCCACGTCCGCTGCAAACCCCATGCTCAGCAGATTCGTGTAGTGAATCGCTCCGTCTTTGTGGGTGAGCCGCAACACATCGCAAGGTCGTGAACGCCGTGCCTCCAGAGCCTGCATCGCATGTTCCAAACCACTCATGCCGGAAGCCAAGTCCTCGAAATCGCGCAGAAACGAATTGCCCGTGCCCAACGGAAGAAATCCCAACGTAGGAATCTGATCTTCCACGTGTGGATCTTTCTGAGAGCCGAGAGCTGAGAGCTGAGAGCTGCCTTCCGGAAACAGCCCGTTGACGATTTCAAAAGAAGTCCCATCTCCACCCACCGCCAGAAACTTACGGTATCCGCGCCCATAGGCCTCGCGAGCGATCCGAGTGGCCTCGCCCGCCGCGCGAGTTTCCGCCGTTTCCAGTGCAATCCCAGCAGCCCGCAGGCGATCCAGCGCAGCACCCACCCCCTCGCTGCATCGGCCGCCGCCCGCCGCCGGATTGATAATGGCAAGAAAAGTTTCGTTCACAATCTAGGTCTCACGTGTCAGGTCTCAGGCCCAGGCGTGTTATCACCAATCGAATCCTGAAACCTGCGATCGAAGACCTTCATACGGATTTTCTCCGGGTCTCTGTGTCTCCGGGGTTGAATTCCGCTTAAATCTCTACGACAGCCGCCCGCGCCGCTCCCGCCCCAATCTCCGCCGCTAGTTCTGCACGCTTAATCTTTAGCGACGCCGTTCGCGGGAAGTCTCTCTCCCACACCAAGTACGCGCCCACCCGCTTGAAGTCGGCCAGCCGACGGTTTCGCCCTGCGATCTCCTCGCGCAATCGATCGTCGAACTGCTGATTCTGTTCCAGCCGCACCACCAGCACCAGCATTTCGTCGCCGAGCGTCTTCTGCGGCCACAAATAATTGGCCGCAAATACGCAGAATTCCTTCACCGGGAGACCATCAAACACCGCTTCGATATCCTCGGGATAAATATTTTTCCCGCCCTCGGTGACGATCATATTCTTTTTGCGCCCGACGAGCTGCAGGTGTCCGTGTTCTTCAAAGCGCCCCAGATCGCCCGTCAGCAGCCAGCCTTCGACGATCGTCTGCGCCGTCTGTTCCGGGTCATCCAGATAATGCGACATAACCGCGCGGCTCCGTACCGACACTTCCCGATCCTGTCGCCATCCGAATTCAGCACGCGCACCTCGCTTCCCGGTAGCGGCTTGCCCACCGTATCGGCGCGAAATGGTTTCAGGTCGTTGAGTGTCACTGCCGTGCAAGCTTCCGTCAGCCCGTAACCGCACGTCACCGGAATGCCCAAATCGTAGAAGAATTGCAACGTCGCGGGATCCGTAAAGGCTCCGCCAACAATCAACGCCCGCAGTTCTCCGCCAAATGCCTTGTGCACTTGTGGCAGCAGACGCCTGCTGAGTTGCACGCGCGGACGTCCCCGCGTCAGCATTTTGTTCAGCCCGATCAGCCGGTCGAGGATCCACCGCTGGCCAGGCTTGAGTTCGTCAAACTTCGCACGCAGCCCGCGTTCCAGATTTTTCAGCACCATCGGCACCAGGCTTACATAGGTGATGCGATAACGTACAAACGCGTCGCGCACAAACTCCGGACGCAGCGTGCGCAGATGAACCACGCAAGCGCCGCACACGAATGGCCCGATGAATCCCACCATGAAATCGATCGCATGATTGGTCGGCAGAATGCTCAAGTAGCGCACGCCCGGCCAAAAGGGATACCAGGCCGTCAACGCAGTGCACTGCTCCAGATAGGCGTCGTGCGTAAGTACGCATCCCTTCGGGCGACCGCCCGTTCCCGACGAGTACACGATGCAGGCCGTGTCCTCCCGTTGCCGCGCCACAAACTGCGGCTCCCCCTTGCGCCGGAATTCTTCCCAACGATAAGCTCCGCGCAAATCCGCTCCCACCGGCGCCTCCGTCACCAGCACAATTTCGGTCTTGAGTTTTGCGAACTCCGGCGATTGCGTAATCGCCCGCCACAGGTAGTATTCGACAACCAGAAACCGCGCCTTCGAATGCGCCAGCAGTTGCAACTGCTCCGCCGCGGTCAATTTGTAATCCAGCGGAACCAGCACGCCTCCGCAGAAAAAGATCGCGTAGGCGGAAATCAGCCACTTCGACTGATTGGTCATGATGATCGCCGCCCGGTCTGCCGCCTTGAAGTCGGCGTCTTCCAGCGCCCGGCACAAAGGCCAGGCCATTTCTTTAAAGTCGGAGTAGGTAAGCCGCATTTTTTCGCGGTCGCGATCGGCTTCGATCAGGCAGGTTTCGTTCGGCCAACGCTTCAGCGCATCTTTGAGCGCTGCCCCCAGGCTGGCATATTGGCGGAGATCAAGCATTCAGGTCGTTATCTCACCACGGAGACACCGAGAAAGACACGAGTTTACCAGACGGATCGAAAGGAAGTGGGTAAGTGAATAGTGGATAGTTATTGGCTGTCCACTATTCACTAATCACCATCCACATGGTTCTAGAGTCGCGCTTGAATCCGATTCGCCAGCGTCCGGAAATCCGACACGCCCTGCAGTTCATAGTCCGGCAACTCGATCGAGAAGTGATGCTCCAGTCGCGTCAGCAAATCGAGCGCTTGCAGGCTGTCGATGCCGAGGGTCTTGAAAAAGTCGTCGTCGGGCGTGAGCTTTTCCCGCGGGACTTTAAAATGCAAGGCCGCAAGATTCAAAATTTCATCGAGCGTGTGATCGATCGTAGGCGCTGACATAATTGACTGTCCTTCACATTACCAATTACAAATCACCAATCACAAATTCAAGGCAAATACGGCTGGACTCCCTCACTCTCTACAAATTTGCGCAGCCCTTCTTCGACGGCGGGACGCGAAAACAGGTCGCAGAAAATATCGATCTCCTGCTTTAACTCCGCATACGGAATCGGTTTCACAAACTCCTTCGCTGCCGCTGCCGTCCGCCGGTCGAATTTCCCCACCTGGCTGGCGGTAGCCCGTGCTACCCGCAGCGCCTCGCCTTCGGCGGCAATCTGGCTCACCAGGCCAATCTGCTGCGCCTTCATCACATTGAAGCTGCGCCCGGTAAGCAGCAGATCTCGCACCACCGCATTGCCCAAATCCCGCTTCAGACGAGGAATTCCGCCGAATCCCGGAATCAACCCCAGCCGCAGTTCCGGAAAACAAAATCGCGCCATGCGATCCGCAATGATAATGTCGCAGACCAGCGCCAGTTCGAACCCGCCGCCAAACGTGACGCCATGCACCGCCGCAATCGTTGTCAGCGACGTCGCATCGAGCGCGTTCATCACCGAGTGAATGCGCTCCAGAAATTCCCGCACTCCGCGCAGGGCCGCACTTTTTTCCATCTCCTGCCCGCGCTGAAACAGCTCGCGCAAATCCGCGCCCGCCGAAAACCCCGCTTTCAACGTCGAATGGATAATCAGCGCCTGCGCATCGTTCGCCAGCAAGGGTAGAGCCGCCGCAAACTTCTCCAATTCTTCCAGGGTAAGCGACCCAATCTCGTTGCAGGGCTCGCGATGCAGCGCGAGTTCAATCGCATCGTTGACGATCTGCCATGAAAGCGTCTGCCCCTTGAAGTCGTTCATGCCGTCTTCGCCGCCTGGTCCCTCGAGACCTGGTCCTGCGCGGTCTGGTACATCGCGTCAATTTCGTTGCGAAACCGCTCCGCAATCAAGTCGCGCTTCAACTTGCCGTTCGCGGTCAGCAGCCCGCTCTCGATAGTGAACGCTTCCTCCAGCAGATGAAATGCCCGCACCTGCTTGTAATGCGGCAGGCCCGTATTCACCAGGTCCAACGCCGCCTGCGTTTTTTCGCCGGTCACTTTGCCCGTCACCAGCGCCGCCAAATATCCGCGCGCATTGCCCACGAGCACAACCTGGGTCGCGCCCGGTAATTCTTGCAGAATCTTATCCTCAATCGGTTCCGGCGCAATGTTATGCCCCGACCCAAGAATAATCAGGTTCTTGATCCGACCCACAATCTTCCAGTTTCCGTTCGCGTCCACCTCGCCCTGATCGCCGGTGTGAAACCAGCCGTCGCGCAGCACCTTCGCCGTTTCCTCCGGACGATTCCAGTATCCCGGAAAAATATTAGGCCCGCGCACCGCGATCTCCGCGTTCTCCGCAACCTTCATCTCGACAGCCGCAATCGCCGGTCCCGCGCGCCCCGGAACGAGCGGCGCATCCGGATCATCCATGGTGCAGATCGCCGTCGTCTCGGTCAGTCCGTAGACCTGCAAAACGGGGATGCCGAGCATCATAAAGAACAGTTGCGTCTCCACACTTAACGGCGCCGAACCGCAAATCAGGGCACGAAGTTTGCCGCCAATCATCTTTCTGCGGACGGTGGGAAACACGAGCCGATTCGCCAACCCGAACCAAATCCCGTCCCCAGCGCGCGCTTTACCTTCCTGCCGCCGCACCCACGCGCCCTTGGCCTTGGTATACACCTTCAGCGGAAACCCGCCCGCCTTCCAAAGCTGCTCGTCGACCGCCTTGCGCATGCGTTCGAGAAGCGCGGGAACATTCAGGAAATAATCCGGCGCCGCCAGCCGCATCTCCGCCGCAATCTTCCCCAGATCCGTATTCAACGTCAGCTTGCTGCCGCGCAGCAGGCAGGTCAGCATCATGATCCACGAACCCGCAAAGCACAGCGGCAAGTAATGAAATACGGCGTCCTGCCCCGGACGTTTTTTCATAAGCTGATCCAGACGCCCCGAAGTGCACCCAAGCATGTACCCGACGTTGCCAGCGGTCAGCATCACCCCCTTCGCCTCTCCCGACGTGCCGGAGGTATAGATGATCGTCACAACATCTTCTTCGGAAACCGCCAGCGCCGGACTCTCCACCGGTTCGCGTCCTGCCGTGAAAACATTTTCGAAGCAGAAATGCGGCGGCGCCTCAGGCCACACGTTCACAATCGCATCGCCCAGCGACTGCTCGCCGCAAGCGATCACCGAAGGCCAGCAATCCTTCATCATGGCGACCAGTTCGGCCGGCGCTTGCCGCGCATAGAGCGGCACCACCGTCAGCCCCTCCGCCATAATGGCCAGATCCATCGCCACCCACTGCATCGAGTTCGGAGCCAGCAACGCACACCGATCTCCCTTTTTCAGCCGCAACCGCCGCAGATAGGCCCGCGCCACTTGCACCTGAGAAAGTAACTGCCGCGCGGTAAGAGGAGCGTGCTGCCCGTCGCGCAGCTCCTGCAACACAACGGCATCGCCGCTGCGCTCCAGGCTGGCAAAAATGTCGTCAAGAAAAGTCATGTGTGTCAACAATTGTCATCCTGAGCGGAGCCAGAGCTTCACGAAGTCAAGCTCTGGCGCAGTCGAAGGACCCCTGCACAACGAAGTCACTATCGGCGCTGCGAGGGCATTTCCCTGAAAGATCTACCCGTACGCCGCGACCAGTTGCTTCAACCCGTCACTCATCGGCGGCAGATAGTCCTCCCAGCTCCACTCCCCGCGCCGGGTGGGAAACTCTGGATACCGCCGCTGCACTTCCTCCTCAAAATACACGCCCATGCGCGCCATCAATTTCAGATTTCTCACCACGGTCCGCGCTATTCCGTCGGCAATCCGCTCTCCGTCGCGATCCAAAATTTCGAGCGCCGTCAGTGTCCGCGCCTCCAAGTCCGGATCATCCACATTCATCAACAACTCCTGATGTCCGCGCTCGTTCATCAGGTTGCGTATGCGTTCGTCCATCGTGATTCCCGCCGACGCCACCAGTGCCGGCATCGAAGTCACAATCCCGTGATAGCGCGAAGACACCATCATGCGGCAGGCCCGCAGAATGCTCACCAGTTGGTACATGTTGTAATCGTCCGAGGTAAGCACTGGAACTCCGCCCAACTTCTCCGAGATGCGGCGGCAAGGCCGGGCATCCATGCGCTCGGTCGCCGCCATGATCACGAACACATTCTTCCTCTGACGGAACGCGGCGACAGCATTGGCAATCGAATTCAGGTAATGTTCGTAGGCGCGGTCCGCCTCGGGTCCGGCATTGTGGAAGTAAGGTCCGCGGTAGTGGCTCTCTCGATACGCGCCGGTCAGGCTGTGCAGCGCGGCCTTCGCCACGGACGCCTTCACCGGCCACTCAAACGGATTGATCGGACAGACCACCAGCACCGGCGTCTTCCCATCCCAGCCCACATCGCGCAACGCTTTCTGCCCATACTCCGCGCCTAGGGGCTCGAAAGTCCACGCCGTGTCCGTGCCCAATTCCGTCGGCACACCAAGTTCGCGCAGAATCTTCCGCGACTCGTTATTGCGCGTGATCACGAGCGAATTCTTGCAATAGCGTCCGCACATCTTCGCGACCAGCGGATCCATATGTCCTGCCTCGGCGCCGTAGCCGACCGACAATTTGTTCTCCGCCGCCGCAATGCCCAGCGATCCGATCATCATGGTCGCCAGCGCATTGGCGAATTTCGATTTGAACATCGAGCCTTCACACGCCACCACGCCATGATGCTTGGGCACTTCGTTGGCCAGAAAAGGCGGGAAAATGTCCGGCAGCCGCACCTGCGACGTGCCCTCGAAGTATCCGCGCGACCGGTCAAAATTGAACGTCATCATGGTCAGGTCTACGTTTTCCGGACCAAGAATCCGCCGAATCTGCCGCAGCATCTCCTCTACCCGCACATCCGACCCCGTGTTGCGCGTCCCGTTGTAACCGGCGAACAGCAGCTTCAGCTTCTCGCCCGGCTGCCACGGCTCCCGCTTGCCCATCATCCACTGAATCTTCTTGCCCTCGATGATGCTCGATACCCACGCTTCCAGAACAAAGTCCATCATGCCGCGGACCCTCCCGCCCTCGCGCTTTCCGGCCAGGGTTGATAGGGATATTCAAAATTGTGCTCGCGGCTGAACCGGAGCAGAGGAAAACTGTATTGCGAGAACGGCGCTGGCTTGCGTCCTAGTTCGCTTGTAACCCGGGTGTTGTCGAACACCGTATTCCAGGTCAGGTATGGCAGGAAGACTTTCAGCAGCGCCGCAGCATGCCCTGCCCGGCCTTTGCCGTTCGCCAGCACATTGACGACGGCGCCAAACGGCTTATCGAGGATCGGCAAGAACACCGGCCCGCGCATGTTCTGCTCTGCCGCCAGAGCCTCGGTCAATTCCTGAAACGTCTCCGCGTCGTTGCCCGAAGAAAGATGATAGGCATCATGCGCGGGATTCGCCTTCATGTGCAGGGTGGAAATCGCATCCGCCACGAAATCCACATTCACAATGTCAATCTTGTCATGCGGACGAAAGGGCAGCACCGGTAATCCCGCCAGGAACACGAACGACCGCACCATGTCGAACTGGGTCGTCTGCGGATAGCGGCTGTCTCCCAATACGATACTCGGCCGGAAGATGGTCAGCGGCACATCTGGAAGCAGCTCGCGCACCATGTGTTCGCAGAACTTCTTCGTGCGCGCATAGGGATCGTAATCCGAGCGTTCCCACTCAATCGATCGGTCTTCCAAGACAACTTCGTGGCTGCGCTTTCCCGCCACCGCCACCGTGCTTACGTTCGAAAACCGCCGCAACCCGTGATAATACTGCGATCGCCGCGCCAACTGCACCACTTCCAGCGTTCCGCGCAGATTTACATTCAAACAGCTTTTCTCTGACCTCCGGTTCAGCGAGGCCGCGCAGTGGATCACCGAATCGCTGGTGTGCACAAGCCGGTCATAGTCGTCCGGCGCCAGCCCAAACTGCGGAGAGGTAAGATCGCCGCGAAAAATCCGGATCTTCGCTTGCAGGTATTCGTAGAATTTTGTAAACGGCAGGTGCAGTTGCAAGGCCTGCCAAAGACGTACCTCCGCGTCGCGCGGATCGCGGCCGCGCACCAGCAGGTTCAAGGTCGCGTCATGCTGCTCCAGCAGATTCGCGGCGACGTGCGCGCCGATGTACCCGGTTCCACCGGTTAGGAATATTGCCACGTTGCTCCGTTCGTCCCCGTCTTCACCGCATCGCCATTTTCAGTCGCTGGTGATGCTGGCCTTATTGCCGGCGGCATCCGCAGCACACGCGGCGCGCGCGCTTCCAGTGGACGCCCTTCGATCAGCGGATACGTCCACCGCCGCAATGCCGGAATATGAATGTCGATCCAATACTCCCACCAGTCGAGCCCCGCCGTGTCATATCCGAAGATTTCTTTCTCTTCGGACACGAGCGCCTGCGACAACTTCTCCACATTATCCGCGACAAAATCATGTTCGTTCTGCAGAATAAACGGCTCGAACAAGCCGATCAATTTCTCCACGCGTTCGAGGTTGCGCTCCGTCTTCGCCAGCGGTTTCTTCATCGCCGAGGGCAACGGAGACATCACCCGTTGAATCGACTGGATAATCATCTTCTGCGCTGGCGCCGACATGCGGTTATAGCGCTGTTTCGAAACCGGAATCGCATCCATGCGCAACCGCAGCCAGTTCTCCAGGCCTTCCTGCGCTCGATAGTGACGCCGGTGTCCCAGGCTCGTCAGCTCAATCGAACGCCCCATGTCGCAGGGATTCGTGACCGACGTGGCCAGTTGATACATCGGATCATGCCGCCGTTCCACCAGCGCCGCCCCGATCAGCGTCATTCCGGCACACACCGCATCCACCGGAATAATATCCA
>Ga0187817_10000556_pt1 | contig 16231 bp, 11 predicted proteins | sample NC_wetland_sal_i_17_FD_132431 | JGI IMG/M metagenome (GOLD analysis project Ga0187817, IMG submission 132431) | Wetland sediment microbial communities from Neuse River Estuary, North Carolina, USA - SO4_2 | ecosystem: Environmental > Aquatic > Freshwater > Wetlands > Sediment | place: USA...
CGAACGTGGGACTCACGCTGTCCCGGATGAATTTATCTTCACTTTCGGTTAGAATCCATGCGAGCAAAATGGCCATGTCCGGTCGTGGGCGTGTCGCCATCGCAGTATCCTGGGCGGGAAGATTTTGAATACATCTGTTTGGGATTTGAAGGACCCTTGGCTTCCTTGAAGAGCCTATTTTCAGCCCTTTTCCTGACTCTCATCCTTGCATTGTGGGGCCTCCAGCCAATTCGCTGTGTCCCTAAAACTGAAGTCGCAGTGCTTGAGCCGGGCGAAAGTCCACCCATGGCCGATACAATTGCCATTCGGGAGCGCTCTGGCCATTCCCAGGAAAATCGCGCTGTCACAGTGCCACGTGCATTTCGGCAAGGAGAGATACCACATTTTGCGGAAGCGTCTATCAGTGGTAAACGCATTCTGACGCAATGTGATGTCAAGAACCGCTGGCCGGACGGCTCGCTCAAGTACGCGATCGTCAGCTTCGTGATTCCCACGCTCGCTTCACATAGCTCGCTAGTTGTTTCCTTCGCCGATCAGCCCAGCGGGCACAACGAGGATTATCTGACGCAAGCAGGCTTCCTCGAGCCCGACTACGATTTTGATGCGACCATCGAAATGGCCGGCGCCAGCGATCAGAAAATAAGCGCGCGGGAAATGCTCAGCCGAGGCGCGTTTCGCTACTGGCTGAAAGGGCCGGTCGTGACGGCGGTGATTATCGAGGACCGCACTCCAGCGAGAAGCTTCGACAAAGATTTTGGTGACAACAGCAAGGCGCTGCATCCAATTTTTGAGGCGTGGTTCTATCCGGCTTCGAAGAGCGCTGAAGTCGGTTACACGGTGGAGAACATTTGGGCAAGCTCGGACAAATCGAGGTCCATGCGGGACGAGAGCTATGCGCTGAAGCTTTGGGCGGGTGCCAAATCGCCAACGGTAAAATTTCAACAGCCGGAGCTCAGCCACATCGTTCGCTCGCGCTGGCACAAACGATTTTGGGTCGGATCGAAACCGCCCACCATTCAGATTGAGCACAACTTCGCTTACTGGACCTCCACGCACGCGATTCCCAACTGGGACGCTTCCATTCACGTAGCTGGATCACTGCTAGGCTCGCGATTGGGGGCGGATAGCTCGGTGGATCGCATCGAAGGCACGCCCAAGGGAATCGCAAATTATCAGAAAGATTTGCGGCAGGGAGGCGCCAGCGACTGGATAGGTCTGGCGCCGCTCTGGGACATTCTCTACCTCTATTCGATGGATGACCGGTTGCTGCAAGCCTCTTTGAGCAATGCCGATCTCGCCGGACGGATTCCCTGGAACTTTCGCGAAGCGGACGAGAAAGCGGGAACGGGGCATTTCTTCGATGCCAAGGGAACGCAGGACACGTTCGGACGAATTGTCTCGGTGAATGCGCGGCAACGCGTGACGCTGAGCGACTTGACCGAGAGCTGCTCCGAGGGGGCCGCGCCGGACAACATCAACATCGGGCCGGCGGAAGCTTCCGGATGGGTCACCACGCGGGATCACATGCCGGACGTCGCGTACATTCCGTATCTTTTTTCGGGCCGCTACTACTATCTGGAAGCGTTGCAGATGCAGGCAGCCTTTATCGTGGGGTGGAAGCTCGGGTGCACCGAGGAAGCCTATAACCGGCAGGGGAGAGAGGGTTTTCTGCACGACACGGAGTTGCGCGGTGACGCGTGGGCTTTTCGGACACTTGCATACGCGGCGTTCATCTCGCCGGATGGCACGCCGGAAAAAGCGTACTTTGAAGACAAGCTGCTCAATAACATCGCGGAGTGGGAAGGCACTCACGATATTCCGCTGGACATTCCCGGTAAACAGAAGGAATGGAACTTTGGCAACAAATCGCGGCGCGACCGCAGGGGAATCTCTCCGCTGGGATCATGGCTGGACCGCGGCGCGGAATTCGTGCAAGGGCCGGTGAAACCCACGGCGAAAGGCGGAGCTTCTCCCTGGGAGGAGAATTTCCTGGTGAACGCGTTTGGGATCGCGAGGCAATTTGGATATCCGACGACGGCGTTGCTGCAATTCTGCTCGCGAAGGCTCGTCAATCAGGTCCTCAATCCCGCCACTTCTCCCGAATATCTCGAAGCCTACCGCTATCCGACCTCGAATTCGGCTGGCGCGTGGATTTCGAGCTGGCCGGAGTACAACAGCTATTTCGACTACAAGCCAAAGCCGGGAGAATGGCGTACGCAGGAAACGGTGGATCACAGCTATGGCTTCATCGCGATCGCGGCGCTGAGCCAGTTGACGACGTTTTCGGTGGACGGGTATTCCGGGAAAGCGGCGTGGGAATACGCGAGGGCGCACAAGCCCGGCCGCGAGCGCTTTGCCACGGACAGCCCGAAATGGGCGCTGCTACCGCTCGACGTTCCGCCCGCGGCGACAACGGGCGGAATCGTGAGCCCGGAGGTTCCTGGTGTGGAGGCCACCGCAGCGCCGGGGGCCAAGGACAAAGACAAGCAAGAGCAGCCCGCGGCGGCGAATTCCGTTTCGCCGAATGCTGCCGCTTCGAAACCCGTTCAGGCGAACTCCGCGCAAGCGAATCCCGCTGTGAGCCAGGCCGCGCAGGGAAATGTGGCAAAGCCCGCGCCTTCCTCCCCTGAAGACTTGAACACCGTGGGCTGGCACCAGCTTCCCAACACGAAGCTCGCATCGGTTTGCCCGCCGAACACGGAACAATATGCCTTCCGGTCAACGTGCAACAACGTGATTGCGGCATGGAGCGGCGGAATCGCGGATCAAAAACGCAACCGACTGATCATCTGGGGCGGCGGCCACAACGACTACTACGGAAATGAACTGTACGCGCTCGATCTGAACGAGATGAAGCTTACGCGGTTGAACGATCCAAGCCCGCTCGCCGCGTCCTCTCCGCCGCTCCCTTGTGTGGCGCAATTACCGGACGGAAAGCCGAATGCTCGGCACACCTACGGGGGGCTCTCTTATATCGCGCACGCCGATTTGATGTACGCCTTCGGGGGAATCGTGGCGTGCACGAGCGGAGGAGGAACGAACGATACCTGGACGCTGAACCTCGAAACACTGAAGTGGACGCGCATGGACATCCCGAACAAGTCGCCCGCGCGGACCATCAACGGCGTGATCATGTCCGACTACGATCCCAACTCGAAACTGGTGTTCCTGCACAACACCCGAGATTTTTACGCCTATGACGTGCAGACGAACAAATACGACCGGCATCAGTATGACGCGAGAGAAGTCAGCTACCACATGAGCGCGGTGATCGATCCCGTGCGGGAGTTGTTTCTGATGTTTGGTGGTGCGCAGGATGGCACGGGCGGGGGAGGGGTGAAAGTGATTCATATCGGGCCTAAAGGCAATTTCCAGACCCAGGACTGGAATTCACAAGTAAAAGGATGCGAAGGGCTGCTGGGCGCAGCGTATCCCGGATTAGCATTTGATCCTGTCCAGCGGCTAGTCGTGGGCTGGGGCGGAGGTGATACGGTCTACTTGTTTAACCCGGACACGAAGTCTTGCAGTTCGTTGACTTATTCAGGGGGCCCCGGAGCACCGCAAGCTGACGGCACGCACGGGCGGTTCCGCTATTTTGAGAAGCTGGATGCGTTCGCCCTAGTCAATGATTATGCACAGAACGCTTATATTCTGCGACTCCGGCCAGCCCCGAACAATGACCATTCGAATCCCAAGTAAGGGATAATTTCCTCGGATGCGTGAATTCTCCCGGCATCTTACTGGTGATTCCAGGATTCAAACGAACAGTTCGGCGGCAGCAAATTCCCTGCTAGAAATCAGACTCTGTTTTTGAACTTATGAAGTGTGTCGCGCACGCCCGAGCAATCGGCGGGCGGCATCGGAGAGCTCGCCGGTATATTCTTTGCGGCTCCATCTGAATTCCTTCACGAGATGTCCACAAATCTTCAGCTTTTCACTGAAAGGAATGGGCGCGCGGGCAATGGACTTCAGGTTCGATCCCAAGTGCGCCCAATGATAGAGAAACAGGCTTTCTTTCTTCTTGGGATCGTATAGGTTCATTACTTCTTTCTCTGTCTTCATCGCGCTGGCCGCTCCTTCGTGCATGCGGCGATAGAAGAGATGCTCGGGAACTTCATAGAATTTCCCGAAGAGCGCCAGCTCGAGAATCAAAGGAATGTCGCCGCCGGGGTAGCTGCGCATCAGGCCCGTTTGGGCCAAGACCTTGCGCCGCGTCAGTCCGTATTGCACGTTGCACAAACGCAGCCGGCGAAGCACTTCACGGAATCGCACGCTCGGCTGCTCCTCCATCAGGTGGAGATTTTCGTCGTAGTCCTGGATGATTCTGCCCTCGCCGTCAATCAGGCGAGTGCGCGGATAGGCCAGCAGCACCGAGGGATCGCGATCGAGCACCTCGACGCATAGTTCGAGAAGCTCCGGCCCCACGACGTCATCCGACGGGGTCCAGCGAAAATACTCTCCCTGAGAAAGCGCAAAGCAGCGGCCGAAGTTTCCGCCGGCCCCGATGTTTTCGGAGCTGCGGTGATACTTGATGCGCGGGTCGCGCGCGGCATAGGCGCGGCAGATGTCTCCGGAGCGGTCGGTGGAGGCGTTATCGGTGATGACCAGCTCGAAATCCGTGAAGGTCTGCCGGAGATGCGAATCAATGGCGTCGGCGACGTAACGTTCGCAGTTGTACACTGGCATCCCAATGCTGACGCGCGGTTTGTGGTTTGTGTCTCCCATGCTCTTCCTCCGCGGTGAGTTCCGCTGGCGCTTCAGCCGGTGAAAACGACTTTGCGGGCGTAATAGGCTTCAGCAAACTTGCCCAGTGAATTGGCCTCCAGGCCCCGAATGCGCATAAGCCCCTGAAAGGTGTCTGGAGTGAACCAGTGCTTGTCCCGCTGGGTGCCAAAACAAGCCATCAAGTATTTTATCTTGCGGTCGCAAATCTTGCGATCAAAAGGCACATAGAAATTCGGTGTGCCCAGGTCGCCATCATACTTCGGAATCTCGTATTCGAGGATCAGGTGATTGCGCCAGGTGTTCCAGGTCAGCTGGTTGATGAGGCGGTGGTCCTGATGCAGGTCGTTCCGCGTGTGCGTCAAGATGATGTCCGGTGAAATCTCGCTCTTCAGCTTTTCGAAGTGATCCTTGATCTCCGCGCCCATAAAGGGGAAGTAGCCGTTGCGGAAATCCAGTACCGTAACGTTTTTTTTCGCCGCGCCTTTCAGAAAAAGGTCCGCGCTGTGGCGCGCCTCGCGCTCGCGCTCGGCTCCCGAGGTGAAGACCACCCAGTGGAACTCCAGATGGCGATGGACGCGGAGTAGTTCGAGGATAGTTCCGCCGCAGCCAATCTCGATGTCGTCCGAATGAGCGCCGAGACAGAGAATCCGGCAGTTCTGGCCAGTTTTCTTCGCTAGGTTTAAAGGCAGCATCTCAAGGGGCCACGCCACGGCGCTTCCAGACCTCCCAGGGAGCGCTTCCTTTGGCGTAGAGGTCGTCGAGCTGCTGCTTATCCTTAAAAGTGTCCATGCAGGCCCAAAAGCCGTCGTAGCGGTAGGCGAGAAGCTGTTTTTGGTCCACAAGGCGACGGAATGGCTCTTGGACCAGTTCTTCTCCTTCACGCATATATTTAAAAATGTCCTTGCGGAAGACGAAGTAGCCGCCGTTGATCCGGAAGTTCGTGCGGTTGATGTCTTCGATTCCGGAGACTAGATCGTCGCCATTGAGCGTGACGAGGTGGAAGCTCAGGTTCGGCCGAATGCACAGAAAACTGGCCATCTTCCCGTGGCGGCGGAAATGTTCGATGTGTTCGTTGAGCGGAAGATCGGTGAGCCCGTCGCTGTAATTCGCCAGGAACATGTCTTCGCCTTCGAGGTATTTCTCGACGGCCCTGAGACGCTCGCCGATGTTGGAATTCGCGCCAGTATCTGCAAAGGTGATCTTCCAGTCGTGTATATCCCGGTTGATCAGGCTCATGTTCTTGCCGTCGCCGGTCAGCGTGAAATCGTTCGAAATGTATTCGTCGTAATGCACGAAGTAGTTCTTGATGGTGTCCGCACGATGGCCCAGGCACAGGATGAAGTCTTTGTGCCCAAAGTGCGCGTAATACTTCATCACATGCCAAATGATCGGGCGATAACCGATGGTGACCATCGGCTTAGGAATGTTTTCGGCGTAGTCTCGAAGCCGAAGACCTAGCCCGCCGCAGAACAGCACAACCTTCATAATAGGGTCAACTCCTCAGCCAAGCTCAGGTCCGAGCTGGCCTGGGCAAAGTCTCTTCCCGGATGCCAAAGATCTGCGGTGGGTCGACACTCTCCGAAGCACCGTGCAGGAAGAGCGCAACATTAAGAGGCCGCTCCAAAGTATTGGCCGTACCAATCAATCGTTCTCCGCAGGCCCTCATCCAAAGCGAACAGCGGTTGCCACCCAAGAGTTTTCCTGGCCTTTCCCGCGCTCAGGTATTGCTCGCGAATCTCGTTTGCCGCTTTGTTCTTTATTACGGGCTTCAAATCCGAACGCATGAGTTTCGAAACCCGCTCGACCAGATGGAGCACGGTAACGGGGTTCTCGTTCGAAAAATTAAACGCCTGGCCGCACAGCTCCGAATTCTTGGACATTTTCTCGGCCAATAGCATATATGCGGCGGCTCCGTCCTCCACGTAAAGATAATCGCGCAAATAGGTTCCGTCGGAACGAATGATCGGCCGCTCCTGACGTATCAGTGACCTGATGGTGCCCGGCACAATGCGATTCCAGTTGAGGTCGCCGCCACCATAGAAATTTCCGCATCGTGTCACAGCCACGGGGAGCTTGTAGGTTTCCGCGTAGGCCTGCGAAATCAGGTCTGTACACGACTTGCTGACATCGTAAGGGTGACGCCCCTCGAGCGGAGTCTCTTCGCTGTACGGCAGCTTTACCTGGTCTCCGTAAGCCTTGTCCGAAGAAGCGACCACGATGCTCGATACCGTGGACGAACGCCGGCAAGCTTCCATCAGCGTCCAGGTGCCCGCGATGTTGGTTTCGAACGTAGAAATCGGGTTGAGATTGGCGATGCCCACGATGGTTTGCGCGGCGAGATGAAAAACCGTTGTGACTTCGTACTCCCCCAGAATCCGTTCAAGGAGGGGCTGGTCACATATGTCTCCGCGCACTGTTTTCACTTGACGAATGAGTCCCTGCCGGACAAGCTCGCACTGGGGCACCCAATCGCGTACGAGGCAGACGACGTCGGCGCCCGCTTCGACGAGCCGCTTGACCAGCCAGCCTCCGAGCAGCCCGGTAGCGCCGGAAACAAATGTCGGACGATCCAGCCAGAAGTTGTTGTTTTCAGCCATAAGCTCTAAGCAGGCACCACCGCACAAAAATATTGATCCTGCTCAGCCCGAAGCTTGTCGCACAGGCGGCCGCGCGGAATCTCTACATCGTCGTAGGTGATGGCCTGGTCCCTTTGGATGTCGCGCTTCAGACGGCAGCCTTCGGAAAGTCCCATGGGAAGGATGCGCTCGCTTTGCGCCACATCAGAATTTTCAATCACCCCGTAGCATGTGAAGCCGCCAATCCCATCGAGGACTTCGCCGGCTTTGAGGTCGCGCTTGGCCATGGTGAGCACATCGCAAACCGGCTTGCCAATCGGAGAAGTCGTTGGGTCGTGAAACAGCGCGGCGCGCGCAATGGTGGTGAGCACCTGAACCTGCGGCAAATGGTACGGAGTGTAGAAAACGTAGAAGGGCCCGTCGCCCATCTTGAAAAAGTTCATATAGGCCTTATCAATGGGGTTGTCGTTGTAGCCGATGACGAAAGCGCCGGTGTGCGGCTCCGCGCCGAGAAGGAAATCCACAATCCCGCCATTGAGCATCTGTTCGGGAGGAAAGAGCTTTGCCGCTTCGTTGACGTGCGCGCACTTCGGGCCGTACATGCCGCGCTTCCCGACGCGCAGTCCCGTAGAATTGGCTAGAATAGTGCACTCCACCGACAGTTTTGTCCCGTCAGCAAAGGACGTGATCATCGAAGCAGATTGACCGACGCGCTCAGCAAATCCTTTTTGTGTTTCCGGAGTGCGGTAGGGATCGAGCAAACCTTTGAGATTTCCCGCAGCGACGGGATGGTAGCCGATGCTTTTCACAAAGCGATAGAGATCGGTGGCCACACCAGGCTCGTCACCATCGGTATAGGTGATGACGACGTTTTGGCGGTCTGCGTAGCATTTCAAGATTGGCCCAACGGTGGCGTCCAACACAGCATCGAAGAGCACCACGTGCTTGCCCTTTTCAATCGCTCGGAGAACGACGTGAGCGCCGAATTCCATATCGCTCGTCGCTTCGATCACCAGGTCAACGTTCGAAGCGTCGCACAAAAGCATCGGATCCTCGGCGATGGTGACTTCGCCGCGCGATATGGCTTCGTCCAGCTGCTCTACAGTAGATACTTTCCTGACGTTCTGCAGGCCCGCGTCGCGCAAGGCCTGCTCCGCCCTGGAAACATTCCGGTTGTAGACGCCGGCAAGGCGCATCCCCACCGGAGGCTTCAGCAGCTGTAATGCGACAGCGCGGCCCATGTAGCCGGTGCCGATAATTGCGACACGGACCGGCTTGCCTTCTTTTTCCCTCTTCTCCAAAGCGGTATCAACGATGACCATAAATTTCTCCCTAACCCTGGCTGCCGCTTTCCCTCAACCTGGAAAAGCCGGCCACCGCCTGTCGGCTTCTGAAATGATCCCCAGCGGAAGCGGCCAGGAGATGCCAAATACCGGGTCGTCCACACGGTAGCCGCGCGCAGAATCAGGCGCGTGGAATGCCGTCGTCAGATACAGGATTTCAGTATTATCCACGAGTGTTTGATAACCATGAGCCAAGCCCTCGGCAAGGTAGAGCGTACGATGGTTGTCGGCGGTCAGCTCCGCGCCGACCCATTGCTTGTAGGTCGGAGAATCGGGCCGGATGTCCACAGCCACATCATAGAGCGCGCCCATGGTGCAGCGCACAGTCTTGGCTTCGGCGTGGGGCGCCAGCTGAAAATGCAGGCCGCGGACGCCCGCGCTCTTGTGCGTAAAGCCGACGTTGATCTGCTTGAGGGCGGCGTTGAGGCCGTGGGCTTCGAGCTCGCGTTTGCACCAGGCGCGCGCGAAGAATCCCCGGACATCCTCCCGCCGCTCCATCTCGATGATCCAAACGCCTCTGATTTTGGTTTCCGTAAATCGCATGAATCGGCTGTCAATCCGCCTTGGCGGCAGTAGCCGGCTTGATGCCAATCAGACCGAAGACCGTGTCGTATTGCCCTTCCAGGGCCTTGCGAAGAGGATCCATGCGCTGGGCGATGCGCTTCTTGAGCATCGGTGCGTTGGCTTCCATGTCTTTGAAGCGTTCGATCAGCTCTTCGATCTTGAAGTTGCCGATATTCAAGACGTAGTCGCCCATGCCGGCCTGCTCGAGCAGCGCGCGGCTCTTTTCGTGATAGGCAATCCCCAGGACCGGCTTGTTCATCATGAGGGAAATGAGTATGCCATGGTAGCGGTTGGCCACGATCAAGTCCGCCCGTGAAATTTCGGTGACCAGATCCTCGAGGTTTTGCATCTGCGGCGGTGGCAGGATGTTTGGCGAACTGGCTGACCCATTCATGGACGCGCGAATGTGATCAATGGTGATTACATCAGCGCGAGTCTGCGTGGGAAAGAGCGAAACTGCGTGGCCACTCTTATCCAGCCATTCCACAAACCGCGCCAGCTTGCGCACGTACTCTTCATAACGAGCTTGGTCGGGCGTAGGCCAATAATGCGGAGCGTAGAAAGGCACAGGGTTCGCGCCCACGACCACGCGCTCCGCGCCGGAAGGCGGACGCTTCGGAGCCGGCAGGCGAAGACTGTAAACGAGGTCCGGAAACACCGGATGCTCTCCCTTGATGCCCATGCCCGCCATCAATTTGCTGGAAATGGCGTCGCGATACGAGCGGTAGCTCACAAGATTCAAGGTGCGCCGGAAAAAGAATTTGCTGAGCGGCGAATCGATCGGCCCCGCGCCAAGACTCGGAAACACCACTTTCGTGCCGGTACACTTGGCGAGCAAAGTCCACTTGTAAAGCGTGAAGGGAAAGCCCCACGGGCCTCCGTAGCCGTCATTCAGCTGTTGTCCACCCGTGGCGATCAGAAGGTCCGCGCCTTTCAAGCGGCGGTACGAGTCGTAAAGAAACTTGGGTTCGAGCACGACGCTCTTCAACACGTGCCCCAAAACACGCCCACCGCGGATGCTGGCTGCAAGGCCGGGCACACCCTTGAGCATTTTTCTCAACCCAGTCGGCGCTGGCGTGGATACCTGCGGGGCAGATGAGCGAGCCGCAGCCGATTCTTTGGAAGGCGCAGTCGCAGGTTCAGGGTCCAGCCTGCGAATCGGAAATGTCTCAAGGCCATGGCGTTGCTTGGTGTCTTCCGGATTGCTGGTAAATCCCACGATTTCGGCGTCCGGTATGCGCAAGCGCGTATTCTGCAAAACGGTGGCAAATAACGCCTCGTCGCCGAGGTTCTTCACGCCCCCGTGACTGAATAGAGCTATCTTTTTTCGTTTTTCTGATGGTGCCATTCTGAGTTTCTCTCCAGCATCTGCGCCGCGTCCCACCGCGCTGATCAAGCTTTCTTGCGCGCCAGAAAAATCATTTGCCAGCCAAAGCCGGCTTTTTCTTTCAGGGTTGTCAGTGTTTTCTCAGAGATGAACTTCGCCAAAAGGCGGTTGAGACTGTGCGAGTTGACTAGACGAAGGACGCCGCCGTGACCCTGAGGAATAATCGTGGAGCTCTTGAGCACTGTGAAGCGCTTCTCCAGCATTTTTTTGAGCTGGCTGTGGTAAAGCTCATGCTCGATGTGTTCCGGCGGGTAAATGTGCCAGCCCATATTTCCCAGCCGGTCCATAACAAACTTGTTGCCGGTCGTAATGACCAGGTGGCCTCCGGGCTTAAGCACTTCCGCGGCGCGGTCTAGATATTTCGGCTGATCTTCCACGTGCGAAATGACTTCCTGCGAAACGACCACGTCAAAATAGCCAATCGGCAGCTGGGCTTCGTAGACATTCCCTGAAAGATACGAGATATCCGGCCGGCGGGCCTTGGCCACGGCAATCCCTTCATGCGAAAGATCAATGCCATGGACTTCGCCCAATTCCGCCAGCCGCTCTGTAAACCACCCGAGACCGCAGCCCATGTCCAGCAGACGGGGCCGATGGACCCCAAGTCCCTTTATCAGTTGCAAGATCTCGGTGGACCGGCGCTCCGTCCAGTCATTTAGGACTTTGCGCTCCGTGTGTTGTTGCCAATGGGAATCCCAGAAAGTCTTCTGCTGATCGATGCTGGGAGTGGAGCTCAATTTGGAATCCTCTGCTCCGGACTTGCCCCCCGTAGGTACTGCTGACACGATCTCCCCCTCGTAATCCCCGGTCATTGTTTGTGCTTGGCTATGCCGCATTGTCTCGGTATTCTCCCCGTTGCGAACCCAACATCATTTGTATTGGTTTCCTAAATAGGTGTCTTCACAGAGACGTACTTACGTGTGCCGCTAGGCTTGCCTCTTGGTGAGTCGTAGGTAGTAGAGCACGGCTGGTACCAAAGTGCACCGGAAGGGTGATTCGTAATTGTAAGATTTGAGAAGGCTTACGGGCGCTTCCGAGGCACTCGTTCGGACGCCCAAGCCCTGTTCTTGTCCAGCAGTCTTCCCAAAGATGGCACCCCAATGCCAAAGGCTAGTCATGAAGGGGCGATGTTGGGTCACGCAGGGTGATAGGTTGCAAGTGAATCCTTATTCTTCAATAAGTTACAGGCTGTTAACAGTGGCTACGAACGTGCCAACAAACCTAGAAACTTACACTCTATAGCTATGTCTGAAACCCAGGTCGTCCCCGGCGCTCAAGCATCTGTGAAGCTGCCTGCCCTGCAGCCTGCACCGAAGTCCCGCTTGGCAAAGAACATCCTTTCGAACTGGACCTGCTACGTCTTTAGCATGGCCGTCAATTTTTTCGTGGCCCCCTATGTGGTTCGGCACTTGGGCAACGAACAGTACGGTGTCTGGACCATCGTGCTTTCGCTGACGGGGTATCTCGGCCTCCTGGATTTGGGAGTTCGTGGCGCGGTCACTCGCTACACCGCGCGGTATCACGCGCAGGCCAACCACCAGCGCACGAATGAAACCACTTCGGCGGCGATGGCCACGTTTCTACTGACAAGCCTGCTTGCCCTGGTCGTTTCCGTGATCCTCGCCTTCTTCGCGATCCAGCATCTGAAAATGCCGCCGCAAAACTTCTTTGCGGCGCGCGTCGTTTTGATGGTGACCGGCGTAAACATTTGCGTCTCGCTGGTCAACGGGGTGTACGGCGGGGTGCTGGTCGGGCTTCAGCGCTTTGATGTGACCAATGGGGTGGAAGTCGTCAATTCCGCAGCGAGAGCAGGGGCAGTTGTTCTCGTGCTGTATCTCGGAATGGGCATCATCACGCTGGCCTTTGTTCAGCTTTTTTTTACCGTCACTCGCCTTGTGGCCAGTTTCCGCCTTGCCCATCACTACTATCCGGAGTTGCGCGTGCGGCCCCTCGAGGCGGACCGCCCCAATCTCAAGTCCGTCTTCTCCTTCAGCTTTTTTACGTTTCTCATGCAGATCAGCGCCAGCGTGATCTATGCGTCCGACAACGTGGTCATCGGAGCATACCTCCCGGTGGCGGCCGTCACTTTCTATGCCATCGGCGGGAATCTGGTGGAATACGCGAGAACCATGGTTTCTGGAATTTCCCAGGCGACCTCGCCGCTGGCTAGTGCACTGCAAGCGCGGGACGATTTTGCAGGGCTGCGCAAGCTCATTCTGCATAGCAGCCAGCTCGGCTCAATGGTAGCCATGCCCATCGCGCTCACCTTCATTCTGCGGGGCAGCCATTTCATCGGGCTGTGGATGGGAGCGCAGTACGCGGATCTCTCGGGCAAGGTTCTCGCCGTACTGTCCGGGACGATACTTTTCACCGCCGGGAACACACCTACAGGCGGAATCATGCTCGGTCTTGGAAAGCACAAACCTATCGTTCCGGCGCTGATGTTCGAAGGGATTTGCAATCTCACCCTCAGTATCTTGCTGCTAGGCCGCATGGGTGTCTTGGGAGTAGCCGTTGGGACGCTAATTCCTTGCCTTCTGACGAGTCTCCTTTTTTGGCCCTGGTATGTCCGGCGTATGGTGAACATACCGGCCCTCACTTATATGGTGAACGCCTGGGTCCGGCCGGGCGTCGCCCTGATTCCATTCGCTCTGGCGTCTTACATAACAGACCGGTTCTGGCAAGCTTCTCATCTTCTCCTGTTCTTCCTGCAGGTCGCCATATGCCTTCCGCTAGCCCTGGCCGGCTACTGGGCCATTTGTTTGGATGTGGAGTTACGCGGAGAGATTTCGCGGAGGGTTCTGAGCTATTTCACGCCGGCGGTCTCACGCAGCTGAATCGCCCATTCCGTCGCTGACACTTCGCAGAGCGTAGCAAATTGGAAATCTTTGAGCAGTTGCCGAAACCTTTTCGGGGCATGGCGTAACCCAACATAGTGCCGCATGCGAGCCGTCAAACTTCCCGTCATATGTGGTTGTTCAGGATCGAATTCCCAGGGATGCAGGTAAACACAAACGGGCATAGACTCCGAATTATTCAGATAGCGAATCCCCCAGCGCGTAAACCAGTAGGGCAAAAGCCGAAAATAGGCCCCACCGCCAAAAGGAGAGCGCATGCCAGCAATCTCGAGGGTGCTCAGGGGAAATTCGACGAGCGGCCCACTCGGTGTGTCAATGCGAAAGGGCTTGCGCGAGGCTGTGGCCGTGCCGTAATTCGGATGACGGACGGGAAAGATACTGGAATCGTATGTGAAGCCGAGCTCACGGAGCACTTCGAACGCCCAAGAAGCTTTCTCGGTAATCGAAAAACTGGGTGCGCGATAGCCTAGAACCTGCTGTCCGCTGGTGTCTTCCAGAAGCTTCTTGGCTGCGTTTGTGTCCTCCCGGAATTCTGCCGGAGTCAGTTCGTAGACCGAGCGATGCCGCAAACTATGGCAGGCGATCTCATGGCCGCGTTCTGCGACGCGTCGGACAAGTTGGGGGTGCCATTCGGCTACCCAACCAAGCGTGAAGAAGGTAGCCTTGCAGCCGGCATCATCGAGCCAGTCCAGCAATCGTTCCGTGTTTTGCACTACACGGCTAGGACGGGATTGCCACTCCTCCTGGCTCACATGCTCGCGAAACGCGCTCACGTGATAATAATCTTCCAGATCGATGGTTAGAGCGTTTATCACCTAGACTATGATGCCGTTTCTTTGCATGCGACTGCAAGTGAACTGTGTCTTCACTGCCGAACCTAACGCGCTAAACTCTCCAACCTAGCTCGGCGTCGGCGGTAAATTCAAATCGTCTGCTAAATTCCTGTGGTAAAGCCAGATAGCATATTCTCGTGTCACAACAAACAGGAGGTCGGTCGCCCCTCTACTGCACATTTAGCGTCAATGTGGTGCTGTGGGTTCTTCCCAACAAGGTTCCTGTCAGGGTGATTGTGTAATTGCCTGCGGGCGTTCCTCCCCCAGAAGGGGCGGAAGGGTGAGAACTCTGAGTCACCAAGCCGGCGCACCCACCCGTGATGAACACCACCAACAGGACGAATCCAAAACATTGTGCAAAGCGTGGAGCACTCGAGGCAATTCTATACTTCGTCACCAGGAACGCGAACAGGATCACGACAACCAGGAGGAACATCGGTGGTTGAGTTCTTTGGAATGGGATCGGAGCGAAAGACCGGGCACCGGTTGTGATCAAAACGCTCGTGGAGGACGGGCCTGTACCATTTAGCGGCACGATCGAATTTGGGATGCTGCAGCTTGCTGCGGCAGGTGCCCCCGAACAGGCAAGCGAAACAGCTTGACTCAGTCCTCCCACAGGGGTGATCACCACGTTGAGTGTGACCGACTGACCGGCGTTAATGGTTGCCATGCTCGGCGTAACAGACATCGAAAAATCCGTGCCCGTTCCTGTGAGCCCAACCGTCTGGGGTGTTCCGCCTGCATTGTCGGCAACAGAAAGCGTCCCGGTCCTCGCGCCGCCTTGGCTGGGACTGAATGTCACACTGATCGTGCAATTCGCCCCCGCCGCCAGGCTCGCACCGCAGTTATTTGTCTGCGAGAAATCACCGCTCGCCGAAATACTGCTGATGTTCATCACAACATTGCCGGAGTTCGTGAGCGTTACAGGCTGCGAGGCACCCGTTGTTCCCACCAATTGGCCAGCATAAACCACGTTCGCGGGACTGAGTTGAGCGGCGGGAGCTGTGGTCACACCTGTACCAGATAAGGTGGCTACCTGAGGGCTTCCCGATGCGTTATCGGTCACGGAAATGGATCCAGCGCGGTTACCCGCCGCGCTCGGGTTGAAAGTCACGTTGATGGTGCAGTTCGCTCCTGCCGCCAGGCTCGCGCCGCAGTTGTTCGTTTGTGAAAAGTCGCCGCTGGCAGTAATGGATGTGATATTCAGGGCGGTACTTCCGCTATTCGTTAACGTCAGAGGTTGTGCCGGACTTGCCGTTCCGACAGTCTGATTGCCAAACGTCAGATTTGTAGGCGCAAGAGTGGCTGCCGGACTGGCAGCAACGCCTGTGCCGGTTAGATTCACAGTCTGGGGACTTCCTGAAGCGTTATCCGTGACCGAGATTGTTCCCGTGAGAGGCCCCGCGGTCGTAGGGGTGAACGTCACATTGATAGTGCAAGTCGCGCTGACCGCCAGCGATGAACCGCAATTGTTGTTTTGCGCAAATTGGCCGCTCGCTGCAATGCTGGTCACACTCAGGCTTGCAGTACCGTTGTTCGTCAGTGTGACCGGCTGGCTGGTGCTTGTGGTATTCAAGAGTTGGTTCCCGAACGTCAGGGTGGTCGTCGATAAACTCGCGCCGGGAGTGGGCGTAGATGAAGTGCCACAGCCGCTGGGAGCGTTGGGAGGCGGAACACCAGTTCCCCCATTGTATTCGTATGCGCCTACATCTATGGCTTTACCGGCGATAATTCTTCCCTCCGCGCACAAGTTCGGCACGTATTGCCAGACCGGAGTCAGCGAGACTCCAGCGCCTTGGCCAGGAGTGGTGCCTGTATCGACGGCTGGGGACCCTGCCAGCAGGTGATAGTCATACGTCGACGGGCTGGTCAGCATGGCATTACCGGAAAAATTTGTTGTTTTCACGGCGCTGCCTTGCGTCGTTATTGTGCCGGCACCCTGGAA
>Ga0187817_10000557_pt1 | contig 16210 bp, 15 predicted proteins | sample NC_wetland_sal_i_17_FD_132431 | JGI IMG/M metagenome (GOLD analysis project Ga0187817, IMG submission 132431) | Wetland sediment microbial communities from Neuse River Estuary, North Carolina, USA - SO4_2 | ecosystem: Environmental > Aquatic > Freshwater > Wetlands > Sediment | place: USA...
GCCGCTTCTGCTGAGCGAGCACGAGCTTGCGACCTCCACCGACTGTTTTGCCATTGAGTTCCACGACATCAAGAGCCACTACCGCGTCCTGCAAGGCAAAGACGTGATCGCGAGCCTGACGGTTGACGATTCGTTTTACCGCGCGCAAGTCGAGCATGATCTGCGCGCCAAGCTTCTGCGGCTGCGCCAAAAGGCCTCGGGCACCTTGTCGGACAAGGAAACGCTGCGAAGGCTGCTGGCCGATTCGGTGGCGACGTTTTGCATCCTGTTCCGTCACGCGCTCATCCTTCACGGCGTGGCGGCAAAAGGCAAGAAGCGCGACGTGGTCGAACAGGCCCGCGAAACCTTTGGGATCGATCCGCTGCCCTTTACTAAGTTGCTGGATTTGCGCGAAGAGCGCGTCAAGCCCCGCGAGGTGGAACCGCAAGCGCTGCTGGATTCGTATCTTAAACAGATATCCATTGTGATCGATGCTGTGGACCGGCTGGAGAAATAAGGAGCGAACCGCTTATGAAAGTTGCCCTGATCGTGTTGGTCGTCTTGCTGCTCGCGGTGCTGATTTTTGCCGGAAAATACGCCAGTGTCTACAATGACCTGACCGCCAAGCGCGAGGCCGTGAAGGAAGCATGGTCGCAGGTGGATGTGGCGTTGCAGCGCCGCGCCGATCTGATCCCCAACCTGGTTGAGACCGTCAAGGGCTTTGCCAAGCACGAAGAGAAAGCCATTGACGACGTGGCCAGCGCCCGAGCAGCTTTGATCGGCGCCAAGACGCCGTCCCAGAAGATCGCGGCCAATTCGCAACTCGATGGCGCGCTCGGCCGCCTGCTGGTGGTGGTGGAGAACTATCCCAACCTGAAGGCCAACGAAAACTTCCTGCGCTTGCAGGACGAGCTGGCAGGCACGGAGAATCGCATTGCCGTTGAGCGGCGCAAATACAATGAAACGGTGCAGTCGTACAACACGCAGATCCAGCTGTTCCCCAGCAACATCGTGGCGTCGCTTTCCGGCTTCCAGCGCGAGGACGCATACTTCAAGACCGAGCCCGGCGCGAGAACAGCGCCGAAGGTGGCGTTTTAAAATGAAAACGAGGAATCGGCGGCGAACGAGCAAGAAGACTTATTCGTATTCGGTCTATTACGAGGCGGCAGGAGAGGGGGGATTCATCGCCATCGTGCCCGCACTCCCGGGCTGCCACACGCAAGGCGAGACTCTGGAAGAAGCGGAGCGGAACATTCGTGAGGCAATTGAACTTTACCTTGAAAGCCTAGCAGCGCACGGCGAGCCCCTACCAGAGGAGCGGAGGTCGCTGCATGGTAGAGTCAGTGTACCGGTTTCTGTCCCTGCCTGACTTGTGTGTCCGAACTCCCTGCACTGACTGCCCGAAAAGTTATTCGCGCGTTGAAGCGAGCAGGCTTTGTTGAAGACCGTCAGAAAGGCAGCCATCTGATTCTCATCCACACAAGTAAGAAAGCACGAACGGTAATTCCGGTTCACGGGAGCAAGACGATCAAGAAGCCTCTGTTGCGCGCGATCATTCGCGACGCCAATCTTTCGGTGGAGGAGTTCGTGGCGTTGCTCTAGACTCGCACGCCTTATTTCGTTTTATGACCATCCCAACATTCGCAAACTACATCAACGGAGAATGGACCGAGAGCGGCCAGACGTTTGAAGACCGCAACCCGGCGAACACGGATGACCTCGTCGCACTGTTCTCGCGCGGCACGGCGCAAGATGTGGCATGCGCGGCTGAAGCGGCGGCGGCTGCGCTGCCCGCCTGGTCCGCCATGAACGCGCCCGCGCGCGGCAATATTTTGTTCAAAGCCGCCGACCTGCTCGACCGCCGCTTCGATTCCATCGCGGCGGAGATGACTCGCGAGGAAGGTAAGACGCTCCCCGAGGCCAAAGGCGAGGTCCGCCGCTCCATCAACATCTTCCGCTATTTCGCCGGCGAGGGTGCGCGCATGCCCGGGATGGTGGTGCCTTCAGAGCGCGACCGCGTCCACATGTTCGCCTTTCGCAAACCCATCGGCGTGGTGGGCCTGATCACTCCCTGGAATTTTCCCAGCGCGATTCCCGCATGGAAGCTGGCGCCGGCGCTCATCTGCGGCAACACCACTGTCCTCAAGCCGGCGTCCGCGGCGCCGCTCAGCTCGTGGAGAATCGTGGAAGCGCTGCACGAGGCCGGCATCCCGCGCGGCGTGGTGAACTATGTCGCGGGACCTGGCGGAGAATTGGGCACGGCGTTGATCGAAGCCAAGCCGCTGAAGGCGATCTCGTTCACCGGCTCTTGCCAGATCGGCAACTGGCTGCATGGCGAAGCGTCGAAGCGGCGGCTGCGCATTCAGCTCGAGATGGGCGGCAAGAATCCTACCATCGTTTTGGCGGACGCCGATTTCAACCTGGCGGTTGAAAACGTTGTGAACGGCGCATTCTTTTCTACCGGCCAAAAATGCACCGCCACCAGCCGGGCTATTGTGGAAGACGCCATCTACGACAAGTTCCTGAACGCGCTCATCGAGCGCACGCGGAAGCTGAAGGTCGGCGACGGCATGCAGCCCGGCATCGAGATGGGCCCTTTGGTAGACCGGGCGCAGATGGACACGGTCCTCAAATATATCGAGATTGGAGAGAAGGAAGCCGGCGCGCCGAAGACCGGCGGGAGCCGCATGACGGGCGACGGACTTGCTAAAGGTTACTTTGTCGAGCCGACCATCTTCGCCGACGTCGAAGAGCGAATGACCATCGCCCAGGAAGAAATCTTCGGGCCGGTGCTGGCCGTCATGCGCGCCAAAAATTTCGACGACGCCATGCGGATCGCCAACAACATTCCGTTCGGCCTTTCGTCATCCATCCAGACCACCAACCTGTCGCGCGTTTTCGATTACGTCTACCGGATGGAAGCCGGCCTGCTCACCGTGAACCTTCCAAGCGCAGGAGTCGAGTATCAGTTGCCGTTCGGCGGCACGAAGGATTCCAGCTTCGGCCCGAAAGAACAGGGCCCGGCCGCGCTGGAGTTTTACAGCGACTACAAGACGGTGTATTTGAAATACTGAAGATCAGGTTCCAGGTGTTAGGTGCCAGGTGTCAGCAAAACTAAACCTGACACCTGAAACCTGGAACCTGGAACCTGGAACCTGAATCCATGAGACTCGGACAAATCCGCTTCGACGGACACACCGTGGCCGCTCTGTTTGAAGGCGGGCACGCTCGCCCGATTCCTGAGCACACCATGCTCGCCCTGATTCACCGCGCCGAAGCTGAATCCACTCGGCTCTCCGCGCTCGCATCTTCGCTGGCGAGCCGCCACGCGGAACCGGCGTCACCAATCATACCGCTCGATCCCGTGGAGGTTTGGGCGTGCGGCTGCACCTACGAAACCAGCGCCAGCTTTCGCGATGCCGAGCACGGCACACGCGAGGGCATGTACGCCTATGTCTATCGCAGCGACCGTCCGGAAATCTTTTTCAAAGGCACGGCGCGAGTCTGCGTCGGTCCGGGCCAGGGGATCGGATTGCGCGCGGATGCAAAATTCACCGCGCCGGAGCCGGAGCTGGCCCTCATTCTCGGCAGCCGGGGTGCCATTCTGGGCTACACACTGGCCAATGACGTTTCCGCCTGGGACATCGAGCGCGAGAACCCGCTGTACCTGCCGCAATCGAAAGTTTACTCGGGTTGCTGCGCCTTGGGGCCGGTGATCGTCACCGCCGACGAACTGTCTGATCCCTACAAGCTGGAGATGACCTGCACCATCTCACGCAGCGGCACGCCTACGTTTGAAGGGAGCGTCTCGACCTCGCGGCTGCACCGCAAATTCGAAACGCTGGTGGAGTATCTGCTGCGCGCGAACCCGGTGCCGGCGGGCTCCGTGCTGCTTACGGGAACCGGCATCATCGTGACCGAAGACGCCGCGCTCGCTCCCGGCGACACCGTATCCATCCGCATTCCGGAAATCGGGGAGCTTTCGAACCCGGCAGCCATCGTTCAGTGAAGCTCAGGCGTGGGCGCGGCGCGATTGTTCCAGGCAATTCTCGATCTCCTGTAACAACACGTCGGGATCGATAGGCCGCCGCAGAAACTTGGTGGCGCCGGCGGCAACTACCAGGTCGTCTCGGGTGTCGCGCGGCAGCGTTGCTGAGATCAGCACCACTGGAACGTCACTGAGCTGCGGGTCGGACTTCATGCGAAGAACCAGCTCCAGGCCGGAACCCTCCGGCATATTCACATCCGACAACACGACGTCAGGTCGCGTCTCTCTGGCGATGGCCATGGCTTCTTCGACATCGTCCGCCAGCAGAACTCTGTAGCCCGATGGCTCGAAAATGGAACGCGCCAGGTCCAGGTTGGATGGGACGTTGTCCACCGCCAGGATGGTGGCGCGTTGGGCACCACTCACGGGCGGCTGCGCCTCCAGCGGCCCGTTGGGAACCGTAGCGGGCTGCTCCTTGGGCGCCGGCTTCGCGCCGCCAAGAAAGTTTGCGACGTCGGCAACGAAGGTTTCCGGGGCGATGGGCTTCGAGATGTAGCCGTCAAAGCCAGCCAGCAGTACGCGTTCCCGGTCGCCCACCATGGCCAGCGCCGTGATGGCGACAATCGGCTTTTGCCGCAAGCGATCGTCCCGCTTGAGCTGCGCGGCGATTTCATAGCCGCTGATGTCAGGAAGCTGGATATCGCAGATGATGAGATCCGGCTGCTCGCGCATGGCGATCTCCATGCCACCGCGGCCGTCAGCCGCCTGCAGAACGGTGTACCCATACGCCGTTAACAAGTAAGTGACCAGATCGCGGTTGGCTGCATGATCTTCGATGACCAGAATTTGAGCCGCCATATTTACGCTTTCGGAATCAGCACGGTGAACCGGCTGCCTTTTCCCAATTCGCTTGTAAATTCGATGCGCGCGCCGATCAATGACGCAAGCCGGCCACTGACGAAGAGACCCAAGCCGGTTCCCTCCCGGGGTCTCGATGGGCCTAGTTGTTCAAATGCGCGAAAGAGCCGCGCCTGATCTTCAGGCCGGATGCCCGGGCCGGTATCGACAACCTCAATCGCCGCCATGGCAGGCCCGCCGTTAGTCTTTTCGCTCAACTCCAGCCTCACGGAACCCTTGTCCGTAAACTTGATTCCATTATTGGTGAGGTTGATCAGGATCTGGCTGATGGCCCGCCGGTCGGTTTTCGCCACCACCGCCCCATTGGGCAGCTTGGCTTCGAGGCTCAGGCTCTTGGCTTGCGCGATGGGACGCAGAGTCGTGATGATCTGCTCGATAATTTCGCGGCAGGAGATTTCTTCCAGCTTGACATCGACCTTACCCGACTCGATCTTAGCCAGATCCAGGAGATCGTTGATCAACGAGAGCAGGTGGCGCGCGCTGGTTTGCACGGTTTTGAGCTGCTTCTCCTGATCGGCGTTCAACGGACCGGGAAGTCTCATCAAGAGCGTGCCCGTGTATCCGATCACGGCATTCAAAGGCGTGCGCAGCTCGTGGCTCATATTGGCGAGAAACTCGCTTTTGTGCCGGTTGGCTCCTTCCAGCTCTGCGTTCTTGCGCATCAGCTCCTGTTGGAGGGACTGCCGCCGTGCGGCGTCGCGGCTGAACAAGATGTAGGCGACAGCCAAAAGAATCAGCACCAGCGAGCGCGAGGCGAGCGAGGCGAGCGTGGTCAATCGATCGGTCGCTTGCAGGCGGTTCTCGCGCTGCACCAGTAGCTTTCGCTCCTCGTCGCCCATATCCCGGATCATCGCGTGAATTTTGTCCATCTCTTGGGGGGAATCGGCTTCGACGAACGCCCGCGTCGCGGCGGCCGAACCGCGTTTCTGGTGGACTTCGAGTACCGCTTCATCTGACTGGACATGGGCCCGCACGGCCTGCCGCAACTGCGAGAGCCGCTGCAACCGGCCCTGGTCTACGATGAGTTTGCTTAGGGAGGCCAGCGCCGGTTCGATCTGCCCAACCGCAGACTCATAAGCTTCCAAGTATGCGGATTCTCTGGTGATGAGGTATCCTCGCCCCGCAGCCTCTGCTTCGGTCATCTTCGCCGACAGTAACGACAGGTCCCCAAGCACGTCTTCGGTGTGGAGTACCGATTTCCTGCTGTCGACTTGTTTTCGACGGCCCTGATCGATGAGCACAAACACAGCGATCAGCAGGATCGCCGCCGCGCCAAATGCCGTTCCGATCTTACGCTGTATGCTCCACTTCATAGAGTTGCTCAGACGCTATGGGCACCAGAACGGTAAAACGGCTGCCTTCGCCGTGCTGGCTCTCCACTTCGATTCTGGCTTCAATCAGTTCGGCGAGCTTGTGGCAAAGATGCAGACCCAGGCCCGTTCCTTCCTCACGCAGGGCCTCATGTAGGCGGTCGAACGGCTTGAACAGGCGCGGAAGATCCTCGGGCTTGATTCCGACCCCTGTATCGGTCACATCGATCGCGGCCATCACGTGGCCGTTCGCGGACCGCTCCGTCACTTCAAGCCGAACCTCGCCCTGGGATGTGAACTTGATCGCATTGCCTACCAGGTTGGTCAAAATTTGGGTGAGCGCGCGCCGATCCGTTCTCACGATCACTGAGGCGTCCGCACCGATGTGTTCCAGTCGGAGAGATTTCGCGTGCGCCAGCGGGGCCAACGAAGACACCACCTCGCTTACGATGTGCGAGCATTCCGTTTTCTCCAGATGAATGTGCACCTTGCCGGACTCGATTTTTGCCAGGTCCAGCAGATCGTTGATCAGGGCCAGCAGGTTGCGGCCTCCGGTCTGAATGCTCTTGAGCTGGCGCTCCTGCTCCGCCGTCAGCGGCCCCGGCAGCCGCATCAGCAGCGTTCCGGCATAGCCGATGATGGCGTTGAGCGGCGTGCGCAGTTCGTGACTCAACGTCGATAGGAACACATCTTTGGCAGAGTTGGCCCTCTCCAATTCGATGTTCTTTTCCCGCAGTGTGCGCTCGAAAACCTTGCGCTCGGTGGCATCGCGCACGGAGCTGATCACGAACAGCCCGTCTTCGGTCTGAATGGGGCTTAGGCTGATTTCGACGGGGAATTCAGCGCCGTCCCGCCGCAGCCCGTACAGCTCCAGTCCGGCCCCCATGGGCCGGGCCCGCGGCTTTTCAACATACTCGGCCCGGTGCTTGGGATGCCCCCCGCGGAAGCGCTCCGGCAGCAGCACTTCGACGGGCCGGCCCAGCAGTTCCTCGCGCGTATATCCGAACAGCGACTCGGTCTGCGAGTTGACGAGAACAATCTCGCCCTTCGCGTTTCCCATGATGATGCCGTCCGGGGCGGACTCGACCAGGGCCTGAAACCGTCGGCTGGCCTGCTCGAGTGCGGCATTTTTTTTCTCCAGCGAGATCTCAATACTCTTGCGTTCCGTGATGTCGGTGTTCAGCTCGAGCAGTTGCAGACGGCCGTCTTCGCGGCGCGCCGCCCACCGGCTGAAGACAATTACGGAGTTTCCGTCGCGTCGTGTATGGCCCAGCTCACCGGTCCAACGGCCGGTTCGCTCGACTTGGTTGACAGTCGCTTCAAAGGTGTCGGGAAAGCGTGTGTGCAGCAAATCGTGGACCACGCGCCCCACGGCTTCTTCCCGAGACCATCCATAAAGGATCTCCGCGCCGCGGTTCCAGAAGCGGATAGTGCCGTCCAGCTCGCGCACGATGATGGCGTCCTGGGCAAGATCAAGCAGCTCGGCTTGGCGCCGCAGCTCTGCGGCTTGCGCGGTGAGCTCCCGGTTCATCGCCGCCAACTGAATGGGATGGGGCAAGTGAACCAGCGTAGGAAGCATCGGCCCCAGCAGCGCGGCGGTGGCGACGGATGCCAGCGCCGTAACGGCCTTGACCACTCCATCCAGCCGGTACGTGGCATGCCACACGGTCCAGACGGCCATTAAATGCGTGGTGCCGCACGCCAGGATGAACCCGGCAAAAGCCAGCAGGATCCAACTGAATTGCAGATCTTTTCGTTTTCGCAGAAACCAGATCAGCAGCACCGGAATAGCGTAATACGCCAGGCTGATGGTCAGATCGGAGATGACATTGAGCCAGAGAACGCCCGGTTGCCAGAGGTAGCACGTGCCATGCGGCAAGAAATCCGCGTCGAAGATTCTTTTGAGGAACTCGATCATGCAATCCTCGCGGCGGCGCTTAGGACGAATGGCTGGAGCGGGAACCGCCCTCTCTGGCCGACTCGCTGCGGAGCTTTTTCGATGACTTGCTGGCTCCAGCACCATCCAGCGCTTCGCGCACTTTGAACGCCAGGCTGCGCACCGTAAACGGCTTTTGCAGGAAGGGAACCGAGGCATCCATCACCCCTTGCTGCATCACGGTGTCGCCGGTGTAACCCGACGAGAGCAGCACCCGCAGGCGGGGCCGCTCGCGCCTCAACTGGTCAGCCAGGTCCTTTCCGCTCAGTTTTGGCATCACGATATCGGTTAACAACAGGTGGATCTCGCCCTGGTATTCTCTCGCCTTGGCCAGCGCTTCCTGGCCATCGCAAGCCTCAATGACCGTATAGCCCTGCTGCGCCAGCACCCCGGCCGCCAGCGAGCGCACGCGCTCCTCATCTTCCGCCAGCAGGATGGTTTCAGTCCCTACCGGGAGCGGAGCGGCATCTTCGCGCAGTGCGCCGGTATCGGCGGATTCGCCAGCACGAGGCAGATACACTTTTACCGTCGTTCCGTGGCCTGGCTCGCTATACACCGCGATGTGGCCGCCGCTTTGGCGAACGATTCCGTAAACGGTCGACAGGCCCAGACCCGTGCCTTTCCCTTCCGTCTTGGTAGTGAAAAATGGCTCGAAAAGATGCGAGCGCGTTTCCGCGTCCATCCCGCATCCCGTGTCGCTGACCGCGAGCATCACGTACTGTCCCGGCGGGACTTGCACCTGCCCTGAGAGCTGCTCGCCTTCGAAGCGGCGATTGGCCGTTTCGATGATCAGTTTGCCGCCGAGTGGCATGGCATCGCGAGCATTCAGCGCCAGGTTGAGAATCACCTGGTCCAGCTGGCCCGGATCCACTTTCGCGCTCCACAGTTCGGCCTCGCAGCGCGTCACGATCTCGATATTGGAGGTGATCAGCCGCCCCAGCATCTTCGTCAGGTTCGTAATCGCAGCGTTGAGACTCAGCACCTTGGGCTGAAGCACCTGCTTGCGGCTGAATGCCAGCAGTTGATGGGTGAGGACCGCAGCGCGCGTGCCCGCTTCGCGGATGTCCTCAAGGTCGCGGCGCATGCGATCGTGGGGGGCCAGCGTAGAAATCGCCAGATCGCTATGGCCCAGGATGACCGTCAGCAGGTTATTGAAATCGTGAGCCACGCCTCCGGCCAGGCGCCCCACGGCTTCGAGCTTTTGCGATTGACGCAACTGGGTCTCGAGACGATTGCGTTCGGAGACATCGCGGACGATCGCCTGAATCCTGCCGTCTTCCAACGCCGTGATGCCGAGTTCCACGTCAATCAGCCCGCCGTCGCGTCGCGCGAACCGGCGTTCTTTGCGCACCACTTTGCCTGTCTGCGGCAGATCGGGCATCACAGGATCCCGGATCTGGTCATCTTTCGGAATCAGGTCCCGCACATTCAATTGGAGGAACTCCGCGCGCGAGTAACCCAGCATTTCCAGCATCCGGGGATTCACTTCGATGAAGTTGGCGTTGGCGTCAGCGATGTAGATCCCATCGGAAGCCTGCTCCACCAGCATCCGGTATTTCTCCTCGCTGCGGCGGCGCTCGGCCACTTCGCGTTCCAGGTCGTCAGCGCGTTCCTTGATCTCCTCAAAGAGCCGCGAGTTCTCGTAACCCATCGCGAGCTGGGCGGCAAGGGTCGTAAGCAACCGTTCGTCTTCCGCGGAAAATCCGGCGTCGCCCAGTTTGTTTCCCAGGCCGATCCAACCGTAGGTGCGGGTCCGGGTCAACACAGGCGCTACCAGGTACGAGTCGAGAGCGGAGAGCTCAGCGCTGCAACCCAGCGCCCCTGCGCCTCCCGGCCAAAACCCGCCTCGCCGGCACTCGCCGACCGCCAATACTTCCATCACCGGGCTGCGCAACTCGCAGGTCGGGCAGGGATCTTCCGGGTGCTGGGGCTTCACTCCGCCGGAGCAATGGCGGCGAACCGCGCGGCCGCTCTCGTCGATGATGCAGGCGGACGCACACATCGCGCCGATCACTTCGCGCGCGGCCCGGCAGTATCTCTCCACCAACGCCGAGGGATCCTGCGCCACGTTCAGCTCATGGCCGATCTCGATCAGCGCCTCGAGCCGGGCATTCAGATTCTGCACCTCTTCGGCTTGCGTCGAGACTTTGTCGGTCAGCACGCGAATGTGCTCGCGATCGAAATCCTCGGGTGGAGGCGGCGCTACGGCCGCCGGCTTAAGCCCCAGAGCCGCATCCACGGTTTTCACCAGTTCCTGGGGCTCGACCGGTTTGGAAACCACGTACTCCACGCCGCACCGTTCTGCTAGCGCGCGCGCTTCGTGCATCAGGTAATGCGCCGAGTAGAAGATCACCGGAATCGCCGCCAAGGCAGGGTCTGCCCGCAACCTGTGCGTGAACTCGTAGCCATCCATGGCAGGCATCAGAATATCCGTGATGATCAGATCGGGCCGCACCTCGCGTGCGCGCTCCAGACCCTCGGCTCCATCACGGGCCTCGACCGTCTGGTGATTTTGGTAACCCAGCAAGGTGGTCAGTAGTTCACGATTGGCCTCGTGATCGTCGACGATCAAGATGGTCGCCATTCCCGGCTCCAGGTTTTGTTGTGGATCTCCGCGCCCATACCTCAAGCCAGAGACGGCTTACTAGGATCGTCCCCATTGGGCCACGAACTGAGCGCAGGAAACAAGAATGAGTCCCGACGATGTGGTAGTTTTCTCACGGGAATGTTCACCGTTGACCACCACCGATCTGAGGTGTTTTTCTGAGAGCGCCTGAAGTGAACGCTAGCCCAAGCCGCAACTATAAGCCCGGCATACGTGCATCTCAGCTGCACGTAGCCGATCCTGTCATGCGCCCAGGGCGATGGCAATCCGAGGAACCACTGATTATCTTGGGATTAAGGCCTGTGACCGGCTCGTCGAGAGCGGTCATCCCGAAGTTGGCAAGGACGTGACTCAATAAAAGCAGACCATTTACTCTTCCTCGGCCGGGGCCGGCGGCTCGAACTGGTCGAGCAGATCGGGATTGGCAGCAAAGCGTTTCAGCACCCGGATGACGTTGCCGGAACCGAAACCCGCGCGCATCAGGCGGCGGTAAGCCGAGGCCAGTTGCTTGTCATCGCCAAAAAGCAGCTCTCGCGAAGCGTTCCGGTACTTCCGCCGGAGAAACTCCTCGATGAGCGCGGTTTCGTCCACATCCCGGTACGTCTTCTCAATGGCTGTCTGGGCGAGCGCAGGGGCCACACGCCGCCGGCGCAACTCCTGCGACACCCGGTTCTTGCCAATCCGCTGATTTTCAAGTCTGGCGGCGGCAAAACTCTCGGCAAACCGGCGGTCGTCAAGGTAGCGGTACTCTTTCAAGCGTGCCATGGTGGTGTCAACATCCTCGAGCCGCGCGGCGCGCTGGACGAGCTTCTGGCGCAACTCACCGGAGGAGCAGGCCCGTGCTCCCAGAGTCTTGAGCGCGAGTTCCCAAAGCTCACCGGCATCCATTGGGCGCCGAGCGCGGCTGCGTGGTGTACGCATGGCATTCAACTGTACGAGTTTAATCGCGGTCATGCGGAAGAGTAAACCTCGCAAACGCTCCGCGGAGTATACTTAAACAGAACGAGGCGGGACGGGTTTCCGTTAGAAAATCCCGGAAGCCGGGCCTGAAAAGGAGAAAGAAATGGACGCAGAAGACCTGGCGAGTTTCCTTCTGGGTGTGGGCGTGGGCGTGGGGCTCGGGCTGCTCTTTGCCCCCAAGTCCGGTCTGGAAACCAGAGAGCTGCTGAAGGGGAAAGCAGACGAGGGCAAAGAATATATCAAGAAGCGCGGTTCCGAGCTGCGAGACAGCGCCAGCGAAATCATCGAACGTGGAAAAGACGCCATCGGCCGCCAGAAAGACACTCTGGCTGAAGCCGTGGAGGCGGGCAAGCAGGCCTACCGCGAGGTAGTAGGACAGCCCACGCCGCCCGAAGGCCAAGTAGCTCACTAACCGAATGTCAGAAGATGTCTTTCGGTGGGTGATCACGATTGGAGTGTTTCTGGCGGTGGTTGCTTTTGCGCTGCAGGCTTTCGTGGTCTTCGCCATTTACCGCGTAACGAAAGCCACACAGGACAAGCTGCTGCCGGTGGCGGACGCGCTGACACCGATTCTCGCGACGGTCCGTCGCCTCATCGATGAGAACGCGCCCAAGTTCTCGCAGATGACTACCGAGGCCACGCAGATCGTTAAAACTCTGCACGAGCATGTGGACCGGCTAGGCGAGGTCGTCAAAGAGGCGAGCGATCGCGCGCGCGCTCAGGTGGCGCGCATTGATGGCGCTGTGGACGTGACCATTGAACAGGTACAGCAGGCCAGTGAGAACGTGAAGGCCGCGATTCTCAAGCCCGTGAAGCAGGTGGACGGCATTATGCACGGCATTCGTGCGGCGCTGTCGGTGGTGGCGCACAGCCGGCGCGAGTCCGTGGATCACGCCACGCAAGACGAAGAAATGTTTATCTGATGGCCAAGCTGGCGCTGGTTTACGGCGTACGTCTGCTGCCGAGCGAGGAACTCGAATCGGTGGGCGAAGCTTCCATTGTCCTCAAGAACGGCCGCAAGGCTTCCGTAACCATGCATCTCATCGAGGGATCGAGCGAAAAAGAGATTCGCAAGCAGCTTCTGGAGTCGCTCGATGCGTTCTTCGAATTCTATCCGGAAATTTGACCTGCGATTTACGCGGCCTTTTGGACCTTGCCGCTGCGGATGCAGGACGTGCACACACGGATGCGCTTCGTGGCGCCATTCACCACCGCGCGAACCGTCTGCAAATTGAGGTTCCAGCGGCGCTTCGTCACATTGTGAGCGTGGCTGATGCGGTGGCCGAATTGCGGCCCGCGGCCGCAGACATCACATACTCTCGCCATGGGGACAGGAATCTCCTTCGAAATGCTAATTCTGTATTTTAACAGCGCCGTCAGCGGGAACGCAAACCAGCGGCCCTGATATACTTCATTTTGAATGGCTAACCCGAAATACAAGGTTTCCGATAAACCCGTCCCGGTTTCAGAGTTGGTGGCCACGCTAAGCGACGGCACCAAAGTCAAACGCAGAATTCCGCGGATGCGTGCATGCAACGAGAAGGATGCCAAAGGGAAACTGTGCGCGGGCCATTTGAAGCGCTGGTATTTTTTCGGCGACGAAGTCCGGCGCAAGTTCGGGCCGGAAGCCGAGATTTACCGTTGCGAACACTGCAAGACGCTTTACCTGCCGAGCCTGGAAGAAGAACCGAGGACGGGAACATTGGCCTGGTAAAAGAAAAACCGCATCGGTCAGCCCTCCGGACGTTCTGGAGCTGCTCCGATGCGGTCCGCCCGTTGTCGAGCTGGGATCCGGCGGCGGGCTATCCGGGCACCTGACTCTTACCTGCCATCCCTGGCGAGGTTCCGCGTCCGATTTTCCTTCACCAAGAACGCCAAATAACTACCGCAACCCAGATCCCTGGAGAGAAGTTAGAATCCGGTATCTAAAAAAAACCCCTCTGATGCAACCAGCAAAATGATTCAGCGGCGAGCATGGAACAATCACTAAAACATCGGCTCCCGCAAGCACGCTGTTTCTTCTTGCCCGCTCCCGTCTCATCCTGCCTGTTGCAGCAGAGGGCAGGTTACAAGTTACTTCGCCAATTCGCATTCTGAGAGAGCAACAGCGCGGCCAACTGCTGGTGGCTCTAACTCATTGATTCTTTGAGCAAGCAAAGCTCGAGGTTAACTCTCGTCTGAGGCGTCGTGGTGTCCCGGTGTGGCGCTATGACACAATCGGAATTCATGTCACACGGGGTCTGGGTTGGTTCCCTACTGGCGTTTTTGGCCTTGGCTGTGCCTGCCGGCGCGCAAAGCGACGAGGAGAGCCTGCATGTCTATACGGAGCATCCGCGCCTGTTCCTGGGCGGGCATCGTTTACAACTGTTACAGAAAGAACGGCAGCGCCGGTCCCTGCGCTGGCAGCAATTCGAGCTGCTGATGGCCGGCCACGCGCCGATGCCGGAGCCGGGGTTCGCCGACGCGCTTTATTACCGCGTTGCCGGAGATCAAAAGAGCGGCCGAAGCGCCGTCACCTGGGCGCTGGGGCCGGCAACGGATCTCCGGCAACTGGCGCTGGTGTTTGATTGGTGTCAGGATCTGCTGTCGCCCGTGCAATCGAAAGCGCTCGTTGCCAAACTGGCCAAGGGCATCCAGCAGACCGGGCATGATCGATCGATTTCCGCCGCGCGCTCGCGGGCACTGGCGGCGATTGCCCTGGCTGATCACATGCAGGAGCTCTCCGAGCGCGAGCTGGAGCACGTGATCCGGACGTGGTGGCGGGGTGAGGTGGCTCCGGCCCTGGCGGCGGGCCGCCGCGCGGTGGCGCGCGAGGATTTCTACCCGCTCTACGAAATGCTCCACGCCATCCGCGACAATCTCAACATCGACCTTCGGGAGTCGGCCCCGGCTTTCTTCAAGGACCTGCCGATCTACGACTTAGTGAGCTTTTACCCGGCGACATATCCCGCGCCGGAGGGCGAGTATCGCATCCCGGCGTCCAAAGGAGGCGGCGAACCCGACGTGCAGCGCGCCGCCATGGCGCGTGCGGCTGAGCTGGCGATGGTCCCCTACGATGTCAACGCGCCCGAGAGCCAGATCCTGCAAGGGTGGTTGATGCACGACAATTTCCTGTTGCGCAGCACGCTGGGCGCGCCTTATGAATTTCTGTGGGCCAACCCGTATCACCCCGGATTGAGCTACTACCTGACGCCCTTGATTTTCCATGACGAGCTGTTCGGACGCCTGTTCATCCGATCGAGCTGGGACGAATCGGCGCGGTGGCTGGGCTATTTCGATGGCGAGCTGCAACTGTTTGAGAACGGCGGCGTCACCGTGATAAATCCGCAACTGGGCTCCGAGCCGATGTCGCTCGATACCGCGGTGGTGTTCTTTGGCAAGAACGCGCAGAAATTTCGAACCATCCTCAATGAAGACGAAGAAGTGTTCGTGCTCGGGCTGAAGCCGCGCTCGACCTACGCCATCGAAGTGGACGACGAGGAAATGACCGAGGGAAAGACCGACGCCGGCGGGATTCTGGAGCTCAAACTGCCGCACAAAGTGCAGATTGGCGTGCGGCTGCACGAAGCCGTCGCGATCAGCCCTCCAAAATCTGCGCGAGATGATGGCGCAGGTGCCGCAGATAATCCTCGATGATGAATTCGAGCTCGGTATCGCCGTCAGGTCCTTTCCAGATGTGGTGGGCCGCGCTGGCGTCCGCGTTGCGAATAATGTGGACCAGGTGGCGGTTGTAGGCCAGCCACAAATCGACCAGATCGCGCCACGGGCGGCTGGCGTAATTTTGCGAGCGCACCCAGCCGTTCTGTTCGTACGAAGGCAGCACCAGTTTCTCTTGGAGCTGCAGCCGGACGAACCGTTGATGGTTGTTCGCGGCCGAATCGATGAGATGGCCGAGAATCTCCTTCTTGCACCACTTATCCGCGGCGGGATGCCGGCCGGCGGACTCTTCGCTGATGGCCCGCAGGCGCTCGGCCGAGCTTGCGAGGACGTGATCGAGTTCGGAAGCCACATCAGGTGCGATCATGCTGGCGATAATAGCATTGCGGGGCGGGGTGAACCGGCGGTCTTACGGTAAGGTTCGGCGGGCTGCTCGACGGGTGCTCAGGCTCCTCGTGTTCCTGAACCCGGCGTATGTGATTTCAGTGTGAGGTGGGCCACGTTTGTCTGGACAAATATTTTGCGCTTCGTTAGATAGTGCAGCGGGGTAACCAACAAGGCAGCCGGGACGCCGCCACCTGTTCCGGGCTTGAGTCGGCGTTCGGGTCGCAGCAGTGCAGCGACTGGCACTCGCTTAATCCCAGAGGTTCCGCTCAACGTAGAGCCGATTCGCTTCGCAGACCCGCGAGAAGGCCCTCACAGGAACACACCCGCGGGCGGCCGCATGAGACCCCCTACCCGCCAACTCGACCCGCGCAAGCCGCGTGCGCTATTCTGTAAGACCGCATGAAAATCGCCGTTGCAGCCGACCACGCGGGTTTCCCGCTCAAAGATCGCGTCATCGAAGAAGTGCGTAA
>Ga0187817_10000558_pt1 | contig 16206 bp, 15 predicted proteins | sample NC_wetland_sal_i_17_FD_132431 | JGI IMG/M metagenome (GOLD analysis project Ga0187817, IMG submission 132431) | Wetland sediment microbial communities from Neuse River Estuary, North Carolina, USA - SO4_2 | ecosystem: Environmental > Aquatic > Freshwater > Wetlands > Sediment | place: USA...
ACGTTTGTCCGGCGCATGCCTTCCATCTGGGAGTAGTCGAAGTCCGCCAGATCGCCGCCTCGAAAAACGCCGGCGTTATTGACCAGGATGTCGACGGCCCCCAAGCCGGCTTCGAGCGTTTCGATCATGCTACGCACGGCGCGGGCATCGCTGACATCGGCACATACCGCCAGCGCGCGGCCGCCCGTGTTGCGGATGTCCGCGGCCAGCGATTCCGCGTCCCGCGTGCGCTCGCGGTAGTTGATGCCGACCGCCGCCCCCTCGCGGGCCAGCCGCAAGGCAATAGCTCGTCCGATCCCGCGCGAGGCTCCGGTGACCAGCGCCGTCTTTCCTTGGAGCGTCATGCAATGACGATGACGGGGGGCGCGTGAATTGTCAAGAAAAGGCAGATTAAGGGCAACTTCTTTTTGTCGGGTACTGGGTTGAGTCGAGCGAACCAGGAAATCGCTGATGACGGCAACTCGACGGTACCAGATGGCATTTGGGCTTAAGTAGGCCTTACCTGCACGCCTTCGACCGTAACCGGCAACCAGTCAGCTAAAATAAAGGAGCCCGCATAATGGGCGGTTAGCTCAGTTGGTTAGAGCGTCTGCCTTACAAGCAGAAGGTCCGCGGTTCGAGCCCGCGACCGCCCACCAAACTCCACGCAGAATCAAGCACGGAGCAACAGCGTGAATCGCCTTCAGCTTCTCGGTGGGATCTAGATGCGTCCGTCTACTCCGGGACCGGTTGGAGACTCAGCGCAATCTTTTTCGCGGTCTCCTCCGAAGTGCCCGGTAGAACGGCAATGTGACAACTGCATGTGCCGGCTTTACTCGGCACACTGGCACTGTATCCGTTCGGAGCTTCTGAATCCTTGGAAACCCTGTCCTGATAGAAGATACGCCGCGGCGTATTCTCGAAAAGTGTGTCCTTGCGGATGCCCAACAGTCTCTGCAACGATTCGGGAAGCGGTTTGAAGGCCTGACCGGGCTGGCTCGTGACCACGGCAATGGCGGTTGTGGCGTCGTGAAACACCACCGCGCCCGTATTCTCGGATAGCGCATCCCAATCCGGCGGGACCGTGATTTGGCACAACCCCTTGGAATCCTTCACGATCTTCCAGTCGGCTGGCGTGGCCTGTGCCGGAGCGCTTGCCAGCAACCAGAGAAGCAGGGTTGCGAGCATCTATCCTCTCCTGCCTGGAGTTTACCGCTCGCAGAACCCGGCGACAAGGGCAATCGATACCCCGTCGGACCGCCACAGGGGCGCGGTCACCTACCATTCCTGCGCTTACGAAGTAAGTGTCCCAGTTATCTGAATTCCCTGGCTCAAAGCTTTACTTACTTCTGATCTTACACTGCGCAACGCCAACACTATCAGAAGGGGGCGTACGCCGGGGCGGCGCGGCAGCCCCGGCGGGCAGGAACGGGTGAGCGGCCCTTCCGGGATTTTCCCGGAGCCTCGCGTCCGATGTGATGGATTTAGGGCCGCGCTGGTAATTATCGATTCAACGCACCGTAAAATACAGGTCTAAAGTGACAGAAAGGGTACCGGTACTCTTCTGTATGGCGCTCGCAGCAATTACTAAGTAGGTGCGCTTGACTTTGATCTCGGTCCGGAGTAACATCCATCACAATTCGCGCCCTGCTTCAACGCAGGCCAACCGTGAACTAACGGAGGGCCTATGGAGACTATTCTCCTCATCGAAAGTGAACCAGCCGATCTGGTGATACAGGCTTTGATCCTGCATTGCCTTGGCTATAACGTGCTTGAAACCGCTAACCCAAGCGAGGCCCTGCTGGCCTGCGACGGTTACCCAGGACCAATCCACTTGGTATTGGCAAGGGACGCTCCGGATAGGAATCCATTCACCGAAGTTGTCACGCGGCTGAAACGCCGGTGCCCGGCGGTTTCCACCCTGTTGATATCCGATTTACCCGGAGAAAGATTGCCTGCTGAGGGTGCGTTTCTAAAGAAGCCTTTCCGCGCCGAAACCCTGTCAGGCGTCATCAGGGAACTGCTCGCACGCCAGAGACTCATGCCGGCTGCGTAACGGCGGATTGTTAGTCCTCGCCACGGCCGTTGCCGGAAGACCGCCGGACGGACATTCGCCTCCTCGCACCATTCAGGCATTCCAACTTATATGATGTGGTTGGGACACAGGAGGCGATTATGACGAGCAGAGAGCGCGTTCTCTCAGCGCTGTCGCATCGCGAGCCGGACCGCGTGCCGATGGATTTCGGAAGCACCGGTGTAACGGGCGTGCATGTCAGTTGCATCGCCGCGCTGCGCGACTACTTTGGACTCGAAAAGCGGCTGGTAAAGGCTCATGAGCCTTATCAGATGCTGGGGATCCTGGACGAAGACCTGAAGCAGGCGATGGGCGTCGATGTGGAGGGCGTTTCACGTCCCAAGACGCTGTTCGGCTATCGCAATCGCGATTGGAAGCCGTGGCGCATGCCCGACGGCCTGGAGGTGCTGGTCTCGGAGGAGTTTCGCATCACCACCGCCGCCAATGGCGATATTCTGATCTACCCCGAGGGCGATTTGAGCGCGCCGCCGAGCGGCCGCATGCCGAAGGACGGTTACTTCTTCGATACGATCATCCGGCAGGAGCCCATCATCGAGGAGAAGCTAGATCCGCAAGACAATCTCGAAGAGTTCACGCCGCTCACCGAGGGTGATATCGAAGATCTGCGGCAAGGCGTGGCCGAGGCGCAACCGGCCGGGCGCGCGGTGATCATGAATGCCGGTGGCACAGCCTTCGGCGATATCGCGCTCGTACCGGCGCCGTTTCTGAAGCACCCCAAAGGCATCCGCGATGTGGCTGAGTGGTACGTCTCTACCACCAGCCGCCGCGACTACATTCACCAGATCTTCTCGCGCCAATGCGAGACTGCGATTGACAATCTCAAGCGGGTGCATCAAGTGATTGGGAACGCCGTGGACGCAATCTTCGTGTGCGGCACGGATTTCGGCACGCAGACCTCCGCCTTTTGCTCGGTCAAGACATTCCGGGAGCTGTATTTTCCTTATTACAAGAAGTTGAACGGATGGATTCACCAGAACACGAGTTGGAAGACGTTCAAGCACTCCTGCGGCTCGGTGGAGCGCTTCATCCCGTCTTTTATTGAAGGCGGTTTCGACATCCTGAATCCCGTGCAATGCTCTGCCGCGGGCATGGATGCCAATCATCTGAAATCCTCCTACGGCGACCGGGTCACATTCTGGGGTGGGGGAGTCGACACGCAGCGGGTGTTGCCGTTTGGCACTCCGGAAGAGGTGCGCGGGCAGGTTCTGGAGCGGTGCCGGATCTTTTCACAGCAGGGCGGATATGTGTTCAACACCATCCACAACGTGCAGGCACGAACGCCGGTGAAGAACATTGTGGCCATGCTCGATGCGGTGCACGAGTTCAACAGCTCACGAGCGGCGATATGATGTGGCGCGATTTGGTTTCCGGCGGAACGATCCTGACCGACGGAGCGTGGGGAACAGAATTGCAGAGGCGAGGCCTTGGCATGGGGGAATGCCCCGACGCGTGGAACCTGAGCCACCCGGAAGAGGTCGCAGGCGTGGCGCGCCGTTATGGTGAAGCCGGCAGCCGCGTGATTCTCACCAACACCTTTCGCGCGAATTCCATCAGCCTGGCCGCGTACGGTCTCGCGGGTTGCGTATCGGAAATCAACCGGGCCGGCGTCGAGCTTTCGAAAAAAGCGGCTATTAGCGCGCTCGTCTTCGCGTCGATGGGCCCGAGCGGGAAGCTGCTAGCTGCCGGAGAGGTGACCGAGGCCGAGTTGTTCGATGCGTTTCGCGCCCAGGCTGAAGCGCTCGCGGCAGGCGGCGCGGATGCGCTGCTGCTCGAGACGTTCAGCGAACTCGAAGAAGCTCTGATCGCTTTGAGGGCGGCCCGCGCGAAGGATCTGCCGGTCATCGTCTCCTTCGCCTTCGACACGGGCAAGAACAAGGACCGGACCATGACCGGGCTCACCCCGGAGCGCGCGGCGAAGGCCATAACCGAAGCTGGCGCGGATGCCGTAGGGGCCAATTGTGGCGTGGGTATCGAGCAGTGTGTGGAGCTGTGCCGGCGCATGCGCGCGGCCACGCATCTGCCGCTATGGATGAAGCCCAATGCCGGTCTGCCGGAAGTCGTCGACGGCGCCGTCGCGTACCGCGTCACCGCTCAGCAGTTCGCCTCGTTCGTTCCGTCGCTGAGTGACGCCGGCGCCAGTTTCATAGGAGGCTGCTGCGGCACCAACCCGGAGTTCATCCGCGCTGCCGCGTCAGCGTTCAGCCGATGCGCCTGAAGCTCATCAGTTGCGAAGTTCTCTACCGGGAGATGTGCTTCGCCATCGCGCGCTCTCCCCATCAGGTGGATGTCGAGTTCCTTCCGAAAGGCTTGCATGACCTGGGCAGCGAGCCGATGCGCCGCAGGCTCCAGGAGTGCGTGGACCGCGTGGATGACCGGCAGTTCGAAACCGTGCTCATGGGATATGCGCTCTGCGGCAATGGTCTGGTGGGCCTGTGTGCGCGGACACTGCCCATCGTGATCCCTCGCGCGCACGATTGCATTGCGCTCCTGATGGGAAGCCGCCAGAAGTACCAGGCGTATTTCGACGCGAACTCGGGCGTGTATTTCCGGTCGACCGGATGGCTGGAGCGCGGTGGGAACCTCGAACAGGTTTTTCGCGACCGGACTGGCGTCGGGCACTCGCTCCAGGAGTTGATCTCACGCTATGGCGAGGACAACGGGCGCTACCTCTACGAGCAGTTGACCAGCTACAAACGCAGTTACAACCAACTGACGTTCATCGAGACCGGCCTTGAGCCGGACGGCAGCTTCGAACAAAGCGCACGGGAAGAGGCTCATTCGAGGGGTTGGAGGTTCGACAAAGTAGCCGGCAATCTGACTTTGTTCGAGCAACTGGTGTCTGGCAACTGGGCGGACCAGGACTTCCTGACGGTGAAACCAGGCTGGCGCGTGGCGCCGCGTTACGACGGGAGCATTCTGAGCGTGGAAGAGATTTCCCATGACGGGACGAGAGAGGGTTCTGGCAGCCATTGACGGCCGGGCGACAGACCACCTGGCATTGATGCCCATCACCATGATGTTCGCGGCGGATATTGCCGGCGTGCATTACCGGGAGTATGCGACGGATTGCCGGGTCCTGGCCGATGCCCAGATCCGCACAGCCGAGAAGTTCGGATTTGATTACGTGTCAGCCATCTCCGATCCGGCGCGCGAAGCGAGCGATCTTGGAGCCGCCATCGAGTGGTTCGACGACCAGCCGCCCGCAATTATCGAGAGCCGGGCGCTGCTGGCCGACAAGGGCACCCTGTTGAAGACGCACTTGCCGGATCCGTCAAGCGGACGCCGCATGTCGGATCGCGTCAAGGCCATTGAGCTGCTGGCCATCCAGGCCGGCGGCGAGAAAATGGTCGAGGGTTGGGTGGAAGGGCCGTGCGCGATGGCGGCGGACCTTCGCGGTCTCAACACCCTGATGCTCGACTTCTTCGACGATCCGGCGTTCGTGACAGATCTGTTCGAGTTCGTCACAGGCATGGAGCTGCGTTTCGCCCAGGCACAGGTGAATGCCGGAGCCTCTTTGATCGGTGTGGGAGATGCAGCGGCTTCCTTGATTGGACCGAAGGTCTACCAGCAATTCGTGTTTCCCTACGAGCGCCGGCTCATCCAGGGAATTCGAGCCCTGGGCGTCAAGGCCCGGCTGCATATCTGCGGAAGCACCAGAAAGCTATTTAGCGAAATGGGAAAGCTCGGCGCGGATATCATTGACTTAGACTCGATGGCGCCGCTCAGCGAAGCCCGCGAGGTGATGGGACCTTCTCAAGTGTTGCTCGGCAACATCGATCCCGTGCGCGTGCTCCGTGATGGCGATGCGGATTCCGTCGAGCGCGCCATCGGCGAGTGCCACCGCGCGGCCGCAGAGCGCTACATCGTGGGCGCGGGGTGCGAAGTCCCGCGTGGCACCCCGCATGAGAACGTCCGGGCGATGGCGCACTACGCACAGGAACATCGATAGCCATGCCGCAGCTCTGCTCCATCGAAGTGCCCGCTGGAGCCGAGCTGGCGGATCTCCTGTTCGAGCGAGGAGTCGAGTTTCCCTGCGGCGGCACGTCGCTGTGCGGCGGCTGCCGCGTTCGGGTTGTCGAAGGCGACATCGGCGTGACGCCGGACATGCAGGCGGTCCTCACGCCTCAAGAGCTCGCCGCGGGATGGCGATTAGCCTGCCAGGCGCGCGCGCTAGGGCGCGTCACACTCGAGATCGAACAGTGGGAAGGCCCCATCCTGAGCGATGAATCGCGGGTGGCATTCGAACCGGGCGAAGGATTTGGGATCGCCATCGATCTTGGTACCACGACGCTGGTGGCGCAGCTTTTGGATTTTGCCACAGGCGACGTTCTAGCTGTCCGCACGGCGCTCAATCCGCAGTGCGCTCACGGCGCAGACGTGATGAGCCGGGTCCAGCTCGCATTGCGCGAGCCGGAACTGCTGATGCGCTCCATCCGCCAAGGGCTTGCCGCTTTGGTTCAGGATGTGGCCGGGAGCCGCGAAGTCAGCGAAGTCCTCATCTGCGGCAACACGGTGATGCATCACCTGTTCTGCGGAGAGGATGTCGAGCCGCTTTCGCACGTGCCGTTTCAGACGCCTGCCGGAGGTGCGCGCGAGTTCACGGCGCAAGACTTAGGCTGGCAGCTCGGCCAGGCGTGCCGCGTCCGGTTCCTGCCCGGCCTGGGGAGTTTCGTGGGGAGCGACATTCTGGCGGGCATGGTCGCCCTCGATTGGCTGAGCCGCGAAGCTCTCGTGGCTCTCATCGATCTCGGCACGAACGGTGAGATCGTAGTCGGAAACCGGCATGGCGCGCTGTGCGCTTCCACCGCCGCAGGACCCGCGTTCGAAGCCGGGCGTATCCGCATGGGTATGCGCGCGGCCCCAGGAGCGATCTCGCGTGTGGCTTCCAAAGACGGCAGCTTTGAATGTCACGTGCTGGGCGCCCGCGTCCCGCGCGGCATTTGTGGCAGCGGGCTGGTGGACGCAGTGGCCGCCGCGCTCCACTTGGGCCGGGTATTGCCAACCGGCAGGCTCGCCAATGGAACCGAGGACCTGAGCCTCCTGCCTCCGGTTTCCATCACGCAGTCCGACATCCGCGAACTGCAGCTAGCCAAAGGCGCCATCGCTGCCGGGCTGCGGATTCTGATGGAGCGTTGGGGCGCGACGCTCGATCAGCTCGAACGCGTCTACCTGGCCGGCGCCTTCGGCAACTACGTCAACGCCGCCAGCGCGCACCGCATCGGCTTGCTCGAACTCCGGCCGCAGAAAATCGAGCCCGCCGGCAATACGGCACTTCGTGGTACGAAGATTTTGCTACTCGGTCCGTCGCGCCGCTTGGCCCTGGTTGAGCAGATCGCTCGCATGACTCAGCATGTGTCGCTGGCGTCCGATCCGCGTTTCCAGGATGTGTTCGTGGATTGCATGAGGTTCTGAGCGGGCTGATTCGCAGCCACGACCGTCAGAGTCTGTGTGAGAACGCCTGGCCATCCACCGCTCCCTCTGGCCGCGGCTCGGTATAGCGCTGATTCGGCAGAGTGCCGAAACCGAGCCGTGACCCAAGGAAGCGGTAGATGGCACTTTTCACGCAGCCTCGTCAGGAAGCGGTCACGTCTCAACAAATCAGTAAGCCAGAAGCCCGTAGCTTGGCGGATCGAACATGCCCTCGTAGCGTTCTTCCACCTGCTGTCGCAGATCCATTTCATCCGGGGGAATTGCGCACAGCTCTCGTTCGATGCGGTCCAGCCATTGCCGCTCCTTGGGTGAGATCTGCATGGCTCCTGAGCCAAGCCCCGCGCGAAGAATCGAAACCACAGCGCGGCCGGCTGCAAGTGTCCGATCGTAGTGGCTCTCCGCAGCCACAATGGCCGAGGCAATCTCCACCGTCGCTTCCGGCGACAGCACCGCGGCTTGCGGGCTGAGCCACCGGTCCGAAGCCGTGAGCCAGTCGCGCAACATGAGCGCGCCACCCCGTTCGCTCGCCGCGTTCATGAGCCGGCAATCGTAGATGAGCGACTCGGTGTAGGCTTCGGGCGCGCTGCCCGATAAGAGCCGCACGTTCTGCACCGATTCGTTGCTCCATAGGTCGCACATCGCCGAGGCGATGTTGCCCATTGGACTGAAGTGGGCGCAGGTGGCGGACCTGCCTTCCATGGAAATTGGACAGCCCGTGATGGACTTCAGAATGGGACCTTCGTAAGCGCAATCTTTGGACGGACCGATCGCGCCTTGCTCGAACGCAACCAGGCTGCGAACCGCGCTCATGCCGCGCACCACCGCAGCCAGAACCTCTGGCAGCATCCGCTGATGGGCCAATTGCATGGCCGTGTTCGCAAACGCACAGGCGCTGTCTCCGCCGGCGATCAGCGCCGAGTGCCCCTCACAGATCCCGGCGATCTGGCGCCAAAGCCAGGCCATGTCACGCGGCGCCAGCACGCCCAGCGCAAACATAATTCCCGGAACGTCTCCATAGAGCAGCGCCTGATCGTGGACTTCTTTTCCGCCGATGGACTCGATCGACAGGATGTCCGCGCCCGCCTGGGCACAAAGTTCAAAGGAGCGTAACAGCTTCTCAACACCCGGACCACCGCGAAGCAAGGGCGGCTTTCCCTGTTCGCGAATATCGGTGGGGGTGACGCGCAGCGCGCAGCGGAGGCCGTGCTTCCCGTGCGCCTCTTCGAGCGCGCGGTGCAACAGCGCCGTAATCTCCGCTCCCCATTCCGGACACTCCGTCATGGCCGGGAGAAGCTCGAACTCCAGCACGATTCCCGGCGCCCGTAGTGCGGCGGCTCTCCGGAGGATGCCCGTGACCATCTCCGTGTATTGCGATACGATCTCGCTCCAGTTCTCGGCGGAAACGGTGATCGCCGGGAGCGTAAAATTCACTTCGGGGTAAACTTGGCCCGCGCCGATCGTCAAATCGAATCCGCAAGTAACCGGTGTAGGCGCACGCCCGAAGACAAGTTCGGACGGATCGGACATGGCCAGCGCCGCGTATGCGCGCACGCTCGGTTCCATCGAATCCCTCCGTCAGAGGGCTGCAACCATCTGCCGGGCGAGCGCCACGGCGCCCGGCGCGTCTTCGCTATATCCATCCGCGCCGATCTGCTGGGCGAATTGACGTGTCACCGGCGCGCCTCCCACCAGCACCTTAACGCGGTCGCGTACCCCGGCCTGTTTCAACGCTTCGATCGTAGTGCGCATGGAAGGCATGGTCACGGTCAGCAGCGCCGACAGGCATACGAGATTCGCATTGCCTTGTTGGATCGCCTCGACGAATCTCTCCGGTGCGACATCCGCTCCCAGATCGATCACCTCGAACCCGCCGCCTTCCAGCATCGATGCCACGATGTTCTTCCCAATGTCGTGCAAGTCTCCCTTAACGGTCCCGATGACCACGCGGCCCGCTGGCTGCAGTCCGCTCGCTGCCAGCAGCGGCCGGATAAGTTCCAGCGAGCCCTTCATGGCGCGCGCCGCCAGCAGTAGCTCGGGAACAAAGTACTCTTCGCATTGGAACAGGCGCCCTACCTCGTCCATAGCCGGAATCATGTACCGGCCGATCAGCTCCATCGGGTCGGCATTCTCCGCCAGCGCCTCCCGCGTAACCGCTACCGCTGTCTTGGTGTCGCCGCTCAAGATGGCATCGTAGAGTTTCTGTAGTTCGGTCATAGACGGCAGTCCTCTCCAGCGAAGAAAGTCTCTTGGCGTCTCTCTGGGCCGAAGGCACAGAGAGACTCCAATCACCCTTTAAGCATATAAGGTGGGAACGGGAGCCGGCGCATGACGGTGCAGACCGCCCTTCAGGCCTCTACCCAGTTGCGACGCTCGATGAATGTTTTTGGTTCGTAGGTCTTGCCTTCGGCCAGCCGCTTTTGTTCCCGGCGGCTGGTCCAAAGCAGCACCGGTCCAAGAAGGCCGGCCGTCACGCGACTGACCATTCCGAACTCGCAGCCCATGTCCTTGCGCAACGCGCGAATCTGCTGGCTCACAACCTGGTTAGTCCGTCTCAGTTGCCTTTCCATGGCCCACAAAACGCCGCTGTAAGCGGTTTTGATTGAGCGGACTTCCCACTGGAAACGCTCGCGGATGCGCGGATCCGGGTCGTTCTTGTAACGCTTCCAGCCTTGCATCGTCGTGCGGCAGATGCGATACAGGCTCGGGCCGTTGCGCTGGAAGTCTCGCCAGAAAGCCCAGTCCAAAAAACGATTAGAGTCATCGCGCGAAATGGCCGCGTGCTTGAAGTTGAACTTGTGCTGTCCGTGAATGTCGGCCAGGTCCACGTCCAACAGAAGATTCTTCTCCTGCATTTCCTGGTAGAGCGGAGTGCCGGGAACCGGCGTGTAGAGCATGAACTGATGGAAATCCGTCTCATGCGACACCGCATCTTCAATCTCGTCCTGGATGTTCTCCGGAGTGTGATGTTCCAGGCCCACGATGGTCGAGCCCAGCAGTTTGATCCCGTGCTGGCGCAGTTCCTTGGAGAGCGCCAGCGTATCGTGGCCCTGCAGCTTGGCGTAGTTCGAGTGCGGAGACTCCAGGCCCATCCAGATCCACGAGATGCCTAGTTCCACGAGCTCCCTCATGGTGTACTTGCTGAGGGCGTTGGCTGAAGAAAAGACGTATAGCGCCCACGCTTTGCCCTTGGCCTTCATGCGTTCCAGCAATTCCATGGCGCGCTTGCGATGGAGCAGAAAGTTCTCATCCATCATAAAGAACGAGTGCACCTTCATGGAGGATTCCATCTCGCACATGACGCTGAACAACTCGTCGCCCGTCTGGTAGAAGTTGAGAAACTTCCCCTTGCCGCCGAAGAAGGCCGATGTGGTGCAGAAGTTGCATCCCAGCGGACAGCCCACCGAGGGGATGATGGTGGCTGCCGTGCCACCGGCCGGGGCCGGCACTTTGATCCCCATGGCGCGGATATCGAAGCCGGAGACGATGTGCGGATGGCGGATGGGCGCGCTGACATCCTCGTCCAGGTACGCGCGCATCCAGGCGATGCCATCGCCGCGCACAATGTGGTCCGCATCGATCATGTGCTGGATGCCCGGAACGGCGGCGACGTGTCCGCCCACCACGATGGTCGAACCGGGTGAGAGGCGGCGCACCATGCGGCACATCTCCCGCACCTTGCCGATGTTCACGATGATCGAGGAAATGCCGACAATGTCATAGTGACGGTCCCTGAGTTCCTTTGCGAACGCCTCGCGAGTCGGGAAATCGAGCACGGTGGAAGGAGCCGAAATGTTCTGCTGGATCATCATGATGCCCCACGAGCGATGGAACATCCGTAAAGAGAACGATCCCTGCGCGCGCGTCACCTGGTTGTGATACAGCTCCATGGGGTTGACGCGCCGGCTGCCGAACTCATCATCCTGGGCGTAAGGTCCGAATACAGAGGTCAGAAGAACGCGGGCATGCGTGCCCTTAGGGTGAATACTCACAGATTCCTGCCTGGCTTGATGGTACGCCGGGGCAGCGGATTGCGACGTAATATTTCTGTAATTTACGAGCTGAAATTCTCGATTGGACTCTGGGCGTCTTACAACCTGCCCACCACCAGCACTGCGAATGATCCTGGCTTCACAGAGCGCCGCGGCCGCTTTGACGGATCATCATTCGGGGTCTCTTGAAATTCGGCAGCCGGCAGAAAGATTTTCTTGGTTTTCGGGTCGAAGGCCATCGTCTTGGCGCTCGGTTGGGTCTTGACCGCGCCGGCGTCTTCATATTCGTCCGCAGACTTCTCATGGAACACGTTCAAGGTTCCCTCTCCGCAGGAAAAGAAGATCAGGCGGGCTTCCGGGTCAAAAGCGGCAAAGTCCACACCCGCGCCGATCGGAAAGCTGGTAATCACCTTTCCCGTGGCGGCATCCATCACCACCATCTTCGGCTCCCTGCGGCAACCGATGAACAGACGGTTCGTCTTGGCATCGTAAGCCAGACCCGTTGGAGTCTTAGCCACTTCAATGGGAAAGCGTTTCATCACCTCGAGCGATTTCGGGTCAAATACAACCACCTCGCCGGTGTCTTCGCTGTTGACGTAAATCAGACCATCGGCGCCGATCGCCGCCTCTTCGCCATCACCCTTCGCGTTGACTGTTCCGACCACCTCGCCGGTTGCGGCATCAATGGCGCTGATGTCGTGCGAACCATGATTGTTGGTGAAGACCCGCTTGGTCGCCGCATCGTAGTAGATGCCATCCGGCCCCTTGCCCACATCGATCTTCTTGATGAGCTGCAAAGTGGACGGATCGAACATTGAGACCGTGTTTTCCCGGCCATTGCTGGTGAATCCGTGCTGGCAATCGGATGCGATCGCAATCCCGTGCACTCCGGGCGTATCCGGAATTGTCCCCACAACCTTTCCGCTATCAGCATCCAGGACGTCCACCTGAGTTCCGTGCGAAACGTAGATCCGCCGCGCCGAGCTGTCCACGGTGACGTAATCGAAACCGCCAACACCGGGGATCCCGTAACGCCCCTCCACCTGGTAATGAGTCGCGCCCGGCAACACCAACGCGGCCGAAAAAGTGGCAATCAATACGCTCTTTACATTTCGCATCATTTTTCCTCGACGGCCTTCCGAGACAGTTTATCCCCTCCGTTTGACGATTTGGTTAATTCTCCTCACTCCCCTCGCGGACTTGGGTTGACGGGAGCCCCTAAAGAGCACATACTCTTCACGAAGGGGCCTGTTATGCTGTCGCTTCGCCTGGATCTGCTCTCCCTATCCGCTGCGATGCTGTTGGCTTCGTCGCCGGCCGCGGGACAATCGGTGATCTCCGCCCATTCGGGTGTGGTCCACTTTTTCGAAGGCTCTGTGTATATCGCAGACCAGCCGTTGGACCGGCAGTTTGGCAGGTTTCCGGAAATCCCCGAAGGGGCCGAACTGCGCACCGCCCAGGGCCGGGCCGAGGTCCTTCTCACTCCAGACGTTATCCTCCGCGTCGCGGAGAATACGGCCATCCGTATGCTCTCGAACGATCTGTCCGACACGCGTGTGGAGTTGTTGAACGGCTCCGGTATCCTGGAGTCGGCGGAATCACACGTGGACAACTCCGTCACGTTGATTTACAAAAACTGGCGCGTGCGATTCCGGCAAGCAGGCGTCTATAGAATTGATTCCGAGCCCCCGCGCTTGAGGGTGCACCGTGGCGAAGCGGAAGTCTCGGCCGACAAGGGGACTCCGGTTGCCGTCAAAACCGGCGAGACTCTGCCCTTCGCCGGTGTCCTCGTGCCCGATCCATCCGCGCCCGAACCCGTCGACGCATTCAATGATTGGGCCATGGACCGCAGCCAGGCTGTCGCGGCGGACAATGCCGTTGCGGGGCAGATAGTCGATGATCCCAGCGCCCTCGACAGCCCTGGTCTGCCGATCTGGGGCTACACCTATTTTCCGCAGATCGGCAGTCCCGTAGCAGGCGCCGGCCTGTGGAGCCCGTACGGATTCAGTGCCTGGACTCCTTATTCGATGTATTTTCCCGGTTATACCTATCGCTGGATGTACAGCGGGTTATATGGCGGGCTATATGGGGGGGGATTAGGCGGTGGCCGTTACCTCGGGTACCCGCGCATCGGAATTCCGCGGCGGCCCGGCGTTGGTGTCACTGTCACCGCTCCGCACACCGCGCCCGTACACGTCGCGCCTCCGCGCGTCATAGTGCCCAGGGTAGGACACCACTAAGGACGCCGGACACGTCCGGCCTGCCGTTTACGAAATGCCTGGACGGGAAGGTGTGAAAAAATCAGGTCGGGCGCGCCCGACCACTACAGGCGCTGTCGTAACTCGTCTACTGACTCGGCGCGTAGTATCCCAGCCTCCAGTGTGCCTTGAGAGGCGGAAGTCCGCGCGGTTGCGCCACTTTCACTTCAACCTTACGGTATTTCCCGTTTCGGTCCTGATTCCTGGGTGAATACGCCAGCACATACTGGTTGCGCAACTCGATACCGATCCGCGTTGCCACGCTCGGCAGATCGCTGAAAACTGCCGCTGAAAATGCCCGCCCGCCGGTTTGTTCTGCGATCTCCGCCAGTAGCCGCGGCCCCGAAACTTCCTCGGCCGTCATCCCCACAAAAACGGCAGGCTCGAAGACGCCCATGGCGTAAATCTGAATATCCGCTTCGCGCACCAGAGATTGAATCTCAGCCGAAGTGTACTTGCTGTGGTTGTCGCCGCCATCCGAAATAATCAGAATTGCTTTGCGGGGATTCTTGGCCTTTTTCATTTCTTTCAGCGCCAGGTTCACCGCATCCAGCATGGCGGTCAGACCGCCCGGCTGCAAAGAACCGATCTTGTCCTCGAGCTCCTCGGAGTGGCTGGTGAATCCCAGAGCCAGTTGCGCCTCGTCGCTGAACGCGACGAGCAACGATTCATCCTGGATGTTCATGGTCTTCAGGAATCGAGCCACGGCTTGGCGCGAGGTTTGAAGCTTGTCGCCCATGCTGCCGCTGGTGTCGAAAACCAGTCCCACGGACAGTGGGGCATCTTCACCGGAAACGTTCGTCACCGTTTGCTCGACACCATCTTCAAAGAGCCGGAAGTCTTTCTTTTGAAGCCCGAGAACAAACCGGTTTGAGAGGTCGGTGACGCTCACGGGAATGAGCACCAGCGTCGAATTCGCATTGAAACGCGGAAGCTCCTCGGAGGCTTGGCCGGCGTACGTCGACGACAAAACACTTGTAAACGCCGCAAAAAGTATAAAGCACTTGAAAAGGCGAGACCGCACAACTGCTCCTGATTCTGATTTAGTGTACCAGCGTTGTTGTAAGCTGGCAGAGTGAACGAGCGGGTGCCGTATCGCGCCTTACAGGCCTCGGCGGCGTATGAAGCCATCGTGGAGCTTCCCGTCGTTGCCCTGCTCGACAACATTCGCAGCCTGTATAACGTGGGCGCATTTTTCCGCGCCGCCGACGCCGCGGGCCTGCGCAGCTTGTTTCTTTGTGGAATCACGGGGCGCCCGCCACAACGGGCGATTAGCAAGACAGCCCTGGGTGCCGAGACGCGCGTGCGATGGGAATCTGCCGCGGAGGCCTGTTCGGTCCTCGAACGGCTGCGCGGGGAGCACTTTGAGGTCGCGGCGGTCGAAACCAGCGTCAATTCGGTGGATCTGTTCGATTGGGAACCGGTGTTTCCGGTGTGCCTGGTGTTTGGAAACGAAATTGACGGCATCCGCCCGGAAGTCTCTGCGCTGGCAGATACTTACGTTCGCATTCCCATGCTGGGCATCAAGCATTCGCTCAACGTGGCGACGGCGGGAGGCGTCGTCGTCTACGAACTGCTGCGGAAATACCGGGAGCGCATCCGGTCCAGTACTCAGCCTGGAGGTGCTTTGACCAGCAGAGCCAGCCGCCTGGGCGCAATGAGCCGGTAACTGCCCACCACCAGTTCGGCTACTTCATCCCAATCGATGGGGCCCAGATCGAGGCGAAGCGCCACCCAGCCCCTCGACCCAATGTAGGCGGGCATGTAGAACCGCGCAGGGTTGGCGGCGACCAGCGCGGCGTTGTCACCGGGCAGCACTTTGGCGGCAACTGCAATGATGCCATCGCCGTGGTGGTTACTCAGATAGTAGGCGAACACCTTTTTCCTGATCCGAAAACCGGCATGTCCCCCGTGAAGCTCCCGCGTCGCTTCGGGGAGCGCCAGGCAAATCTTGCTGAGCCGAACCAGCCGGCGGTCTTCTGCTGCGGATTTTGTCATAAGGGTACTTTACTTGTTTTTCAGTGCGTTAGGCGGTTGCGCCAACCGTTATCCAACCCCGAATAACTTCCATGGATCTGCTATCCGGCGCACGCTGCTAAGCGGAGGTGGCCGGACATGAACTGGCTGGCGTTGACGCTGATGGTTTCACTGGGAACCCCCGCGGCGGTGCATCGGGAGGCTTTGGCGTATTTGAATGCAGGACGGTACGCCGAGGGGGACAAGTTGTGCCGGGAGGCGCTGCCGGGCTTCGAAGCCGTTTACGGCACAGAGACGCTCGAAGTCGCGCTGGTGCTGAAGGACTTGGCAGAGGCGTATCGCGGTGAGCGGGAACTGGTGAAGGCGGAGGAAGCTGCCGGCCGGTCGCTGGAGATTGTTGAAAAGAAGTTAGGAGCCGAAGATGCCAACGCGGCGCTCGGCCGCGACCAATTGGGCGAAATCTACTTCGAGGCGCACC
>Ga0187817_10000559_pt1 | contig 16204 bp, 18 predicted proteins | sample NC_wetland_sal_i_17_FD_132431 | JGI IMG/M metagenome (GOLD analysis project Ga0187817, IMG submission 132431) | Wetland sediment microbial communities from Neuse River Estuary, North Carolina, USA - SO4_2 | ecosystem: Environmental > Aquatic > Freshwater > Wetlands > Sediment | place: USA...
GAGAAGTGCGGCTACTATATGAGCTGCGCGGATTATTACTGAAGTGGCCGGAGATGTCCGGCCACTACGGCGCCAATGATGCCGAGGTAATCGTGCGATGAGCAACCTACCCGAAACGTTGGAAAGATTTCGCCGGGGGCCCGAGGTGCTGGCGGTGGTTCTCACCGGTGTGTACGGCGAGGAGACCGACTTCGCGCCCGGTCCGGATAAGTGGAGCATCCGCCAGATCATCGCGCACCTCGCGGATGCGGAGCTGGTGGGAGCCCACCGGTTCCGGCAAGTGATCGCAGAAGAGAATCCGCAGCTGATCGCCTTCGACCAGAATGCCTGGGCCGCCAACCTGGACTATGCCCGGCGGCAGCCCAAGCAGTCCCTCGAGAGTTTCCGCCGCGTGCGCGCGGAGAACTACGAGTTGCTCAAAGCGCTTCCCGAAGCGGCATTCGCACGCAAGGGCGTGCATTCGCAGCGCGGTCCGTTGACTCTTTTGCAACTGCTCGAAGGCTTCGCCGATCATGCGGAGAGCCACGCACGGCAAATGCAGGCCATTCGCGAGGAGTACAAGAAAGCGAAGGGCAAAAACGTATGAAGTGGCCGGGCACATGCCCGGCCATTACGGCGCAATTCTCTCCGCGCCCACGTACGGCCTCAGGGCTTCGGGAATGAGCACGCTCCCGTCTTTCTGCTGGTAATTTTCGATAATCGCCACCCAGGTACGACCCACTGCGAGCCCGCTGCCGTTCAGAGTGTGCACGAATTCCGACTTTCCTTTCGCGCCTTTGAAACGGATGCCGGCGCGGCGAGCCTGGAAGGCCTCGAAGTTCGAGCAGGAAGAGATCTCCTTGTAGCCGTTTTGTCCCGGTAGCCACACTTCAATGTCGTAGGTTTTGGCGGATGAAAAGCCCATATCGCCTGTGCAAAGTACCACAGTGCGAAACGGCAGCCCGAGGCGGCGCAGAATGTCCTCGGCGTCCGCCGTCAGCTTCTCCAGTTGATCGTAGCTATCCTCGGGGCGCGTGAATTTCACCAGCTCGACTTTTTGAAACTGGTGTTGCCGGATAATGCCGCGCACATCCCGGCCGTAGGAGCCGGCTTCGCTACGGAAACAGGGAGTGTAGGCGCAGAGGCTCACGGGCAAACGCTCGGCTTCCAGGATCTCATCGCGATACAGGTTTGTGACCGGCACCTCGGCGGTGGGGATCAGCCAGAAGTCGTGCTTCTCGCATTTGAAAAGGTCATCGGCGAACTTGGGAAGGTTGCCGGTGCCGAACAGACTGGCCGAATTCACCATGAACGGGGGCAGCACCTCGGTATACCCGTGCTCGCGGGTGTGCACGTCGAGCATGAAGTTGATGAGGGCGCGTTCCAGCCGCGCTCCCATGCCCCAGTACACGGCAAATCGCGCGCCGGTGATTTTCGCCGCGCGCTCCAGATCCAGAATGCCCAGTTCCGGGCCGAGGTCCCAGTGGGCCTTGGGTTCAAAATCGAATTGACGCGGCTCGCCGCAACGCCGCACCTCCACGTTGTCTTCGGGCCCAGCGCCAACCGGTACGGATTCGTGCGGCAGGTTGGGAACCCCCGCCAGCAGCTCGCGGAACTGTTCGTCGAGCGTTTTGACTTGCTCGTCGAGCGCGGCAATGCGGTTGCCGATCTCCCGCGCCCGCTGCTGCCTCTCGGTAACGTCCGCTCCCGCTTTACGCAGCCTGGCGATCTCCGCGCTTTCCGCATTGCGGCGAGCTTTCAATTCTTCGGCTTCAGTGATCACAGCACGGCGGCGCCGGTCCAGCTCGCGGAACTGCTCCAGGCCCGTGATGCCGCCGCGAGCCGCCAGGCGTTCCGCGATTTTGTCGAAGTTGGCGCGAAAGAATCCCAGATCGTGCATGAAACCTATGCTAACGCACAGGCACACGGCTCATGCGCGACTCGCCACGCGGCTACCACGCGACGGTCAATCAGTCTTCGTCCTCTTTTTCGACGGTGACAGGCTCGAGATCCTCAGCTTCGAAGATTTGACGGCAATCCAGGCATTCCACATAATCCACACCGTCACGCCTTGCGATGACCTCGATGCGCTTGTGCTGGCAGGCGGGCTGCATATATAGGCGATATCGGTCTATTCTAATGATGGCGATGCCCGTGTCAAGGGGGGTTGCCCAGAGTCTGGGTACCAGGCGCAAGAGCAAAGGTTCTAGGAAGCCCCCGCCTTCCGGGATACGCTAAACTGAGGATATCCAAGGCAGGACCGTTTGAATCGATCCATATCGCCAGCCTTCCTGGCTCTGGCGCTGGCCATCCCGAGTTGCGCGGCAGAGCGGGGACAACTCGATTTCAGCCCCTCCCTGTTCGCTGTGATGGCCGCGATCAACGCGGCGGGGTATGACGCCGAACTCGCATCTCCGAACAACGATCCGCTGCGAGAGCAGATCCGCAAGGCTGTGGAAAGCGCGCACGCGCCGGTCATCGCAGAGCTGAAGAAGTTCTTTGCCGACCACCGCCAGAAAGACGAGACCGCCGAGCTGAGCCAATACATCTCTTACGCGCTCTCCGTAACCGGTCCACCGGATTTTGCATTCAAGTACCGGGATGTGGAGATCCCGCCCGACGTGCGGTCGCTCGAGGGGCTGGGACCCCTGTTGGCGCGTTTTTCCCGTGAGGCCAATGTTGACGAATTGTGGAAGAACGCACAGCCGGCGTTCGAGCGGGAGCTCGAGATCTATCATCGGCCCGTCTCCCGTGCGATCCTGGAAGTCAATGCCTATCTGCGCAATCCCACGGCCGGTTACCTGGGACGCAGCTTTCAGATTTACCTGGATCTGTTGGGCGCGCCGAACCAGGTGCAGACGCGAAGCTACGCCAATGAATATTTCGTGGTGGTAACCCCGTCAGCCGAGCCGCGCATTGCCGACATCCGCCACGCTTATCTTCACTATCTGCTGGATCCGCAGGCCACCAAGTACGGCATGGAAATCCTGAAAAAGAAATCCCTGGAGGATTACGCGCTGGGCGCGCCGGCGCTTGACCCGGTGTTCAAATCGGATTTTCTTCTGCTCACCACGGAATCGCTGATTAAGGCCGTGGAAGCCCGGTTGCCGGGAAAAGCCGAGAGCGTGGAGGAGTCGCTCCGCGAGGGCTACATCCTGACGCCGTTCTTCGCCGAGCAGCTCACGATTTATGAGAAGCAGCCCGAGGCTATGCGGCTGTTCTTCCCGGAGATGATCAAAGCCATCGATCCGGTGAAGGAGGACCGGCGGCTGGCGAACGTGCAGTTTGCCAGTGCTCCTCGCGTTCGTGCCGCCAAGGTGGAGCGCCCCATGGCGCCGCCGCAAAGTCCGGCGGACAAGGCGCTCGAGGAGGCGGAGCGCCTTTACAGCAACAAGGATTACGAACACGCAAAACAAGGTTATCTTCGTGTGCTGGAGCTGAGCAGCGAAAAATCCGTGCACGCAAAGGCGTATTATGGGCTTGCCCGCATTGCCGTTCTGCAAAATGATCCCGAGTTGGGAGAGCGGCTTTTTCAAAAGGTTCTCGATTCCGGGCCCGACCCCTGGGTGGAGGCGTGGACACACGTTTATCTGGGCCGGCTTTCGGACATTGCGGGCGACCGCGACACGGCCGCAAAGCATTATCAGACCGCTCTGGCGGTGGACGGAGCTTCAGCGGCGGCGCGTCACGCCGCGGAACAGGGTATTCAAGAGTCTTTTAAGAAGCAGCAAAATTGAAGGAGTCTTTCATGAAAAGAGTTTGGACGATCTCCACATTGGCGCTCGCCCTGGCGGCGCCCGTGCTGTGGGCGCAGCAGAAGCCGCCGGCGCCGAAGTCGCAAGGCGAAACCGAAGCCTTGCGCGCCATGTTCGGAGCGCAGGATCCCGACGCGCGAATCAAGGCGTGCGAGAATCTGCTGACGAAATACGCCGACACCGAGTTCAAGGCGCTGGCGCTCTATTTCGAAGCAACGGCATACGAGCAGAAGAACGATTACGAGAAGATGGTGGTCTTCGCGGAGCGATCCGTTCAGGCGGACCCCAAGGAGTACCCCGCTTTGCTGATGCTTGCCAAGGGCATCGCGCAGCGGACCCGCGAGTTCGATCTGGACCGTGAAGAGAAACTCACCAAGGTAGAGAAATACGCAAAGGACGGCATGGAGCTGGCGAAAGCAGCGCCGAAGCCCAATCCGCAGCTCACCGACCAGCAATGGGATCAAGCCAAGAACGAGTACCTGGCGCAGGGACACGAAGCGCTCGGCTATGCCGCCATGGCGCGTAAGAACTCCGACGTCGCAATCGCTGAGCTGAAACAGGCGCTCGAACTGGCTCCCGACCCGGTCACCATGGTGCGCCTCGCCGCCGCCTATGACCAGGCCAAGAAACCCGACGACGCAATCCCGCTGCTGGAAAAAGTGATGGCAATGCCGGATCTCCACCCCAGCATCCGCCAGTTCGCGCAAGCGGAACGGGTCCGCGCCCTGCAACTGAAATCGGCTGGCGCGCCGCCCGCTTCAGCGACCGCTCCTCCACAGGTGGAAATCAAGAAGCAGTAGCAGGTTCGTTCGCCCCATGCGCCCCGATCTGAAATCGCTCGAAGCGGCGATCGGGCATCCATTTCAAGACCGCGAACTGCTGGAACGCGCGCTGACTCACAGCTCTCATGTGCACGAACGGGGAGTCTCCGGTGGAGTCGGGCAGAGGGACAACGAGCAGCTCGAATTCCTGGGGGATTCGATCCTCGGGTTTCTCATCAGCGAGGCGCTGATGACCCGCCTGCCCGCCTATTCCGAAGGGCGCCTATCCAAGCTCAAGGCCCGAATTGTGAGCGCGGCGCATCTCTACGGTGTCGCCGAGAGGCTCGAACTAGGCCAGTATCTGCATCTTGGGCGCGGCGAAGAGATGAGCGGCGGCCGTTCTAAACGCACGCTGCTGGTGAATGCGCTGGAGGCCCTCATTGCCGCTCTATATCTGGATGCGGGGATCGAGACGGCGCGCGAGTTTGTAACCGGGCACGTGGTTGGGGAACCGTCGCTCGACTGGGCACTCTCGGCCAACGACCTGACCGGCACCTTCACGGATCATAAAAGCGCCTTGCAGGAACTGGCGCTGGCGCGCAAGCTGCCTTTGCCGCGGTACGTGATTCTGAAAGAGGACGGTCCCGAGCACTCCAAAACCTTCACCGTTGAAGTTCGCGTTGGCAAAGACTTAACCGCCCGAGCAGAAGGCTATTCGAAAAAGAATGCCGCGCAGAACGCCGCCCGCCTGGTGTTCGAGCGGCTGGTGGCCGAAAGGAAGCCGGAAGCGTCACTCTAAGAGCAGTCTCGTAAGGAATGCCTTTTCCCTTCCGGCGCAATTCAGAGACAAGACCGTCCCAGAAGTCCTCCCAAACAGCCCCGTGTTTTTTCAGGTCGATGAGAACACCGACCTAGCGGCCCCTCTCATCCGCCACATACCGGATTCCAGTCATGGCTTCATTGTCCTTCAGTCCGACTAGGAAGCCGCGCACGCTGTTCCCTTCAGCAGATCGCACCAGCGTCCAAACACCGTCTCCGCCAGCTTCGCGCTGCGGGCGGCGTGCTGGTGCGGATCGATGGGCTGCGTTACCTCGCGCGCCTCACCGCAAGCTTCGTCGTCGCGGCACCATCCGGCAATCATGGCCGGCGTCACCTCGAGATGAAACTGTAGTCCGTAGATGCGAGGGCTGATGCGGAACGCCTGATTGACGCAGGCATCAGACGAAGCGAGCAGTTCCGCGCCCGGCGGCAGGTCGAACGTCTCTCCGTGCCAGTGAAAGATCATTTCAGGCTCGCGCAGACCAGCGAAAAGCGGGTCGTTCGCAGCGGCGGGTGCGAAGCTCACAGGCGCCCATCCGATTTCCTTCACCGGGTTTGGGTACACACGCGCACCCAGAGCTTTCGCGATCAACTGCGCGCCGAGGCAAACCCCCAGCACCATCTGGCCGCGATTCGCCGCATCCCGAATGTACTCAATCTCACGCTGCAGGTAGGGATGATCATCGTTCGCCGACATCGGCCCTCCCATGAAGATCAGAGCGCCGGCTTCGCTCACCCGGCACTCCCCACTTGGGCCGGCGTAGAGATCGGCGTAATCGCACGCAACACCGCCGGAAGCCAGCGCAGGAGCAATCAAGCCCAGATCGTCAACCGGGGTGTGCCGAAAGGCAAGAACGCGCGCTTGCAATTTAGTCGATAGCGGTTCGCTGCGCAACCTGGAAATGGCTCAAGGACTGCGCGTAACGCGTGACGCCCTGGTACAGCGCCTCGGCCAGGCGCTGGCGGTGTTCGGGCCGCTTCAGAAGCTGTTCTTCCCTGCTGCTGCTGAGGAAGCCGATCTCGGCAAGAATCGAAGGCATGGAAGCGCCAATCAGTACGACGAACGGCGCTTTCTTGATGCCGCGGTCCTTGGCGGCCGGGTTATACCGCGTCTCGAAGGTTTGCAGCGATCCTTGCACTTTGGTAGCAAATTCCTTGGATTCCTCGATCTTCTCGTGCAAGGTGATGCTCTGAATGAGTTCTTTCAACTCAAAAACAGACTTGTCCGAGCTGGCGTTCTCCCGGGCCGCCACATCCAGCGCTTCCGCCGAGCGCGTGAAGTTCAGATAGTAGACTTCAATTCCGCCAATTTTCGGGTGCGGGGAGGAATTGGCATGAATCGAGAGGAACAGGTCGGCTTTCTTCTGATTGGCGATTTCCGTGCGCGTTTGCAGAGGGATGAAGGTGTCATCCGTCCGCGTGTAGATGACCTCGCTCCCCATGCGCTCCTCGATGAGCTTGCCCAGCCGCTTGGCGACATCGAGAACGACGTCCTTTTCCATCAGACCGTGCCGGCCGACGGTGCCTTCATCGGCGCCGCCATGACCCGGATCGATGACCACGCGATGGATTTTCAAACCGAGAGCGCGTATCAATGACCGTTCGCCATCGCTCGACACGCGCGCCGGTTTCGGCACCACGGGCGGAGCGAGCGTGCGGGAGGACAGCCTGACGGCTGTGTCATCCGGCTGGCTTATCGAAGAAGATGTGGGGGCCGGTGGCACGGACGGCGGCGGTGCGGGCAGGATGACCACCGATGTGGTTACTGTCTTGGCGGCCATGCGCGCCACCTGCGGTCTGATGACATCGGGCTTGAGTGTGGGTGGCGCCGAGATGGCGGGCGGCGGTGCAACCGCTGGCTGCGGCGGCTCTCGCATTGGCTCGGGTTCACGCCGTTCTGGCGCTGCCTCACGGCTAACCGGCGCAGGCGTGCGTTCGGACGGGCGCACACCCCTTGCTTGCAGAGCCGAGCCTGCTGGACGAAGCTCGATAATCATGCGGCTGGGATTATCCAACCGCGATACCGCGAACTCGGCGGGCGATTCCAAGTCGAGCACCACCCGCGTGACGCCAGGCACCGTCTCGGCGACGCGAATGCGTTTGAGCAGCTTGTCGCCGACCTCGGCTGAGAACAAACGATGGCCGTCAATGAGTGGACGCGCGCCACTGATGTCAAAAAAGATTCGGTCGGGGTTTTGCGCGCGGTCGGCGTGATAGTGAACTTCGCCGGTAATCTCAATGGCCACCCGCGTTGTGTCCGACAAAGACCAGAAGCGCACGGCGGTGACTTCAGGCGGCGAAGAAGTCCGCGCCTCCGCAGTCAGCGTGGTTACCGCCAGAAGCCCTATCGCACCCGTGAACCGATGTCGCATGGATTATTGAGTCTTGTAATACAGCCTTCCCATCGCATCCACGAAGGCACCGATGGGATTGAACTCTCGCACGGGCTGGGCCGCGGTCTCCGACTGGCGCTGTTTTTTCGCTTCCTTGGTTTCATCCAGGGCCTTGCCTACGCGGTAGACATAATCTCGAGTCTCGCGAAATGGCGGCACGCCGTGGTATCGCTCCACCGTACCCTCGCCGGCGTTGTATGCGGCGAGCGCCAGGCGGTTTTCACCCTTGTAAAGGTCCAAGAGATATTTCAGATAACGGACCCCGCCCTCGACGTTCTGTGCCGGATTAAAAACGTCGGTCACACTGAAACGACGCGCGGTGGACGGAACCAGTTGCATCAATCCGAGAGCGCCTTTGCTAGAAACCGCGAAGGGATTGTAATTGCTCTCCACCCGAATCATGGAATGCACCAGATCGGAATCCACATCGTGCCGCCCGGCAATTTGATCCACCAGCGTGGCTAGCTCCGGAGGCGCGGATTCCACAGACGGTGGCAACTCGATCTGCGGAGCGGGTTTTTCTGGAAGCGCTCGCGCCGGACGGGCCACGCTGCGCACCAATCGGCCCGTGCGTGCGTCGGCGCGCACCACCACTAGGACGGGAACCGGATTATTCGCAGTCGCAGCGGATCAAAAAGGAGCGCTGGCTATGATGACCGAAGATAGTATAAAACATTTTCGCATTTTTATGTTTTATTTCTCTGCCACACAACTTACGCACCTTCGAATTCTATAATGTTATCATTTTCTCCATGAAATGCGCCGGGTTTGTGCTGGCTGGAGGCAGGAGTTCCCGCATGGGCTCCGACAAAGCCCTGCTTCCGTTCCAGGGCCGCACACTGGTCGAACATGTTGCCGCGCAAGTACATCAAGCCGCGGGCAACGCGACTTTGGTCGGAGATCCGGCCAAGTTTAGTTACTTTAGTTATCCCGTCATTGGTGATATTTATCCCGGTTGCGGACCCCTTTCCGGCATTCACGCCGCTCTCGCAAGTTCGCGCGCGGACTGGAACCTCATCGTCGCCTGCGACATGCCCGAGCTCACCGCCGAGCTCCTGGCACGCATCCTCCAGCGCGCCCAAAGCGGAGAGGCCCATGCCGTGATCCCTGTCGGCCCCTCCGGTCTGCCCGAGCCCTTGTGCGGCGCTTACAACCGCGGCGCGTTGGACCGGATTACGCAAGCGCTCGAGCGCGGGGTTCGCAAAGTCATGGACGGCCTGGAGGGCCTGGAAATCGACCTTTGGCGCGTCCCGGATTCCCGTCCATTCCATAACCTCAATACCCTCGCGGAGTGGACCGGTTATCGCCATGGTTGACGAGTACCCGCACTACATAGAATTCCGCCATGTTTATAAGACGTTCGACAAGCCGGTTTTAGTCGACAGCAATTTTTGGGTGGATCCCGGCCAGACCGTGGCCATCATCGGCCGCAGCGGCGTGGGGAAGTCCGTCACACTGGCTCATATCATGGGGTTTCTCAAACCCGATAGCGGCCGCGTGATCGTGGCGCATGAGGACATCACGGATTTCTTGGAACCGGAACTCCGCCGCATTCGAAAGAAAGTAACCATGGTGTTTCAGTCCGGCGCCTTATTTGACTCCCTGACGGTTGCCGAAAACGTTCTTTTTTCGCTCGAGTTACGCGAAGATTACGACGAAGCGAACAAGGAGGAAGTAGTGAACGGACTGCTCAAAATGGTGGATATTTACGAAGCTCGTGATTCCTATCCCGCGGACCTCTCCACCGGCTACAAGCGTGCGGTGGCGATCGCCCGCGCGCTCGCGGCGCAGCCTGAGTGCATTCTCTACGACGAGCCCACCACCATGGTCGACCCCATCATGTCGGATCACCTGGCGGATCTCATGCTGCGGCTGAAGCGGCAGCTACGCCTGACATCCGTGGTGGTGACCCATGACCTGGAATTAATGAATCACGTAGCCGATCGCGTGGTGTTTCTCCATCAGGGGCAGGTCATTTTCTTTGGTCCGGTGTTGGACCTGGAGAAATCGGACCATCCGCACATCCAGGAGTTTCTGGCTCTCGATCGCGTGGAACCGGTTTGAGCTTAATGCCCTTCCGCGCCCAGCCCGATGAAGAACACGCCCACGAGAATCAGTAGCAGCCCCAGCGTCTTGGCGTGCGTCACCGGCTCCTTGAAGAACAGGCGCGACCAGAACAGGGTCCACACATTGGCCAGCGAAACCATGGGGTACAGAACCGATACCTCGCCGCGCTTCAAGCCCAGCAAGTAAAACACCGAGGAGCCGAGAAAGAGGCCCACGCCCGCTCCCAACCGCAGGTTCAGGATCAGGTAGCGCAGGCCGTGACGCAGCTTCTGAGCGCCGGACTTTAAGAACACCGCGCCGAACGATCCCATGAAGGATGCCGCCAGAACCAGCAGCATCGATGAAACCGGCGTGTTCAAGATTTGCCGCCCTTGCCCATCACCGCCACGCCAATCACCACCACTGCGACCCCGGCCAGCTTGAAAAGGTTCATCGTCTCGTGAAAAAACACAACCGAAAGAACCGTGACCCAGACATAAGTGAGGGCAATGATCGGATAGAGGATCGAAAGCTCGCCGTCACGCAAAGCGAAAACCAGCAGCACCGTGTTGAGGCCATAAAGGAAATAGCCGCCGAGCAACGGCAGGCTGGTGATGTAACCGATTAAGCCGGTTTGGGCCGGATGGCCGAGGCCGATTTTCATCAGCATCTGTGCCGCGGCGCCCAGCAGGGTGCAGCAGAAGACCAGGGCCATGGACTGCGTTCGGGTGAATGGCCGGTGATAAACAGGGAGCGTAGTTGCCGGTGTCACGCATCATCAGAATAGCAGAGGTGCGTGCGCTTTTGTCCCGATTTTCTGCTCGATTCTACGCGAACGCTGCACGCTTTTCGTTACAATAGTTTTATCGTGAGCCAGCAGAAAACCAGCGTAGCCGAGGAGGCCGCCGAACAAACCAAGAAACCGCACAAAGCCGATATTCCCCGCGGAGTGATCGCCGAATGGACCGTCACCATCATCCTGCTCCTGTTCGGCACCACCACGCTGGTGCAGGCGTTCGTGATCCCCACGGGATCCATGGAAGACACCCTGCTCATCGGTGATCATCTCCTGGTAGACAAGCTGGCTTACGCGCCGCCGGGACGTTTCACCAGCCATCTGCTGCCGTATGAAGACGTGCGCCGCGGCGACATCATCGTGTTCCGCTACCCCATGGACATCCGGCAAACCTTCGTCAAGCGTGTCATCGGAGTCCCCGGAGACCACATTCATCTGGTGAATAAGCGCGTGTACCTGAACGGCCACCCGCTCGATGAGCCGTACAAGTACAACAAGACGGAATATATCGATTCCTATCGCGACAATTTTCCCAGCGAGCCGAACGTGACTCTCTACCCGCCGGCGCTGGAGATGCTGCAAAACGATGTGCAGAACCATGAGGTAGTTGTTCCCCCGGACCACTACTTCGCCATGGGAGATAATCGCGACTCCTCGCTGGACAGCCGCTACTGGGGTTTCGTGCCGCGCGAGAATATCATCGGCAAGCCACTGATCATCTACTGGTCGTATAACGCTACCACCGAAGCGCTCTCCAATCCCGCCATCGGCATCGACCATCTGGTGGATCTGGTGGAGCATTTCTTCACCAAGACCCGGTGGCGGCGAACCTTCCGCCTGATATACGGCTACCCCATCCAATAACTATGCCGAATTCTTACGGCCTGATTCTGGCCGGGGGGCGCGGCACGCGCTTCTGGCCGCGAAGCCGGCGCCGCCATGCCAAACAAGTGCTCACCATTGTCGGGGAGCGCTCGTTGATTCAGTCCACGGTAGAGCGGCTTCGGCCCCTGATCCCGCCGGAACGGCTTTGGATCCTCACCAGCCCTCTGCTGCGCGACGAAATCGTGCGCCAATTGCCCGAGATTCCGCAGCGCCAGATTCTGGCTGAGCCCGCGCAGCGCAATACCGCGCCAGCCATCGGTCTCGCGGCGCATATCCTCCATTCGCTGGATCGCGATGCCGTGATGGGCGTGTTTCCCTCGGATCACGTGATCGCCAAACCCCGGCGCTATTTGCAGCTCGCGCGCGCCGCGTTCCGTGCCGCCATGCAGGGAAAGATCGCCGTGCTGGGGATTGAACCGCGTTGGGCCGAGACCGGCTACGGTTATATTGAATTTCCGCCAGGCACGCGCGCCGGATCGCTCCAGCCCGTGCCCGTCTTGCGATTCCGCGAGAAGCCGGATGCCCGCACAGCCGCAAAGTACGTCGCGGCCAAGCGCTTCTATTGGAACGCCGGAATGTTTTTCTGGCGGGCCGGCGTGCTGCTCGAGGCGCTACGCCGTCACCTGCCCAAGACCGCGACGCTTCTGGCTTCCCTGCCCCCGTTTGCCTCGCGTGGCTTCGGCGCCAGGCTGAACGAAACCTTCCCGCGGTGCGAAAACATCTCCATCGACTACGCCGTTTTGGAGCGCGCCCGAAACGTGGTGGGGCTCGCCTGCGACGATATCGGCTGGAACGATGTAGGAAGCTGGAACGCAGTTTACGAATTACTGCCCCGGGATCGCGACGGCAACGCGGCGCGGTCGCTGATCGTTTCTGCCGGCAGCAGCGGAAATTACATCGACGCCGGGAACAAGCTGGTGGCCTTGCTGGGGGCCAACAACCTCATCGTCGTCGACACGCCCGATGCCCTGCTCGTGGCCGATCGCGATCGCGCCCAGCAGGTGGGTGACATCGTCAAGCTGCTGGAGCAGAACCGCCGCGACGATTTATTGTGACGGCTGGGCGGCAAAAATGCCATCCAGGATCGCGATGGCGGCGTCCACTTCCTTTTCCGTCACGATATACGGCGGCAGAAAACGCAGCACGGTGTCGTGCGTGCAATTAATCAGCAAACCGCGCGCTTGGGCGTCGAGCACCATCTGCTTGCCCGGCACCGTCATCTCCACGCCGATCATCAGACCGCTGCCCCGCACCTCCCGGATAAACGGGTACTTGTGCCCCAGTTCTCTCAAGCGTGCGCGGAAGTAATCGCCCACCCGGCGGATCGACGGCAGGAGTTCATCCATAATCTCGAAGAACTCCAGCGCCACCCGGCAGGCCAGCGCGCTTCCACCGAACGTGGAGCCATGCATCCCAGGGCCGATCGCTGCGGCTGCTCTTTCGTTGGCGACAATCACTCCCAGCGGCAGTCCGCACGCCAAAGGTTTCGCAGCAACCAACACGTCCGGCAGCACTACCGGGTTCGCGAGCTGGTAGCCAAACCACGTGCCCGGACGGCCGACCCCGCACTGGATTTCGTCGAAGATCAGAAGTGCGTTGTAGCGGTCCGCCAGCTCGCGCGCCTTTCGCCCATACTCAGCGGAAATCGGGTAAATGCCGCCCTCGCCCTGAATCCACTCGATCACTATCGCTGCTGTTTGTTCGCTGAAGGCGCGTTCGAGCGCGGCGATGTCGTTTTGCGGAAGAAATTTCACGCCCGCAAGCAACGGCTCAAAATCGTGGCGATACTTCGGCTGTCCCGTGATGGACAGCGCACCCAAGGTTCTTCCGTGAAACGAATTCTCAATCGAAAGAAGCTCGATTTTGCCTGCGCCGGTCTTATTGCCATGCGCGCGCGCCATCTTGAGCGCGCCCTCCATCGCTTCGGTGCCGGAGTTGGCGAAAAACGAACGTTGCAATCCGCTGATTTCCGCCAGCCTCTTCGCCAACGCTCCCTGATAGCGGTGATAGTAAAGATTCGACGAGTGAATCAGCAGCCCGGCCTGCTCGCGGATCACCTGAACAATGCGTGGATGGTTGTGACCCAGCGCGTTCACCCCGATCCCGGCGATGAGGTCGAGATACCGGTTGCCCTCCACGTCGTAGACGTAGCAGCCCTCACCGCGCTCCAGCACCAGCGGGTAACGGGCGTAGTTCTGGAGCAGGAACTCGCGTTCCAGATCCATGATCTGCTGGGCTTCGGAAGTGGTGGAGCTAGCGGAACTCATTCGTCCATCATACAATTTCATCGAATGGACAAAATCGCATTTCTTTTCCCGGGCCAGGGATCGCAGTTTGTGGGCATGGGGCGAACGCTCGCGGAGGCGTATCCCTCGGCACGGCTGGTATTCGAAACCGCGGATCAAGCGCTGGGCTTTTCCATTTCGCGCCTGTGTCTCGAGGGTAGCGAAGAAGAATTGAAGCTCACCGAAAACACGCAGCCCGCATTGCTCACGGTTTCAATTGCGGCGTTCACGGTGCTTCGTGAAGTCGGCGTCCGGCCCGATTACGTCGCCGGCCACAGCCTGGGAGAATATTCAGCGCTGGTGGCGGCCGGCTCGCTGCGCTTCACCGACGCGCTCCGCCTGGTTCGGAAGCGTGGCCGGTATATGCAGGAAGCGGTCCCGCGCGCACAGGGCGCCATGGCGGCGCTGCTCCGGCTGCCGGCCGGCCGCTTGGACGAGATTTTGGAGAAAGCGGCACAGGGCGAAATCGTGGCGGCGGCCAATCTCAACGCGCCCGATCAGGTAGTGATCGCCGGCCATACCGGAGCCGTGAACCGCGCCATAGAGCTGGCCAAAGCCGCCGGAGCGCGGCGCGCGGTGTTGCTGCCGGTAAGCGCGCCCTTCCATTGCGCGCTCATGCAACCGGCTCAGCAACGCATGGTGCCGGAACTGGAGGCCACGGCATTCGATGATCTCGACTGGCCGCTTATCAATAACTGGCAGGCCCGGGAAGTCCGCACGGCCGGCGAAGCCCGCCGCGGCCTTATCGAGCAAATCCCCAACACCGTGCGATGGGAGGAATCCATTCGGTATCTCGCGGCTCAGGGCGTGAACCGATTCTTTGAAGTGGGACCGGGCGGCGTGCTGACGGGCCTGTTGCGTAGCATCGATCCGGCGCTTCAAGGATTCAGGATCGGCGAGGCCGCCGACGTCGAAAAACTAAACGTCGCCAAGGTGTCTCACCAATCCCAATAGGCATCTTCAGAACGTCAGTCCTACCAGAAACTCGGCCCGGTTTTGGTTCGTTTCGAGCAGGCTTCCCACGCCAGAAATGTTTTGCGCTCCCCATCGCGAATAGCGAACTTCCGGGGACAGTTTGACAAACGGCAAGTGCAGCTCGATGCCGGCGCCAACCACAAAGCCCGTGTTCACTCCGGAGACATCCGATTTCGTCAAGCCGAGAGGCCCCGTTAGTTGTGTGAAGCCGCTCCATCGGTCCCACGCCACACCTGCGTCCAGGTAAGGACGGACAAACGGTCCAGGCAGCCGGTATTTGACCAGCAGCGGAAATTCCCAGGCATTGTTGGCTTTGTTCTGGAGCAGCGTGTCGACCTGATTCGTCGTAGCGTTGTAGGCGAAGTTCCGATACAGCGCATCAACCTCCAGTCCGAAACCCGCCGGCAAGTGAAGCTCGACCGTCGGCCCCAGGGTAAACTGCGTGGTGTTCGATTGAAAAGTGGCGGGCCCCTGCCCCGACACGACATGAAAGAAATTGTTGAACGGCAGGCCCCCTCTCACTCCAAACGAGAACTGCGCATACGCTCCACTTGTGGCCAGCACCAACAGCAGCAGAAGTCTCATAGTCTGCGGTACGTGGTGGAACGCATTCGCGTTCCGAGCGGCCGTGGACTTCCGTACGCTAGGGTCCTGCGTGCGGCCGGCCCTTTTGGGCTGCGGCCCGGCTTCTGCTCGGCCCGATGTGGCGTCCCCATTTTGCGCTGGGCCACCGTACGGCGTAAAGTAGTGGCTTGCCGGAGATTGACAAGTCCACACAAGTCGGATTGCGCGAGGCGCTCTGTCCGCGAAGCCCGGAGGACCTCGCCGCCGTTTTGGCGTCGGCGGCCGCGCAAAAGCGGACCATCACGCTCAACGGAGCATCTACAAAACATCTCATGGGCGGGCCCGTGGAGCCGGCAGACGTGGCTGTTTCCACGGCGGCAATGACTCGCGTTCTCCAGTACGAGCCGCGCGACTTGACCATCAGCGTGGAATCAGGCCTCCGCTACGCGGTACTGAGCAGCCTGCTGGCGCAAAATCGACAGATGATTCCACTCGACCCTCCGTTTTCCGACACTGCCACCGTCGGCGGTATTCTGGCGTCGAACACCAGCGGCCCGCGCAGGCGCCTCTACGGCACGGCGCGCGATCTCGTCATCGGGTTGAAATTCGCGACCCTGGAAGGCAAGCTGGTGCAGTCGGGCGGCATGGTCGTCAAGAACGTAGCGGGCTTCCATATGGGCAAGATCCTCATTGGATCATTCGGAACCCTGGCCGCCATCGCAGTGGTCAACTTCAAATTGCTTCCCCGGCCGGAAGCCACCGTAAGCTTTCTTCTGCCGTTCGATACGCTCGATGATGCTCTGGCCACGCGCGGCCGTGTCCGAAAAGGTGTAATGGCGCCTGCCGCCATCGAGTTGCTGAACCCGCCGGCCGCGGGCCAGCTCGGCTATAAAGGGCACGTGCTGGCGTTGCAGATGGTCGGCAACGCCGCCGCCGTGGAGCGCGC
>Ga0187817_10000560_pt1 | contig 16204 bp, 14 predicted proteins | sample NC_wetland_sal_i_17_FD_132431 | JGI IMG/M metagenome (GOLD analysis project Ga0187817, IMG submission 132431) | Wetland sediment microbial communities from Neuse River Estuary, North Carolina, USA - SO4_2 | ecosystem: Environmental > Aquatic > Freshwater > Wetlands > Sediment | place: USA...
AGGCCGCTGCGGAAAAACGCGCGGCGGAGAAAGCAGCCGCAGAACAGGCCGCAGCCGAAAAACGCGCGGCAGAGAAGGCGGCCAAAGAGAAAGCCGCTGCCGAAAAAGCAGCCGCTGAGCAGGCTGCAGCCGAAAAACGTGCAGCGGAGAAGGTTGCTGCGGAGCAGGCTGCTGCAGAAAAAGCTGCCGCGGAGAAGGCTGCTGCGGAGCAGGCCGCCGCGGAGAAGCGCGCTGCCGAAAAGGCCGCTGCCGAGCAAGCTGCCGCGGAGAAAGCAGCTGCGGACAAGGCCGCCGCGGAGAAGGCTGCCGCCGCGACGCCGCAAGTTCCGGCATCGGCGGCTCCGGGGGTTGAGGCAAATAGTGGCGCGCCTGGCGCCGTGCCATCTGCCCGGCAGGAGCCAGAACAGCTGCCATGGAGTCAAACCCCCACGGGCGCCGACCAGGCGTCTCAGCCAGCCACTCCGGCGGCTGATGCGCAAACAACGCCGGCCGCCGCCGCCGATGACGCGCTCCCCGCTCCAGCCCCAGTCGCACCGCGAAAGAGGCCGAACCGCCCGCCTCCGGCACGAGACGACTGGAAGAAGGGCATCAGCATTTTTGGTGGCGGTTAGGCGTCGCGGACCTGTAGCCGCTCCAACACGTAAAGCCGGATGGCGGCGGAGAGACTCGTCTCTGGGAGCACCGTCTCGGAGAGTTTCACCCCGGCACGACCGGACCCGCCGCGCCGCCGGTCGATCTCGCTGACAAGCTCGGCCACCGATCTGCCGTCGGCCTCGGCCAGCTTGCCAAGAGCCTCCCAAAACGCATCTTCCAGCGAGATGCTGGTGCGGTGCCGGGCAATCGTTATAGAGCGCTTATGGTGCGATTTGACCATGGCACCGTAGGTCACCGCTTGTGTCCCACCATGTCCTCCGGCCGCACCAGCCGATCGAAGTCCGCTTCGCTGATGGCACCGAGCCGAACCGCCTCCGCCCGCAAGGTGGTCCCACGCTTATGAGCGGCCTTGGCGATCTCCGCCGCCTTGTCGTAGCCGATATGGGGCGCAAGCGCGGTGACGAGCATCAGCGAGCGGTCGAGATGTTCCTTGATGCGCGGCCGGTTGGCCTCGATGCCAATAACGCAATTGTCGGTGAAGCTCTCGGACACATCGGCGAGCAGCCGGATCGACTGGAGCATGGCGTAGGCCATAAGCGGCTTGAATACGTTCAGCTCCAATTGGCCCTGGCTGCCGGCAAAGGTGATAGTGGCGTGATTGCCCATGACTTGGGCCGCCACCATGGTCACCGCCTCGCATTGGGTCGGATTCACCTTGCCCGGCATGATCGAGGAACCAGGCTCGTTTTCGGGCAGCAGGAGTTCGCCGAAGCCCGAACGTGGGCCTGAACCGAGCAACCTGATGTCGTTGGCGATCTTGAACAATGAAACGGCGACGGCGTTCAGCGCCCCATGGGCAAACACATAGGCATCGTGGGTCGCAAGCGCCTCGAATTTGTTCGGCGCGGTGACGAAGGGCAGCTTCGTCATCGCCGCGATCTTGGTGGCGAACAGCTCGGGAAACTCAGGACTTGTATTGAGGCCGGTGCCAACCGCGGTGCCGCCTTGGGCGAGTTGGTAGAGCCCATACAGCCCCTGCTTAATCCGCTCCATGCCATGAGCGATCTGCACCGCATAGCCGCCGAATTCCTGACCGAGAGTTAGCGGCGTGGCGTCCTGCAAATGGGTACGGCCGATCTTGAGGATGTCTTGGAAGGCCTCGGCCTTGTCCTTCAGCGCCTTATCGAGTCGGGCGAGCGCCGGATTCAGCCGATAGGCGAGCTCGAGCGCAGCCGCGATGTGCATGGCAGTGGGGAAAGTATCATTGGAAGATTGGCCGAGATTGACGTGATCGTTGGGATGAATCGGGTGCTTGGCCCCCAAGGTGCCGCCAAGGAGCTCGCTTGCCCGGTTGGCAATCACCTCATTCAAATTCATGTTCGATTGCGTGCCGGAACCCGTCTGCCAGACGAGCAGCGGAAAATGCGAGTCATGCTTGCCTTCGATCACCTCATCGGCCGCCATCACGATGGCCTTGGCGAGATGCTCGTCGATCAGGCCAAGCTCGAGATTGGCCTGAGCCGCGGCCTTCTTGACCATCGCGAGCGCCCTGACCAGCGGCTTAGGCATAATCTCCTCGCCGATCTTGAAGTTCCGGCGCGAGCGCTCGGTCTGCGCGCCCCAATACCGGTCGGCGGCCACGTCGATGGGCCCGAAGGAATCGGTTTCCACGCGCGTTAAGGTTGCAGCCTGTGGACTACGACGAGTGTCCTTGCTCGCGGCCATACTTAGGTCTCCGTTTCGGTCAATTCGAACAAACCAAGGGTCAGAACGCCTGCATGACCTATCGGCTCGACCTTGGCTAGGCTATAACATCGCAACAGGGTGGGAGAACGCGTTCATTGCTGCTGATTTTTAGGCCTTCTGCCGAGGAGCGCCCAAGGCTGCCCGGGCTTGGACCCCGTGAGATTGGGTGAGGAAGGCGAGTGATTGAGGTTCCGGTGAAGCTGGTATTGCCGGTGCCGCGGGCCGTGCGCATCGCGTTGGCATTGGCGCGCCTGTGTGCCCTGGTGGCTTGCGCCATCGGGGCGCTCGTGCTTGCCAGCTGGCGTTTCGATCTTTCGGCGCTTGCCCCCCTTTTGCCTGAGCTCCACAGCATTGCCCCGAACGCCGCAGCCGGTGTGTTCGCCGCGGGCATCGGCCTCTTCTGCGTCACCTTCAAGGGGCTCCGGCCTCTTGCTTGGCTCATCGGCATCGGGCTCGTCGTGCTCGGCGCGACGAGCGTCGCCCAGGAGTTGTACGGTTTCGACCTTGGTATCGACCGGGCTCTGCTTGGCAATGCAGCGCTGCCTCCCGACGCCTCCGGGGAAACGCTATCCCTCCGCATGGCTCCCGGCGTCGCGGGATCGCTCATTCTGTTCGGGCTCGCCCTGCTCTGCGCAAAGGGCGACCGGCTCGGTTCCGCCATCAGCCAGGTCTTGACCATCGCCATGCTGGCGCAGGTCCTGATCGTGCTCACCGGCTATGCTTATGGCGTCGCCACCGTCAATTTCCCCTTCCCCTTTACCTCGATGTCTCCCTACGGCTTGGTGAGCTCGCTCTTGCTCGCGATAGGTCTGCTTGCCGCATCGCCAGAGGAGGGACTCGCCGCCGCGATCATCGATAAGTCGCCGGCTGGTGAGATGCTGCGCCGGCTCCTTCCGGGCATCATCGTGCTGCCGCTCGTCATCGGCTGGTTCGCCCATCAAGCGGAAATCGGCAACTACTACGATAGCGCGGCGACGCTTGCCATCTTCGCCGTGTCGAGCATCATCGTGCTCGCGGCCTTCAGCTGGACGACGATCGACGCGGTGCGGCGCGCCGATCGCGCCCGCAACGAGGCGCTGATCGAGCTTAGGGGACAGCGGGAATGGTTGAGCACCACCGTCGGCAGTATCGGCGAGGGGGTGATCGCCACCGACCCTTCCGGCAGCGTGCTTCTGCTCAACAAGGTCGCCGAGCAGCTGACGGGCTGGCCGCTCGCGGACGCACGCGGCAAGCCGATCTGGGAGGTTTTCCGCGTCATCGACGAGGCAAGCCGTAAGCCGCTCGACGATCCAGCGCTCAGGGCCTTGCGCGAGCGCGCCACGACCCGGCTTGAATCCGGCGCCCTGCTTGTCACCCGTGATGATAAGGAGCTGCCAATCGAGGACTCCGGCGCTCCCATTCTCAGCTTCGACGGCTCGCTTGCCGGCGCCGTGCTGATTTTCCGCGATGTGACCGAGCGCCGCCGCGCCGCGCAACGCCAGACCATGCTGGTCGGCGAGCTCAATCACCGGGTCAAGAACGTGCTCGCCATCGTGCAGTCGCTGGTGCAGGCAAGCCTGCGCCAAGCCACCAACCGGCCCGCCCAGGCTATGGCCCAGACCTTGTCGGAGAGACTCCGCGCACTCCATCGCGCCCATGACCTCCTGCTTGAGGCGCAATGGTCTGGTGCAAGCCTTAAGGCCATGGTCGAGCGCGAACTCGAGCCCTATCAGCGCGAAGGTGGCCCGAGGATCCTGATCAAGGGGCCGGACGTTCTACTCCCCCCGCAATGCACCTCGATCCTCGCCATGACCTTGCACGAGCTCGCCACCAACGCCGTGAAGTATGGGGCCTTGTCGTCGAACGCCGGCCAGCTCGGCGTCTCCTGGAGGACGGCGCGCGGAAACCGGCTGCTGCTCACCTGGGAGGAACGGGGCGCCGGTGTCGCGCTCAAGCGGAGCAATGGGTTCGGCATGCAGCTGATCGACAAAGGTATCCGCCACAATCTCGGCGGTGAAACCAAGGTCGATTTCAGGGCGACGGGCCTCTATGTCGAGCTGAACGTGCCGCTCGAACCTGCCAGGGACACCGGGCCGAAATCGGTGCCGGCGTCGGCCGATTCCATCTAGTCACTCCAGCGAGCGGATCGCTTCGTTGGCGTGACGCAGGCGCTCCGAGAAATCGCGCGTCAGATTGGAAAGAATTGTCACCATGATGTTGGGGTGCGCGGCAGCAAGCTCGTTGAGCTGTTCGACCGCAAGCCCGTAGCAGATGACCTTCTCGTCGGCGATGACGTCGGCGGAGCGCGCGCCCCCGCCGAACAGGGCCATCTCGCCGAAGGTGAGCCCGGGGCCCAAGGACGCGACACGCCGCCGTTTCTCGCCCGCCTGGGTCGGCACCCTGATCTGCACGCTCACGCTCCCCCGCGCGAGCACGAAAACGAGCTTCGCCTGGTCGCCCTCGCGGATGATCACTTCTCCCTTGTCGAAAAGGAGGGGCGCACGATGGTCTGTACCAGCCGGTATTCCTCGGCGCTCAAGCCCTTGAACACATCGAGCTCGGACAGCGCGAATTTCGGCTCCGCGTCGTGTTTCAGCATGTTTGCGAGAAGCTGATCCTCGCACCATTCGAGCGCAACATCGACGTCGCGGAAGACGCGCAAGAGCCGGCCGGTCTCATGCTCGGCGAGCTCGCGCGAAATACGGGCGAGCGGCCCATCATTGGCGATCTCGGCGAAGCGCAGCTCGGTCTCGCCCTCGCGCATGGAATGAGCAAGCCTGAGGATCAGCTTGCAGGCCGACGTATCGGCAAGATGCACGCGCTTGAAATCGACGATGACGTAGCGGGCGGTCTCACTGAGCTCCGCGATGCGCCGCAACAGCTGCTCGGTGGAGCCGAAGAACAGCGGCCCTTGCGCCTCGATCACGGCGATCTTGAAGCCTTCGACCTCGAGCAGGTCGCGTTCCTGCGCGGTGCGCAACCGGCTTGAACGGACTCGGTCGCCGCGATAGACGCGGCGGATCACGCTCCGCACATTGGTGCGGTTGTTGAAGGCGTGCAGCTCGAACTCATTGGAAATGTCCTGGCAGACCTTGATGCCGCGCACGCTGTTGCCTTGCGCATCGAGCGGCGGCGAGTAGACGCCGATGCCGAGCTGCCCGGGGATGACCGCCATGATGCACCCCGAAACGCCGCTCTTCGCCGGCATGCCGACCTCGTAGGACCATTGGCCGGCATAGTTGTACATGCCGCAAGAGTTCATCACCGACAGCACGTCGCGCACAAAATGCGGATCGAACACCGACACACCGGTGAGCGGGTTGACCCCGTCATTGGCAAGCGTCGCCGCCATCATGGCGAGGTCTCGGCAGCTGACGGTGATGGAGCATTGCCGGAAGTAAAGGTCGAGCGCCCTCGATGGGATCGCGCTCGATCATGCCGGTGTTCAGCATCATGTAGACGATGGCCCGGTTGCGGTGGCCGGTGGCAAGCTCCGATTTGAACACCGACTCGTCGATCTTGAGCCTGCGGCCGGCAAGGTCGGAAAAGAGATCGAGCATGGTGCCGATGCGTTCCTCGGGCGTGTTGCCCGGCATGAGCGCGGCCACGGCGATGGCGCCGGCATTGACCATGGGGTTGAACGGCCGGTTGGCGACCTCGTCGAGCACGATCGAATTGAAGGCTTCTCCCGTGGGCTCGACGCCGACATGGCGCAACACATAGTCGCGCCCATAGTGCTGAAGCGCGCAGCCATACATGAAGGGCTTCGACACCGATTGGATAGTGAAAAGGTGCTCGTCGTCGCCGGTGGCGTACATCTCGCCGTCGACCGTGGCGAGCGCGATGCCGAAGGTGGCGGGATCGGCCTTGCCGAGCTCGGGGATATAGTCGGCGACCCTGCCGCCGCTCATGCGCGAAACGCGTTGGTGCAGCTCGATAAGAAAGTCTTCAATGGGAGCGGGCGAAGCGGTGCTTGCTTCTCCCGTCATACGCGTCGAGCCAGTCGTCTGGTCCAAGAAGGGCCCCCCATGTCGGTTTGACAAACCCCGGCGGACCTTATCAAAACCTTTGAGCAGCGCACGCCCAAGTTTTGAGCAGCCTTGCGAATGAATTGAGCTTAGGCAGCTGCGGGCGGCCCCCGCAAGCGGCCTACTTTTTGCGGAACCGGTCGAGCTGTACGACCTCGGCGCCAGAGCGGGCTCTCTCGGTCCGCGCGGTCTCTTCGGCGGCTGCCGGCGCGGGCTCAGGGCGAGGCTCGGTTTGGGTTGGACGCTGGGGGGCAGCCTCATCTGCATCGGCCACGAGGTCTGGCAGTGCCGCGGCCATATGCTGGCGGGCAAGATCGTTGGCGGCGCCAGGTTTGCCAAATTGCAGGCCGAACTGGGCGGACGGATCGTAGAACGCCTTCACCGCTTGGAAGGGCACCACGAGCCGCTCCGGCAGGCTGCCAAAGGAGAGCTTGACCTCGAACCGGTCGTTGGTCACTTGCAGATCCCAGAACTGGTACTGCAGGACGATGGTCATCTCCTCGGGATATTGCTCCTTGAGCCGCTTCGATACCGAGACCCCCTCCACCCCCGTGTCGAAGGCGATGTAGAGGTGGTGTTGCCCAGGAAGGCCGCTTCTCTGCACGAGGGTCAGCACTCTCCTGATCACGCCGCGCAATGCGTCCTGCGTGAGAAGGTCGTATCGGATTTCGTCGCCTGCCATGGACCTCGTCGCCCCTCCGCGACCTGAGGTAGGGCCCCGTTAAAGTGGAGGGCTTCTGTTGCCCGGTGCCCTCCGAAACCGCGCCTAGCCCCTGCGAAGGGACTGGGACTTGATGTTTAGGCTATCGCGCCGCTTACGCAGCGAGACGAGCCTCCGCATAGTTGTCGTTTGCAACTATTTGGTTGGTCCGATAACGGCGGTACCATGCCGAGCGAAAGCGCGACCTTTACACCCTCGTCGATCCTGTTTCGCCCCCATTTCAGAAGCCAGAAATCAGAAACCAGAATTGGACTCGAACACTGCAGGCCTTTCGCCCTTTTTTGATTCTGGTTTCTGGGTTCTGGCTTTCTGCTTCTGATGGTGGAGGCGCCGGGTACTGCCCCCGGGTCCGAATGGTTTATTACGAAGGCTGTTTATCGCCATATCCGGCTTGCACCGGCCGTCTCTATATAAGCCGCTATGGCGGCAAAAAAAAGGTTCATGGTCAGGGCGTAACTGGGTGGGGATAAACTTGGCGCTGATGCCGACGGCGCTCGGCGCGCTCAGTGGGCCTTGATCTTCACGATCTCGCCGCTTGCCACGTTCGCCTCCATTTCGATCTTATGGCCGCTCGCGTCCCGGCCCTCGGCCTTCCGTGAGGTGCTTGTCGCCCGCCGCGGCCGGCAGCAACAAGGCTGAAAGCGCGAGGATGACGATCCACAAGAATCGACGCATGACAGAGCCCCTCTGCGAAGTTTAGGGGTGATGGACAGCTCAAGCGAGCCTATATCGGTGGCTGGGACGTGCCTAGCCCGGGCTAGCCGGGAGGCCTGAAAAGGACGTGGCTTTGCGCCAATATCTCGACTTGCTCGCGCTCATCCGCGATACAGGAATTCGCAAAAAGGACCGTACTGGCACCGGCGCGTTGAGCCTGTTCGGCCAGCAGATGCGCTTCGACCTCGCCCAAGGGTTTCCGCTCGTCACCACCAAGAAGCTGCACGTGAAGTCGGTCATCCACGAGCTGCTCTGGTTTCTGCAAGGCTCGACCAATGTGCGCTATCTCAACGAGCATGGCGTTACCATTTGGGACGAGTGGGCTGACGATTCGGGCGACCTCGGCCCGGTCTATGGCGGTCAGTGGCGCTCCTGGCCGACGCCCGACGGACGCCACATCGACCAGATGGCGCAATTGGTCGAGCGGCTCAAGCGCGATCCGGATTCCCGCCGCCATGTGGTCTCAGCCTGGAACGTCGGCGAGCTCGACCAAATGGCGCTGCCGCCCTGCCACTGCCTGTTCCAATTCTACGTGGCGGAGGGGAGGCTCTCCTGCCAGCTCTATCAGCGCTCGGCCGACATCTTCCTGGGCGTGCCCTTCAACATCGCCTCCTACGCGCTTCTGACGCTGATGGTGGCGCAAATCGTGGGATTGGCCCCTGGCGAGTTCGTCCATAGCTTCGGCGACGTGCATCTCTATCTCAACCATCTCGATCAGGCCGACGAGCAATTAAGCCGGAAGCCGCTGGGTTTGCCGGGCATGGAGCTCAATCCCGAGGTGAGCTCGCTGTTCGATTTCGTCTATGAGGACTTCAAGCTTATCGGCTACAACCCGCACCCGGCCATTCATGCCGAGGTGGCCGTGTGAGCGGCAAAGCGAAGGTCGCGCCGCAGGATCCCATCATTGCCCTTGTGGTGGCGCGGGGAGAAAACGGCGCCATCGGCGTTGGTGGCGATCTTCCCTGGCGGCTGTCGACCGACCTCAAGCAGTTCCGCAAAGTGACGCTGGGCAAGCCCGTCATCATGGGGCGTCGCACCTTCCGGTCCCTCGGCCATGCGCTCGACCACCGCGTCAACATCGTGCTCTCCCGCGATCCCGGTCTCGTGGCGCCTGGCGCCATCGTGGCGGCCAGTCTCGAGGAGGGGCTGGAGCGCGCCCGCCGCGCCGCACAGGACGCCGGCGTCGATGAGATTATGGTGATCGGCGGCGACGACGTCTTCCGGGCGGTCATGCCGCTGGCGAAGCGCATCTACCTCACCGAGGTTCACGCGCGGCCCCATGCCGACACCTGGCTCCTCGACTTCAGCCTCAAGGATTGGCGCGAGGTCTCCCGGGAGAGGCATGGGCCAGGGCCGAAAGACGAATACCCGTTCAGCTTCGTGCTTCTGGAACGCCCCTGATTCAGGGGGTTCGCGCGCATTGCGCTATCTGCGCCACCTATCCTATAACCCGTGAGAACCTGACGCATGACTACCACCTTCCCTGCTGATAGTCCTGCGTCGCGAGCGCTGACGCCCTGAGCGAATAAGCGCCATCTTTTCAGCGGACAATAGGATCGATCCCATCATGCCTTGGAGCAATCAGAGCGGCGGCGGCGGTTGGAAGGGCGGGTCCGGAGGCCCTTGGGGCCCGCGACCCGGCGGCCCAAATCAACAGCCTGATCTGGAAGAGATTCTGCGCCGGGGCCAGGACCGCATCCGGCAGGCCATGCCGAGCGGGCGCATGGGCGGCCCCGTCGGCGTGATGATCGCCTTGGCGCTCGTGGCGCTGATCGGCTTTTTCGGGTTCACCGTGCGCGTCAATCCGGAAGAGGTTGGCGTCGTACTCCGCTTCGGCAAGTTCGTGCGCCTGCTTCCTTCGGGGCTGAATTTCCGATGGCCCTATCCGATCGAGGTTGTCGAGCTGCCGAAGGTGACCCGCGTCAATCGCATCGAGATCGGCATGCGCGGCTCCGCCGAGAATCGGGAGACGGCGATCGCTGTCCGCGACGTTCCCGAGGAGAGCCTAATGCTCACCGGCGATGAGAACATCGTCGATGTCGACTTCGTGGTGTTCTGGCAGATCAGCGATGCTCCGGATTTCCTTTTCAACATCCAGGACCCCGAGGGCACGGTGAAAGACGTGGCGGAAAGTGCCATGCGCGAGATCGTCGGCCAAAGCGACATCGAGCCGATCCTCACCGAGGCACGCGCCAAGACCGAGGCTGCAGTACAGCAGTTGATGCAAAAGACCCTGGATAGCTACGGCGCCGGCGTATTGGTGACGCAGGTGCAGCTGCAGAAAGTCGATCCCCCGGCTCAAGTCATCGACGCCTTTCGCGACGTGCAGGCCGCGCGCGCGGACCAGGAGCGTCTGCAGAACGAGGCACAAGCCTACGCCAACCGCATCATCCCGGAGGCCAAGGGCGAGGCCGAGCGGATCCTGCAGGCTGCGCAAGGCTATCGCGACAAGGTCGTGGCCGAATCCAAGGGTGAGGCGGACCGCTTCATCAAGATTTATCAGCAATACAAACTCGCGCCGGGCGTGACCCGCAAGCGCATGTTCCTCGAGACCATGGAGCGCGTGCTCGCCGACACCGGCAAGGTGATCGTGGACGAGAAGGCTGGTTCCGGCGTGGTGCCCTATCTGCCCCTGTCGGAATTCTCAAAGAAGCCTCCGGCGGCCGCAGAGGGGAGCCAGCCATGAACAGAACCAGCCTTACCTTCGGCCTCGTTCTTCTCGGCATCGCCGCGGTCGTCACCTATCTGACGCTGTTCACTGTGGATCAGACGCAACAGGCGCTGGTGCTCGAATTCGGTAGGCCGAAACGCGTCATCACCGAGCCAGGGCTCCAATACAAGATTCCATTCATCCAGAATGTCGAGTTCTTCGACAAGCGCATCCTCGACATCGACACTGCCTCGCAAGAGGTCATCGCCTCCGACCAGAAGCGCCTCGTCGTGGACGCCTTCGCGCGTTACAAAATTATCAATCCCTTGCTCTTCTTCCAGAGCATGCGCGACGAACTGACTGCCAACTCGCGACTAGGTGCAGTTCTTGAGGCCTCTCTCAGGCGCGTTCTTGGCGGCGCAAGCTTTGTCGCCGTCGTGCGCGACGAGCGCGAGGCTCTGATGCGCACGATTGCCTCGCAGGTCAATCAGGAAGCTGAACCGTTTGGCATCAAAATCGTCGACGTGCGCATCAAGCGTGTCGATTTGCCCGAGGCGAACATGCAAGCAATCTACCGCCGCATGCAGACCGAGCGGCAGCGGCAGGCGGCCGAGTTCCGCGCCGAGGGCGAGGGGGCGGCGCGACGTATCCGCGCCACTGCCGATCGCCAGGTCACGGTGATCAAGGCCGACGCCACGGGAGAGTCGGAGCGCATTAGAGGCGATGGTGATGCCGAGCGCAACCGCATCTATGCCGAGGCCTTCAACAAGGATCCAGAGTTCTTCGGCTTCTACCGTTCCATGCAGGCCTATGAGACCGCGCTGCCGGCCGGCGATACTCGGATGTTGTTGAGCCCCGACTCCGAATTCTTCAAATATTTCAACGACGCAACGGGCCAGGCAGCGCCGGGCGCGAGGGCAGGGGCGCATCCCACATCGCCCGCCGAGGCGAAGCCCTCACCCGAGGCGGCGACACCTCCGCCAGCCGAGCCTGAGCCGCACGCCGCAGCCTCTGGGGAGGGCGGTGGGCAAACATCGCCGGCCCAGTAGGACGGTGCTGATGGTGCCATGCGTGATCTTGTCGTTGCCATTGGCCTCGTTCTCGTAATCGAAGGGCTGTTGTGGTCACTTTGGCCCGGCCTCGGACGAAAGCTGCTTGAGGCCACGGCCGGCGCGTCCGAGTCGTCCTTACGCTTGGCCGGAGCTGTGGCGGTCGCCCTCGGCGTTGCCGTCGTTTGGCTCGTCCGCGGTTAGCCCCGTGCCTGTGAACGGGGTGCTCTGCCAACCTTCGGCGATTTGCGCTAACATGGCGGCTTTACACGTGATGATGTGGAGCAAATGAGATGACGGAGTTGACGCGCGGCCATGAGGCGATGGGGAGGCACTTATGCCTTTCAGCCTGAAGGCCGCCGCGCTCGCTCTGCTTCTTGCTGCCCCGCCGCTCCTCAGCACCGCGAGCTTGGCACGCGGGCCGGAATCCGTCGCCGATGTCGCCGAAGGCTTGCAGGATACCGTGGTCAACATTTCCACGACCCAGACGCTAAAAGGCCCAGTTGAAAAGGACGTCCCCGCCGGCCCAGGCCCGAAAGGCTCGCCCTTCGAGGAGCTCTTCAACGACTTCTTCGACAACCAGAACAAGGAGGGTCCGCCGCGGAAAGTAAGTTCGCTCGGCTCGGGCTTTGTCATCGACCCCTCCGGCCTGATCGTCACCAACAATCACGTCATCGAAGGCGCCGACGAGATCTTGGTCAATTTTACCGACGGCACGAAGCTGAAGGTCTCCAAGATCCTGGGTCACGACCCTAAGACGGATCTTGCGCTGCTCAAGGTCGAGCCCAAACAGCCACTTAAGGCCGCGAGCTTCGGAGATTCCTCCAAGATGCGGGTGGGGGATTGGGTGATGGCCATCGGCAATCCCTTCGGTCTTGGTGGCACGGTCACTGTCGGCATCATCTCGGCCACCAAGCGCGATATCAATTCGGGCCCCTACGACGACTTCCTGCAAACCGACGCCGCCATCAATCGCGGCAACTCCGGCGGCCCCCTGTTCAACATGGACGGCGAGGTCATCGGCGTGAACACCGCCATCATCTCGCCGACCGGCGGCTCGATCGGCATCGGCTTCGCCGTGCCCTCCAACAGTGCCGTGCAGGTCGTCGACCAGCTGAAGCAATTCGGCGAGACGCGGCGCGGCTGGCTTGGGGTGCATGTGCAGAACGTAACGGGCGAGATCGCCAAGAGCATGGGATTGCAGGAGCCCGTGGGCGCACTCGTGGCAAGCGTCACGCCGGAGAGCCCGGCCGCAACCGCGGGGCTAAAGCCGAGCGACGTGATCCTCAAATTCGACGGCCAGCCGGTCGAGACCATGCGCAACCTGCCCCGTGCCGTTGCCTCCGCGCCCGTCGGTAAGGCCGTCGACATCGAAGTCCAGCGCAATGGCGAAGTGATCCACCTCACCGTAACGATCGGCAGGGTTCCCGAGGAGGTCGAGAAGGCCGAGGAGGCGGAAGCCGAGCAGAAGGCTGACGCCAACAAGCAGGAGGAAGAGCAGCCCGATCATGAGGAGCTGCTCGGACTTTCCATCTCGCCACTCACCGACGAGCTCCGCACTCAGTTTCATATTGGCAAGAGCGTCGAGGGCGTGGTGATTACCGAGGTCGATGCAAACAGCCCCGCGGCCCAGAAGGACGTGAAGCCGGGCGATGTCATCGTCGAAGTCACCCAGGAGAGGGTGAACGACCCCGAGGAGGTCGTGGCGCGGGTTGCGGCGGTGAAGAAATCCGGCCGGAAATCGGTGCTGCTCCTCATCTCCGATGCCAAGGGCGGGCTCCGCTTCGTGGCGGTGCCGGTCGCCTGAAAGACAGGCTTTACCCGTGTCGGCGAAGGCCGTCCTGATTGCAGGCCCGACGGCGAGCGGAAAATCCCGCGCGGCACTTGAGCTCGGCGAGCGCCTCGGCGGCACCATCATCAACGCGGACTCCATGCAAATCTACCGCGAGCTTAGGGAGCTCACGGCGCGGCCGAGCTCGAGTGAGGAGGCCCGCGTGCCCCATCGCCTCTATGGCACCGTCTCCGCCGCCGAGGCCTATTCCGTCGGCCGCTGGCTCGACGATGTGGCAGCCGCCATGGTGGAAGCGCGCGGGGAGGGGAGGCTGCCGATCCTCATCGGTGGCACCGGCCTCTATTTTAAGGCGCTGACCGAGGGTTTGGCGCCGGTTCCCGACATTCCTGCCGCGGTCCGCTCCTATTGGCGCGAGCAGGCCGATAGCCTCGGACCGGAGGCTCTTTATGGTGCACTTGCCGCCCGGGATCCCACCATGGCGGCGCGGCTCGGCCCATCCAATTCGCAACGGATCCTGCGCGCGCTCGAGGTGATCGACGCCACGGGCGTCTCGCTGGCCGAGTGGCAGGGAGGAAACGCTCCTCCCGTGCTCGCAAGCGGCGAAGCGCTGAGGTTCGTGATCGCGCCGGAGCGGGAGACTCTCTATGCCGCCATCGATGCGCGGTTCGATCGGATGCTTGCGCGGGGGGTGCTCGAAGAGGTGCGGCGTCTTGCAAATCTCGACCTCGATCCGGGTTTGCCCGCGATGCGGGCGCACGGGGTGTGTGAATTGGCGGCCTATCTTGCCGGCGCCGCCAGCCTGGAGGAGGCGGTGGCGAAGGCCAAAACCGAGACGCGCCGCTACGCCAAGCGCCAGATGACGTGGCTCAGGCGCTCCATGACCGATTGGGAGTGGTTCCCCGACGCGGCCGCGGCCGTGGCAGCGGCAAGCGCGATGCTCGCTAGACGGTGACTTGCGTTCCGATCTCGACCACGCGGTCGGTCGGCAGCTGGAAATAGCTCGACGCGTCGTCGGCGTTCTGCGCGAGGAAGATGAAGAGCCTGTCTTGCCAGGCCGGCATGCCCGAGCGCGCGTCGGGCCGCACGGATCGCCGCGACAGGAAGAATGAGGTCGACATGATGTCGAAGCTCATACCCTGCTTGCGAGCAATAGCCAGCGCTTTGGGAACGGTCGGCGTCTCCATGAAGCCGAAATGCAGGATCATCCGCATGAAGCTTTCGCCGAGGCTCTCCATCGCTACGCGGTCCTTGGGCGCCACCCTCGGAACGTTCTCGGTGACGATGGTGAGGATCACATTGTGCTCGTGCAGAACTTTGTAGTGCTTCAGGCTGTGCAGAAGCGCCGTCGGCGCGCTTTCCGGTGCTGCCGAGAGGAAGATGGCCGTCCCCGGCACCCGCGGCAGGGGACTCTTCGCCAGCGACCGGATGAGCAGGTCGAGCGGAGTCTCAAGCCGCCGCGTCTTGGCGGCGAGGATGCTTGCGCCTCTGCGCCAGGTCAGCATGATGACGATCACCAAGCCGCCGATCAAGAGCGGCACCCAACCGCCGTGGAGCACCTTGAGCAAATTGGCGGTGAGGAAGGTGGCGTCGATGAAAAGGAACGGGAGGATCAGCGCCACCGCGGCCCAGAGCGGCCACCTCCAGTCCTTCCACACCACGACGATGGCCATCACCGCGGTCACCACCATCGTCCCTGTCACGGCGATGCCATAGGCGGAGGCGAGCGCGCTCGAAGACCTGAAATGCGCGACGAGCAGGAGCACGCCGATAAGCAGGATGCCGTTGACGCGGGGGATGTAGATCTGTCCGGCCTGCGTCTCGGAGGTGCGTCTGATCTGTAGGCGCGGCAACAGGCCGAGCTGCACGGCCTGGTTGGTGAGCGAGAAGGCGCCGCTGATGACGGCTTGGCTTGCGATGACCGTGGCCGCGGCGGCGAGCACCACCATGGGCAGCAGCGCCCAGTGCGGATAAAGCAGAAAGAAGGGGTTCTCGATTGCTTCAGGGGTGGCTAGCAGCAGCGCCCCCTGGCCGAGATAGTTGAGCGTGAGCGCGGGCAGAGCGACGCTGAACCACGCGGTTTGGATCGGACGTCTGCCGAAATGACCGAGATCCGCATAGAGGGCCTCGCAGCCGGTGACCGCGAGAAAGACGGCGCCGAGCGTCGCAAGCCCGATCAGTCCATGACCGGAGAGGAAAGCCACCCCATAAACTGGATTGAAGGCGCGCAATACGTCCAGATTCTGAACGATGTGCCCGATGCCCGCGATGGCGATGGCGATGAACCAGATAAGTGTGATCGGGCCGAAGAAGGCGGCGACCTTGGCGGTGCCTCGAGATTGCACCGCAAACAAGGCGAAAAGGATCAACACGGTCAGCGGGACGACATAGGATTCGAGAGCGGGAGTGGCGACCTTGAGGCCTTCGACCGCCGACAGAACCGAAATCGCTGGCGTGATCAACGCGTCGCCGTAGAACAGCGCGGCGCTGACGATGCCGAGCAGGGCGATGGCGAAGCTCTTGCCCCCGAGCGCGCGAGAGGCGAGCGCCATCAAAGCTAGCGTTCCCCCTTCGCCGTCGTTGTCGGCGCGAAGGAGGATCATCACATATTTAACGGTGACAACGAGGATCAGCGCCCAGATGATCAGCGAAAGGATGCCGAGAATGATGGCCTCGCTCGCGGTCTGCCTGCCGCCCGCCGCCGCCAGCACCGATTCGCGCAGCGCATAGAGCGGGCTCGTGCCGATGTCGCCGTAGACAACGCCAATGCAACCTAGTGTAAGTCCCCAGAAATTGCGGCGCGACGCAGCCTCGGAGTTCGAGCCGTTGGCGGCAGTGTTTATCGTGACGGCGTGGGGCATAGGGGAGGACTGGAAGGCTGGATCGGGTTCAGAGAATGTCGCGTGGCCTGCGATCCAAGCGGAGCGGAGCCGG
>Ga0187817_10000563_pt1 | contig 16182 bp, 10 predicted proteins | sample NC_wetland_sal_i_17_FD_132431 | JGI IMG/M metagenome (GOLD analysis project Ga0187817, IMG submission 132431) | Wetland sediment microbial communities from Neuse River Estuary, North Carolina, USA - SO4_2 | ecosystem: Environmental > Aquatic > Freshwater > Wetlands > Sediment | place: USA...
CCATTCAAGTTGTTTGCACCGGTTTGAGCGACGAGGTTGTTCGCACGGAGAAGAGACTCGAAGGTTCCGGCGTCGGTCCACCACCCGTGGAGCATTTCGTAGCTGAGCTTGCCTTCCTGAATATAGAAATTATTTACGTCGGTAATTTCAAGCTCACCGCGGCCGGAGGGATTGAGACGCTTGATTTTTTCGAAGACCGTGGAATCGTAGAGGTAGATACCGGTGACGGCAAAATTGGAACGAGGAAGTTTTGGTTTTTCCTCAATGTTAAGAACGCGATTTTCGCGGACCTCGGCGACGCCAAAGCGCTGCGCGTCTTCGACCTCTTTCAGGAGGATCTTTGCGCCGTCTTTTTCCTTCCGAAAGTTTTCCACGGCCTGACAAATGTTGTTCTCAATAATGTTGTCGCCAAGGATGACGCAAATCTGCTGGCCAGCGGCGAAATATTCCGCAAGTCCAAGGGCTTCGGCGATGCCGCCATTGCCTTCCTGATAAGTGTAGTTGAGGTGCCGTAGACCGAAGTCCCGGCCATTGCCGAGCAAGCGCAGGAAGTCTCCAGCATTGTTGCCACCCGTGACCAACAGAATTTCCTCGATGCCGGCGTTGACCAAAGTCTGGATGGGGTAATACACCATAGGCTTATCGCAAATGGGGAGGAGGTGTTTGTTGGTGACCCGGGTGAGGGGGCTAAGCCGACTGCCGGTTCCTCCGGCAAGTACGACACCTTTCATAGAGCGGTTGCCTCCATAGATGAGCAGCGGACGTTACGTTGAAAATTGTACCTAAGCGGTACCATACACGAGCCTTGCGCGGTATGCAAAGTTCGGAGGCGAGAAATTCACGACGAAAGTGCGAGATCCCGAGAAATTGTCCGGATTCGAGGTCACCCGGTTAGAGAGATTGCACTTTCGGAGCATCTGACGAGTAAGCTGACAGCATGCGGCCAAATGGGCGGCCCAAAAACTGAAATCAACACGGAGGACCTCTTGCCACGACAACCAAGCGAAATTTCCCTCGACCCGCAGGATTGGGATGCGTTTCGGGCAACGGCGCATGCCGCGCTGGATGATGCCATCGAGTTTCTGCGAGGCGTGAGAGAAAGGCCAGTCTGGACTCCGGTGCCGGAAGAAGTGCGAAACCGGCTATCCGGACGAGTTTCGCCGCAGGGGAGTTCTTTGGAAGAAGTTTACAGTGAATTTCGGGAGTTAATCCTCCCCTATCCAACGGGAAACATCCATCCGCGTTTCTTCGGTTGGGTTCATGGCGCCGGAGTGGCGAATGGCATCATCGCAGAGATGCTGGCAGCAGCGATGAACGCGAACTGTGGCGGGAGGGATCACGGGGCGATCTACGTTGAAAAAACAGTGATCGACTGGTGCAAGAAAATCTTCGAATTTCCAAGTACGGCCAGTGGATTGTTGGTGAGTGGAACCTCGATGGCAAATTTGATTGGGATTTGTGTGGCCCGCAATAGCCGAGGTGATGTTCGAAACGGCGGGCTTCGGGATTATCCGCGGAGTTTGGTCGCATACACTTCTGCGGAAGCGCATGAATCCGTGGTACGGGCAGTGGAGATTCTGGGATTGGGTTCGGCAGCAGTGCGAAAGATAGCAGTGCTTAAGGATTTTGCGATGGATGTAGGGGCGCTGCGACAGGCGATTGAAAAAGACAGGGAAGCCGGGCTAGAGCCGTTTTGTGTCATCGGAACCGCCGGTTCGGTGAACACGGGAGCAATCGATCCGCTGGAGGAGTTGGCGGAAGTTTGCGGTGAAGAAGGATTGTGGTTTCACGTGGATGGAGCGTTTGGAGCGCTGGGGTATTTGACGGAAAGCATCCGACCGAGATTGAAAGGATTGGAGCGGGCCGATTCATTGGCCTTTGATTTTCATAAATGGGCGCAAGTGCAGTACGACGCCGGCTGCATCTTGGTAAGAAAAGGAGAGCTGCAGCGGGCGGCGTTTTCGATGCGACCAGCATACCTAAAGAAGATGTCGCGCGGATTGGGAGCAGGAGAGAACTGGCCGTGCGATTACGGGCCGGAACTGTCGCGAAGTTTTCGCGCACTGAAAATCTGGTTTGCGTTGAAAGAGGTCGGATTAGAAAAAATCGCCAGAATCATTGAGCAGAATTGCGAACAAGCGCGATATCTGGAGCAGTTAGTTTCGGGCGAACCCAACCTGGAACTGCTAGCACCGGTGTCTCTGAACATTGTTTGCTTCCGTTTTCCACAAGAGGGACTGGATGGCGAAGCGCTGGATGATCTGAACGCGAATATTGTGGCCGACGTGCAGGAAGCGGGAATCGCGGCGCCGTCGACGACGCGCATTCACGGCCGGCTGGCGATACGGGTGAATATTACGAATCACCGGACACGACGCGAGGATCTCGAAGTTCTGGTGAAGGGAGTGCTGGCGAAGGCGCGCGAACGCATGGCGGACCAGCATCGCTGAAAAACAGGGCAGCGGCTAGACGCGCGGTGTTTGTCCTAGGCAAGATCGACGAAATCCTCGCTTGGGACAAAGGACGTCTGCACGGACGGGATCTGCGATTCGTGGATTTTGGGCCGCTATCTTTGCGAAGTCCGGCAGTATTGGCGCCTGGATAAGATGAAATCTTTCGATGATTTCCTTGAGAAGCGTTTTTCAGACTCCCGGCGAAAGGCTTATTACCTCATGGCCATTCACGAAAATCTGACGCGGGCTCCGAAGCAGCAGCTGCGGGAGATCGGCTGGACGAAGGCGCGAGAGCTTGCGAAGGTGGCGCGGAGGGAGGGGGAGCGCTTCGAAAGTGCACCCTGGGTGCACAAGGCTCAGGTGCTCCCCAAGGAACTTCAAGCGGGAGGTCGAGCGACACCTGACGGGGAAGGAAACAGAAGCGTGGGAGATTATCTACTTCAAGCTTTATAGAAGTCAGTTGTCAGTGGTAGAAAAAGCCCTCGAGACGGCTGGACTCATGCTTGGAACCGACAAGTCGAGGGGGTATTGCCTCGAAATGATTTGCGCCCATTTTCTGGCTGGCGCCAATCTCGAAGACAATCAAACCGATATCTCTTCCTCAAACACATGAATCCTGATCGAGTACATCAGAGGAAGCCTCGGCTAAGCCTTGATCCCGGACCTTATAGGGAACTCCACAGTCAGGTGTTGGCTCGAGATAGTTGGCGGTGCCAGAATTGCGGCTCTGCAAAGGACCTGCAAGTACACCACTTACGGTCGCGAAGTAAATTAGGGGACGATGTCCTCGAAAACCTGATTACGCTCTGTGCGGGCTGTCACAGACGGCAACATAAAAAGTAATGAGGATAGTTGGAGGCAAAGGGTGTCAGTATTCCCTTTTTCCAATCTAGCTCGCCACGGCGGCCGCAAAGTGGTAAAGGGAAACTAATAGCGCCCGGTAGGCAAACCGGAGCCATCGAGACCAGCTATGGGCCAGGTGCTGGAATCAAGCCGCAGGGACTTCCTTAAAGGATACGTTGCCGGAGCGGTGCTTGCCCGAAGTACAGGAGTACTCTCTCCTTTTTTCGCCAGCCAAGAAAAATCCAGAGTAGTGATTGGGCGCGATGCGCTGCTCCGAGGGTCAGGATCAGGTGTGGACTCTGATCGGCTATGGAAACTGCTGGATAAGAGCATGCAGTCGGTCTATGGGACCGACTCCCCGCTGTCGGCTTGGAAGAAAGTGGTCCGGCCAGGAGAAGTGGTCGGGCTCAAAGTCAACGGTCTGTCGGGTGTCGGCATGACAACGAGTGTTCTTTTGGTTGAGAGCATCTGCGAACGCCTCCGTGAGGCTGGCATCGCACAAAAAGACATCGTGATCTGGGATCGGCTGAATACTGATCTCGAAAGCGCCGGATTTCGCATCAATTCTCGGCCAGATCGAATCCGCGCGATCGGCAATGACACGCTCGGCTATGAAGACGAGTTGGCCATTTACGGAAGCGTGGGAAGCCGCCTGGCCAAGACACTCACACAGGTCTGCGACGCGGTCATCAACTTGCCCGTGCTCAAGGATCACGGTATCGCCGGCGTGACCATCGCTCTGAAAAACATGTTCGGCGCGATCCACAACCCGAATAAGTATCACATCAACGTGGGAGACCCCTACATTGCTGACGTCAATATGTTGCCGCCGATTCGGCAAAAGGTCCGGCTGCACATCTGCGATGCGACCACGGCACAGTACGAAGGTGGCCCATCCTTCAAGCCGCAGTGGACCTGGCCCTTCAATGGACTCCTCGTATCGACGGATCCCGTGGCTTTGGATTCTGTGGGGTGGCAGATCCTCGAAAAGAAGAGAGCCGAAAAGGGTGTGGAATCCCTGCAGGCGCTTGGACGGGCGCCCCATTACATTGCAACCGCTGCCGATCCGCAGCATAGATTGGGAACAACCGAACCGGACCGGATACAACTAGACCTTTGAACCTGATTGAGACGTGCCATGTTGAAAGAACTCACTGCGCCACGGGACGTGCCTAGGGCTGTTCCTCGCGAGCGCTTCGACGTGCAGGAGGTTGCAGACGCGCTCCCTACTCGCTCTCAGCTTTCCGGCCTAACGGGCATGGCCGCAGCGGATCAGGATCGCAGGACCTTCTTGAAACTCGCGAGTCTCCCCTGTATCTCGGCCTGCGCGGCCTGTTGTCTCGGCGGACTGCCCGGTCTCGCACTCGGACAACCTGCGGTGTCGGACGACGATTCACGGTTTATTGTCGAGGCCCAGTTTTACGAGAAGCTACCTTTCAAGAAAATCCGCTGCAAGCTGTGTCCTCGCGAATGTGTGATTGACGATCGGGAGCGGAGCTACTGCGGCGTGCGCGAAAATCGTGGCGGGACCTATTACACGCTGGTTCACTCCCGCGTGTGCGCCGCCCATATCGATCCGATTGAAAAAAAGCCCTTCTTCCATTTTCATCCAGGGACGTCGGCTTTTTCTATCGCGACCGCCGGTTGCAATGTGAACTGCAAGATGTGTCAGAACTGGGATATTTCGCAATCGCGGCCGGAGCAGGTCCGTAGCACGTACCTGCCACCCAAGGATTTGGCAAACATCGTCCAAAAGAATCGGTGTCCCACCATTGCCTACACATACAGCGAACCCGTGGTTTTTTACGAATATATGCGGGATGCGGCAGATGCGGGACACGCTCTAGGCATCAAAAGCGTGGTTGTGAGCGGCGGGTTCATCCAGCAGGACCCGCTCAAGAAGTTGTGTCCGGGGGTGGACGCCATCAAGGTTGACCTCAAGGCGTTTTCGGAAAAGTTTTACAAGGAGGTTGTACACGGGGAGATCAAGCCGGTGCTGGATGCGTTGGTGACCATGCGCAAGCTCGGGATGTGGAACGAAATCGTCTACCTTGTGATTCCAACATTGAATGACACCGACGCTGAGTTCCGGGCACTGGCGCAGTGGATCAAGGCAAATTTAGGCGTGGACGTGCCGCTGCACTTCTCGCGTTTTCACCCAGAATATCTATTGAAAAACCTTCCACCCACACCAATTGAAACGTTGGAACGCGCGAAGGCTATCGCTGATTCCGAAGGCCTCCACTACGTATACCTGGGCAACATCCCGGGCCATCCTGCGGAGAATACCTATTGCCCGAAGTGCCGGCATCTTGTGATTGGACGTATCGGGTTTACGGTCACGGAAACGCACATTCACAAAGGTAAGTGCGAGTACTGTCAGCAAGTGATCCCAGGTGTTTGGACATGAGAGTTCTTATCGCGCCCTGTGCGCCACGAGTTGAAGATCGTCATGAGAAAACATTTGCGTTGCTTATTCCTGGTTTTGTGTCTCTTTTCCGCTGGGCAAATCTCGGGTGATGGCCGTCCTTGCACTGAGAAATCAACCGTACGACAGCCCGCTGTTGCCGGTCAATTCTACCCTGCGCCACCCGACGAACTGCGAAAGATGCTGGATCAGTTCCTCACGCAGGCCGGTGGTCCAACGATCACGGGGCACCTCGTCGCCCTCGTCGCCCCTCACGCAGGCTACATCTACTCCGGTCAGGTCGCAGCGTACAGCTATGCACAACTCAAGGGCCGGAAGTTCGAGCGCGTGGTGGTAATCGCACCTTCTCATTTCGAAGGCTTTGCCTTCAATTCGGTATACGACGGTGATGCCTACGCCACACCCCTCGGGAATGTCCCCGTGGACAAGGAGTTTGCGGCTAAGTTGGCCAAGGCAGGCCCGCTCATTCAACTCTCCAGCCGCGGCCACATTCCTACCCAGCAGCAGGGCGAACATGCCCTGGAAGTGCAGCTCCCGTTCCTGCAGGTGACGCTCGGCGAGTTCAAGTTGGTGCCTATAGTCATGGGCGACCAAAACTATGAAACAGAGCGAGCTCTCGGAGTGGCACTTGCAAAATTGCTAAAGGGGACAGGTACCAGCACACTGATAGTGGCAAGCTCCGATCTTTCGCACTACCACTCGTATGACGACGCTTCCAAGATGGACCACAAGACACTCAAGGCGATTGAACGCTGGGATTACCTGAGCTTGTCGGACAATCTCGAGAGCCGCGTTTGGGAAGCCTGCGGCGGGGGACCTATTGTGGCGACGATGATTGCGGCGGAACGACTGGGACCGGAACAGGCCAAGATCCTGAAGTACGCGAATACCGGTGACGTAACAGGGGACCACAGCCGTGTCGTAGGTTATGGCGCTGTGGCCTTTTCAAAAACCGATAGTGCAGCTGCCGAAGTGCAGCCCTTTACTCTAACTCCAAAAGAAAAAGAAGCCCTGCTCCGGCTGGCGAGAAAGTCTGTGGAAACGGCCGTCCAGGAACACACATTGTATGAACCGCCGGTGCCCGAATCTCCTGCACTCCTAGAAGAGCGCGGCGCCTTTGTGACCCTAACGGAAAAGGGACAACTCCGCGGATGTATTGGGTTGATCACCGCGGCCAAGCCGCTGTATCTCGGGGTACGAGATGCCGCCACCTCGGCGGCACTTCGTGATCCGCGCTTTTCGCCGGTGACTGCGACTGAACTCCCGACTCTAGACTACGAGATCTCGGTGCTTACGCCTTTCCACCGCGTGCTTGACGTCAAAGACATCAAGGTCGGACGGGACGGGTTGCTGATGATTCAGGGCCAGTCTGAAGGACTACTTCTGCCCCAAGTAGCAACCGAGCAGGGCTTTGACCGGAAGACGTTCCTCGAGGAAACCTGCAGGAAAGCCGGGCTTCCCCGAGCAGCCTGGCAAGACGAGAATACGGACATTTTTGCGTTTTCGGCTTTGGTCTTCAATGAACGCAATTCGTCCGAATCCGTCACGTCCGAACCCGTGAGCTTCCAAACGCCAACGAGGTCACCAGCAGCGCTGGCGCCAAGTTCACTACACCCATAAGCCAAGCAGTTTGCTCGAAGCCAAATACGGGAACCAAGTAAGAGCTCAAAACCAGCGCACCCAAACACGCTCCTACCAGATCGAGAGCGTAGAGTGTTCCTGGACTACGGGCGGCAGCCTTCGTTTTTGCAAAGAAGATTCGGCTGGCGACAGGAAATTGATATCCACCAAGAAACCCGCACAGTACAGCCAGGCAGGGGAAAAGAATTTGGCTTCCCAGGAAGAGACTCGGCGGCTTCCTGGTGACCGCAAGGCCGTAGAGCAGCCAAAAAAGCAGGAGCGGCGTTATTGTGGCCAGGAATTGAAGTCCAGCCAGTCGACGAAGGTCTTTTGGATTGTCGGAGCCTACGCCGCTGTCGCTCGCAGCCCGTAGCCCCCGCCAACTGCCTAACGCCATGCCCACCATGAACCCGGCGATAATGATCGCCAACTGCTTAAAGACATAGCCGTAGATCGCTTGGAAGGCCAACAGAAGAATCATCTCCAGGCCGAGCAGAGTGAATCCCATGGCCGCAACACAGAGCCCGGCGCTGACTCGAAGGCGATCCGCGCTTTTGAGTAGCCAGCGAAATGCCGCACCCAGGGCGAAGAGGGCCAGGCTCAGCAGAAGTACGAGCCTGCCGAATGAAACGCGCCCCATCGCCTGCAGCACCTCTCGATAAACGCGATTGAATCGGGTGCTCCACAGAACCACATCGTAGTAGTAAGCGACGGGCGCGAAGTCGTGATTCACGCGCGTGTCCGTTTGCGCTTGAAGTTGGAACTCTAGATCCTGCACACGATCCGGCATTAGACGGTATGGAAGGTAGTACTCGCGCAGGTACTTCGTGTGGATCTGTTGAGCACGAAGCCGGGCGACCAATTCCCCGGAATCCATGGTCAGGGTTCCTACGTGCGAACTGGCAAGGAAATGTACAGGATCTCCGGGAACCACGAGGACCTCGGGGAAGACTCCTCGAAGTGTCTTGTGGATACATCGCAAGAAATCGGCAAGCTCCGGGTTTACGTAATCCTCCCCCCCTTTGAGTTGAAAGGAAAAGATACCTGAGGAACTAAGCTTGCGGGCCACTTCTTCAAAAAACTCCGTGGTGTAGAAGCGGTTGAGTTGAGCGGTTTGCGGGTCTGCGAGATTCAGGATCACGACATCGAACTGGAGCTCGGTTGTCTTCAAGAAAAGCCGGCCATCGGTATTGTGGAGATGAACCCGAGCGTCCCCGCTAGGGGGCCCCCATTCCGTAGCAAAGAACTCTTTAGCCACATCGAGAACCGTCGGATCGAGTTCCACGTAGTCGACCCGCTCGAGGCTCGGATACTGCAGAGTCTGAACGAGGCTCCCATTCGCTCCTCCGCCAACGAGCAGGAGACTCTTCGGGGAGGGGTGCTGCAGCATGGCAAAGTGCACCGCTTCTTCGGCGGCGAGAGGGTCCGGTGCATTGAACGAAACCAGACCATTCTCGAAAAGACTGCGGATTTCCCCGGTTTGCACGACTGCCAGATTTCCGTAAATCGAATCGCGTGTCGCGACCAGATGATAGCCGTGCCAAAGACGGCTAAGGGACGCTCTCTCCAACCAGCCGCAACCGACGGGAAAAATGAAAAGACCGAAGGCACCAACCAAGACAGCTGTTACGGTCACTCGCCGGGCTTTTGTTCGGACGGTTAGAAGAGTTGCTGCTAATAAATTCAAGAGGGAAATTGCCGTGGCAATCTCGAAAGGCGCAAGATATCGGATGAGCAGAAGACTCGCGAGAATCCCTCCGAGGCCTGAACCCACGGCCTCCAGCAGATACACGTGACCTGTACCCACCAAGGTCGACGAACCAACGGCTTGCGCATAAAGCTGACTACCCGCCGCGAAGAGCCCCCCGGAGACCATGCAGAAAACACTCAGCACCAACAGGCAGGTCAGCGCCATTGGTCCAGGACCCAAGACTTCACCTGGGACCGTCTGAAACACTTCCCTGCTGGCACGTACAAGGAAAACCGCGAAGGGGAAACTGATGGCCACGAGAAGTTGTAACAAGGCCATGAGTCGATGCGGCCGCTGTGTTCGAGCCGCTACTCGCCCGAGTACGCCACTGCCGATGGCCGTCCAGAGAAGCCAGCTGGCAAGCATCCAGCCAAGCGACATTTCGTTCCCGTGGAAAACAATCAGCAGTTCTCGCATCAAGACGATTTGCGCGATTACAGCCGTGAAGCCGATGAGGATGAGAATAGCCAAAAAGATTCCCCGATGTCCCGCACGGCCGATGCAGTCGATTGGCGAGTTGTCGACTCCTTCCACAGAAACAGAATTAATCTTCGACAGTCAGCAAGTCAAACGAAGTGTTTTCTCGTAGGGCCTGCCTATCTCATGACTAATCATCATTGAGCCAGGGGGCAATTCCTCACTGGATGCAATGCATTGGGCGCGTTACTGAGCGACCAGGCAAAAAATCGTTCGTCGCATCGTTCGCAACGAAATGGCCTGACAAAAATCAGGGCTAGCAGCCATTTTTCGAGCAACCCTTTGCGTCGCGATTGATGGATTCAATGACTATTACAACTCGGACATCTAATCATGTGAGTCTCCAGAAGCCAAAAGTGAGCCCCAGTCCGATGCTAGATGCAATGCGCAGCGCGGCAGTAAAGTGCACAATCGCTCGTCCAGAAACGAGAGTCAACAAAAGGGCGGGATAATGAAAGACAGGAAAACGACGTCATTTTCAGCTTTGAATGATTGTCAAATGTTTCTCCCGTTTCGACCGCGAATCCAATTACGACACGCTCACGCTCAGCTTGTGACTTCTCCTTCGCATCACGCATGTTTCATCTTGTCCAAGGCATGTTCTGCTTTGCCCTTCGCCTTGTGAGCTGCGTCTTCGACCTGGAGGAGTCGAGTACCGGCACAATGTTGTGGCCGGCACGATATACACCATCACGAAAGACATTTATCAGATAATCTGAGAGAGATCTCGGAGTATGCCCTCGTGAGCTCACGCCACACAAAATGGCCGAATTATCTTTAGGTCGGCGAGCGGCTGGACTGAGACAGATTCAGCTGGTTCGGGCGAGCCGTTCACCCGTATATATAAGGTTGCGTTTGCTGTTCCTCGTCAGGAGTTCCCTTGACCATTCACAAACTCGCCTGTACTTAAGGTCAGGAAGCTGTACTTTAGGACAACGCCCCCAGACTATCGTCTGTGGCTCTAAGCTAGGCCAGCCCCAAGGGACACCCTGTTGGGCAAACAGTGTCCCCGCAATCCGCCTTCCGGGGTGCCCTTTCGGGGTCTGGGGTTAAAGACTATACACCTTCCCGTAAAGTGCGTTCGGTGTTTCGCGGCACGACTTTGCAGCATTTACCTTGATCCCCGCAGCTCCCTGGAAGTCCGCGTGTCTGCGCTATTGAAAAACTGCGCCTGGGTCTGTAGATCCACCCCTCCCAGCAGCGTCCAAACCAGATTCTGCAACGTCGGGTCTTGTTCAAATCCTGTCCCAGTGGTGGCGGGAATGATGGAAGGACAAATCGGGGTATGCAGCGCTAGATGTTTCTAGTTTTCCGACTACTCAGCTGGACCATGTAGTTGGGGCATGGCGGCCGAAACCGAAACTTATCTCGCAAGCCCGGCGGCGAGCTGCTTGGAATCTTGTTTATCTTCCACCCGTATCTGTTCTTCTCCTGGATCAAAGACTCTCTGCATGAGAACCGCTGCGATCAGCATGAAGCATCCACCAGCAACGACCGCGGTCAGGCGATTGTCGCCAAGCAAGTGGCTCATCACCCAGCCAAAAAACAGCGAAGCGATTATTTCCGGCGTAACGATGAAGAAGTTGAAGATGCCCATGTAAACGCCAGTTTTCTCCTTGGGCAACGATCCTGCCAGCACCGAATACGGCATGGCGAGAGTGCTGGCCCAGGCGATGCCGACACCCACCATCGTCAGTAGCAGAAGATATTTGGTGTGGATGAAGGCAACAGAGATCAGTCCAAGGCCTCCTGCTACGAGGCACAGGCTGTGCGTGTGTTTGCGCCCGATGGCGCGAGCCATTGTGGGAAGAAGGAAAGAGAAACCAAAGCAGACCACCGAGTAGAGGCCGAAGCAGATGCCGCCCCACTCCACACCGGCTGAGTAAAGAGGTGAAGCCGTATCCGGCGCCGCAAAGACGTTGTGCGCGACGGCCACTGGAAAATACAACCACATGCAAAAGAGTCCAAGCCAGGTCAGGATTTGTACCGGCGCCAGCTGTCGCATAGTCTTTGGCATCCTAACAATGGAATCGAGGATCTCTTTAGCGTTTGTCGCGAGGCCACGCTTCTCCCCTTTCATGTGGCGAAAAGCTGCGAGGTCGTCTGGGGGATATTCCCTAGTAGTAATGATTGTCCAAAGAATCGCTCCAATAAATACGGCGGCTCCCATAAAGAAAGAGAGGCGAACGGTTAGGGGGATGGCGTGTCCCGCTGTGTCTTTACCCAGATGGAACCAGTTGGTCAGCATCCACGGCAGGGCCGAGGCTATGACAGCTCCCAGTCCAATGAACAAACTCTGCATGGCGAATCCGCGGGTTCGTTGCGATTCCGGGAGCAAATCGGCGACGAAGGCGCGAAACGGCTCCATGCTGATGTTGATCGATGCATCCAGAATCCAGAGCAGGCCCGCGGCCATCCACAGCACCGAGGAGTGCGGCATCAGGATGAGAGCGCATGAGCTCAGGATCGCGCCCGTGAGGAAATACGGCCGGCGGCGTCCGAGGCGGCCCCAGGTATGGTCGCTGGCATGACCGATAATCGGTTGCACGATCAGCCCGGTGAGCGGCGCGGCGAGCCAGAGGATGGGAATCTGATCAGCCCGGGCACCCAGATATTCGTAAATGGCGCTCATGTTGGCCATCTGCAGGCCCCAGCCAAATTGAATGCCGAAGAATCCAAAGCTCATGTTCCAGATCTGCCAGAACGACTTACTCGGCTTTTCCATGTGCACCATCCTGAATCACTGAGTGATTGAGCGATTCAGACTGTTATCTAATTATTCAATAAACCAATGATCGGAATCTCTTAACGGTCGTAAAGTGTGGCCAGTTCCTTGAGAGTTGCGGCGATTTCTCTGCTGGCCGCACTCGGCTTCATCCGCCACTTCCAGTACCCGCTGGGCACGCCGGGCAGATTCATGCGCGCCTCGCTGCCCAAGCCGAGAACATCCTGCATAGGCGCGATGGCGGTATTCGCAACCGATGACATGATGCCGCGAATCAGAACCCAGTTGATGGGATCGTCCTTGAAGCCGAGATAGGAACGGGCGTAGGCATGCTCTTTGACAACGTCTTCCGTGGTACGCGTGCTATCGCCCGTGCCGCTGCTCATCCACCAGCCTACGACTGTGTCATTGTCGTGGGTGCCGGTGTAGGCGACCAGATCGCGTACGTAGTTGTGCGGCTTGAAAGTCGGCGCTTGCGGGTCGTTGCCGAAGGCAAATTGCAGGATGGCCATGCCCGGCAGCCCGAACTCATTACGAAGCGCTTCGACCTCAGGCGTGATGACGCCAAGATTCTCCGCGATGATCGGCAGATCGCCAAGTTCTTTGCGGAGTACAGAAAACAATTCTGCGCCCGGACCCTTGACCCAGCGTCCATTGATGGCGGTAGTCTCGCTGCTCGGCACTTCCCAGTAAGCTTCAAAACCGCGGAAGTGATCGATGCGAACGAAATCGTAGAGGCGCAAGCCGGAGCGTAACCGCTCGACCCACCATTGAAATCCGGTCTGTTTGAGCAGGGGCCAGTTGTAAATGGGATTGCCCCAGCACTGTCCGGTGGCACTGAAGTAGTCAGGGGGGACGCCCGCAATCTTGAGCGGTTTGCCGCGCTGGTCGAGGAGGAAGAATTGAGGATTCGCCCATACATCGGCACTGTCATGCGCGACGTAGATGGGCATGTCTCCGATGATGCGGATATTGCGTTCGCGCCCATAGGCCCGCAGTTTCTGCCACTGCTGGAAGAATACGTACTGAAAGAATTTCTGAGCGTCGATCGCGGACGCCAGTTCGTCCTTCTTGCGTCTCATCGTGTCGCGCTGGCGTGTGGCGATATCGGCCGGCCACTTGGTCCACGCTACTTGGTTGTGCTTTTCCTTCACCGCCATGAAGAGAGCGAAGTCATCCAGCCACGAAGCATGAGTCTGCGTAAATTCTTCAAACTCGCGCGAACTTTCAGCAGAAGCGTCGGCCAAAAAGTTCGTTGCGGCCTTATACAGCAGCGGCATCTTGAAAAGTGGGACGGCACCGTAATCCACGGCCTCCACGGGGAATGCCGGCACAGATTGCAAATCATTTTTGCTTAGGACGCCTTGCTCGGCGAGTTGATCGAGACTGATGAGCAGCGGATTTCCTGCACTCGCAGAAAAGCATTGAAAGGGCGAGTCGGCGTAGCCTGTCGGGTTGAGGGGAAGGACCTGCCAGAGTTTCTGTCCAGCGGAATGTAGGAAGTCGACGAAGCGATAGGCCTCGCGACCAAAGTCGCCAATCCCGTGGCCTCCGGGCAAGGACGTCGGATGCAGCAGCAGCCCACTGGATCTGGGAAAATTCATGGCAGAACCATAAACAGTTGTCGCATGTCACGCAAGAGTGAATGGCCGTGTTCAGTGCACCTTGCGATAGATGCGGAAATCCCAGCCGTTAAGGACGAGCACAGGCGGAGTAGTGTTCTTTCGAGCGGGTTCTTCGAGCCCGGGGGTCTCATCCACGTATTCGCCATTGGGAGCGTCGGCCACTCCGGCATACGGCTGATTCGAGACGTTGATAGCGACAAAGTATTCTTCTCCCGCACCACGCCGGAAAAAAGTCAACACCCGTTCTGGCGCTCCGTTCCGCACCCACTCCGTTTCGCCCTGTTCCAGCGCAGGATGAGCTCTTCGGATTGCGATGAGTTCCTTATAGAACGGGAGAAAGTTTGATCGTCGCTCGGCGATAGGCCAGAAAACCGGCAGTTTCTCGAATAAAGCCGGCGCACCGGATTCCGTTGTGTCGCCGACTTCCATGCCATTGTACAACAGCGGCACTCCATCCATGGTGAAGACCAGCGCTGAGGCTGCCAGAGTTCCACGCTCGCCGAAGCGGGCAATGGCGCGCTTTTCGTCATGGTTGTCGGAGAAGCGCGTCTCAAGTGCGCCCTTGGGATAGCGGCCATGCTCCGTATACCAGTCGAAAACAATGGCCTGCGCGGGCCTACCGTTCTCCAACACATCGGTCATCGTGCTGTGAAATGGCCACGCATAATCCAGGTCGAAGGCTTTCGTGAGCAACTCCGGTTTATTGGCTTCCGCGATCATGATGAGGTCCGGCTTGATCTTCACCAGTTCGACGCGAGCGTTCTCCCAAAATTCCGTGGGCACCTCACCAGCAACATCGCAACGAAATCCGTCCAGATCAAATTCCTTCAGCCAGTACTTCAGCATATCGGTCATGTAACTGCGCAGCTGGGCATTCCCGTAGTCGAGTCCGGCCACATCGGCCCAGTCAGGATTCGGCGGAATGATGTTGCCCTGAGCATCTTTCTTATAGAACTCCGGGTGTTTCATCAGGACGCTGTCCCAGGCGGTATGGTTCGCAACAATATCGATGATGACCTTGAGCCCCCGATGGTGCGCTTCGCTGACGAGGCGCTTAAAGTCATCTTTGGTTCCGTAGGAAGGATTGATGGCGTAGTAATCCTGAACGGCATAAGGGCTGCCGATGCTGCCCTTCTTCTTTGCCTGCCCCAGGGGATGAATGGGCATGATCCAGACCACGGTGACGCCGAGGTCCTTCAGGTAATCCAAACGTTCTTCGATGCCGCGAAAATCGCCGGTCGCGGAGAACGTGCGAGGGTTCACTTCGTAGATCACGGCAGACTTGATCCAGTCGGCAACGGCGTGCGCCGCGGGCTGCTCTGCTAAGGCGGGCTCGAGAAGAATTGTGCTGACAAAAGCAATCGTCAGCAGACGGGCCATTCTCTTCATCGCAAGACCTCCTATGGCGCGGAAAGCATTGTAAATGCTGCTGACAAGCTCGGAGGCATGGAGCGATGACTACCGACGATTTCCGTTCGCTATATTTGACTGACATGATACTCGAAAGCAAGGCTTCCTGTCCTGCGGCGACCCTGGCCGAAGATGTCGCGTGGCCGGTCAAACGTGGATTTCTTCGCAAAAAAGCTGGAATATGTGTTTAACGACCGTGCCGAAACGTTTCGCATGAGCGAAATCGGCCTACGCTGGTCAATTCGGGCCCTGCGGTATTACACTCTGTGATCGCAAAGACAGAGTCAGGTGTATCGAAATGTTTCGGCCCACAAAGAGCGCGCTGAAAGGAAAGAGCAAGAGAGTAAGGCGCCATGTGACCATTCGAGAGGTGGCAAAGGCCGCGGGTGCTTCGGTCTCGACGATTTCCGCGGCGCTGAACAATTCCGATTACGTCAGTGCGGAAATGCGGAGCCGGATCGAAGAGGCGATCAAAACGCTGAAATATCGCCCGAATGATCTGGCGCGCGGGCTGCGGCTGCAGAAAACCCACTCCATCGCGATTGTCGTTCCGGATTTGTCGAACAATTTTTATATCGAACTTGTGAGAGGAGCCAAAGATTACGCGGCGTCGGCGAACTACACGGTGTTGATTGGCGATTCGCGGGAGAGCTGGGAAGAGGAGCGGAACTATCTGGATTCGTTTCAGCGGAGGCGGGTAGATGGAATTGTGCGAGTGCCCACCGTGGATGCCTTAAAAGCAAAGACCAAGACGGATCTGGGAAATTTGCCTATTGTGTACGCCGACCGTTATCCACTGACGCGAGACTCCTATGTAGGCCGTGTGGGAATCGACAATCGTAGAGCCGCGG
>Ga0187817_10000564_pt1 | contig 16181 bp, 16 predicted proteins | sample NC_wetland_sal_i_17_FD_132431 | JGI IMG/M metagenome (GOLD analysis project Ga0187817, IMG submission 132431) | Wetland sediment microbial communities from Neuse River Estuary, North Carolina, USA - SO4_2 | ecosystem: Environmental > Aquatic > Freshwater > Wetlands > Sediment | place: USA...
AACACTCCCGGGATCGAGCCTAAAAGGAGCATCGGCATCATGGTCCAGTTCACGTGGCCGTTGTACAGATGAACGCCCGCCGTAGAGGTCACCAGAAGCGCGGAAGGAATTTCCGAATGGCTTCGTTCTGCTGGGCTCAGAAGTGCTCCCTGCTGGTATCGTACTATAACTAGGCCGAGCGCGAGCCGGCGCGCCACTTGCAGACGTGCGGTTCATGCCGCCTGAACACCCTACTGCACGTACCCCAGCGATTTGAGACGGTTGACCCCGTTTTTATCCAGCACTGCGGGCCGGGTGTGCTCCCTAGGCAACGCCGATATCCAGCGCGTCAAGTCGCTCTCCATGCGGCTCGCGACGGGCAGCGCTTGGGAGTACAGATTGTGCTCTTCGTGCGGATCCGCCGATAGGTCGTAGAATTCACGTTTGCCGTTGGTCGCCAGGATCAGTTTGAATGGACCCGAGAAGGCGGCGCGCTCGACGCGGCGCAACCGGGGGTGGAACGACGCCATCATTTCGCAGGGATAGGACTCACTGAAGACCGTTTCTTGCAGCGCTGCCGTCGCGCGTAAGCTGTGTCCGGGAAGGGAGGGAGGAACCTTTTCTCCCAGCAGATCGAGAACCGTGGGAAGCAGATCCACGTGGCTCACCAGATTGTTTCGGACCGCCGCTTGAGACGACCCCGGGTACTTGATGATCAGCGGCACGCGCACCTGCTCCTGGTAAACGGAACTGCCATGCCCGACGAGTTGTTTCTCGCCGAAGGACTGTCCGTGATCAGACGTGACGATGATTATGGAATCGTCGTAGAGCCCAAACTCTTTCAGCTTCGCAAAGAATTCGCCCAGGCTGGCATCCAGATACGCGATCCCGCCATCGTATTGCGATTCATCCCGCTGCTTGTCCCGGGCCGTATATGGCCGAATCTGGCGCAAAGCGTCGGATTCAATGTCCCAATATTGTAAGCTTCTAAAAGTGGGATCCTTGCCGGGATACCTGGAATCGTAGGGGGTGGGCGGGAAGAACGGCGCGTGAGCATCCATGTAATTGAGAAACAGAAAGAACGGTCTTTTGCGGGTCTCCTCCCGCCGCAGCAACGGAAATGTCTCGCGATTGATATCGCCGGCTCGGGTATAGTCCAGATCAGTCATCCAACGCGGGCAAAAGCGCCCGATCAGCCGGCAAAGAATTGTGCGAAGGTAAAAGGATTCACGCAGTTCCAAAAACAGCACCGGATTGGGCTGGCTGTAGTATTCGAAGCCCTGATCCAGTCGAAAGGCGTGTTGAAGATAGCTAGTGTTCGCCACGATGCCCATCGTTCGATATCCTCTGGCCGACAGAATCCCGGCCAGCGTCTGGCTGTTTTCGGGCAAACGCAGGCCGTACTCTTCTCCGACGGTGAATCCGTCTCCTTGTTTGCCCAACACCCAATGCGCGCCGTGCTGGCTTGGATACAGCCCTGTGAACATGGAGCCATGCGAGGAAAGCGTCATGTCGCCGGCGGAAACAGCATTCGTGAACACGGTCGCTTCTTGCGCGAAACGCTGCAAGTTCGGAGACGTGTCTCTGGCATAGCCGTAGAGCGACAGATGATCGGCGCGCACCGTGTCCATCGAGATGAGAATCAAATTCGGCAGCCTCTTTCCCGCTGAGGCCACGGCGGTGTGCGGAGAAGCCGTGAGGATGGGGCGCTGCTTCAGTGTAAAACCGAGTGTGAGCGAGATGACCACAAGACCCGCCCATATGGCAAGCGAACGACCCTGCACGGTCTCACCCGGCGGCGCTTCCCTCTTCAGGAGCCGGGCCGTGACGTATGGAGCCACGACAACAACCATCACAGCCGATATCCCGATGAAATACCCCATCGTAGGTGAGTCAATCTGCGCGCGCACGAAGGGATAAGCCAGCAAGGCAAGCGGCGCGGACCAGGAGTTCACAGAAACCCGCAGCACCTTCAGCCACGCCGCTCGGCGAACGCTTATAACGATGATCGCCGTGAGCAGAAAGGCGATAGTCATTTGGGCGCGCTGATTGTTCCTCAGCGCGAGGATTCCGAAAGGCACTGCAAGTGACAGCGGGCCCGCGAAGGATACTGCCGTTTCAGCGCGGTTGCGAATCACGCGCCCAATGCAAATCGCTAGCGCGGCTCCCAACGTGGCACCGGCGATCATGTATACGCCCAACGACAGAGGGGGAAACCAGGGATGCGTCGCCCTGTACTCATAACTGGGCGTAGTGAGCCAAGGCCAGACAGTCCACAAAAAGCACTCTACCAACCAGTACGCGACCCATGCGCGCAATCCGTGGGTCGCGCCTGCAATGGCCAGGTCTCGCCCGGTGCCGGTCTTCTCGACGTCGCCGGCCCCGCAAATGCTTGGATCGCAACAGAGTGAGCTCATATCTTAGATACCCAAAAGCTTGTAGCCGCTAAACAACAGCAAGCCAGCGATGCCGAACCGGAGCGGACGCACCGGCATATGTGGGGAGATGCGGGCTCCCAGCAACACTCCCGGGATCGAGCCTAAAAGGAGCATCGGCATCATGGTCCAGTTCACGTGGCCGTTGTACAGATGAACGCCCGCCGTAGAGGTCACCAGAAGCGCGGCATGGAATACGTCGGTGCCAATCAATCGGGCGGTCGACTGCGGGTAGAGCAACAGCAGAAAGGGAGCCAGCAGGGAGCCGCTACCCACTGAGGTCAAACCCACGGAAAACCCCGTGAAACCGGCCCAGAAAGGAGCCCCCCATTTTCGCAGCCACACCGCTCGCGGGTGCAGGAAATTCAGAGACCGTTTCTTGGGCAGGCGGAAGATCATCAACGCAGCAGCCAGAATCAAAGCGGCGCCTAGCGCTTTGCGGAGAAAAACGTCCGCATCATACCCTCGCTTTCGGATCTCGCTCAGCAACCAAACTCCCAACAACCCTGCGGGAACGCTGGTCGAGGCTAACCGGAGGGCCAGGCGCACGTCCGCCGTACCCTGCCGCCAATGCGCCCAAGCGCCCATCATTTTAGTGATCGAGGTGTACGCCAGATCCGTACCCACGGCAACCACCGGCTGCACGCCGACAATCAATATCAGGATCGGCGTCATCAAGGCAGCCCCGCCAACACTTGTCAACCCGATTAACATTCCCACGCCGAAGCTGAGGAAAACCAGAGTAAAGTCCATAAGCTGCGCGTGAGCCTTAGAGGTGTACTCCCAGCCGGCGCTTCAGCAGGAGCCCCCCCACCATCGAAAAGATGAGGAACCACCAGATCCAATGTATCTGAAGGCTGCCGGGTCCCCAATAGGCCGTTGGATAACCTACTTCCACCCAGGCCACGTTACCTTTAGGTAACTGGGGCTCGCCGGGATGCCAGAAAAGCTCGCTCGCGCTGCTCGATCGCCGGTCGGACAAATAACACCACGGGCCTCCGGCGACGATGTCCTTCTCGATTACCGCTCCGTCAACAGACAGCTTGAGAGTGCCGGAGGTTACAGCCAGCGGCCGAATTCGCCAGCACACCTGGTTGTCCCGGAAGACCCGGAGGGCGGGCGTCTCCACCGCCACGGCCGCAGGGGCGTCCAGCTTTGGAGGAGCAGCTTGTTCATTGATGGGTCCGGCGAATTGCAGGGTGACGATGGCAGGCTGCCCAATCGGGAGCGGAGCCCGGCCCCAAAGGCCTTCCATGCGAACCATTAGAAATGCCACCGGAATTGCGCCAATCAGGACAGGGGGCAGCATCAGCGCGAGATATCTCGCGTTCAGACGCAGGAGGCGTGTCTGCGCTCGCCACACGATGCGAGGCTCGTCCCAGAACAGACGAAATTCCAGCAGCGTCGCCTGAATCTGGCGACGGGTCAGCCGAACGGCGTTTTGTTTCGAGAGCTTGCCGATCAGCCACAGCATAGCGACGCCCGCAACCGCGGCCAGCAGGGCCAGACTCACAAGAGGACTCAATGTGCCGACGGTGGAAGCGTAGAAGCTGAGCAAACGACAAAGGATACAGTCGAGCAAAACCAGGTACGTCACCAGATCTGCGATCTACTCGATATAGCCGAGCCCTTTCAACTTCTTGAGAATCTCATCCTCGGAATCAGTCACTTCGATCTTTGCGAGTTCCTTTTCGAGAATGTGCTCGATGAATTCCTGAGGCGAAGAGTATCCCGCCGCCTCCGCACATCGAACGACGCGGTCCCACAAGGACGGATTTAGTTTAATAGCCGGTCGCGCCATAACGTCAACTCCGGTTGACTACTCATAGAATCGGCTTCCCTTTGATTTTTTCCGATGGATTCACCATGAACGCCTTGTATATGGTCGCGGTCACGTCCGTCAGTTCAGGAGAATCCAGCACGATGCTGCGATTGCTCAGAAACACGCCCGGCACAACTTCGGCGGCCATGCAATGATCCCCGATCCAGGCCTGGGTGTTGTCTTGGATGACTTCTTTTGGCACTGCCCCCAAACTGGTCTGCCAAGATGAACGATAGCGCCTCGCGTACCCTACTATCAAGTCGGGAGCATTCCCTAAGTATTTGTTTTGGAAGATGGCCTCAGGCCGGTAGACGCGCTTGACTACGGCTTCGCCGCCCACCGGATCACGAAAAGCGAGCAGGCGTTCCGTCAGGCTTTTCAAAACACGCTCGCTTTCTTCGCCCGGACCCACGATTCCGTTGACTTCCCGGCCCCTGAGATTGAGATAGAGCCCGTTCAAGCCAAGCGAATAGGCTTGGGTCCTGGACCAATCAACGTGCGGAAACAACTCCTCGTCTCCCACATTGGCCGAGTCATCGAGCGCCAGGAAACCCTCCTTCATCAGCCAGGTGTTCAGATGGACGGCGCGGTCAAACGGAGCGAAGCCGTGATCCGACATGACAATGACCGTGGTGTCGGGCGTTGCCCGGTCCAGCGCCGCGCCGACTGCTTGATCGATCTGCCGGTAAAATCCCAGCAGTTCCCCTGCGTACTTCCCCCAGAGCATATGGGAATTCTGATCGATACTCGAGAAGTAGTAAAACAGCAGCCCATCGCGGAACTGGTCGAGTTCGTAGTGGTACATGCGCAGACTGTCCGAAAGCACCTTCTGGCTTTGCTCGAGAAACTGCCGGTGGTTGAGTGTTCCCGCGCGTAAGGCGGAGGTGTCTTCGGCGATCCCTTGCGTGTAGAACAATCCCAGCGCGTGCGCCAATTCATAGCTATACGCCGCCGGCGTGGAGATGGGGAATTCAGGCGCGTTGGGATCGATGTTCACGGGGCTTACGTACAACTCCAGGTGAGGCTGCACGCTCCGCAGAAGCACCCGGACAATTCCCTTCTCGTCCTTGATTCCGGGAATGAGAGGAAACCGCAACTGCACCCAGCCGGACCATTCCCCCGGTTTCAGGATGAGCTGCGTGTCGCCGAAATCGAATCGCGCCACGCCCTGAGCGGCATCGATGTCCAGGTGAAAAGTCGCGACCGATGTCGGCCGGTCCGTGCGGAAGGTATTCACGGGGCCAGGCACGGAAATCTCCGCCCGGTGGTCTGCAACCCTGACGTGAAAAATGTGCCCTCCCGGAACCTGTTCGCGTTTTTCCTCCGGGTCATCCGTGTAATACGAAAACGTTCCGAACGTGCCCTGAAGATCCGGCGTGCCCATGCCCGCCAGCGTGTACGCTTTATGGCCGACGGGCGGAAAATTTGTGGGCATGCGCATCACCGTGACGGGGACACCGTTAGCGCTCAGATCCTCCCAAAAGGGCACTCCCTGGCGCAGCAGGCGCACTCTGCCGGAAGAAATCGGAAAGGAAAATTTGCCGATGGTCAAGCGGCGCTGCGCCTCCTCCGCTTGAGCCATCGAAGAGTATGGAGCCAGGGTGGCCGGGTCGCGGTGCACGAAGTCGAATATGCCATGGCCTCCCGGATCCATTCCTGTAATGAAGTTCGACCACGCCACGGGGCTTTGCGGAGGAATGCTGGTCCCCAGGCGCCGGAAACCTCCGAGATGGCGCAGCCGGTCAAGGTTCGGAAACGAATCCCAGTGCGCCTCCAGAAAATCCGGATCCATCCCGTCGACGCCCAGGACGATCATCTTGGTGCGTGTCATGGCGGCGGGAGTCCGCGCGCAGCCGGTGAGCCAGCACGCGACCGCAACGCTGCCGGCTATCAGATAACCAGACGTGCGGGTGCGGCTCATGCCGGCACTTGGTCAGCAACTAGCTGAAAGACGGACCGGCCTTCCATGTACCGGGGGGGCGTGACGCCGAATAGCGTCAAACTCGTGGGAGCCAGGTCTTCCAGCCCCGGATTGTCAGCGCTCACCTTACGGTTGGAAAACAGAACTCCGGGCACCAGGCGCGGATCAATGCAATGGTCTCCGCTCCATGCCTTTTCGTTGTCCTCGAACACAGTCGGCGTTGTTCTTCCAAGTGTCGCGGCCCAGGAGATTCGATAGCCGTTGTTGTAACCTACGAGCAGGTCCGGCGCGGCTTCCAGGTAGGGTCCGCGGTAAACGTCGCCGCTGCCGAGAACCTGGTTGATCGCAATCTGGCCATTGTCTGGATCCCGCATTCCGGAAAGTTTGCCGCTAATTTCCCGCTTCAATTCCTCGGCTTCTGCCCCAGGCGACACGATGCCGTGCGACTCGCGTCCCTTCAAGTTGAAATAGATGCCGGCCAATCCGAAAGAATAGGCCCGGGTGCGGCTCCAGTCGATGTCCTGCAATCCGATGGCGCTGGGGGCAACTCCCTCCTTGATGGCCAGGTACCCGTTTTGATGCAACCAGGTATTCAGGTTCACGCCTCGCCGGAACGAACCGAAACCATGATCCGAAAGCACGAACAGTGCCGTCTCGTCGTCGACATAAGGCAGCGTTTTTCCCAGCAGTTGATCCATGCGGCAGTACAGCTCTTCGATGACGCGCGCATACTTCCCGTCTGTGCGCGCGCCCTCCGATTCAAGAAAGCGGTAGAACATGTGCTGCACGCGGTCGCTCGTGTCGAAGACACAGGCGAGGACCCCCCAGTCCAGGCGCTCCAGCGCGCTGAAGAACATGCCTTCGCGTTCCGCGTAGAGGTCATAGGCCTGCTTGAGGAACGCATCCTCGTCAATGACTTGTTCGTTCAGAGCCCAGGTGTCCTCAGCCAGGCCGAGCGTCCCATAGGGCCCCAGCAGTTTCGCCAGGTAAATGGAATAGAGCGATGGATGAGAAATCGGCAGCGCGGGCTGCTCCGGATCGATGTTGATCGGCGTCACGTACAGAGAAAGTTCCGGGTGCGTTTCCGTCAGGAGAAACCGGCAGATTCCCCGAACGCTGATTCCCAGCGCCGCGCGAAACTTCAGCGGAATCCAATCCGTATACTCGCCCACCTTGAGCGAATACCTGGCGCCGTCCAGCTCCAACGTGGCTTTTTCCGAGTTTCGGCCCGTAAGCCGGAACGGAATTCGCAATGACGGGCCGCCTTCAACCAGATGATTCGAGGGCCCCTGCAATTCTCCGTGCAGATCAGCGCCTCGCGGCTGCAACGGAGTGCGCGTGCCGGCTTCGTACTCGGCTTCTCCCGCCCGAGTGGTGAAGTAAGCAAAAGTCCCCTGGGAGCCCAGCAAATCCGGAGTGCACATCGCCGAGAGAAGCCGGCCGTTAAACTTTTCCGGCGGAAATGTGAGGGGCACGCGAATGATCGTGGACGGAATGAAGTGTTCGCCCAGAATCTTCCAGAAAGGCTGGCTCTTCCGCCGCATCTCGATCAAGGGCCGGCTCAGAGGGATGCGGTAGCGTCCGATCTTCCAGAACCGCTTGGGCGGGTAAACTTTCGAAGAAGCCAGCTCCGGCAAATAAGACACCAGGTTGCGGTTCAAGAAATCGAACATGTTGTGCTTTGCCGGGTTCACGCCGGTTGCGAACGTGGACCATGCTACCGGCGACAGGGCAGGAAACGTGGTGCGCAATTTCCGATACGAGCCCTCGGTTCTCAAGCGCGAGAAATTCGGCATCTTGCCCTCTGCCATGAACTTCTCCGCCAGCTTGGGATCGAGGCCGTCCATCCCCAGGAAAATGATTTTTCGAACGTGCGCTTTTCGAAGGCTGTGGCGGCGGGTGACAAATCGCCACGCCATGCGAAACGGCCAGATCAGGAATGAAAAAAATGCGGCGAAAAACCCGAAGAGAATGCTCAGGAACGACCCGACGAAAACAAACCCGGCGCCGGGTCCCACGTACGCAAACTGTTGGAAGTTAGTGTGCGGGTGCAGAAGCTGCCAGCCGGCGATCAGCAAAAAGATCAAGCCGTAGATCCGCTGCCACCTCCGGCTGCGTTCCCTGGCAAGGATTAGTCTCTGGATTTCAGCGGAGCGTTCCTTCGACAACGGTCTACCCAACATCAAACAAATCGGCACATCCGCAAGCAGTTGTGCAAGTGAGCGCTCCCACCCTTCATTTAGATTGAGTATACCATCGCTCGCGAGCCCCTCCTGCCTTGTGCCGGCTTTCCGCTGGTCTTATCCTGTGTCTCATGAACCGAAGGCAATTCCTGGCGGCCGGCGCCGTTTCTCTCCCCTCTCCTGCGCTCGTGGCGGCCGAGACACTCAAAAATCAGGTTAAGATCACGGGCCTGGAAACCGACCTGCTGCGGTTTCCGCCGGGCCGGCCTTTCGCCGATGCCATTCACGATTTCGGCAAGGAATCGGGTGGCGTGGTTCTGAGACTGCAAACGGACGCGGGTGTCACGGGCTGGGCCTACAGCTCTTTCGGAACGATTGGCGGCGGACCGCGTGTGCTCGAGTCCATCCTGCAGAACGAAGTCAAACCGGTGTTGATGGGCAAGGACCCCGGTTTCCCGAAACGGCTCCGCTCGGACCTCTGGAAGGCACTGGAATACGCGGGCGTTCAGGGCGTCACGCAGTTCGCCATTGCCGCCGTGGATATTGCAGTGTGGGACATCCTCGGCAAGGCCGCCGGACTGCCCGTTTACAAGATGCTAGGCGCTTATGCGGACCGGATGCCCGTTTACTCTATGTGCGGCTGGTATTACGAAAATGACGGGGATCTGAGGCAGTTCAAGCAATCCCTGAGCTCGGCCATCGAAGAAGGTTTCGAGGCAGTCAAGATCAAAGTAGGGCGCAGCTCGGTTGACGACGATGTCAGCCGCATCGCCGCCGCGCAGGCCATCGCGGGCAAAGGCCGCCGCGTCATGGTGGATGCAAATCAAAAATTCAATCTCAATGAGGCCATCCGCCGCGGACGCGTGTACCAGCAGATGGGCTGCTTCTGGTTTGAAGAGCCGCTCGCGCCTCAGGATCACGCGGGCTACGCCGAGCTGGCGCGCGAGCTGGATATCCGCATCGCGACCGGCGAGAACGAGTACACCAAGTACGCGTACATCGACCTGATCTCACGCCGGGGCGTTGATGTCGTCCAGCCCGATAATCGCCGCTCCGGTGGCGTGACCGAATGGATGGAGATCGGAGCCATTGCGGATGGTTTCGGGCTCGAACTGGCCAGCCACGGCGGCGGCCCCACCGACTTGCACATGCTGCTCGCCATGCCCAACGCCATTTACATGGAGACCGGCAGCCTCAAAGGAGATTCCTCGAGCGTGGAGAAGTTGAGGCCCGCGGGCAGCGCCGTATTGGCTCCCGAAATGCCCGGCATGGGCAGCGAGCTGCGGCGAGACTATATCCGCAAGTACAAAGTCTGATCGCCGCAGGGTGTGGCAACCTGTGGGGTCGGCCCTTCAGGGCCGCCGCGGGGCTTCGGCCCCGCGTATGAGCAACATTCTCGCTCGAAAATGTCCAAACGTTTTGGACATCTGGCAGTCGCCGTTAACGCCCGCGCGGGCGTGGGCCGTAATTGCCGGACAAATAATCCAGGACTCCCTCGCGATCTTCGTTCTTGAGCGGCGCGCCCCAGCCTGTCATTTTCTTCAACTCGCGGTCCCACTGCGCGCGCGTCAGGCGCTGCTGGCGGATGATGTCTTCTTCGTGGCAGCTCCGACAGGCATTCCTGAAGCCGGCGGGCGGTGCTGGGGAAACAAAAGACGGCTGCGCCGGTTGCACCATGGCGGAGAGCTCCGCGACCACGTCCACGTGCACGCGCGGAATCACGTTCCAGCCATAGCCGGATGGGTTCCACTCCTGGTCGAAGGGCTGCGTATTGCCGGCCGCATCGCGCGCCCGCGCCAGGATCGTGTAGTAGGCTTCTTGAGACGGCGTCCAGTTGAACTCCCACTGCCGCCACCCGAACTGGGTCCGCTGATCGTCTCGCAGCGCGGCCGGCTTCCAAGTGCGTCCGCCGTCCACGCTTACGTCAACCGCTGTTACAGGTCCCGCATCTCCACTCCAGGCAACGCCGCGAATCGCCATCGGTTTGCCCATGAGGGCTTGTGAGCCTTCGAGCGGCGCCGCAATCACGCTCTTCACGCGCAGGCTGGTGACCGGCTGCATCTGCTCGGGCGGCACCGCCGTCCCGGGCGCCACCGGTTTTCCCGGATGCCGGTAAGCGCTCTTCATCCAGAAGCCGTCGTGTTCTTTGTCGAGCACGCGGATCGACGTCAGCCACTTCGCCCACGAATCGCTCGCCCACCCCGGCGCCACCACGCGCAGCGGGAAACCATGCTTCACCGGCAGCGTTTCGCCGTTCATTTCATAGGCCAGAAGCGTATGGCCGTCGAGCGCCTTTTTCACCGGGATCGACCGTTGGAAATCCGGCATCGTGCCGAGCGGCACGTCCGCGCCGTCGAAGAGAATCTCCTTGGCGGAATCCTTGACGCCGGCCCGCTTGAGGACGTCGGCCAGCCGCACGCCTCGCCATCGCGCATTACCCACGCCGCCGTTTCCCCATTGCACGCCTGGAACTGCGGGTTCGTAGAAGCCGCGTCCATTGCCCGCGCACTCGACAACGCTCACCAGGTCGACTGCCGGCAACTTCTTCAGATCATCCATGGCCAGCGTGAGCGGCTTGGCCACTTCACCCTCCACCTTCAGCCGCCAGTCGCTCACATCCACCGTGGGCACGTAAACGTGTGTGCGGACGAAGAAGTGCTCAATCGGAGTGATGTAGTCGGAGAATCCGGAAAGCGCCATCTCCAGATCCTCGGGACGTGTCGAGCGCACCAGCACGCCCTCTTTGGGTCGATCGGCGGCTCGCAGGAAGGCGCCTGCAGCCGCCAGGAAGAAACTCCTGCGCGGAATGCTCATCCTGACAGATTAGCGAAGAACCTCTCGCGCGTCGACCAACCGGTCGAAGGTGAAGTTCGAATTGTGCCTCTCGGTTGGTGGCCCTTTGGTCACGGCTCGGTATCGGGCGGGCTCTGCTGAGCTGCTACCAGAGGGAGCGGTACGAACGTTCTTGTACCGGCAGGCCGCTATTCCCCCCGCACGCGGCCTCTGATCCGGCGCGCGCCCCGGTAGATTCTCCGCGTGAACCGGTAGAGGAGCCGTGCCCACGCCAATCGTTCCAGCTCGCGGTTGAGTTCCTGCGCCCACGCCCTCTGCTCTGCAAGTTCCTTGTCCAGCCTGAGGGCCCAGGCCGTGCGTTCCTGAAGTTCCTTGTCAAGACTCAGTGCCCAGGCGGTGCGCTCGTCCAGCTCCTTGTTCAGTGCCTTCGCTGTCGCCGTGCGCTCGTTGACTCGAATCTCGGCATCTCGCAGCCTTCGGCAGGCAATTTCCAGCTCGTCTTGCGCGCTATGCGGCCACGACTGCCACTCATAAGCTCCTCGCTCGGTTTGCGCGCCCCTCAATTCTTCACTCTCTCCGGACAGCGCCTGCGTGGGACGGATGCAGAATTCCGGCCCAAGCGGTTGGTGGAAAACTGTCGGAGTGTCCGTATCGTTCCCGACGACGGCCAGCATGTGGGTTGGCTTGATGTGGCCTCCAATCATCTCCTGCTCATCGCGCTCGTGCACTTGGTCAATGAACGCCCGGTCCCAGGCCGCCTTCACATCGAAGTTGTACCCGAATGCGCGGTCCGTGAACGGGTCAATCACGTTGGCAAATCCCACGAAAAGCTGGAAATGAAAATTCGCGACAAGCAGCGGCAGGATGTCCTGTGACCGGATTCCCTCGAAACTCTCCCCGGAACAGTCCCAGTTCTCGTACAACTCCTCGTAGCGATTGAGAAGAGGATTGAAGCGATACGACGGTGGCAGTTTCCGCCAGTACTCGTGCACGATCTCGAGCGCCTCCGGCCAGCGCAGGTGTCCGTTGCGCCCAATCATGTCTGAAATGATGAACGAACCATGCGGTTTGAGGCAGCTCTTGATCTGCCCGAACAGGCCTTCCAGATTCAAGACGTGATGCAACGCCTGGTTCGCCAGCACCGCGTCGTATTCGTGGTCCGGAACCCACTGGTTGAAGTCGGCCTCCACCAGGTGGATCTGTTCCGCGACCCCGGCGCCCGCGGCAGCCGCCCGGCCTCGCTCCAGCATCGCGGGATTCAGCTCGAGGCAGTCAATCACAAAGTCTGAGCGTCCTTGCGAGCGCAGATGCGAAGCCAGGGCGATTTCCAGATCGCAATTGCCGGCCCCAACGCTCGCGAACCGCAAGGCTTCCTGAGGGCGCTGCTGGCACTGCTCGGCCAGGTATTTCTTGAACAGGTCGTTCGGAGTACTGAATCCGAACGCCTCCAGCTTCGGACGGATGTATTTGTTCGACCAATAATGAAAAATCGGGGGCAGATCGTGGACTTTTAGACAATCTTCATAGATGCCCTTCTCCGCCCTGACGCGCGCGTGGTAATTTTCGTCCTGATAGCGTTCCGCCGCAGGCCCCGGCATGGCACCAGTGTAGCAACTCAGGTTGAGTGAGCCCTGGTGTTCCTTAACCGCGCTTCATCAAGCGTTGACCTATATTTACAATCCTGAAGGGACCGCTTTTGGCTTGGGGTACATCTATCAAGGTGGAGAACGGAGGTAGAAAGATGATCCCCGAGCTGAACAACATGACAACGAAGCTGCAGGGCGGATCGAATCTCCTCAGAGTTCCAGAGCCCGCGGATGAAAATGATGTCCTGCGCGAACAACTGGAATACCTGATCGCGCATGTGTCCGAGCAAGGCGTTTGTGGTTGTCCGGATTGTGAACGGTATCTCCGCGTCCGCTCCGTGCTGCTCGAAATCTTCAGCGAGCCCGAGCCCACCCGCTCACTTCAGTTCGCCGCAATACCCATGGCTGCCTAATCTAGCTGGCTCAAAAAACCCGCTGCTTCAGCCGCGCCACGCTGAACTTCGCAGTCTCGGCTACTGCCATCACCGTCATCACTCCAGCCTGCACGGGGTCCGTCACCACCAGATCTGCTGCCTCTGGCACACTGCCAGCCATATTCAAACTCACCACCAGCAAACCTTGCGCCCGGACCTCGCGCACCGCACGCTCGATATCGCCGCCCATCAGCGAACCGGCCAGCACCAGAGCCTTCAGCCGAGGCAGCCGCGCGCAGGCACGCACCGCGTCGGCGAGCGCCTGCTCGCCAACCAGCGGGATCGTATCCACCGAAATGTGCTCCCCGCGGATGTTGTGCCGGTCCGCTTCCGAAATGGCGCCGGCCGCCACCTGCCCCACCTGCGCTCCGCCGCCGATAATGATGACGCGTTTCCCAAAAACGGTCTGGAACGTCTTGACCTGCGTCACGCGATGCACGATCGGCAGCTTCGACAAATCTTCCAGTATGGCCGGACCATCGGTCACATCCATCTCGAAATAAGTCTGCCGCTCCTCCACAATGTCGACGGACGTAATATTCGCGCCATGCCGCGCAATCACTCCGGTCAACTGGTACAGGATTCCCGGCCCCGGATCCGCTTCCACTAAGACACCGATATTCTCAGGCATACCTTTGATGAGCTTCTATGATAATCCGCAGGCGCGGGCTTTACTGAGCCGCGACCGAAGGAAGCGGTACCCGCTGTGCTAGTGCTTTGGCTCCTCGATTTTTACGCCTTCAGGCTTGGCGAACAGCTTGGCATCGAACGGAATTTGGGTATATTCCCCATACCACAAGATCTCGCGCGTCTTATCGTTCTTCCGGACCACTGCAACCGGCACCTCGGGGTCTCCGGTGGTGAACAGGAAGAGCTGCGAGTCGCCAGCCTGAGTCGCATACGCCATTGTCGACTTCCCTTGCAACACTGGCCCCGGATGCGGTGCGGCGGACCTTGGCTTGAAGTATTCCATCTCTTGTCCGAACTCGAGTTCCATCAACGGTTTCTTCACATCCTCGGCTGACTTAACATCCTCGCCATTAACGAACATTGGCAGCCGGCAATTGTAGGTCGGCCCTGCATCGACGATATGTTTCGCCGTCTTGTCCAGCCGGTTGATCATCCAGACGTCCGGTTCGTTGATGATCATCAGGCCATGAATGCCGTGTTCAAGGTCTGGGTTTTCCTCAACCCGGCAGTATCGAGAGCCGGCTCGATATATCCGTTTCGCCTGCGCAGCGAAGCTGTCCTTCGGAATCTCCGGACTCTCAAGTTTTACTGTCAGGTGCGTCATCATTTTCGGCGCGTCTTCCGCCAACGCGAGGGTATATGCGCCAAACAGCAAGATAGCGGCCACTTTCATTAAGCCCAGTATATCGTCAAGCCGAAAGTAGCCAGTGCGAGGTGATCATCGGAACGAAGCGGTTGGATAACTATAGAAGCCACCAGTCGCTCGACTGCCAACAATTCATCTCCGCAGGAAATCATCCGGATCTATTCCCGCCTGCCTTAAAATCACCCGCAGCGTACCCTCCGGCATGTCACCGGGATGATTCGGCACGGTGGTGTATCGATTCGTGCTGCGATTGAACCAGATTTCATGGCTGCCAGCAGCTTGACGGTCAAACTCGAAGCCGCACGCCTTCAGTTTCTGAACGATTTCTCTGTATCGGAAACCTGCAAGCCGGCCCATTCAGGCGGCGACCACGATCGTGTAGTCCCGCCGCTCATTGGTCGTCGGCAAATCTGGAATGCCGTCGCGCTCGCGCCGAGCTTCAATCAACTTCCGGGCGACGTCGCGGGCGATATCCAGCGCCTCGGCAACAGTCCGGCCCTGCGCCACAAGGCCAGGCAGCTCATCCGACGTCGCCAGAAACACGCCTTCCGGTAATTCCTCCACTTGAATCCGAATCGCGAGTTCCATACGAGTTGATCCTAACATTTCATGCTGCGGTCCGGCGTCCCGCGCTCAACGGGCCAGGCGCGTAATTGAAACCCCAATTGCTCCTTCTCCCGCCCCATCCACCCGAACCCGCACATCCTCAAAATCCCGAATACACGGCACCCCCAACTCCTCGCTCGTCGCCGTCGTCGTCATCCCCAGCACCTGCATCCCCCCCGCCCGCGCCGACTCCACGCCCGCCGGCGCATCTTCAATCACCAGGCACCGTTCCGCCGGTTGCCCAATCCATCGCGCCGCAGTTAAGTAAGGTTCAGGATCCGGTTTGCCTCGCCGCACGTCATCCGCCGAAACAAACACGCGCGGAATCGGCAAGCCCGCGCGCTCCAGCCGCACCCGCGCCAGTGTTCGCGGCGCCGACGTGACCACCGCCCAGCGATCCGGAGGCAGCGCGCGCACAAACGCTACCGCGCCCTTCACGGCTTTGATGCCCTCCGTGTCCTCGGTCTCCGCTACATCAAACGATCGGACCTCATCCTCCGTAGCCAAGTGCGGCGCGACCAGCCGGATGGTTTCGAACGTAGGCCTTCCGTGCGACACTCGCAGAATCGGCACAACGTCCAACCCGTGCCGCGCCGCCCAGCGCCGCCACTGCCGCTCCACGCACTCGGCCGAGTCCACCAGCGTCCCATCCATATCCAGCAGTAGCGCGTCGCATCGCAGCTCCATCGCATCGACCATCCCCTTCGTCTGGCCTAGCTCAACCGGCGAATCTCCGCGCGTCACGTCGCTGGCCACAGCGCCTCCGATTCCCACGTTGACGCTTCGTCGACGTTCTGAGGACTCGATTCGTACCCCTTACGGTCACGCTTCTCCAGCTCCCGCATATCGAGCCTTCTCAAATGCTCGCGAAGCGCGTTGCGGATCAATGCCGACCGGTTCAAGTTCGCGCGTCTAGCCGCGCGGTCCGCTGCCCGTAACAACTTCAGATCGAGAATAATCTGGATCGTGTTCATTGTGGACGCTACTCCACAGTATGGCCAACATCGATTCCGAGCGCCGATCTAACTGATCCGCGGACACTCGCCATGAAACAATAGTCTTCATGCCCGCCGAAAAACCCCCCGT
>Ga0187817_10000565_pt1 | contig 16170 bp, 12 predicted proteins | sample NC_wetland_sal_i_17_FD_132431 | JGI IMG/M metagenome (GOLD analysis project Ga0187817, IMG submission 132431) | Wetland sediment microbial communities from Neuse River Estuary, North Carolina, USA - SO4_2 | ecosystem: Environmental > Aquatic > Freshwater > Wetlands > Sediment | place: USA...
TCCTTCACGCAGCGGCACCTCCTGCGGATCCATGCCGAACTTCAGGAACGATCCCTTGGTTCCGTGAATCAGAAAGTGCGGCCCTGGCGCAAACGCCACGATGCTTGCCCGCAGCGTCGCTCGTAGCCGAGGATACTGCAGGCACACGTCGAAGGAATCATCCACTCGTGACGACTCGCGCTGGCAGAAAGCCGAAGCCGTGATGGCCTGCGGTGCCCCGAACAAAAGGAGGGCCTGATCGATCAAATGCGGCCCCAGATCGAACAGCACGCCGGCGGCGGGCTGATCGGGACGCTCCCGCCAGGCATCCGCTTTTCCCTCCAGACGGAAGCGGTCGAAGCGCGCTTCATACTCGACGACATCACCCAGAGCCCCCGATTCAACGATCCTCCGCACCGTCTGAAAATCTCCGTCCCATCGCCGGTTGTGATACACCGTGAGCAAGCGGCGTTGTTTCACCGCCAGCCGCACCACTTCCTCGCACTCTGCCAGCGTTGCAGCGAAGGGTTTGTCGACCACCACGTCTCGCCCCGCCTCCAGACAGGCGCGGGCCAACTCGACGTGAGAATCGTTCGGCGTCGCTACCACGCACAGGCGAATCTCTTTGTCCGCCAGCAACTCCTGCAGGGTTCGCGCCACCCGCACATCCGGATACATCTCCCGCGCCCGCGAACCGTGCCGCTCCAGAATGCAAGCCAGCTCCATTCCCTCGACGCCACGGATCACGGGGCCATGAAACGCCTGTCCCGCCAGTCCAAATCCAATCAATCCCACTCGCACCATTTTGACTCTCCGCTTTCTCCGCCTCCCCAACTACCGCCCCGCAGCAGCGATTTAAGCATTGCATCGCTTGCAGCCGGCCTCCGCACCCGCAATCTACGGAATCAATTCGCTGCGATGCGGCGGTGCTACTGGAATCTGGCGGGACTTGCGCGTAGGCAGCCATAGACACAAGCCAAGGAGCAAAACAACTATGATGGCTTCGTCGTTGATCCACGCAGAACTGGGAAGGGTCAGCGCCCCAAGGCAGATCAGAAGCCAGATTAAAGTAACCGTTCCCAACGGCCTGGGCACAATCGGGCTGTGCGGCAGATCGCCGCTCACTTGCCACTTCTGCGACCCGCTCGGAAGGGAACAAGCGACCACCATGAGGTAGGTGATGTACGCCGCCAAACTTGAAACTCCGGCAATCACGATTTCGAACTTTGCCCACCACGTGAAAATTGCGGCCACCATGGCGGTGAACCACATGGCATTGGCCGGAACCTTGCGGGAATTGAGTTTTCCGAGCCAAGACGAGGCGGGCAACTGTCGGTCTCGCGCCATAGCCCAAGCCACACGCCCAATGGTGGTCAGGTTGGCGAGCGCACATGCGTACATCTCAACCAGAATAATCGCCATCGCCACGACCGTGACAGTATGAGGAAAGCGATGATCCATGATGTAGGCGAAAGGAGCCGGATCTTTGCTTACAACATCCAGCGATGGGATGGCCAGCGTAAACCCGAGCAGGATGATGAACCCGATAATGACGCTGAAAACTTCTGACGACACAATAGCGAATGGAACCAGCCGCTCGGGAAGTTTTGTCTCCTCCGCCAGGTTCGCCGCGCCTTCAAATCCCGTAATCGTCCAGGCTGCCGCTAGCGACGAAAAAGCCAGCGGGCCGAGAAATGCCATTCCGCCCGGATGTCCTGGGTGGGTAAAAAGAAAATGAAATGAGTTTGTCTTGTGCACTTCCGAAATAATCAGTAGGAGAATGCCGACCACCAGTATGACCGCGATTTGCGCTAGCACCATGACGTCATTGACCAAACTGGCAGTCTTCACCCCTAGGTGGTTGATGAGTGCAATGGATAACAAGACCGCTGCTGTGGCGATGACCAGGTTACGATCGCTGGTGGCAACGCCAAAGGTCGACAGAGTATAGCTCGCCAGTGCGTAACACACGGCGGCCAATCCGGCCAGCAACCAGATGATCATCAGCCAGCCCGCCCACCAGGCCAGCGAATCTCCGCCCAGTTCCCTGGTCCACTGGTAGACCGAACCAGAGAGAGGAATACGACGCGCGAGCTTCGCAAAAACCAGTGCCAGCAGAAACTGTCCAGCCCCTACTATGGGCCAGGTCCAAATAAAGGCAGGCCCAGCTGTCTGCAATCCCGCGCCGTAGGTTACAAACAGGCCCGTCGTAACCGCGATGATGGAAAAGCTCATGGCGAAGCTGGAAAACCAGCCGATCTCGCGTTTCAGTTCCTGTTTGTAACCGTGCCGCGTCAGCGCATCTTGCGGTTGCGGGGGTGGCAAGGCTGGGTTTTCCGGCAGTCCGTTTTCCGGCTTCATGCGGGTAAGGCCGTGTAGCAGGTCATATAAGGAGTCCAAGAAGCGATCGAGATGGGAGCCTCTAGCATACGTGAAGTAATTCAATATTACCCGGACTGCCGCGGCGTCCCTTGTCCAAGACTGCCGGTGGAAATGGAACCTACCACCCTATGCGCCAAACTGCTGCGCGCACCCAACGCTTGCTATGTTTTCAGCGCGAGGATGGTATTAGGCCTAAGAAAGAACGGCGGCACGATAGCGCAGGTGTTCGAGAGCGGCAAAACCTCTTCGGGCAACTCAATGCCGAGCACATCGCTCATGAACGAGCGCCTCTTTTGGCATCGGTCATAGCAGTCCGGAGCGAATGCTTTCAGCTTCGCGCGCAGTTCTCCATCGGCAACCACCACGCCATCCTCCATGCGAGTTGAAAAATACCGGCTGGATGCCGGGATGACATCGACTTGGATGGCCATACCGGAGCGCACCACAACCTCAGAGTTAGCATAAAAAGGTGAACTCATCCACTCGTCCAGGTGGATGAGGTGCCCTGGGTTAAGGTAAATCCCAAATCGCGAGAATGGCAGACGCTCCTGGATCAGGTCGTAGAACCTGCCTCCAGGTGTACCGACCTTTAAGAGTGCGAACCACTCGCCCATGGCCTCAAAGTAAGGACCAGCGAAGGCAGAGACATAGTCTGCGGCTGAATTTGGAAGATCCTCGGCTGCCTGCGCAATCCAGCCGGCGCGGCATATATTACTGCCCCAGTACGATACGTTCAGGGACAGCGTCTGACCACGGCGGATAAGCTGGCCGCTCGGGCCAGACAAACCAAGGCTGGCGTTATCCCCGGTAGCAAATGTAACGTGGCAACTGAGGGGATCTCCATTGAGACGCCCACACTCAATCACAGAATGGTCGGTCATTCCTTCCCGCAAACCGAAGATCATCCGTTTAACGGACTCAGCGGCCTGCCCGTTGGTGTACTCGAAGTAAGCAATTTCATAAGGAGAGCACTCTGTCCGAAGGCCGTAGTCAGGATGCATGAGCAAGTCAGTGACGTTGGCGACATGATCCCGCCCGGCGAGGCCCCGGAGCGTGTCCACCATGTACGCCGGAATGTCTATCGCACGATAAGCCTCGGGATGTTCCGGTTCGGAGAAGTATTTCGAACCCACACAGCCTACAAGCGATGTTGGACCGATGCCTTCCTCCGCAAATATCTCGCGTAAAGTGCGGCTCTGGTCTTTCGGTTGATTCAGCAGGGAAAACGGCTGGAAGCGCTCGTGGCGCAACTTGCCATTGGTATGCAAAGAGCTTATGCCCAGATACGATTCACACTCATTGCCCACCAGGATGAGCGGCACCGCCGCCTCCCTGACGATGAGCAGTGCCTCTTCGAAACGGGGATCGAAGCCGGTCAACCAAGCCAGATTGGCAAAGTGCTCCCTATCACCATACACAACGATATGTGTGAGCTTCGCCTCTTCCATTCTGGCGCGTAGGTTGTCAATCCTTGTCTGCAGCTCGAGAACCGATGGCCGGGGTGGACAAGCACCCTGGCCGAACTCAGGCCAATCGATCTCGATCAAGCGGTGGGTCCGCGGTTTGGGCGACATCGTGGCTCATTTCCTTTCTGTTGCAGACGATTCGGAGGGTGAGCCCCTCACGGGTATTGGGCATCCATGCCGCTGATCAATCCCCCGCTAAAGCAGCAGGTCTAGAGCCTACTGCCCGATGCTCGGATCACGCGCGGCTGTAACCTGGCCGAAACTGCCCTGTAAGATGGTTTCTCCTCCCGGTTACTTGTCTTACCAATGGCTATTGGCAGGACCATCTTCGCCGGGCCGCTAAAGCTTGTCAAGGCCGCGGACTATGCCAACTTAGGAATGCTTGCCCCTAAATCGATTCGTATGATTTGGCCGTTAATGTCGCTCGCGAGATCGGAAGCGAGCCAGACAAAAGCATCAGCCACCGCTCCAACTCCGACCAGTCTCTTCAGCGGAATGACCCGGTCTACTTGCTCGCGGTATTGCTGGTTCGTCTCGTAAACTTTCAATGAACTTCCCGCGGCTACATGGCCCGGCGCGATGGCGTTGAACCGGATCCCATACTTTGCATATTCCAGCGCCATACATTTAGCAAAGGCATCCAGCGCGGCCTTGGCGGAGACATACGCGGAAATGTCAGGCCATGGGTTGGACCCTACCCAGGACGAGGCGTAGATCATGTGTGCTGGCCGTCCGCGTTGTGTCCACTCTTGAAGAACGCTCCTGGTGAAATAGGTCTGGCCCGTAAAATTGAACCGGAAGATTTCTGCAAACGTTTCTTCGCTGACTGTGACAAAGGGATGCAGCCCGCAACCGCCAGCTAGTCCAATTGCCACATCGATTTTGGGATGCTCCTCAAATACTGAGCGAACAATGCTGGAGACATCTTTAGAAGAGGTCACATCCATGGTGCGGTATTCCCAGCGTTCGGGCGCTAGTTTCTCTCGCTCCATAGCGTGCTTCCCGTCAGCCTCTCCCCGGATGTCGGTCACGATCACGAAAGCTCCCGCCTCAATAAGACGAGCTACGGTAACTCTTGCGATTGCTCCCAGGCCCCCAGTCACAAGGATTGACTTGTCTTTCAGGTCGATCGCGATCAATTCCCTCCTCCATAGCCGGCCATTCTCTCGCAATCCGGCGAGAGTCCAGCCAGTAGAGCCGGACCTTGGGTGCCTCGTCGGATTGACAAACGCTGGCGCAACTGATCACACATAGAAACCTGCTCTGCTAGTTCTAATGCCCGGGTGCCGCTCCAGTTCTTTTTCGTCGAGGTCGAAGCCCAACCCTGGAGTGTCGTCGAGGTGGAAGTAACCGTTACTCACGGGCAATGGCCTGCTCAAAATTGAGTCGCGCCATGGCACATCCTGCAGAATGAATTCCTGACGAAAAAAATTCGGGATCGAGGCCATCACATGGGCAGAAGCAATGGTCGAAATCGGCCCATTAGGATTGTGGGGTGCCACGGGAATGTTATAAGCCTCACACATGGTGGCGATTTTTCGCATTTCGCTGATCCCGCCGCAACGCGCGATATCAGGCATTACGATATCTGCGGCATGGCGTTCGAGAATTGGTCGGAACATGAACCGACTGTGCAGTCGCTCGCCAACACAAACCGGCAGTGAAATCTTGCTGCGTATGTCAGCGATGGCATCGGGAAACTCCGGCCCTGCTGGCTCCTCGTACCACATACAGTTAATCCCGGTGGCTTCGATACGATGCGCCATCTCGATCGCGGTCGGCCCGTTCAGCATCGCGTGCGTCTCTACCGCTATGGACCCCTCTGGTCCCATTTCTTCAGCGACCGCCTTGAGACGATCAATCGCTAACTGCTTTTGCGTTGGCGTGAGACTGAGGTTTGTGCTGAGATCGTCCCCGTAACCATACTGCGTATGCGCAAAGGGATCGAGTTTGCACGCGTTGAAGCCGGCACGAACCACTTGGGCGGCCTGCTTTCGATAGTCCTCCTCCGTTCCGTCCCCTTTGGTGAACCAGTAGTTTGCATAGAGGAGAATGTCGCGTGTGTAGCTCCCGCCCAACAGTTCGTAGACGGGAAGTCCAGCACGTTTTCCAAGAATGTCCCAGAGCGCGATGTCGACCCCGCTGATGGCACTTAGCAACGGGCCCGCTTGCCCTATCCAATTCAGGTCCTTATAGAGCTTGGTCCAGAGATAGTCGATCCGTGTTGGGTCTTCGCCTGTTAGCAGCTTGCCAACATAGCAGCATGCTGCTTCAACGACGGGGCTCCCGGGCCAATTGGTGGCTTCCCCGACACCGGTCAGGCCCTCGTCGGTTTCGATCTTGATGAGAACCCAATTGTATTGCAGCCCTTCCACCAGCCATGTCTTCACCTCGGTGATCTTCATGCTCCCTCAGTGAACTTCACCTTGTCTAAAGCAGGCCGAACTTCTCAACGATGGCCGTGGCACTCAGGCTGTCAGATTTCAATGTTTCCCGTACCTTGTGCTCTCGATCCACACGGTCCATCGCGTTCTCCAGGACTTGTGCTTGTAATTGTTGGGGAATCACGACGACTCCGTCGATGTCCCCGAAAATGATGTCCCCCGGGGCAACCTGAACCTCGCCGATTCGGATCGGAACGCGAAATTCAATCACTTGTCCGCGAGGTCGTTGATCTTGCCCGTACCGGCCTCGCGAAAACGTGGGGAAATTGAGATCTCGAATGCCATGAGTGTCTCGCGAGTAGCCGTCCACCACGGCCCCCACACAGCCGAGCCGTTTCGCACGAACCGCCATGTGCTCTCCGAACAATGCATACGCTGCGGTACTGCCCGACGCGACATACACTTCGTTGGGCCGCAAATCGTCAAGCGCCCTCAGCATGAGACCAAAGCTCGGGCGAGAGCGGCCATCTGCTTCAGCCAAATCCTGGTGCAAGACCGTCATTGCCCGTCCTATCACGATCATATTATCGCGAAGGGGATGAATCTCAGGGGGCAAGAACTGATGGAGGTAGCCAAGTTCATCCAATGCATCACCGATTACGGCGCTGAATAGTTTCTCGCGCATCGTTTGAAAGAAAGTCTCGTCGTTTTCCTGCACTGTCTGCTTCACCTCGGCGCCTCCGTTCTATTTCTCTGATTCGCCAGACCGGCAAGTGGTGTTCCCGCGAGCTGTATTGGTAAGACCATTCGATTGGTAAGACCAACTTACCATCCTTTCGCAAACAACTGTCAAGCAATTTCTTGCGCTTGAGGAAAGCTTCCGTGACTGATTCTTGTACCAGGTGGAATGAGAGAATCCACCGAAGACATTCCCCTGGGTTGGTTTGGATCCTTCGATACTCATCCCGACCTCGACCACATTGGCGGCAACCATGAAGTGAAACAAGCCGCCGTACGCCCACTTCTTGCATGTGGTGAAAGGGACGTCACACTGGACAGGGCGGATTCGACAGCCTGATGACTTATCGCTACGATGTCTACCGTCAGGACCACCAGAGATTTTTTTCGAGGGGAACAACCTCTGGCGACCACCCTGCATAACATAGCGTTCGATGGTAATGCCACAACTATATTGGTAATATCTGAAACTCTCTGCCCTGTCGGGTTCAATTCTGCAGCTCTAGATGGCGAGAGCGAAGACCGAAACGCAAGAATATGCAATAGCGCCCGAGGACGGCGGGCAGAGCCTTTGCGCGAACAGCTTCAGCGACCTCGTGACCTTGGATGTGCCAGTACGCTGAGCTGCGATTTCGTAATGACACGCAGGCATTAGCAATAGGTGAAAATATGAAATCGTCAGGGGTGAGTCTCCGCAGTAACTCGAAATCGCGATTGAAAAGCCCGGAAAAACCACGGGGCGCGTCATCCGCATTGGAAAGTCTTCGATCTTTCATCCAAGATGGCAATCTAAAACCCGGGACGAAGCTGCCCCCGGAACGCACCCTTGCCACGATGCTTCAGGTTGGCCGGCCAGCGTTGCGCGAGGCCATCAAGGCTTTGAGCATTCTCGGCGCTGTGGTGAGCCGCAGAGGCGATGGAACCTATCTCAAATCCGTTGCAGCGGTCACTTCGGGCTGGCCCGCCAATGCCGAAGTTCCGGAAGCGCGTCTGGACATGCTGGAACTGCTCGAACTCAGGAAGATGGTGGAGCCGCGGGCGGCAGGTCTGGCCGCTTCACACGCCAGCGTTGAGGATCTTCGTGAGATCGAACGCGCCAGATTAGCAATCGAGAACGCCGGATCCGATTGGAAGGCGGTTGGAGAACTGGATTTCGTACTTCACCAACTCATCATCTCTGCGGCTGGGAACAGCATTCTGAGGGACACATACAAATACCTGACCCCTCTGCTGCTGAAGAGCCGTGAGATCACATCGCGCACGGCGCAGGATTGGGAACGGATGCGAAAGGACCACGCCGAAATCGTCGAAGCACTGGTTCAGCGGGAAACCAGAGCCGCCGAGACGGCCATGATGAACCACCTCCATCACGTAGGTTTTGACCTTATCGCCGCTCCGAAAAGATAGCCGGACTCGGCAACCGGAACCGTTGTTGCCCGCCAGGTTGCCAACCGTTGACCTCGTCGAGCCCATTCAAGCGAGACCGGAAGTCGAACCAGTCATGATTGTCCCGCGTCTGCAGCAATGGGACAGTTTGAGACCGGAAGTTAAGCTGCATGTCTGAAGAGTCACGCCACTATCCTTTCCGCCGGAATTAAGCTTCGGTGCCGGGAGTGCGGAGTTGATCGGCGGCTACAGCCAGGACGATAATGCCGCCGATGATGATCTCCTGGATGTAATTCGGCCAGCCCATCAATTGGCAACCATTGCGCAGGAAAGCCATGATCATGGCACCAATCATGGAGCCCAGAATGCTGCCTTTTCCGCCGGAAAGGCTACCTCCACCAATCACTACAGCGGCAATGATGTCCAACTCCACCCCGATCGCCACCGTCGGGTCCCCCTGGCGCAGGCGCGACATCTGCATCACTCCGGCAAGACCGAAGAGCAGCCCGCCGATCGAATAAATCCAAAGCTTCAATCGCCCGGTGTGAATGCCGCAGGCGCGCGCTGCGACTTCATTGGATCCCAGTGCAAACACGTGGCGGCCAAAAACCGTGCGGCGCAGCAGGATTGCGGCAAACACCGCTACCAGCGCGGCAATCCACACTCCGGGAGCAACCAGCAGCCAGGAGGGGGTGGGAAAAGCAATTGCCATGCTGTTCAACCAAGTGTCAGGAATGTTGACGGTCTGCTCGCCAGAAATCCATTTGGCCAAACCGCGAGCAACGCCCAGCATACCCAGCGTGGCAATAAACGGCACTACTCGCAGAATGGTAATGGATAGCCCATTGATCAAGCCCACGGTTCCGCCTACCGCGACTCCCGCCAGCAGCGCCAGAAGCGGAGGGAACTGGGCGCGTAAAGCCAGAGCACAAACCACTCCCGAGAGAGCTATCACCGAACCGGGGGCGAGATCAATCCCCCCGCTGATGATAATGATGGTCATGCCGACGGCACCCAGGGCTACGATCACGGTCTGTGCCAGCACAATCCTGAGGTTGCCAGCGGAGAGGAATCGGCCAGGGTTATCACTGAGGACAGAAAATATTCCAATCACTAGTATTAAACCGAGGAACGGACCCAGGATGCGCAACCATCGGCGCAACAAAGATGCCTTTGGTGCAGAAACCAGTGCCGGAATGGTTGAGGCGTTCACAGAAATTATCCAGGTATCGCACCAGACAAAGATGTGCCGTTGACATCAGAACCGATCGCCGCCTGCAAAACTGTCTCGGGCGTCCACTCGTCGATGGGGCGCGCAGGAGAGAGATATCCGCGGCTCATGACCGCGAGGCGATCGCAGATACCGAACAGCTCGGGAAGATACGAACTCACAATCAGCACTGCATTGCCGGAGCGCGCGAGCGAGGCAATCAGCTCATAAATCTGCTTCTTACTGCCGACATCGACGCCTCGAGTGGGCTCATCCAGCAAAAAGACTTTACAGCCCTGATGCAGCAAACGCGCCAAGGCTACCCTTTGCTGGTTTCCACCAGAAAGGAACTGGACCGGAACAGTCATGCTTGGCGCTTTGACATTGACCGCATCGGCGCACTGTTTCGTGAGTTGCCGTTGTTTTGCGAGATCGATCCAACCGCCGTGCGAGCACGTCCGGAAATTGGTGAGCGAAATGTTGTCGGCCACAGAGAGCGTGAGAGCCAGCCCTTCACCATTCCGGTCTTCGCTCAGCCATCCCATGCCCGCGGCGATCCGCGTCTGTGGACCGCCACGAAGTGCCAGCGGCTTTCCGAAGACAGACACACTTCCGCCATCAGCGTGGTCCAGGCCAAACACTGCTCGCAGCAACTCTGTACATCCGGACCCGATCAGCCCGGAGATGCCGAGTACTTCTCCCCTTAGCAAATTGAAACTGGCGTCGTGAACCCCAGGACCCGAGCTTAAACCTTCGACGCTGAGCACGCTCTCGGAGGTGGAGACGCGGGCAGCAGCAGGAAAAAACTCCTGCAGCGGACGCCCAACCATGGCGGTGATGAGATTCGCGTCGGTAACATCTTGCAAACGACCGGATAGCACCGTCTTCCCGTCTCGCAGAACGGTAAATTCGTCCCCAATCTCGCGCACCTCTTCCAGAAAATGGCTGATGTAGATAATGCCAATGCCGGAATCACGCAAATTACGAATGAACTCAAACAACTTTTCGACATCACTGCGCTGCAGGCTGCTGGTCGGCTCGTCCATCAGGATTAATGAAGGGTGTTGGGCCAGGGCGCGACAGATCTCGACAATCTGGCGTTCGGGAAGCGTAAGATCGGCGACACGGCATTCCGGGGTAAGGTTCGGATGACGGAACAGTTTAAGAATCTCGCCCGCCCTCTGGTTCATCTTGCGCTGATCCAGCCAGCCGCGCCGCCGCGGTTCCGCCCCCAAGAGGATATTTTCTGCCACAGAAAGATGCGGACAGAGTGAAATCTCTTGATGGATGTACGCGATTCCTCGCTGGCGCGCCTCCAGCGGATCCGAAGGATGGTAGGAAAGTCCCTGAAAGCGAATGGAACCCCCGTCCGGCCGGATCGCCCCAGACAGAATATTCAAAAGCGTACTCTTGCCGGCGCCATTCTCGCCGATGATGGCGTGCACCCGTCCACGGTGCACTTCCAGGTCAACGCCGTCGAGAGCTCGAGTTGCGCCGAAATGTTTTCTCACTCCAACGACCTGAAGAAGCGGTGGCTGAAGCGCTTGTGTGGTTGAGTCGCCCATTTACTGGTTTAGGTATTCTCGCAATGGTGGGTGGAGCAATTGCTGTGCTTCAGGGGTCTCCATGTTGCCCGGCGTAACTAGCATGACCCCGGTGTCGACACGCGCTTCGACGTTTCTGCCTTGGAGGTGATCAATCATGGCCTTGACACCAAGCTCACCCATACGAAACGGATTCTGCACCACGATGCCCTGAAGCTGATTGTTGCGCATAGCTTCAATAAAAGTCTCACTCATGTCGAAGCCAATTAAAACGAGGCTCCCTGCCTTTTTAATGTCCTGTAAGGCGAGGAGCATACCGGCAGTGGAAACCTCATTCGGTGTAAACACGCCTTGTATCTGCCCCACGTAGCGGGTTAGAAGGTTCTCCGAGGCCCGTCGGCTGGTGTCGCGAGTGGGCCCGGAAAACTGATTGGAAGAAACCAGCTCGATTTGTGGATACGACTTCAGCTTTTGTACAAACCCCTCCTCGCGGTCATGTGTGCTGGCCACTCCCTCTTGATAACGCAGCAGCACAACTTTTCCTTTGCCGTTGAGCAGCTTTCCGATTTGATCGGCGGCCAGCACACCCCCCTGATAATTATCGGAGGCGATGAAGCTGACGATATTCGTGGTATCCAGCGCGGAATCGACGACCACGGTGGGAATGCCCGCGGAGGCCGCCTCTTCTACCGGGCGTACCAGAGCATGACTATCAAACGGAGCCAGCACAATGCCATCGACTCTCTGGCTGATAAATCCTTCCACGACCTGCGTCTGCTCTTCGCGATCATCCTCACGCAAAGGAGCTTTCCAGATAATGTCGACTTTTGTGCCTTGCCCCGCCAGATCCTGCACGGCTTTGACCGCACCCGCGTGAATGCTCTTCCAATACTCGTGCGTCGCCCCCTCGGGAATCACGGCGATGGTGTAATGCTTGCCACCCTGGGCGGGCTTTTTGCAAGACGCTGTGATGGCTAGCAGGCAAGACAGTAAGGCAACCACCGCCCACGATCGAAGGTGTTTGCCGTGCACACTGCCTCCTTGAGATAAACCCGTACTTCTGACGACGTTACGAAAAAGAGTGCAGAGGTTGCAGACGTATTCGTCTAGTTCAAATTCTCCGAACTCTCGGTGGACTGCCGGCGTGACGATACATTTATCGCTTCAAGAAAAAGTGAGCGCCATCATACGATGTTTCAGAGCGAGCGGCAAGCCGCTGGCGCGTAACAAATTGAGCTAGAACGCTACCTCATCGCGAGTAACCTGAGCGATGTAACGAAGTGCTCCGATGGGAAGCCCTTTCAACTTGGCCAGGTAGAACCCCCCGAACTGCACCGGAATGATTTCTGTCAAAGGTGCAAGTCTATCGGAAGTCGGCACGTCGATGAATCGCAGCACGCCATGTTCCTCATCTCGAGGACCAATGACAAGAATCTTGCCGCCGAAACGTTGCAGACTTTCGGCGAGCGCAAGATTGAGTTCGCGCGTCTTACCATGTGGCGCGAAGATGAGCCCGCGGAAATTGGAATCTACAAGTTCGACTGAACCATGTCGAAAATTCCCGCACGTCACGCCGATAGCGGGGTGCTTCGCCGTTTCATTAAACAGTAGGCCTCCTGCCAATGCGGATGCGTAAGACGGTCCACGGCCAAGCAGGTAAATGGGCCATGAAGGTTCAAGAAAGCCATGCCAGAACCGAGGCCCATCGAGAACACCATTCAGCAACGCTGAAATCGTTTCCAGCACGTGACTCATCTCCTCACGAACCTGGTTAAGGTCGCCCGCAACAACACTGGCCAGCAGCATGAGAGTCAGAAGAGTACCCGTGTAGCTTTGGATTGCCATCCTCTCGTCCTCGAGGCTGCCAATGATCAGCACAAGGTCCGCGCCCGTGGCCAGCATGCTTTTCGGTTCGTTGGTTACGGTGATTATCCGGCTGGCAATTTTCTTGATCTGCGGAAGAAGCTTGGTCAATTCGACTGACTCGCCAGAGCGTGAGACGAGAATTACGACCGCATCCGCACAGAGCGGCTGCTGATAATGCAACAACTCGGAGCTGTCAGCAACTAGGCAGTTCAATCCCATGGCCGCGAGTTGGTACTGCAACGGCACGGACGCGTATAGCGAGGCGCCACTCCCCGTGACGATAATTTTCTGCGCATCGCGAAGCAGATGGGAGGCTTCCAACAACGCTGAATATCCTTCACCGAGTTGGTAGGCCAGCACGTGCGAAAGAGACCGCCCTTGGTTTTTGATGTCCTGAAGTAGACGTGGTTCGTTCATTTGCAATGGCCTTTTCGTCCAGTATGAGCTGCGACATTGGCGGGTTGCACAGGAACTTCTCCTTATTTATTAGGTTTAAAGTTGGAAGCCGATCCCGATGCCAAAGTCTACACTCAGTACTTGTCCGTTGATCTCGTTCGCCATGGGAGAACATAGGTATACAAAGGCGTCTCCAATCGCTTCCGGACTGTTTCGTTTGCCCATCGGCGAAACACGCTGCACAAATTCTCTATAAGCAGGGTTCTCGTCGAAAATCTTCACCGAACTGCCCGCCGCAACATTCCCGGGAGAAATTGTGTTCACGCGAATACCGGTGGGTGCGTATTCCAACGCTAGGCACCTAGCGAAGTTTTCCAGCGCGGCTTTTGCGGAAGCATATGCTGGAAGTTGTGTGTGAGGCGCCCGCGCGACATAGGAAGACGTGAAGATAAGATGTCCTTGAATCTTGCGTTGTGTCCATTGCGAAAGAACGGCACGGGCCAGGTAGGTTTGAGCGAAGTAGTTGAACCGGAAAATGCGTTCGTATTCCTCTTCCGAGGTGGTGGCGAAGGGATGGAGTCGGCAACCGCCAGCATGTCCGAGCACGATGTCCAGGCTTGGAAAAGAATCGAAAGACTTTTGCACGAGACGATCAATGGCATCGGGATCCGTGATGTCAGCGGAGAAGTAGATGTGAGGTGAATCCGGGATCTGCCAACTGCGAAGTGTTTTGCGTGCCGTCTCCTCGGACTTGATATCGACCAGGATGAGAGTCGCTCCGGCCATGGCGAGCCTTCGAATAACATGTTCGGCGATCGCTCCCAGTGCGCCGGTAATCAGGATCGTTTTCCCCGAGAGGTCGATGGTGATCATAATCAGGATCTCACAAGCTCTCACTGGTCATGGTCTGAATTCTAGCTCGATTTCTCCGACTTCTCCGGATGAGCTTGTGCGGACTCCACCAGCGCGCGCGTTGCGCCCGTAGAGATTCCACCATCGACAAGAAGGGTCTGCCCAGTGACATAGCGGCTGGACTCCGCAGCAAGAAATACGACAGCCGCATCCAGATCTTGAGGTTGTCCCGGTCGTTTGACCGGAATGCGGTCGCAAAGATAATCGACCCACTCCTTGTTCTCAAAAAGCGCGTTGTTTTGTGCCGTGCGAAACCACCCCGGGCCCAGACAGTTGACGGTGATGCCGTGCTTGCCCCAATCGTCGGCCAAGCTCATGGTCAGTTGCCGAATACCACCTCGGCTGGCCCCATAGGGTGCGAGACCAGCGTAGCCGGAGACGCTGGTGACGGAGCCAATGTTAATAATGCGGCCGTATCGGCGCGTGATCATGCCGCGTGCCACAGCCTGGGAGACGAAGAAGCTGCCGCGCAGGTTGGTGTCGAGAATCAGGTTCCAATCGTCCCAGGTGACTTCTATTGCAGGTTTCTTGACGTTGCAGCCGGCATTGTTCACCAGGATATCGATGTGGCCGAAAGCCGCTTCGGCAGCCGCGATCGCCTGCTCGATGCTTTCAAGCCGGCGGACATCGAGTTCGAGTGAGATGGCGCGGCGGCCGAGCGCCTTGATCTCTGATTCAAATTGCACTAAGCGATCACGATTGCGGCTGGTGAGCACAAGATCCGCGCCGGCTTTCGCCAGGGCCCGGGCCATGTATTGGCCGAGACCCCGGCTGGTGCCGGTTACCATCGCAACCCGGCCCTCAAGGTCGAACAGTCCGTTGTTCAAGAGACCGCCCCGGGCGTAAGCACGACCTTCATCAAATTGGGTTCGCGCGCATGCAATCGTTCAAACCATTGCGGCCCTTCATCGAGCGGGGCGATGGCCGAGATAAGGGACTTGACGTCAATCGCTCCACTCACCAGCAGTTCAATCGCCCGTGGGTACTCGCCGGCTGAAGCGCAGGATCCCTGAAGGCGGATCTGCCGGCTGACAACCTTCTGCAGAGGAATTGTCACTTCGGGCGAGATGTTGCCGACTAGTGTGACGCTGCCGCCCTTGCGAACGCACTCGATCGCGGTGTTGACCGTTTCATTTTTCCCCACAGCTTCCACGGCCACGTCTACACCCGCACTACCCGCAAATCTCAGAACCTCGGCAACCAGGTCCGGCCCGGTGGCGCACAATACGGCAGTTGCTCCGGCTTTTTCAGCAAGTTTCAGGTGAGACCGGTCTATGTCCGCGACAACAACGCGCGAACAGCCCGCGGCACGCAATGCCTGCAGAATTAGAAGTCCGATTGTCCCTGCACCAATCACCAGCGCGGTGCTATTGGGAGCGACCCGTGTTAGTGAAACAGCATGAACCGCCACGGCCGCAGCCTCGATCATCGCTGCTTCCGCAAACGGCAAGTTTTCGGGCACGCGGTAAAGGATGCGAGAAGGTACGACGATGTACTCGGCGAAGGCCCCGGCGCGGCGGTAATCAGAGCAGGATACGCCCAGCACCTGACGGTTGTCGCAGAGATTGACTTCTCCACGAAGACAAAAGCTGCAGGCACCACAATAGATGGTCGAATCAACGGTAACCCTGTCGCCCTCAGAAAAAGCGGTCACGCCGTGACCGACCGCGGCAACTCGACCCGAAGCTTCGTGGCCCATGACGATCGGCGGGATGCGCCTCCCAGAGGAGCCATCGTAGCCGTGAACGTCGCTGCCGCAGATGCCACAAGCCGCGACACGGACCAGAACCTCGCCGGGAGCTGGTGTCGGCACTGGAATTTCCGTAACTTCCAGATGCCGGTATTTCGAAAGTAAAAGAGCTTTCATGCGCGAGTGCGACACTGCGTCAGGTAAAATCCGGTGTCGA
>Ga0187817_10000566_pt1 | contig 16169 bp, 14 predicted proteins | sample NC_wetland_sal_i_17_FD_132431 | JGI IMG/M metagenome (GOLD analysis project Ga0187817, IMG submission 132431) | Wetland sediment microbial communities from Neuse River Estuary, North Carolina, USA - SO4_2 | ecosystem: Environmental > Aquatic > Freshwater > Wetlands > Sediment | place: USA...
GGCGGAGTCTTCTCTGCACCTGATGCTGGACTCTCCGGACCTTAAAGCGTCGGCCGCGTTAGCGCTCGCAAGGTCTGGCGACGTCGAGCGCGCCACGGCATTGGCCGACGAATCTGCCCGGCTAAAGCCACTGGACTTGAAGCTGAACAACGTTGCCTTGCCGTCTGCCAGGGCGGCCATTGAACTGAATCGGAAGAATCCCGCTAGTGCGATCGCGCAACTGCAGCGTGCCCTTCCTTACGATCTCAACTCGAGCTCCAATGGTTCGACTATGTATTATCGTGGACTGGCATTGCTGGAACTGAATTCCGGCAAAGAGGCTGAAGCCCAGTTCCAACGCATCTTGAGCAACCCGGTCTTTATCGGAAACATCTATTGGCCACTGGCCCACCTCGGCCTGGCGCGAGCGAATGCGCTGCGGGCGCGGACCGATCAAGGAGTTGCAGCAGACGCTGCCCGCGCCCGCGCACTCACCGCTTACAAAGATTTTCTTACTCTTTGGAAAGACGCCGACCCGGATATACCGATCCTGAAGCAGGCCAAGGCCGAGTACGCCAAACTGCAGTAAATGGCCGTGGCAGGAAAGAGTCCTTCCTCGTTGCTCAGGACTCCCGGTATCGGAGTAGCAAGGTGCAGGTGCTCGGGTTGTGCGTTGCAAGATTGTGCGGCACAGATGAATTTGCGCAACCAGGAGAAAGTTGTTTGCTACTGGTGCCCTCCGTACTCGCCCCCAACGAAAATAACTGGCTCATCAATTCCGCGCATCCCGACTACAAGAGGATCGTCGTGCTCGAAGTCGAGCCACTCAACTATGATCCGCGTATGTTCCGGAAACAACGTCGCCAACGCCGGCGCTAATTCCCTTCTGCGCGTGGCTACCAAGATCGGCAAAAGTCTCGATTGGATGGTTAGAGGCGACGGCACCTAGTTGTTGCGAGATCGGTGCCACGGCGGAGATGCTTATGGGTTTCGCGGAGCCAATGATTCGAGGGGAGGAATTGAGAAGGACGTGGTCAAGGAAATTTCAGGCGGTTGGCTTCGGTCCCGAATAGCTTTTGCGAGAATCTCCATCGCCTGTCCCGTAAGCGGTGGAATATGAATCGTCGCCGTGAGCCATTTTTCGCGTACCCAGGCCTGGCCCGTCGCCGGCTGACCATCACATCCGGTAAATGGTAAGCTCAGCCATCGCGAACGCTCTGCTTCGTGGGTGATCTCCTGAAAGGCTTTGCGAGCGCCCATGGCCATCGAATCATCCTGCGCGCCGACCAGTTTGATCGACGCGCCTTGTGAAGTGGCCAGTTTGAGCCAGGACCGCACCGCCCGGCAGGCACTTTCCTCTGTCCACTGTGCCTTCAGCATCCGCACTTGAATATTCGACGGCTTCGTCTCCAGCATCCCGGACGTGCGTTCATGGGCTGCAGAACTCTGCGAAGGTCCTTCAATGTACAGGACAGAACCGCCTCTGGGCAGCAACGCTGCGAATTGTCTTCCTTGAATGCGTCCAATTTCGATGTGGTCGGAACTGACGGCAAAGATGGGTGCGGTTGCCGCCGTACGGAGATCCGACAAGTAATCCGGCCTCCGGTTCACGACCGCCCAGCCGATTCCGGCGGCGCTGGCGGCCCGGGCCACCTGAGGCAGAGCCGTGCCCCCCACCGGTTCCACCACAATCGCATCGGGTCGGAACTCAACCCGGCTTTGGATCGCCTTCAAAAGTTGCGTACTCTGATTCACCGCGTCGTTATTGGCAAACACAATCTCCGCCTCGCCTCCCAGTTTGCGTGCGGTATCTTCCGCGGATTGGGCTTGTGCCATTTGGAAATCGTTCTCGCGGGTGTGAAGAGATACCAGGAAGCGGAGCTTTTTCGTCATGGCGCGAGTGTACCTCGGACCACCCTTTTAACAATACGCATTGTTTGCGAAACGTTTGGCTTAGCCAGCCAAAGCGCAGTGCGCGAATTGCAACAGCTGAAAGACTAGCTCAGCTGTGGGGGTACCAGAGATGTCTCTACCCCTGGACGCGACGCAGCGCTACTGTTGCCTATGTGTGGGGGAGACGGCGGGGATTATCCGCCTGTTCCCCCTTTTCTTGCGCGAGGACGGCCTCGCAGGCAAGAACATATTTCTCAAGCTGCGTGGGCCGATCGCGGGAGTTTCGGTGCGATGCAGCGCTATGTTTGCATCCATTGTCATTTCTACCAGCCGCCGCGGGAAAATCCGTGGCTCGAGGCGGTCGAGCTGCAAGATTCCGCTTCTCCCTACCATGATTGGAATGAGCGGGTCACGGCAGAGTGCTACCTGCCGAACGGAGCGGCGCGGATTCTAGACGGACAGTCCAGAATCGCGAAAATCGTCAACAACTACGCCCGCATCAGCTTCAACTTTGGTCCGACGCTGCTTTCCTGGATGGAGCAGAACGCGCCTCAGGCTTATGAGCGGATCGTCACGGCGGACCGGCAGAGCCAGCAATTGTTTTCGGGGCACGGATCAGCGCTGGCCCAAGCGTATAACCACATAATCCTGCCGTTGGCCAACCCTCGCGATAAGCACACTCAGATCGTGTGGGGAATCCGTGACTTCCAGAGCCGCTTCGGACGCGATCCGGAGGGCATGTGGCTGCCGGAGACCGCCGTCGATGTGGAAAGCCTCGAGCTTCTGAGCGAAGCCGGAATCAAGTCCACCGTGCTGGCTCTTCACCAGGCTCGACGGATGCGCAACCGGCTTTGGGAAGAATGGCAGAGTGTGGAAGGAAGCAAGATCGATCCTACGCGCGCCTACCAGTGCTACCTTCCTTCCGGACGCACCATCAGCCTGTTCTTCTACGATGGCCCCATCTCGCACGCCGTCGCATTTGAGAACTTGCTGGCGGATGGAGAACGATTTGCGCACCGGCTGCTAAGCGGCTTCAACTCCGAACGCCACTGGCCGCAGATCGTGCACATTGCCACCGATGGCGAAACCTACGGCCATCATCATCCGCATGGCGAAATGGCTTTGGCGTATGCCCTCGATTACCTGGAACGCAACCAACTCGCCCGTATCACCAATTACGGTGAATACCTGGCCATGCATCCGCCAGCAGAGGAGGTCGAGATCCTCGAAAAGACCTCCTGGAGTTGTCTGCACGGCGTTGCCCGCTGGGAAAACGATTGCGGCTGTAGATCGGGCGGGGGCAATTCATGGAATCAGCAATGGCGCCGTCCTTTGCGGGGTGCGCTGGACTGGCTTCGCGACGACCTGAGCGCGGTGTACGAGACCAGAGGCGCCAGATTGTTCCTCGATCCCTGGGCCGCGCGTAACGCCTACATCCAGGTGGTGCTCGATCGTTCGTCCCAGAACAAAGATGCCTTCTTCGCCCAACACACGATACGGCCGCTCTCCCCGGCTGAGCAGGTGGAGGCTCTGCGCCTGCTCGAAATGCAGCGCCACCTCATGCTGATGTACACCAGTTGCGGCTGGTTTTTCGATGACCTGACCGGGCCGGCCACATTGCAGATCCTGCAGTACGCGGCCCGGGCTTTGCAACTGAGCCGGCAGGTCACCAACGAAGAACGGGAAGAAGCCTTCCTGCAGCGCTTGCAGGAAGCCTGGAGCAACGTGCCCGGTTGCGGAAATGGCCGGCACAGCTACGAGCGGTTCATCAAACCGACCATGCTGGATCTGGTCGGGGTGGGCGCGCATTACGCCATTAGCTCGATCTTCGGCGAATATCACGGACGCGACTCCATCTTCTGCTATCGGGTTGCGCTGGAAAAGTCCCAGGTTCTGCAGTCGGGCAAAACGAAGTTTGCGGCGGGCGTGGCTCTGCTCACATCGGACACAACCGACACCTCGTTGCGAGTGGGCTTCGGAGTGCTCCATTTTGGCGATCACAACCTGAGCGCGGGCGTGCGTCCGCTCGGCGACGACCCATGGTTCGAAGAATTCGTGGATCAAGGCGGTAAAGCGTTTTCCGGGGCCGATCTACCTGCGTGCCTGCGCCTCATTGACCGCTACTTCCACGGCTCAACCTATTCGCTGAAGTCGCTGTTTCAAGACGAACGCAGGAGGATTGTCAGCCAGATCATTGATTCGACGCTGAGCGATGCGGCGGCGCTGTACCGCCGCGTGTACGAGGACCACGCACCGCTGATGTGCTTTTTGTCGGAGCTACAGTTTCCCCTCCCGCCAATTTTGCGGCTTACTACCGAGTTTGTCCTGGCCACAACTGTGCGTTGCGCTCTGGCAGATCAAGGGACGGAGTTGGAGGTGGTCCGATCACTCTTGGATGTCGTCCAGCGAAGCGGTTTCAGCCTGGCCGCCTCCAGCCTGGAACCTGCATTGCGACAGCGATTGAACGCGCTTATGGACCGCTGGATGCGGAACCCCGGCAATCTGGAAACTCTCGAAGAGGTGGAAAACGTGATCGCGCTGTCGCGAGTCCACCCCTTCGAACTGAATCTCTGGAAGTCACAGAACGCGTATTACGAGCTTTCGCAGGCGGTCGCGGGCAACGGATCCGGAGTCGTGAATGAGGCCTGGCTCAACCATTTTCGTGGGTTGGGGCAGTGGTTGGGTGTGGCGCTACCTCAATTGCCGGCACCGCGTCCGCGCATGGAGGAGGGTCCGGCGGCTTAGAACTCCGTCGTGGACCGACGGTTTCTATGGAGACGTTGCCGTGGGCGAGAAAAGCAGTTCTGGAGGTTCAATATGCGATCATTTTGCCGCTTCTTGCCAAGCTGGAGTCGCCTATTACTGAAGACAAGAGTGATCGGGGACATCGACTGCCACCCGGATCTTTATGCATCACCAAGCTGGCGAGCACTCTATGTGGCCGCACTCTTTGAGACGGACGAGGGACGGATGGTGCAGCGCATTGACGAAGCCAAGAAAGCATTGGTGCTGCGGGCCCGTGAACTCTTCCAGACTGCGGGAGATCATCTGCAGGAGGAGAGCGCTATTGAGGATACTCTCCAGTCTTTACACGCGCTGGAGCAGTGCATGATGCATCCGCGTCCAGATGCGCTGGGTGGCGGGACTGGCGGACATGGTTTCGGCTATCCAGTCGTGCTTAGAAAATTTGGCTAGCCATTTTGGCGAAAGGATTTGGAGCGTTTTCCGCGTGAGGCCAAGGCCGCGCCCGGGCTCTCAGCCCAAAGAGGGATTCGGGAGTGGATCAACTGGCCGGTGCGCCGCAGGCCAAACCATAAAATCGAAGAACACGTCGAATGCGGTGGCCGATCATAGCCGCAGCATCATTCTCCAGTGCGCCCTGGCGAATCGCCTCGTACTCGATCGGGAGATATTGGCTCAGCACGGTCAGCGGGCATGAAAAGCGGCCCAGATTGTGCAGCAGGCGCTTTACTTCCTCTTGTACGGAAGGTTGGGACCAGTAATAACGACTGCGGTCGCTGAAGCTGAAGGCACGCGAGAGGCGCAATTCGTCATCGTCGCCACGGTAATACGAACGCCAGTACACCGGGTTGCGGAGCATCTCGAACTCCAGCGCCTCCCGCACTTGCGACGATCTCACCTCGCGCCTATGGCCCAGGATCTCGCGTTCTACGCCGCTCAGAGCAAAAATCGCTTCCCGATAAGCGAACGTAAGCCAGGGGCCGACCTTCAAAATTGCGAAATGGTCCTCCACCATCGCGGTTAGAGCGGCTTGGGATTGGTAATCGGTGGAATGGGCCTCATAGACAAGCGAAGGACTTGCAGGCAATCCTGCCGACAGCGAATGCACTTTCTCGCGATCGTAGTCGAAAACCCTGGTATCGCCGAATTCCACCGCAGGTTGAACGACCAACCCGACCACGTTCTCCCAAGCGGCGAACAAGCCATGCGCTTGGAACGCGGAGCGAAAGATGTCCAAAGTGCGATGAACATCTTCGACCCTCGTCGGGGCTGGACATTCCCCCTCTGCCACTTCTCCGCCCGGAGACGGGACCTCCGTTCCAATGACGTAGAGCGGTCTCGGCGCACCAGTCGGCATTTCCTCGTAAGCTTCTTCCGCAGCTCGGCACAAGATGGCAGCGCGGTCCGCAACGGCCTTCTCATCGAGACTCTTTGCGTCGTCACCACATGGCATGCTCGTGTCCAAGTGGATCTTCTGATATCCCGCATGAACGCAAAGACGAGCCAGGTCGCAGGCCTTCGCCATTGCTGTCGCCAACGGTTCAATGCGCCAAGCAAACGGACCCAGGTGGTCAGCTCCGAGCAGAACGCGACCCGCCGGCAATCCCGCTGAGGCGCCAGCGACGCGAATTGAATCAGCGAATTGCTGCGGCGTCATACCCGTATATCCGCCGAACTGGTTAACTTGGCTGGATGTCGATTCAACGTGAAGACAGTTGCCATCTTCGAGCGCCTGCTGAATGGCTGCATCGATTACTGCGGGGTGCGCGGAGCAGACCGCGTAACTGCCGACAGCCTCGCCGCTGCGATTTCGTTTGATGACGCTTCGCAGATATTCGCTCGGCCCCTCTGCCGCCTTGGGGCGATCCCTGTCGACAGAGTTAGGCCTTCCATTCATGCTTTCGCATTATAAATTCTTGAGCTTCGCGGGACGTTCCACAGGCGCTGCAGCCCGCGGTCGCGGGGTGACATAAGCCAGAATCACTTCTTGCCCAGCAGGCGGATGCGGGAAGTGAAGGCGCGGCCCTCAAAGGCGCTGAAGGTGAGGAACTGGGAAGAGTTGATGTCGCTGTTGACCACAATCGGGTTGCTATGGCCAGTGATGTTGTTCAAACCGCCGCGCAGGGCCCAGTAATATCCGAAGAGATGGAAGCGCTTCTCGAGTTGAAGATCGAGCGAAAAATAGTCGGGGAAGCGACGCGATCCAGGCGCACCAACGAGCTGCTGCTGATCGTTGGTGACGTTGAAAGGAAATCCCGTGCGCGCCTCCATCGAATACGCGATCTCGGTTTGGTGAATGATGGGCAGTTTGAACATCGGCACATATCCCCAGGACAGAAAGCGATTGGGGGTGTCCCAGGTGTAAGGCCCGGGCTGTTGCGCACTAAGTAGCGGGCTGTCGACATTGAAATCGAGGGCCTGGTTGGAATGGACCCGGGAACGAGTGTAGGAACCCATCAGCATGTAGCTTTCCCGGAAATTGTGGCGGAGGCTCAGTTCGAAGGCGTCATAGCGATCGTCACGCGTGTTTTCGAGGCTAAAGTTGCCGCTGGAGCCGCTGGGCGTGTTGTAGACGAAGCCGCGAGAGCCGCGTTTTTCCAGGAATTCCGCTTTCAGGTAGATGGCGGCGGGGAGCTTTCTCTCAAAGCCCAGGCTCCAATTGATGAAACGGGGAGCCTGCAGGGCGTTTCGATCGACGAAAAATGCAGTCGGCACCGTCCCGGTGAGGGCACCGAACTTGTCGAAGAAATAGTCAGTGCGTTGACCGGCGAAAGGACGGGCGATGAGAAACAGGAGCGTGGGATCGTAGATCAAGCCAATTCCCGCGGAAAGCTTGGTATTGCCCGAAGTGTCGAGGACGTAAGTTCCTGCGAGGCGCGGCGAGAGCAGAGGAGTGCGGATGATTTCGTCCCAATCGAGGCGGACGCCGGGTTCAACCAGCAGACGATCGGTGATCAACCATCGGTCTTCGGCGTAGGCGCTGGACTCGAAGTTGTAAGTGGAGGAAGGCGAACCCCCGGAAAAAGTGGAATAGCGCGAACAGGGCGAAGGCAGGGTAGGGACTCCGTTGCTGTTGGTGGGGCAAGGGCCGCTCGCGGTAGTGACAGGCCAGTAGGAAATGGGTTGCCGGGCGAACTGAGCGTCATAGACGAGGCGGTCGAAGTCCACTCCGAATTTGAAATCGTGACGGCCATGCCAATGATGCGGAGGGAGAAACAGATTCGATAGGGCCTGCCAGCGAAGGGCACGCGTCGCTTCGGAAAGATAGTAGTTGCCGCCGGCTGTCTCGCCCAGCGTCTCGGGGGTCAGGAAGTAGGGCAACGTTCCGTAGGGAGTCAATTTCAGGTTGTACTGATCGAATGCCAAGCCAGTTTCGAGCAGTTCCCCTCCCCGGAAATAGTGCTGGTCTTTCACGCTGGCTACGTAGACGGATTCGACGTCGGCGGGGTTCGAGCGCTGCGGATTCTGCGGTGAGAGGCCCGCATATTTATCGTGGAGATGGTTTACCAGGAAGCTGGTGGTGACGATGTTACGGTTCGTCACATTGGCCTGAAGTTTGGCCAGATTGCCTAAACGCAAAATGTGGTCGTTGTCGGCATTAGCGGGAAGTTCGGTGTAGACACTGTTGTCGTATTCGCCAGTGAAAGCATTGTAGCACCACACCTTCTTTTTCCGCAGCGGGCCGGAAAAAGTCAGACGCGGCAGGAATTGATCGAACTTCCAACCTCCCTTGTTCTGATAAGACGGCACAAAATCTGTGGCGAAGAAGCGGAAGTGATCGTTGCCAATCCCTGTATTCAGCAGGAGCAGCCCGCCTGAACCCTTGCCGAATTCGGCGGGTTCGCGTGCCGGTTCGACCTGAATAGAACTGAAAGCATCGGTGCTGATCCGGGCCAGCAGTTGGCCGTTGGCGGGCTGTGTGATGTTGAAGCCATCGAGTACGGTCACGGTCTGATAGGTTTCGGCGCCAGCGACATGAGGTTGTCCGCTCACGTCCTGCACGACGCCGGGAATGAAGTTAAGCACGTTGCGATAGTCATGTGTGGCGGGATAAGGAATATTGAGTACGTCGAGTCCGCTGAGGGTTTGTTGCGCGGCGATCTGGGCGGGATCAATGGCGGGCGGAGACTCGATCACATCGACTACCTCGCGCACCTCTTGCTGGTGAGAGAGAGTGACCTCGATGTGAGCAGCGCCGGGCTGGACCGTAGCCAAGGTCACGGCGTAGAAACCTTGCTTCTCGACGCGGAGCTGGTAAGCGGGAGCGGAGAGCTTGGAGAACTCGCAGTGACCGGCAAAATCGGTTACGCAGCGCAGCGCAACTGCTTCTGGAGAAGCTTGCAGAAAAACGAGCGCGGACGGTACCGCAACCTCGTTCTCATCAATGACCGTGACCAGTATGTTTTGTGGCGACGTTGGCCCCGGCGGTCTTGTGGCAGTCTGGGCAAGACAAACCTGGACAAGACAAATACAGACTGCCAAACAAATCGCCGATCTGCACAACCGATGGGGCCTGGGCATGGCGGTTGTTTTCTATTTTCGCTCAGGGAGAACTCGTAAAGGAGAGGAAACTGGAGCCGCGACCAACTATCTACTTAACAGCGCAGCCGACGATCCCACCCAAGCCATATTCTTGTTGTGGTCGACGCCCATCATAAGACCGCGGCCCATGCGCACGATCGTCAGCACAGGCACCAACTGATCGAGCCACACATACATGATCCGCAGTTCAACTTTGGTCGCCCCCTGCGGCGTCTCCACCAGCGGCGTGAAATTCATCCGCTCCTGCAAAATGTATTCGCTGCGCTTCGCCGCAGGAATCGCCTCGATGTCGCCGCGTGAAGGCGCAATCACCACGCCCAATCCAGCAAACGAGTACAGCGGCTTGAGCACAAAATTCTCCAGATCGGCGGGCACTTCCGTTAGCTGGTCCAGAAACCAACTTCGAGGCACCGAAGGATGCTTCAAATAAGGAATGGAGTACTTGCTGATCCGGAAATACCAGTTCGGATGCCCCGCCCACTCCACGTCCAGATCATCGCGAAAGTCAAACGGCAAACTTACTCCCTTGCGTTCCAGTTCGTCGACGATGGCGCGGTTATAAATTCGCTTGATCGGGACCTCCTGGCCGGCCTCTTCATAAAACAGCCGCCGCCCCCGTTTGCGTATTTTCGTGATGCACACGGTGCGAATCCCGAGCAGCTTCTCGGTCAGCAGAAAATCCGGACGCGTCTTCTGCTGTTCGGGATGCACTTCCATCAGCACCACATGCGCCGGATCGTGCCCTGCCACAATCGCGTCCCGCAGAAGCCGCTGGTAAGAAGGCGAGTCCAGACCATTCAGAAAGTAGCGAAGCTTCGCGTCAAGGCCGAATACATCGATATAGGCCTGCGCCAGCACCGGCTGATAAGCATAGAGGGAAGGAAAGGCCTGTAACTCCACCAGCTTCGGCTGCGACTCGCCCGCCGCATCGCGCACCAGTCCAAAGTCCACCTGAATGAACATCGGATGCGCGGATTCATTCGGCACGCGAAACTGCGCCGGGATGGAAGCCTCCGAGCGCGCTCGATATTCCGGATTCTCTACCAACTGACGGATCAGCGCCTTGCCATCCTCTCCCATACGCTCGACCAGCGCATTCGGAAAGAAGCAAGGCGTCTCGCAAATTGCGAAGGGAACTTCCATCCCGCAGCGAGAAGTCATCTCGCGCCGTAACTGATCATATTTTTCAGGAGTGAATCGCGAATTGAAGTCTTGCCGATAAGAGGGGATCATCGAAGTTCGTGGAGCGACGGGCGTCCTCGTCCGTTGCGGCAACCCCTTAAGGGGCGGTTACCACTCAACCACTCGCTAAAGCGAGGTTTTTGCCCAGCCGCTAAAAGCCAAGAGCTAACGGCTAATGGCTGCTTCTACGCCTCAATCAAGAACTGCCCACCCCGCATAATCTGCTCGCCGTCGACCCAGATATCGAAGTTGCGCCCCACCACATCAATGTGCGTTGACGAATCCCACTCCGCTCCCGTGTGCGCTCCATACGGGTTTCCAAACGCAATGTGGACGCCGGGAAATTTCTCGTCTTGCAAGATTTCCCCGATCACATCTTTCAATTCGATGTTCGTCCCAATGGCAAACTCGCCCACCCGGTTGCTGTTTTCATCCGTATGCGTGTACGCCCAGAAATCGTCTTTCAATTCTTTGTTCTCCGAATGCGCCTCGATCACTCGATTTCCTTTTACCTGGATCGTGAGTGGATTTGCCTTCAAATCGCCGAACTTCGCGCACAAGTAATCACCCACCACTCCATCGATTACGAATGTGCCGTTCACCTCGCCCGGAGTGGTGAACACCTCACCGCCCGGCAGGTTCCCCCACTTTTCCGTGCTGATCAGGCCACTCGTCTTCACCCAGCGGTAATTCGGGTTCAAATCCGCCACGAGATCCGTTCCCGAAGGCGTCTTCGCACGGATTTGTTTCGCCCGGCGCACCGTCTCCAGCACCTTCACGCTCAGCCGGTCCACCTTCTGGAAGTCGGCGCGCATGCCTTCCACCATGATGCGCTTCTTAATGTTGACCATGTGTGCGTGACGAATCTTGCGGCGGTTCACTACCTCCGTCATCTGCATGCGCGATTTCAGTTCGTTCGCCTGCGCCTGGACCGCAAAAATACTAACCTGGCTCGTCTCCAGATCCTCGGCAATGGGCAACGGAAAGTCCGTCAGCGGCCGCGTCGCCACATCCTCCAGCACCCAAGTTTGATACCGGCAGCCCACCTCTTCCAGTTCGCGCACGATGGCTGCTGCGATCTCCAGGCTCACTTCATCGGTGATGACGGTGACTTTTTCCGAAGGCTGTACCCGGAGGCACACCCGCACGGCATTTCGCGCCCCCGGAGTGAGTTGCGGATCAAAAGCCAGTTTGTTCAGTTGTCGGTTGGATTGTTCAGCAGTATTTGTCAAAGTCTTCATCAAACTAATCAGACGCTCGCGCGGTAGGCAATTTGTCCACCTCGTCCACACCTATCTCTGTCTCCTCAATGATGTAGTCCATCACGGCTTTCATATCGCCGGTCTTGCGATAAACTTCCAGCTGCCGGTCCGCGCCCGTACCCATCTTTATGATCTCGCGGATATACTCCACTTCCTCCCGGCAGCCCAGTTCGTCCAGCACGTCATCAACGAATTCCAGGTATTCTTCGATCAACTCGCGCTCCGGAACTTCCTCCTGCTTGCCGAAGTCGATCAGCTTTCCGTCGATGCCATAGCGTGCCGCGCGCCACTTGTTCTCCATCAGCAGCGACCTACGGTAGAGCCGGAACCCCTGGTTCCGCGAATACAGCTGATAGAGCTTGGCGACGGTCGCCTGGATCAGCGCCGCCAACGCAATTGTCTCTTCCACCCGCATCGGAAGATCGCAGACCCGGAACTCCAGCGTATTGAAGAATGGATGCGGCCGGATATCCCACCAGATCTTCTTGGCGTTGTCGATCGAGTTCGTCTTCACGAGCAGCTTGACGTAATTTTCGTACTCGCCCCAGCTCGGAAAATAGTCCGGCAGGTTGGTTCGGGGAAACTTGTCGAACACCTTGCAGCGGTACGATTTCAGCCCGGTATCCATCCCCAGCCAAAAAGGCGAATTCGAGGACAGCGCCAGCAGGTGAGGCACAAAATAGCGCGCATGATTCATCAACTGGATGGTCGTTTCGCGATCTTCGATGCCCACGTGAACGTGCAGCCCGAAAATCAGGTTGGCCCGAGCCACCAGTTGCATATCCTGCACGATGTTCTTGTAGCGCTCGCCCGGCGTCACTTCCTGCACTCGCCAGTCCGCAAACGGATGGGTGGCCGCCGCGGCCAACCGCAGCCCGTTCTCCCGCGCCAGCCGGATCATGTGGCGCCGCAGATTCTTCAGCTCTTCCCGGGCTTCCTTGATATTGGCGCAAACCGAAGTTCCCACCTCCACCACCGATTGGTGCATCTCTGTCTTGACCCGTTCCTGCAGGATCAATTTGCCCTTCTCGATGATCTCGGCGTGAATGTGCGACCGCAGATCCCGAGTCTCAGGATCGACGGTCTGATATTCCTCTTCGATTCCAAGCGTGAATGTAGGCTTCATCGCCGCACCCAGAGCTGCCAGGCGGGAGAACACTCTGACAGAAAGTTTAACTAGTATACCAATGGGATGCTCGTGTGGACGGGAGAGCCCCGCCACCACATTACCTAGGTTTTCTGCGGTGCCGTCGACGTTCTGATATTTATCCACTTCGGGCCATTCAAAAGCTGAGCCCAGCGCAACTCCTCGACCGGATTCTCCCCGCTCAGCGCCTTCTTCACCGCCATCTCGGCCACCGCGTCCACGATCCACTCAAAATTCTGCTGCCCCACCGATGTAATCTCCGCATCCGGGGCCGGATTCATAAAGTCAATGGCATACGGAACGCCGTCCTCCACGGCGAATTCCACTGTGTTCAGGTCGTAGCCCAGGGCGCGGCACAACGCCAAGGCATCCTTCTCGATGCGCTGCTTCAGGGCAGTTCCCGGCTGCGGGTTTCCCTTGACATAGCGCTCATGGTGCGGGGCCTTCGGATCGTACTTCATGATGTGCACTTTCTCTTGTCCCACCACATAACAGCGGTAATAATCCTCAAACTCGACGCCATGCTGCAGCGTCATGCAGAGGTCGCCCGTCTGGTTGTAGTTGTGGAAGAACTCATCCGGAGAATGCACTTTATAAACGTGTTTCCAGCCGCCGCCCGAATAAGGCTTCAAGAATGCCGGGAATCCGACATAAGCAAAGATCTCTTCCCAATTCAGCGGATAGATCAAGTTCCGCATGGATCTGTCGGTCGTATCCGGCGGATGAGTGTGATGCGGCAAAATCACGGTTGGCGGAATCGCCACGCCCATTTTATGCGCCAGCGCATAGTTGAAAAACTTGTCGTCCGCCGTCCACCAGAACGGATTGTTAATCACAATCGTCCCGTGCAGCATTGCGTTCTTTAAATAGGCCCGGTAGAAAGGAATGTCCTGCGAAATCCGGTCGATGATGACGTCGTACTTCTGCGGCTCATCCATGCGGATGCCGCCAATCTTCACAAACTCAGCCGTAACGCCATTGGCCTTCATACCGTTGATCTTTTCCACCAACGCGGGAGGAAATGTGTTTTCCATCCCAAACAGAATTCCAATTCTCTTAGCCACGTCAGTCTCCTGTCTTTAAATGCTCTAACACAATGTCATCCTGAGCGGAGTGAGTGCAGCGCGAAGCGCAGCACTCGCGGAGTCGAAGGACCCCTACACTATTCGTGCAGTTGGTGCTGCCCCAAGGCATTCTCCCTTACCCACCCGCACTTCCACGATCGATCATCGACCGTGCCTAAAAATACTTTCCCGCCATCCGCTGCCACAGCGGCCAATCATGCGTGCTGTTATCCCCGTAGATATCGAGCCAATGCGGAATCCCCTTCGCATGCAGAATTCCCGCCATCTTCACATTCGCGTCCAGACACATATCCCAGTCCGACGATCCCAGCACAATCTTCATCTGCCGATACCGGCTCAGGTACCACTCATCACTCATGTTCGGCAGGTAGTCCGGCGGATTGTTGAAATAGACATTGTCATCATAGTAGCCGTCGAGGAAGCTCTTGATGTCGAACGATCCGCTCATGGTCACGCACGCCGAAACCAGATCCGGATGGCGCATGGAAAAATTCAGGGCGTGATAGCCGCCAAAACTGCATCCGGTAACGACAATCTGCGAGGCCCCGCTCTTCCCCTTCAAGTACGGCAGAAACTCGTTGACGACATAACGCTCGTACTGCACATGCCGCCAGATCCGTGCTCCCGGATGTGCGCCCTTGTTGTACCAGCTCTCGCTGTCGACGCTGTCCACGCAGAACAACTGAATCGCCCCCGCTTCCAATTTGCTGGCCAGCGCGCGAATCATTCCTGAGTCTTCATACTGGAAAAAACGTCCCATCGAGGTCGGAAAGACGAGGACCGGTTGCCCGGCCTGCCCGAACACCAGCGACTCCATGTCGCGTCCCAATTCGTGGCTGTACCCCTTGTTATATTGACGGTTCATGTGCGCGAGGATTGTAACTGAACTGCGCGGCCTTCGACATCTAGCCGGGAATGAAGGTTGCGTAGATGACGAGTTACACCGCGTGGCTCCGACGCGAAAAGGGGTATAATCTCCGCATGCCGAGAGCAGCCTTACTAATTACGCTGCTGGCCGCCTCCGTTCTGAGCGGGTCTCTGCAAGCGCAGCGTACAGGGGCGCACGGCAATGCTGCTGGACAGCGTATTCGTTCAGGTATTGTCGGGCGGCGCGGTTCGTCGAACAGATTCCTTGCGAGCCGTTCTCACTTTCACCGCAACGGTGTCGGTGCCTTTTTTGATTCATACTTTCTCCCCTACGACGAGCCGTCTGAGTCCGGACAACCTGATGCTGAAACAGCGACGGAGGGGCCTGCAGGCCCAGTCGTAATTCCGCGGACACCGGAACCCCGTGTACCCAAAGCGCAGGTCATCGAGATTCCGGGCGTCGCAAATCCAAACGCCAAGATGCTGCCGCCGACCATCTTTATCCTGGCAAACGGAGGGCGACTGGAAACTCGGCGGTTTCTGCTCACGGCAAGCAATTTGTCTTTCAGCCTTGACCGCCGGCAGCGCACGATCCCGCTTGACATGGTCGATCTCGACGCGACAATTGCCGCCAATCACGAGCGCGGGATTGATTTGCGGATTCCCGCCGACCGGAATGAGATTTCCCTAAGCTTCTGAAAAGCCGGAGGAGGTTGATCATGAAGACCCTGACACATTTTAGCCGGTCCGGCGATAGGCATTTTCGCACCCATCCGCATCACCACCTATTTTCGCTGATTGCAAGCTTCGTCTTGGCAGTCCTGGCTGTGCTGATGCTCACCGTGACGGCGAAGTGAAGTCACTGAACCGGTAAAGGGATTTCCCACTACGTTCTCCGGGTCAATCCCTGATTTTTCCACTGCTCATCGGCAGTGTGGGCATCTCTATTTCACTCGTCCCACAATCAGGTCGCTAGGCCCTGGTAGGTTGATTCGGCATATCTCGGTGAACCCCGCCGCCTTCATCCAGTTGGTGTATTCGAACTCGCTGTAACTGGCGCCGGAGTCGGTCGAGACAAGCATGTTCAGTGAGAACAGCGCCGCGTGTTGCGGCCCGGTTTTGTCGGGATTAAGGATGAAGTCTTGCACGGAGAGGCAGCCCTTCGGCGCGAGCGCCTGATATGCGCGGCGGAAGATCTCCCGGTTCTGCTCCTCGGAAAACATGTGGCAGATTGCGTTTAGCATGATGATGTCGTAGCCGGAGCCAAAGTCATCCTGGAGCATGTCTCCAGGGCGAAGCTTGACTTGCGCTGAGACGCCGGCCTGGCTGACATATTCGGTGGTGAGCGGTACGACCTCAGGAACGTCGAGGATTTCACACTGCACATCGGGACAAGCTTTCGCGAACGCGATGGCATAGGCGCCAGAACCGCCGCCGAGATCGAGGATGCGGCGAACTCCGGCAGTGCCC